>Ga0209742_10001615_pt1 | contig 9951 bp, 7 predicted proteins | sample DeeMarSeWOR38_10_FD_187462 | JGI IMG/M metagenome (GOLD analysis project Ga0209742, IMG submission 187462) | Marine sediment microbial communities from White Oak River estuary, North Carolina - WOR-3-8_10 (SPAdes) (version 2) | ecosystem: Environmental > Aquatic > Marine > Intertidal zone >... | reverse complement strand
CGATAACTGCTAATGGCATAGCCGCCATCATTCTCCGGTTCCGGCACTTTGAATAACGGCATCAAATGCAGATAAGTGATGCCGAGTTCGGACAGATAGGGAATGCGTTCCTGTAACCCGTCTAAATCATCTGAAAAAAGGTCGACATAACACATTGCGCCAATCATGCGGTTAGATTGATACCAGAGAGGATCGGATTCACGCAACGCATCCAGGGCTTTCAATTCAGCTGGGCGCGCAAGCCACATTTCGGTAGCCGACGAAAGAATACTCTCTAAATGATAGAAAAAATCATATTTATTGCCGTACAGATGATACAGATGAGTGAATAAGCGAGGGAAATGGCGCTTGAGCCGGTGAATATACATCTGCCACTCTACTGCATCTGTCTGTTCGACGAATTTTGATTCTATTCTTGGTAACAGCCTTTTGAGCGATGCTTCGCTTTCATGCTTTAACCAGGCAGTGTTAATTTCCATAAAATTATTCATTTGTTTTTCATTTGGTTTGCCTGATTTTACAAGCCATCGCTATTTGCAGGCAATAAATTCATGGTTTTTTGACTTGATTACGTAAAATTAAATGACCAAAACGAGTAAAACATGAACAGGAAATACTTGATGCGACCGGAGAGTAGCCTGGGATGTGCCCGACGAAGCCCGAAGAGATTCTGAGGTGAAGTTCGATAGAGATTCCGAAGCGCAGTCCGACCCCTTTAAGTCCTTTTAAGTATAAATTTGCTATGCACCCTTGCATTTTGTTTTGGCCGTCGCCTGCGCTCGCAATGGATTGTCCGGCCAGTAGTGTTTGGGATAACGGCCTTTCAGATCCTTTTTGACATCATGATACGAGGTCTGCCAGAACCCGGCGAGGTCCTGGGTGATCTGGACCGGGCGTTGTGCCGGTGACAGCAAATGCAACAGCACGGCAATCTTGCCATTTGCGATACGTGGCGTATCGGCCAGACCAAACATTTCCTGCAAGCGTACCGCCAACACCGGTGGAAAGTGTGTGTAGTCCACCCGGATACGTGAACCACTGGGTACGCTGATATAGGTCGGCACCAGTTGTTCAAGTTGGCGTTGCTGTTCCCACGACAGTTGGGTCAACAAAATTGCAGACAGATCCAGCCGTTCCAGATGCGACAGACGTGACATGTTCGTCAGATAAGGTTGCAACCAACTCTCAAGCGAGGCTAGCAGCGCCGCATCACTCACATCCGGCCAATCGGGATCAAGCTGCTCATGCATGAATTGCATGCGGGCCTGCAACGCACGCGCAGCATCACACCATGGCAAACACACCAGTCCGCGTAACCGAATCCCCGCTAACAACGCCGAGACCATCGCGTCCGGATCCACCTCCTGCAACGGCGCGTCATCGATCACCATCTCACCAATGCGTTGTTGCACCCGCGCCATCACACAAGCATTGCGATCATCCCACTCCACCACCGTCCGTGTCTGGATAATGTCGCTGTGATATTGCAACAGGTGTTCACGGTGGATGCCAGCGGCCAGAAAGATACGCGCTTCGCGTGCGCCATCCAGATGCGCCGCGACGATAAACACCTGGGTACATAATGGATCGCCGTCACTTAAAATGGTGCCGCGCCCGTTACTCAACAGATAACGCGTCGAATTATCACGGCGACGGCCGATGCGATCCGGATAGGCGTAGGCCAGCACTACACCCAACAGATTGATATCTTCGTGCGACGCATCTGCCCTCACCTGTAACTGCTGCTGCCACTGCGCGGCGGCCTTCTGTGCCTGCCGCAACGCATTCCGATCGATAGCATCACGTTGCAGCTTGTCAGGCTGTGTTAGATCACGCAGGGCTTCCACCCGCAGCTGTAGATCACTCTCGCGTCCCGAGGCACCGCGCAGAATGTCACGATCACTCAAGATCGCCGCGACCTCACAGGCCAGGGCACCGGCACCGATCGCTTTGGCGCGCAACAGCATGTGTGCCAGACGTGGATGCGCACCCCACTGGGCCATCGCCTTGCCATGCGCCGTGATCCGATTTTCATGATCCAACGCATCGAGTTGCACTAATAAATCCCTGGCTTGGGCCACATGGGGTGCGGGCGGCGGATCGATCCAGCGCAGGACATTGATATCGTTGACACCCCACTGCGCCACTTCCAGCAGCAACGGCGCCAGGTCGGCTTCCAGCATTTCTGCCGGGGTTTGGGCTAACAGATGCGTACTTTGTGACCATAAGCGGTAACACATCCCGGCCTGCAAACGACCGGCACGACCGCAACGTTGATCGGCACTGGCCTGGGACACCGGCAGGGTCACGAGTTGCGTCAACCCGGTGTTGGGATCAAACCGCGGGATACGCATCAAACCGCTATCGATCACGATGCGAATACCTTCAATCGTCAAACTCGTCTCGGCAATCGAAGTGGCTAACACGATCTTACGTTTGTCAGTCGGTGCCGGTTGAATCGCGGCGTCCTGTTCGGCCGCGGTGAGTTGGCCAAACAACGGCGTCAGTAAAATGTCGTTACCCCATTTTAAATCCCGCAACGCTGCCTGCAACGCAGTATGTACCTGACGAATCTCGCCGGCACCGGGCAGAAACACCAGCAGGCTACCGGGCTCTTCCTGCAGTACATCGATGATGCGCTGTGTTACGTCATGTAAAAACGCCCGCCGCTCGCGCGCAAAGTTGCTATTAAGTGCCTGATGTCGAATCGTCACCGGATAACTGCGACCCTCACTGGTCAACAGCGGTGCGTCATGCAGGAGTGTGGAGACCTCCGCCCCATCGAGCGTGGCTGACATCACGATGATTCTCAGTTCCTCGCGCAAGCCTTGTTGCGAATCAAGGCACAAGGCCAGGCCAAGATCGGAATTCAGATTACGTTCGTGAAACTCATCGAAAATCACGACACCATACGCTTCGAGTGCCGGATCATCCTGCAACAGACGGGTCAGGATCCCTTCGGTCACCACTTCAATCCGGGTTTTCGGACCCGTCTTATTATCGAAGCGAACACGATACCCAACCGTCTCACCGACACGCTCACCCAGACTCTTCGCCATAAAACGCGCCGCCGTGCGTGCCGCCAGGCGACGGGGTTCGAGCATGATGACCTTTTTATTGCCTAACCAGGCACACGGTAATAATGCCAACGGCACCCGCGTGGTCTTACCCGCACCGGGCGGCGCCTGCACGACGACACTGGGATGTTTCGTCAGCGTCGCGACAAGTTGTGGGAGGAGTTCGTCTATGGGAAAGGACATACCCGTTATCTTATATTAGAAACAAACTGACCAGAACAAGCAAAGCGCGTTAAGGTATACTTGATGATGTGCATTAGAATTTCTAAGTGCTCTCTGACCCGGTTTTTCTTTTATCCGACCCCTTTAATCTCCGTCCACGGGCTCGTACATCCAGCATCTGTGCCCCCCTTTTCTGCAGGTAGATTTTTGGGAAATTGGCGCTTATATTTTCTATATATAATATTCGTGTAGCAATCGGTAATGCCTATGCCTGCGTTTAGTATTTCAGCGCGGTGACAGTCCCACTAGTACAGCAAAACGGAAGGGATACTTATGAATACCATTCATGTAAGCAATATCAGGGAAAGTACGAGAGCATACAGACTTTTCAATCATAACCAATTTAGCAATGCCCTTATGATGAAATGGAAGCATCCCTCCATTTCTCTCCTAATCATCGCGACTTGCCTGACCTTTGTATCTAATCTTGCCTTTGCTGCACCTAACATAAATATTACCAACAACACCTGGCTTCAAAACGAACCAATGGTGGCAATTAATCCACTGGATCACGCCAAGCTGGTGGTAGGTTTCAACGATAACCGCAGTGCTGGGAATTTTGGGGTGGGCTGGTCATGGTCTGATGATGGTGGAAACAACTGGACCTATGGCGGTAAATTCAGTTTCCCTGATTACATGCGCGGGGCCGATCCTGTGGTCGCTTTTGATAATATGGGCAGCGCGTATATGGTGGGGCTGGCCTACAACCCCGACACGTCCCCTAGTCTTGGTCGAGATGGTAGCATCTTTGTTGCCAAGTCGAATGATGGTGGCCACACGTTTCCTGAAGCCGCTCGGAGAATTATCGCCCCCGGCAACGGGACTGCAACTTATTACGATAAACCTTGGTTGTATGTAAATCCAGTCAATAACGATATTTATGTCACCTGGGTCAAACGTTCTAATGCCTGGGGTGTAGGGGGCACAGAATCGATGGTGATTGAATTCACTCGCTCCAGCGACGGAGGCGCCAATTTTTCTCCACCGATCCAGGTGAGTAGCTTCAGTAACACAACAGGGACCAATCGTACACATGGACCTCAAATAACTGGGGTAACGGGAAACCACATTTACGTCTCCTGGCACACATTAGAAGCAGGAACCCTCCCTAATCCACCGACAACACCATGGAAGATCTGGATTGCCGAATCGACGGATGGCGGAGCAAGTTTCGGTACAAATAATCTTGTGACCACCACAGCGTGGGGCTATCCCATAAAATTTATTAGCATGGACGCCGATCCAGTGAGTGGCAGAATCTATATTGTCTATGCCGATAGTCCTGTGCAGACCCCACGCGACTACGATATTTTTCTGACCAGTGCCAGTTCAGCTGCCGGACCATGGTCATCGCCAGTGAGAATTAATACTGATCCTCAGAATGGTCCATGGCAGTTCTTTCCTTCTCTAGACATCGCACCAAATGGCCGCGTCGATGTCATGTGGTACGATTACAGAGATGATCCAAACAGGCTCAACGTCTACTACAGATACTCGAGAAACGGGGGCTCAACTTGGTCGGCCAACATCAAGCTTATGGATATCCCGGGTTTTACCCCAGATAATACGAATTTTGCTGGCGATTACAGCGGCGTGGCTTCGGTTGATGAGAAGGCGTATGTAGTATGGATGGATAATCGAGATGGCAACCAGGAAATCTATGGTACCACGTTCGAACACGTCATTAACACCGGTCCTCTGTCTCCACCACAGGGTCTCCAGATACAACAATGAGAGGCTTCGGTTTATCCAATTCGCAACTGTATAAAAATGGGGTCAGATACAACTAGTTTCTCTAAGTGTATAAGATAGTAACTTTAATTAATTCGCAAGAGATTTAATTTTTGGAAACTCAGACTCTCTCTTTGAGTTAATCCAGTAGAGCGCATCTTGTTCTTTGTCGAAAATTTCTATCTCGAATGTTCGCGGGTGATAATCTTTTAAAAGTTCTAAGAAAACTTTGCCTTGCTCATAAAAGACAGTATCTTTTGAGTGAACAATGGCAACACCCTTGGTATGGGCTGCACATTGACCACTCAAAAAGAGTTGTTGTGCTTTGTGATCAAAAGCCACCAGGCCATGAAGGTTTATCAATAAATAGTGCGGTCCTGGACAAAGTTTAATGCGTTTAGAGCATTCCTCTAATGCTTCACTCAGGCGAATTATTGAATGCGAGGGATATTCAGAGACAAGGATATCTTCATCAATCGTATAAACTTTCGGCATATTCGCAACCTACACACATTAATAATGCGAATATCCATTTTCGCGAACAATAAATTCTCCTTAATATTATACAAAATCTGCTATTCATCGCTGTATAGCAATAGATATAGAGACAGGAAAAACATGCCACTTTAAGGATAAAAACTGATACTGGAGTGCTATTTACCACTATGATTAATGGGTGTTTTCAACTGAGTCGTATATGTGAGGTCAGATACAACTTGTTACTAATTTTAGTATTAGAGAAAACCGTGTGACCAGAACAAGCAAAGCGCGTTGCCTAGACCCACAGGGTGAGGTATCCATAATGCGACCTGCGTGAGCACGAAGAAGTGCTGAATATGACCAGAGCTTGCGGAGCAAGATCAGGAAATCCCTAATGACACTCGAAGAGTTTCTAGGGGAAGCCAACAGGGATTTTACAGTGCTCTGACCTCATTTTTTACATTTAATAGCAAAGCCTTAACTAGGATTTGCGACGCCACTTTCCGAGCATCTCACGCAGCTTCACTTCGACCAGTGGTACTTCACCTCCTTTGATCGACAAGCTTTCGCGTAGTTCACGCGCAAATCCCGGGTCGAAGCGCCAATGTAACAAGGCCACGAATCCCATAGTCAGAGTGGCACCGGCACCCGCAAGCAGCATGTCCTTCTGCGCATCCCAAATGTCACCCTGTGCACCCAGGAACGCCAAACCGGCGGACGGGTCCACCCGGGCGGCGACGAGCCATTCGACGATCTCGTAGCCAGCAGAGAAAGCCAGCACCAGCTCGATCGGAAGCCAGTAGCCCCAGACCCCTTCTGCCTTAGCCACGCGCAGGAACATCTCGCGTAACGGATAGGCCAGCAGCAGCCCGAAGGAAAAATGCACGACCCTGTCGTACATGTTGCGACTGGCCCCGAACCATTGCTGTAGATCATAACCGAAAGGAACTTCGGCGTAGGTGTAATGCGAGCCGATGACATGCAGCGACATAAAGATAGTGATCAGCGTATAAGAGGTATTCGATAAGCGAAAATAACGGCTGACCAGAAGGATGATGGGAACAAAGATAAACACCAGATAATTCTCGAGTAGCCAGTCGTAAGGATACTTGGGATTAATGGCAGCCCATGTCCAAACTACGGCAAACGCCAGTAAAAGGAACTTCTGGTAACGCGTCATTTCAATGAACTCCCCTTTTTCATTGCTAAGCAAGAAAACCCCAGCGAGTGAATAATCAGGGTTTAAAGAGTTAAATAGGGTCACGACAAAATTGCAAGGATTGTTCCTACAATCCTATCGCATTTCCTCCGTCGATGGAGGTCAAATGTAGCTGGAACACGGCTCTTGGGAAGGAGGAGTTAGATTACCTCGACCCCAATTTACAGTATCCGACTGAGACTTATTTAGCTGTGAGGAAGAGGCAGTCTGAGTATTTCGTATCGACGATGATTTCAGCATGTCCATCATATCGAGTGTAGAACGACTTTTTGCAGGTTTTCACCTCACCGTCAACCGTCCTTTCAAAAAACCAGGTGTGGACCCTGTTATAAGATCCTTCGACTTCGTCCGCCTTCCCCCATTCAAAGTACAGATCATTGATTGTGCGCCCTTCCCAGGATTTCATTTCCAAATAGGTGGTAGTGCAACCCCCGAGAGAGATGATGGAAAAGAGCATAAAGGCTGTAATAATGCCAATCTTGCTTTTTTGCATAAATCGCTTCCAAGTCTAATTCAGTCCAAACAAACGCGATAATAGCTGTCCGAAAGGAATAATGGAGTTTCCCTGTTGTCTATAATAATGACACACAAGGAGGCGATATGAAACGCATTACCCGGGTACTGTACCTGCTCGCATTGCTCCCGTTGCCATGCTACGCGGCATCACCCCAGATCACCCAAAGCGAAAAAGTCACATTCGTCCTTGAGAAAGTGACCGATGGCCTGGGTATTCCCTGGGGTATGGCATTTATCTCCAATACCCAGTTCCTTATCACCGAACGTGAGGGTCGCATCCAACTGCTCGACACCCAGACTAACACCCTCACCCCCTTGCAAGGCGCACCGGAAGTCCTGGTCAAAGGCCAGGGCGGTCTGCTGGATGTGGCCGTGCCACCTGATTATACTGCCGGCGACTGGATTTACTTTACCTTCGTGCGCAATAAAGAGGATGAGGGTGTTACCGTTCTGGCCCGAGCCAAATTAATCGCAAATAAACTGGTGCAATGGGAGGATCTGCTTGAAACCCACTCTGCCACTGACACCACGTATCACTTTGGCAGTCGGATTGCCTTTGATGAACAAGGCCATGTCTACTTTGGTGTGGGTGATCGTGGTAAGCGACCCAATTCCCAAGATCGCACTAACCATGCCGGGAGTGTGATGCGCTTATATCGTGATGGACGTATCCCGCAAGACAATCCCTTCATCCAGCGTAATGACGTGCTGCCCGAAATATGGAGCTACGGTCACCGCAATCCACAAGGCATGGCCTATGATTACATCAATAAACGCTTGTGGTTAATTGAACACGGCCCCCGCGGTGGTGATGAAATCAATCTTGTTCTGCCCGGCCGTAATTATGGCTGGCCGGTGATTTCCTATGGTAAAGAATACTGGGGACCAATGGCGGTCGGTGAAGGCACACATCGCGAAGGCATGGAACAACCTATCAAACAGTACACCCCCTCCATTGCTCCGGGGAGTTTACTGCTCTATTCTGGCAAGGCCTTCCCTGCCTGGCGCGGCAACCTGTTTGCCGGCGCACTCAAGCTGAAACACATCAATCGGGTTACCTTAAATAATGAAGGTAACGCCATCTCCGAAGAACGCCTGTTAACTAACCTAGATGAACGCATCCGCGCCCTGGTAGAAAGCCCGCAGGGCTGGCTGTATTTTTCCACCGACAGTGGCAAGGTCTATGTGATTAAACCAGCAGGCAAAAACTAAACGGTAATCAGTGTAATGGGGCAAGTTCACCACATCGCAACTTGTCAGGAAGTGAGATCCTGTGGGATAAATGGTCACGTAATAATTAAAGGTGAATGATACCCATGACGGACCAGACGCCTCAGCAAGATCCTGATAGCAACCCCACATCCTTTTGAGGAAATCCGCTTCTTCTTTGAAGCAGACCTGGAAGAACACTATCGCGAGAATATCCAGAGCCCGACCATCCAGAATTTCGAATAAGAATACCGTGCACGGACAAAGTGAGACCGGAGGTCCATGACTGTATGGAATCAGGAGGTACGAGTTATACCTTCAACGAAATATAGAGTAAGCATGAATAAATGAGTAACGCTGTGATGACCAATAGCCCTCCCATAAAACCGAATAGATCGGGCGCCTTAAGTAAGGTTGTCATTAAGGAGTCCTGGTAGTAGAAAAACCACTGATCACCCGCTGGAAAAATCTGAGTATGCAGCCAATGGAACGAGGTTTTTGGCCCAATAACAAAAAGAATAACGCTACCAGACAGAACGACCACGAAGATGACCGCCAAAATTTGTTTAAGTTTCAGGCGCGTTGGCTTGACTCGCTTGATAAGCAAAAAAAGAAGGATAGACATGACGATTGACGCGGTTCCCAGCCAATAAAAGCGATCAACCAATTTCGCAACTCGCTCTAAATGAACGACTTCGGCCTTTCGTAGGAGCGGCGAACTATTGCCATCATGAGAATAGCTGATGGTTGCCAGCCCCTTACCATTATTCTGGATGCTGGATAGGATCTCGGAAAATAACTGAAAATGCTCATCCTGTGTGGTGAGTTCAAATTGCTCGCGATAACGATTCTGTGGTGCAAACTTAGCTATGTGACGATCAATCTTCAGTAGTTTATAAGCCTGGGGATAAGCGAAATCGAATTGGGCTAAAAGGTGCCACGCAATTAAGGTGGCGCTTATCAATAAGGTGAAAGTATATAAAGGCCAAAGGACGTTTTTTAGGCTTTTAAATTGCACAAGCTTATTACCTTGTCAATTGAATAAAGGAACGGTTTTTATAATACATATACCATAGCATCGCGTTCTAATACTAATTCCTGATTCAGCGCCTCAGCTATTAAATGAAATTACCTCTCCCAGCAAGTTAACTATACTAAAATTAGTTCAATAGCTATTAACCTGAGTTTGCCAGATTACTCAAAAAAGTAAACTTGGAGTACCCCATGAACGATATCAACCTACGATCTGAACATATAAGCAGGTACCAAGCCCGCCTGAAACATCTTGATCAACTCCTCGAACGAGCGCGCAAGAAAAAAATTGAGGCGGCTGAATACGAAGCAGAACTAAAAGAGATAACTGGCAAACGTGAGGAACTTGCCAAGTACATAAGTGACATGGAACACCTGGATCTCGAAGACTGGAAAGAAGACATAATCGAGAAAAGAGGTCCTATGGGTATATGGGATTCAGTTGCCCAGCAACTGGAGAAATTA
>Ga0209742_10001614_pt1 | contig 9961 bp, 9 predicted proteins | sample DeeMarSeWOR38_10_FD_187462 | JGI IMG/M metagenome (GOLD analysis project Ga0209742, IMG submission 187462) | Marine sediment microbial communities from White Oak River estuary, North Carolina - WOR-3-8_10 (SPAdes) (version 2) | ecosystem: Environmental > Aquatic > Marine > Intertidal zone >... | reverse complement strand
GGCCCGCGTTCAAGCGCGAGGGGACCATCCATGCCGCGAAAGTCGTCACCTCCGGCCAGGCAATTTTCCATCCGCTTAAAATACGGCAAGCAATGGGCATAATCCCATTGGTCCATTCCATCGTCACCGGCCCATCTTTCGTAATCGAGAGGATTACCACGCTGGAAAATCATGCCGTTGATGCTACTGGAGCCACCAAGCACCTTGCCCCGACCTTGTGAAACGCGCCGATTATGCATGAATGGCTCAGGCTCCGTCTCATAACACCAATCGTAATTTTTGTTGCCTATGGGGAACATCAGACCGGCCGGCATGTGGAGAAAAATATCCCAGATGTAGTCCGGCCGTCCGGCTTCTATGACCAGGAGTGTGTGCTCTGGATCTGAACTCAAGCGGTTGGCTAACACGCAGCCGGCTGAACCCCCACCGACAATAATCATATCAAAGCGCTGTTTAGGATCGTTCATCTTCACCCACCTAAGGACAATAATTGGAAGAAAGTCGGGTCTAATGGATCAATTACGATCACTTAAATGTTCCTGATTTGGCAATTGACAACTATACCGTCCAGATGGTATAGTAAGGTGCCACATTATTCTAATCACAATTAATAAACATGCCAAGAACGAACGATTGGTTAGTTAAATTGATGTCGGCATGAAAGTCGAATTCTCTCTAAACAAAACTGCAAGATCATTAGAACGGCACTCGCCGACAATTACAACAATATGAGAAGTTAGGTTCGCCTTTGATACGGAGAACTTAAATGAACCAGCGCAGAACTGCCTCAGAGACACGCGAATTGGTATTTGAGGCTTGCAGCCGCATCCTGCGGCGCGAGGGGCTGACCAACCTGACCCTGGAATCCGTAGCAGACGAGGTAGGCCTTAGTAAGGGTGGGCTCCTTTACCATTTCCCCAATAAAGAATCACTTGTTGAAGCCCTGTTTAAATATCACAATCAAAAATTTGAGACTCGCTTAAAAATACTGGCAGAGGAGGAAGGGGATGATGCCGGTGCCTGGTTGCGGGCATATGCCAAAGCATCCATTGAACAGATAACTGATCCCGGAAATGCCAGTCTATATGCGAGTCTATTCGCGGCAGAGGAACGATATAGTAGCGCACATGCACTAATGCGGCAAAAATATGTCGATTGGCAGCAGCAGATTGAAGAAAGTGGATTGGACCCCGTTTGGGCAACCTTGGTGCGATTTGCGGTCGACGGGTTATGGTTTGCAGAAATGCACCAATATGCGCCACCAGATCCGGAGCGTCGTGCGCAAATCGTCGATCTCATTTTACAATTAACGTACAACTCAATCCCGATTCATGGATGATATAGGCAAAGTAAGATTACTCAACATTTGGAAAATCTTTGGCCCAAATCCGCGATACGTTTTTGAGTCAATGGATCGAGCTGCTTCGTTGAGCGAGATATTGGCTGAAACCGGGCATGTGGTTGCTGTACGCGATGTGTCGCTGGACATCGCTCAGGGCGAGATCTTTGTCGTGATGGGTCTATCCGGCAGCGGCAAATCTACTCTAGTCCGTTGCCTATCGCGCCTAATTGAGCCGACAGCCGGACAGGTTATCATCGATGATGAGGATGTAACGGCCATGGATGCTGACGAATTACGACAATTACGCCGTCATAAAATCAGCATGGTATTTCAACGGTTCGGTCTTTTTCCACACCGGCGGGTAATAGACAACGTGGGATATGGATTAGAAGTGCAGGGGGTAAATCTGGCTGAACGCCGGGCTAAATGCCAGCAAGTGTTGGAACTGGTTGGGCTTAAAGGATGGGAAAATCATTTTCCTCACGAATTGAGTGGCGGCATGCAACAGCGGGTTGGTTTAGCTCGGGCACTGGCGGTTGACCCTGAGATTATGCTCTGCGATGAGCCATTTAGCGCACTCGATCCATTGATTCGACGCGATATGCAAAACGAGCTGCTCAACCTACAGCAAACGCTGAATAAGACCATCATCTTTATCACCCATGATTTCTTGGAAGCCATCAAGCTGGGAGAACGTATCGCCATCATGAAGGATGGGGAAATTGTGCAAATTGGCACAGCGGAACAGATCGTAGCCCATCCGGTCAATGATTATGTTTACAAATTTACTCAGGATGTGCCCCGAGCGAAGGTGCTAACGGCCGAATCGATCATGCAGCCAGCGAATGGCACACAATTATCAACCGAGGGATCAGTAGAGTGCGATACGAAATTGGAGACACTAATCCCGCGAATTAGTGCTGGGGATGGCCTGTTGTCAGTTGTGGATAAAGAAGGAAGGGTGATCGGGGTGTTGGATCGACATACAGTTCTAATGGCTTTGGGAGAAGCCTAGAACATGGCCCAGATCTCAACTGCTATCCAGAAACGCGAGCGCCGGATTGGCCGCAACGTTATTTTCTGGGTCTTGTTTATTGGGGGAATTTTCGTGCTGCTTTTTGCCAGCCGGACTGTCAGCGAATTCGATACATTTTCGGATTCCTGGAACCTCGGCCTGCACGAAGGATTAAACGAGCTTAAACGCTGGGTAGTGATAAACCGAAACTCACACTGGCTCTTTGTCTTTTTCTTTGAGCCTCTTAGTTCTATTATCGATTTCCTCCTGCGCCGTATCGAAGATTTTTTATTATGGCTGCCCTGGTTGGTCGTTATTGCGGCTGTCTTTTTATTTTCCGAACGGATACGTGGTTTGGGTCTGGCGTTGCTAGTAAGCCTTTGCCTGATCTTTATGGGTTTGTTCGGGTTGTGGGAAGAGAGTATGCAAACGCTGGCGCTGATGGTTACGGCCGTACTTTTTGCTCTGGCGATTGGTATTCCACTGGGCATCTGGTCGGCACAAAATGACCGCGTCGAGCAGATCTTGCGCCCCATTCTCGACGCCATGCAAACAATGCCTGCTTTTGTTTACTTAATTCCGGTGCTGTTGTTTTTCGGGGTAGCCCGGGTTCCAAGCATCATCGCTACCGTAATTTATGCTCTCCCACCGGCAATCCGGCTGACCAGCCTGGGCCTGCGATCGGTTTCGGAAGACGTGATTGAAGCAGCCACAGCCTTTGGTTCCACCGACCGGCAAATTCTGCGTAAAGTAAAATTGCCAATGGCCATGCCGACCATCATGGTAGGCATCAACCAGACGATTATGATGGCCCTCAGCATCGTCGTGATCGCAGCCCTGATCGGTGCCGGAGGCCTGGGGGACGTCGTGTTGAAATCTCTGCGCCGCCTGCAGGTTGGCTCCGCTTTGGAGGCTGGATTGGCCATTGTGCTTTTGGCTATTTTACTGGATAGGGTGAGCGCGGCCCTGGCCCAAATCGAACGGCATAGCGAGCCGCGATTTCGCGGATTTCGCCTGTTTGGAGAGAAGCAACGTGGCAACAAGGTGGTGGAGAGCATCGAGCGTGGCATTGACGGCCTGTATACGGTGGGTGGAGGGGCATCTAACTGGCTGACAAAGCAGTTGAGGCGGGTATTTCAAGGGAACGACAGATTTCCAATCGGCCGTTGGCTGGAAACGAACGCTCGCTGGGTTGCCCCCCTTGTTTTCCTCATACTAATAAGCTTCTTATTGCGTATGATAGGCGTGCACTCCTTTCCTCAGGGGCTGCGGTTCGATATCAGCCAACCGGTAGACGCATTGGTGCATTGGATGCAGGTGAACCTTTATGACATCGGCGGATCCGGCATTGGCACCGGACCGCTGCGTGACTTCCTTATAATTTATGTGTTCCAACCGCTCAAATCATTTCTTAGCGAGCAGTTACCGTGGACGGTTGTTCTCTTCGTCTTTGTCGTCATGGCTTATCTGGCCGGAGGTTGGCGACTGGCGCTGAGCATCTTCTTGTTAACTCTATTTATTGGCCTGATTGGTATGTGGTCGTTTGCCATGGACACGTTAGGGCAAACCCTCGTCGCCGTGGTCATTTGCGTGGTGTTTGGCATCCCTCTCGGCATATGGGCATCGCATAATGATCGGGTCGATCAGGCAATGCGCCCCATACTCGATTTTTTACAGACAATTCCGATATTCGTGTACCTGGTTCCAGTCATCATGCTTTTAGGCACAGGCAGTGTGGCCGGCCTGGTTGCCTCAATCCTCTATGCCATCGTGCCCGTCATTCGCCTGACAAATTCGGGTATACGTGGCGTAGACAAGACATGTAAAGAGTCGGCCGAGTCGTTTGGTTGCACCTGGTGGCAAACCTTAGTCACAGTCGAATTACCGCTGGCCTCCCCATCCATCATGCTGGGCATTAACCAAACGACGATGATGGTCTTGGCGATGGTGATTATCGCAGGACTGGTCGGAGCTACGGGATTGGGATTAGAAGTGTATCAAGGATTCGCCAATGACAATCTGGGACGTAGTGTGGAGGCCGGATTGGCGATCGTGTTGATCGCCATTGTGATAGACCGCATCACGCAGAAGCTGGCGCAAAAGGCAGCGGCAGCGGCGCATGTGACGTAGTATAGACGCGATCGAGAGGAAATAGCCCCTGAAGTGTCTTATGTTAAATGTGACCAATTGCAAAATCAAGTTGTAACCGAGGCAATGATTCTTGATGTCTAGGAAATTATACTTTGGAGGTAAGCCGCGAAGCAGACTTGGAGAGAGGCCAGTCACATTCAATGAGCTGGGCAAGCTGTCAAGTAGGGGAGATGGCGTCAATGAAGACGGGATATTATAGCAGACAGGGTTTTCGAGTATTTCGGAAAGTTCGGAAAGGAACAAAGAAAATGGAAAATCCACCAAGGATAATAAGTCTTGTCTTGAAAGCGGTTGCGTTGGGTATGGCCGTCGTCAGCATTGTCTTAGGAGTTTTGCCTGGTGCTGGTGATATCACCACTCAAGTAACTCTCCTTAGTATCGGGCTTTTTGCCCTCGCTGTGGAAGCTCTACAGAAAGAAGAATAGTTAGGTTTTGAGTCTAGCCTTTGGAGACATTGACTTCACAGACTAGCTATAACTCGGCGAACTGGAGTAGCATTGAACTAATTGAGAATGAGATCTTAATCACTAATAAAGAGCGATGCATCTTTCATACTTGTGGTATCATCCATTGGTTCAGTGTAAAAGTATAAGTTAAAGGAGATGAGAAATGTTAAGAGGAGCAAAGTTAGCAATTGCACTTGTTTTTATGGCGGGATTGGTTGTGGCCTGTGGCGGAGGTGCCCAGGAGACGATCACGCTGGTTGAAAACCCGTGGCCGGCTTCGGAACTAAATGTGGCCGTGGCCAAAATTATCATTGAAAATGAATTGGGCAACCCGGTAGAAATCGTAGCCCTAGACGAAAACGCCCAGTGGGATGCCATTTCAGGTGGTGATGTGGACGCCAGCCTGGAGGTATGGCCGTCGGGGCATACCGAGCGCATCGCGGAATACATCGACGATTTGGGCACAGTAGAAAATGGGGGTCTATTAGGCCCTGTCGGCGAGATTGGCTGGTTTGTCCCGTCTTATGTTATCGACAACAACCCGGCATTGGCCACGTGGGAAGGTTATAAAGATGCCGCGGCCAACTTCGCTTCGGCCGAAACGGGTGATTTGGGTCGATTCCTGGGTGCCGATCCCAGTTGGGTTCAGTATGACGAGCAGATTATCTCGAATCTAGACTTGCCTTTCCAGGTTGTCTGGACCGGTTCGGAGGATGCCTTATTGGCCGAAGTATCCTCTGCTTATAGTCGCCAGGAACCGGTGCTGTTTTACTTCTACTCGCCCCACGCCATATTCCAGCAATTTGACTTGTCCCAGGTTGAATTGCCGGCGTACAGTGACGAATGCTACGCCGATCCGGCCGCGATTGATTGCGCCTATCCGAAGGACGAGTTGCTTAAAATATTCAATGCCAACCTTCAAGAGAAGGACCCGGATGTCCATGCTTTCTTGTCCAACATGAATTATGGCAGCGACGCCCAGATTGAGATGCTGGCCATGTTAAATGAAGGCATGACCGTCGAGGAAGCAGCCCAGGCTTGGGTCGATGCCCACGAAGACGTCTGGCGCAGTTGGCTGCCGTAAACTGGCAACCTGGCATTCATAACGATTGAATGCGGAGAGCATATAATTCCACGTTGTCGTAAATCAAGATGGACTGGTCCAGTTTTGTTCTGTATTTCCCGTTCGATATTCATAGTGAAACTGGACCAGTCTTTTCCTCGTTGACATAAAAAAGTAAAACCCACAATCCGTGAAACCGCTTATTTGGTGTACTCACCTGTTTACACCCTATGTGTTCGCTTCACCCAGCAAGTAACTTAAGAACTTATGGTGATCGACCGGTCGGGAGAACATGTTTTATTCTTTTTATCCCACTGTCTTCCCTAATCGGTAATGATAAATGCCCATGACTTTGGCCAACGGTTGAATATGGCGCACCCATTGAACATGGGCCAGGCGCGGTTCAGGTCGATCAAAAGGAAACCATTCATCCAGCAATGAGATGCCATCGCCCCATCCTTCAAGGTCTTTGCCGCGTTTTAATCCCCAGTTATAACGGGCACTGATTTTAGCGCGGGAGATCTTGAACCTGAAGTTGTTCATCCGGACGAGGAATGGCGAGAATGCATCAAAAACCAGTTCTGCGCCTGGGAAATGGTCACGTATCATCAGCACCAACGATTTGATTTGTGCTTCTTCAAAGTACATGAACACACCCTCGGCTAGAAAGAGAAAAGGACTCTGGTGATGAACGCTCAATGTATCTAGCCACACGCCGTCGAAGACCGAACAAGCGAGGAAATGATAGCGCCCTCCTTCATCGCCGATGAACTTCCGGCGCAGCTCAATGACCTCCGGTAAATCAAGGTCATACCACTCTAGCCGGCCATTATCCACGCGTTCAAAGCGCGAATCGAGACCGCAGCCAATATGGACTATAATCGCTTCTGGGTAACGGCCTATAAAATCCTGTGTATAACGGTCGAACTCTCGATTACGTAGGATTAGAGCTACCTGATCATCCTTATCCATTTTGATCTGCTTGATCCGTGAGAAATCAGAGTCTCTCTGCGCAACTAACGCCTCAGCCTTCACGTCCTTGAGCAGGGCATCTGAGCGTTGTGATTCAATGGCTCGAATATAGAGCGGAATGAGCAACGTTTCAGCTACACCAGTCAAATCTTGAATAGTCAACTCAGACATGTTTATCCTCCATTAGAATATTTTTCCTGTTCTTAGAATGCTTGATTGCGACACTTCCATTTCTTGTTTTGGTCAGTCAGGCTATGACGGCTTGTTGCTTCTCAGGGGTTCGATCCTTCATCCCAAATAAAAGCCGGAGCGGACGATTCCGCCGGATGACGAATTCGTACAGTCCCAGGCTGACCGCCAGCGAACCAAAGACGACGATCGGCAGTTTCACAGCGATGCTGGCGTCTATCTGCACCACATAGTAAGAAATGGCAATGATCACTGGCTGATGGAGCACGAACACTGGCAGGATGGCGTTCTTACAGTATTCGAGCGTCGCGCTGGTGAAGTCCAGCTTACGCATGCCCAAGCCCAGGAAAAACAACGTCCAGCACCAGCCATCGACGGTGATCAGCGCCCATAATAGGTAAAACTGGGGTAGACTGGGTGTCTCTATCCAGGTAAAGGGGTCGCCGGTTGCCAGTAGGAGTAATAGGGCCGTAAAGCAGCCCACTCCAAATACGAGTAGAACCAGCCAATCCCGCCGCACGGCCCATTCGAATCGTTTGTCTGCGTACAAGAGGTAACCGATCACAAAATAACAGAAATAGACTATAAAGTCCGCCCAATCGTTTTCGATTGGAAAAAATGGCTGCAGAATGAGCCGGATCGCCATAATCGGCAGGATGAACAACAGTAACCCACCGCGCCGCTCGGCGATACCGGCCAAGCTTGCCACCAATTTACGGCCGGGCTCTTTCTTCAACCAGATAAAAATGGGTAGCGCCAGGATTGAAAAGGCGAAAAGGAAGCCCAGGAACCACAGGTGAAAGCCGATCTTGACCACATATGGGCTAAAGCCCAATACTTCATCATTTAAGAAAAATAGGAAATAATCCAGCGCAGCCAACTGAGGTGCTTTGTGCTGCCAGGTAAAATAGAGCATTAGCGGGGTTAGGACTAGTGAGCCGAAGATGAAAGGCACCATCAGGCGCTGGACGCGTTCAGCGGCGTAGCGGCGTGGTGTGCGCCGTTGCAGCGCAAACCAGCTTCCTGCTCCAGAGAGCAGGAAGAAGAGATGCATCCCCCAGAAATTGAAAAAAACCAGGATAATCGTGATGGTCATGCTTTGCTCGGCATTATTAATTTGCCAATCAATGGTGTCGAAGGGATGTACAGCGTGGAACAAAAACACTCCAAAGATGGCCAGCACACGCAGCCAGTCGAGGTAGTAAAGGCGCGTATAAGCTAGTGTGCTTCTAGTATCGTTTGAGTCAACAATTTTTTTCATGGTGATCCTCCACAAAAAGTCACACGACGATCTCTGTGTTCTAAATCGGAGGGGTATAGAAAACCATTAGATGGTACCTAATCACCCGAATGGTCGGGAAGAGTAGGATGTAGTCACTGGAGAACAAGTGGCTTGTTGCCTTCAATGGCGGGTGGAAGGTAGTCGTCGAGCGACTTGCGTCTAGGATAGCAGTTTCCATCGTCAATACCCTTTTCATAATATTCTTTTGAACACGGGAAGCCTCCGAACAAAGTATCCGGCCAGGAAGCAAAGGATCACTGCCAAGGGGGTCACAAAAACGAACTTCAGGCTGAGATTAGGTCGGACGCCACTCAAGCTCAGCGCCAGCGGAACGAGGGCCAGGGCAACCCACCCCCACGCTCTGGCCTTGGTGGTGGATATGCAGGCAAACCAATTATTGCGAAAAGCGATACTCCCGACGGTAAACAGAGCGAAATACTGGGGTAAATGAGCCGGTTCAAGGTGCAGCGGCTCCCACCACCAACCAAACGGCGCCCAGATGCGTACAAAGAAGATCACCAATCCCATGCCGAGGGCGAACAAGGCAATGGAGCGGCTGCCGGGTACCTGCGTTTTAGGTCGATCTCCTGGTGAGCGGCCGGGCATTACCTTGCTTTGCAGCCGAACTAGCGCGTAAAGGATGGGAAAAACAGCAGTAACTCCACAAACCATAATGGTCCCACGGCGGCATTCGCCAGCTCCGGGAAATGGGTTGGTACATAATGCAAGAATGTTCCTTGATAGCCCCCGTGGGATGCAGCCCAATATGTGACAAACGGATTGATGACCGCCGCGTATAGTAGGAGAGGAAGGCCCAGGCGGAGGAACCGGTCCAGAATGAAGCGTCTGACTCCTTTGCGGTCGTAGGAGCGCGGCGTGAAATAGCCGGCGATCATGTAAAAGAGCCCTAGGAGGAAAGAAGCACCGCCAGGTATGTGAGCGTCAACGGAAGCAAGTCCCTGCAACACACAAGCTGACCCGTGTCGAATCTCGAGATCAATTTCTCGCGTAAACAACCGAAAGGCACTGTGGACAATTTGTAAAGAAGCATTGGTTGTCCCGCTCAATTCTCCAATTAGAGCGTCTTCCTATTCACCACATATGGTTCTGACAGTCCCAATTCTCGACGTCGGAGGCCATCTCTTAACAATATAGCAAAATGGCACCAGTAACACATCGGCTATTTGACGTAGGTTTTTGGCCTGCCCCCATCCAGGCGATGTTACATCTGCACGAATGCTTCTGCAACTGGACAATAATCTGAAAACAAAGAGCCCGTCCCTCCAAGCAGGATTCTCAATTTGGTTTTCGCTGGTTACCAACTTCCCCGAGATTGAGGTCTTCCTGCCTGAAGGTTGACGCTACCGGGCATGATCTAACAAACAATACCCGGCCGGCTACCCAAAGACCCCCGAGGTCTGACGTCCTTGGGGGCCTTTGGGCGATAACACGTCCTACGCGGGCCAACATTCAGGATGTAGGCCAGGTTGCTGAGAAAATT
>Ga0209742_10001609_pt1 | contig 9973 bp, 9 predicted proteins | sample DeeMarSeWOR38_10_FD_187462 | JGI IMG/M metagenome (GOLD analysis project Ga0209742, IMG submission 187462) | Marine sediment microbial communities from White Oak River estuary, North Carolina - WOR-3-8_10 (SPAdes) (version 2) | ecosystem: Environmental > Aquatic > Marine > Intertidal zone >... | reverse complement strand
TAATCTTTATCCGATGATTCATAAGTCTGCAGCCTCTGTCAGGGGGGTGGAACCAGTCATCAGACATTTTTTTGAATGAACCCAATTCGTTACTTTATTATTCTTGTCTTGCCCAAGGCATTGGCCTGATAGTATTTGGAGCTCCGAACATCCAGACAGGTCAACCACTGACCGCCGTATAGATAAGTATCGATACAGACAGTATGTCCAAGATCTGCCGGCAAACCATTGGTTTGAGGTGTATGCGCACAGATAACTTTCTTACCTGATTTGTGGGGTCTTTGTGATGTATGAAATCTGGCCCAGTGCAGTTTATGGGGAGATTGTTGAGCCAGCTCCAGGTCAGGATCGAGTTGGCCATGAACAAAGATCCAATCCTTGGTTTCATACCAATCAATACAATTTTCAAAGAATTCCCAATGCGACTGGGGGATCAACTCACATGCCGCAGCATGAGATTCCCATGCCTGGGTGGTGATAAAGGATTTCCAAAACATCTCTATCAGCCACCTATCATTACCCTGACAGTAAGACCTGAGGGTGGCCAAGCCGCCATTGGCCCACCAGGTGAGAGTCGCGGTATGATTTTTCTCTCTCCATTCCAACACCATTTCTTCATGATTGCCACCTAGACTTACAATGGGAATGCTTTCATGAAGTTTGATAAGTCTGTCAACCACTTTTTTTGAATCAGGTCCGCGGTCAATATAGTCGCCCAACATGATTACTAGGTCATCAGGTCCGGGATTGACAGCTTCGAGCAATGCATCAAAAGCCACGGAACATCCATGAATATCACCGATAGCTAGAATCCGTTTTGCTTCATCGCACTTGTCTTGTTTCATTACTTGACCCTGACAATTTACTTCATACCCAATACCATAATACTGCTGGCCTGGGGACCTTCATCCCCCCGCTTCTCAACAAAGCTGACCCTCATACCAACCTTCAAAGCCTTAAAATCGGCATTCAAAATGCTATTTCTGTGAAAACGGTAGGTTCAGGCCATTTCTTCCGATTCTGAAGGTATCATGACGCTTTTCCTTTACAATCCGGTCTATTCTGTCATGCCGGCTTTTGGCCATAATCTTCCCTCTGTCGCTCGTTGTAAAGTGGCACAAAACAATATATTGGTCTTGCCACGAATTTTACCGCCTGGTTTTTCCCTCTGCCTTCCGGGTACACCTTTTACAGAAACGAGTTGCCGGGAGGATTTCGAGCCGCTTCAACGACATGACTTTCCGACACTTTTCACAAGCTCCATAGGTGGCGGCCGCCATTTTCTTTAAAGCCAGGTCAATATCTTCTATCTCTTGTTGTTCCAGGTTATCCAACTGGTCGTACAGGGCAGTCAGGTCCACCTTTTGTGCCTCTTCCTCCCGCTCAATATCGCGCTCGCTCAAGGCTTCCCACCCGGATTCAAGCCCTTGGAGGCGATCAAATATCTCCTGACGCTGCCGCAAGAGTAAATCCTTTAAGCGTTCCAGATCTTGTTCATTCATTCTGATTCCTCCAAAATTATAGAAAGTTGGTATGTCTGGTGCAACCCTGCCAAGATTCTGATCCTCACTCCTTGAACTTTAGTGAAGGATCCACCTTGGTATGACAATGATTGCAGGATCAGGTAATGCCATCCAGGGAACCGCTAAAGGCACATGAAGTTTCACGTGGCCATAATTAAATGATAAGAGTCCTTCGTCCCATGTTCAACCGTTGTTCGTTGAGCTGGGCGGGGAATTTTTTATCATTCCAAGCAGCCGGACATGGATTTCAGACAAATGGTCAGCCAGGGATTAAATCAATGGATTTAGGGAGTACGACCTGCTTGCAGAACCTTTTAATCTCGTCGTAGACCTGAAAGGGTTTATCCTCATAACGTCTGGAAAAATGGAATGGCACCAAGCGCTCGACACCTGCGGCATGTGCGATCTCTCCACAGGCCCGGGAGGTCAGATGGCCACTGCGCTCAGCATGTTTTGTGTCTGCCTCAATAAAAGATGCTTCACAAAAAAAGGTGTGGGCGCCTTGGGCCAGCAGGACCAGTTTTTCGCGGTTTGCCTCAATATCGGCGATGTCGGTACCATATATCAGCTTCTGCGGAGGCGTAACCTGGAGCAGTGCATCAGCAAGATCGCCGGCGTTGCAGAATGTGGAGTCTGGTAATTGGATTGGAATCTTCCGGTCGCCGCCACCAATTCGCTGCTTGAGTTCATGAAGCCAGGGGCCCGGCGCCAGGTTGCGCGCTAATAAACGGTCCTTGTGAACGTTAAGTTTGGGTGCCTGTTCAAGACTATATGCTAGAACAGGGATACCGCCGTGATCCAGCGTCATGGCCCAAACCCTGAGGCCCGGTTCGTCCAGAAGGAGACCGCCCGGCGCTGTCTGTTCGTCGGGTTGCTTTCTGTAATCCTTGCCGGCCTGCAAGTCATAGACGATGAGACGCTCGTCATGGAGTTCCCCGACCCTAAACCGCGGCCCCCAGTCGCCGATACGGTCCCAGTTGATGCCGCTGATCAGCCCGGCAATATGTTCTGCCAGTCCCGGCGGCCCGAATAGATGGCAGGATGGAAGATTACCAAGACGGGAGCGCATAAGCCACAGGAATCCGCTGATATGATCGATGTGGGCGTGGCTGATAAACACTTCGGTGACCTGATGCGCAAGTCGCGCAGGCAACCGACCGCCTTCACCCAGATCGAACAGGATGGATCTCTTCCTGTTATGCAACCTCAGATGCAGAAGCGGATCACCGAAAATACCGTTGACCAGGGTGGCAGTTGCTTCACCGATCCGGGCTACAGGTCGGGGACCGGTGCTTTGCCCTATGCCTGGAAATGGCGCAACATCCGGCGGCGGGATGTAATGCAGGGCCAATGGGACAACCGGTTTTACTGTAGCCAGATAGCCCTGCCTGTTTCTATAGGCATTGCGGGCCAGTACCTGGTCAGGTATTTCCCGGGTGTCTCCAATACGCACTTGGAAAATATTTTTTACAGCCCTAAGAACCTCTCCCATGGCAATGGTTCGTCCGCTTTTGAGCAATGCTATCTGCCGGCCGCGCCAATGCTGCTCCGCAATTAGAGGCGGCGGGGTGCCGGTCAACTGCGTATCCGAGAATGTAAAGGTCTTCTCAACTGCATGGTGCAGATATTCATCCCACAAGCGGGTACGTTGACGCTCCCGTTTTCGATGGTTGGGAGGCCTGGCTTCTGAAGAGGCTTGCACAAAAACGACCTCGCAGGCAAGCGTCGCCAGTTCATTGGTCAGAGAAAGCTTTTTGTAATCGCGGCAGAGAACCAGAACAGTGTCTATGGCTGCAGCTTCGACAAGTCCCAGCAATAACTCGGCACCGGCAACAGAGCGGACTACGCCGGGTGCATCAACCAGAACCACACCCTGGTCAATCGCCTCGGCCAGGCATCGCACGGCAGATACCAGGGGCAGACGGAACCGTCCTCCATCCAGGGTGCAGAGCGCTTCTATCTCTAGGAGTTGCCAGGCATCTTTTTGCCACTTACCAAGGCAGACTGCACCGGGTACGCCAAAGGCAGGGGAGCCGGGATCAGCGCCGATGCAAATACAAGAACGACCGTTCTGGGCAAGCGTCCGGGCCAGACCGGCAGCTAAAGTCGATTTGCCGGTGCCGCTTTCACCGAACAGTAGGACGCGGTGATCGGTTGCCAAAAAATCCTCGGTAATCAGCTTTGGCGAACAGGCGATAGCAGCATGCATAATAATTCCAAGTCTCCGGGACTCAATCCACATGCAGAAAAGGGTACCTGGCTAGCTCTTCCTTCGTAAATAATGTTATGCCGGCCCGCTGTCCCACTGTTTCAATCGCAATAACAGCATCCGGATCTGTAAAGGAGATTGTGCCGGAAGCGCCTCTTTTTTCAAGGGCCTCAATAAGCACCTTATCAAGAAAGGTCTCTTCCTCCAGGCTCGATATCCTCTTTTTAAAACCCCGTCTCTTCATGCGAACATGGAATTTTTTCCCCTCCAGTTCCCTGGTCCAGGAGAGAGCAACCTCCTGCGCTTTTTCTTCAAACTCCTCGGCACTGGTAAAGAAAAAGGTTTGCGCCGCCGGTACAAACCTGGCAATGGCACCACGGACTCCAGGCTTCTCGTCTATCATTGCCTTGAGCGTGTCTAGTGCCTGCTGAATATCATCCACTGTCATGACCAGAACATTGAAAAAATCTGTTTTGCGAACGGCCCCCAGCGGTTTCAGAAATTGGCGGACCAAGCTGTAACATCCCTCATGCACAGTGATAACAACATTCCAGGTTTCCATTGCAGTCCCCTTGCCTAGATTTTTTCAGCCTGCTTCACTGGCTATAACTAAAAGATTATCACCCAGAATATTTTTTCAACCCTTATAAAACTGTTTAATTTTTTTGTTCGCACATACATACTGAAAAATGCCGTACCTGCTTGCCTTTTAAGATACCATTACCCTGATAGAACAGACGTTATGCGTCATGTGCCTGGAGCACCGCACAAAGGCTTCCAGAGGGGCATTCTATTTTGCCTATCCCGTTAATGATGAAAACTTGAGTGTACGACTCTTCTGCCAAGGTCATTGCAACGGCTGCATCAATTGTTTTATCGTCCACGCCATATATGGTGATCCGATACACAGAATCACTGTCATCATATGCAATATCGAAACGTTCGTCCTGAAGCATAATCAACTCAAAGCTCAGCCGCACGCTATTGCCCCATATCTCTTCGGTCTAGAAGCCGCCAGTATTTGAGATCAGCAAGAGATGTAACGACCTTCTTGACAACTATCAAATGAAAGTCAAAAGATCCAGCCTGACCTCTAGCCGACCCCTCGGTGTTTAAAAGTGGTCGGCTCATTGCAGATAGGCCGATACTGCTTGATGAGTTCATTTTTCAGCCGTTCAACTTGTTTTGCTTTGCAAGTTTAATATTAGACATATTATCTGTACTTTGATTATTAAATATTATTATAACTTGCGGTGAAAAAAGATGTAGCTCAAATGTTCAAAATTCCATGAAGTACAAAAAGCGATTATAGATTGCTTGCCAACATCTTGAGTTTTGTAATACAAAATCTGAGTCAACATGCCTACTAGACATCTTGACCTTTAGCCTTACGGCCTGAACCTTTAGCTTTACATATATGAAAAATATCTGGATCAGCTTGGTACTTCTTCCCCTGCTCTTGGTCTTGCTGCCACTAGCCGGAGTCATGCTGCAGGGCATGCCCCTGGCGGTCTATCTGGAGTTTCCGCCGCTGACCGTCTATGTGCAGCACGCACCCTTTTCCTGGGTGGCTTTTCTGCTCCTAGGGTTGCTGCCCGTTTCGGTACTGGTGCCGCTCATCCGCCGCTTTCTCCGCTATGCCGGCCCGGCACCAGCGCCGCTTCTCTTCAAACACTCATTCCCCTGGTGGGGATATGTTGGTTTTCTACTGGTCACCTTTTCCTGGTTGTTGGCCTGGACCCGGTTACAATGGTTTGTCTCACTGCAGCCCTATACTTTTTTCCCCCTGTGGCTAGGTTTCATCATAAGCGTTAACAGTCTGACCTGGACTCGTACCGGACGTTGCCTGCTTGTCAGCCGGCCCCGATTTTTTTGGGGCCTGTTCCCGCTTAGCTCGCTTTTCTGGTGGTTTTTTGAATACCTGAACCGCTTTGTCCAGAACTGGCATTACCTGGGTGTGGAGGATTTCTCCACTGGACAATATGTCCTTCATGGCAGCCTCTGTTTTTCCACGGTACTGCCAGCTGTGATGAGCACCGAGGAACTCCTGGCCTCATTTCCCCGGCTCACCGGGCCGCTGCAGAATTGGCGAAGAATTACTGTCCACAGGCCGAAAATATGGGGCTGGCTTTTCCTGCTCCTTGCTGCTCCCTCCCTGGGGGCAATCAGTATCTATCCGGACTTTCTCTTTCCCATGCTTTGGATGGCGCCGTTTCTGATCATCACAGGAGGCCAGTTGCTCTGTTCCGAGGCAACCCTGTTCCGTAATTTGCAGTATGGTGATTGGCGTTTGGTCTGGCTGCCGGCCCTGGCTGCCCTCTTCTGTGGTTTTTTCTGGGAGCTGTGGAATGTTAACAGCCTGGCCCACTGGGAATACTCGGTGCCCTTTGTCCAACGTTTCCATATCTTTGAAATGCCGATCCTAGGGTATGCGGGCTACCTGCCGTTCGGCTTGGAGTGCATGATGGTGAGCCTTATGTTTGACAGGGTGATGGGGGAGGAAGGTTATAGTTAAGATTTCTTGCCACAATCAATAGCTTTGTCATACAAAATCTGACACAATATATCTACGGTCAATCTTGATATTTTAAGAATGAATCACGGCTTTTTATGGATAGGAGACATCACAAATCTGCACTACCTGAGAACTAAAACATACTGTCAGTTGTTAGTCGGTCCCTCTGAATTATCCCCAGAGTTGGAAGAGGCCAAGTTTTTTTTGTATATTGCCTCCAAAACAAAGGAAAGAGCCGCCATACCAAAACCGATCCAGCCTAAAACCAAAGGTATGAATTGAATCCAAGTGAGAATTATCAATCCTAAACCGACCCATCTGGCTACTAAAGTAATATTACCTAAATCCAATTGGAAGTTCTCCTGTTCATAAGAATTTATTTGATGCTTTTTTTGCAGTTTTATGCCGAATCATGGCACTTAAGTTTCCCAAATACAGTTTTTTTGACCTCTACTTTATCCTCTTATTTGGGATGGATCCACACTTAACAATCCTTGCCATTGTTTGTAGTGATTTGACTGCCCCAACCTTTTAAGAATATCAAATATTATCTTAAATATCCACATTGCTTGCCACAATGTTGAGTTTTGTCAGGGTGAAGGAAGGTTTAGGGATTTTTGCCAGAAAGGGCGTTCTTTGTTAACAGCGTGGGAAAAAGCTTCAGGAGAGTCAGGCAGGTCTGTGTCAATCATCTCACCTCTGCCCATGTCTGCGGCAACAGCATTAAATAATGCCTGAATGTCTGGTGCGGAAAGCCTGTGTCCGAGCTTTTCAGAAAATACGGAAAGAAAACCCGCCAGGATGAATTTGGTTCTTTGCGGGTTCAGTCTGTCAGATAAACTCCCTTCCACGGCCTTGGCAAGTCTTTCAAAATTGGTTCTGTTTTTTTCAAGAGAAGCGCGATAAATATGTCTGCTGATCTGAGGATCACACAGAATCGCCTTGTCAATTCGCAGTAAATTGTCCAAAGCATCAAGGTCACCAAGCCTGGCGCAACGATATAATTTTGTCGGATGCTCCCGGAATTGGAACACGCAGGGAATAAAAACTTTTAATAAAAATATAAATTCAGGTTGTAAAAACCCCTTTCCCTGTTCTGGAGAATATTCAGTCTTGATACCTTTAATTTCCGCTTCAATAACGTCAAGGCCTGCCTGGTAAACCTCTTTAAGGTTTTTGTCATCTGTGTTTTTCGTATTAAGGATTGGTTTTTCGGGAAAGGTATTTAGGTAATTTGTGAATAACGAAAAGAATTTATCCGAATTAAGAAAGGTGTTGTCAAAATATTGCTTAATTAAATAGTGATTACGATAATAATTGAGCCATTTATTATATGGAGGTATTTCGTCTAGTAATTGGATAAATGGGGCATTCTTTTTGATTGCATAAAGTAATTTAAAAGCTGTTTCAATTAGAATAACTGAATGTTGCGCAATTAAGGCAATATGCTTTGGTTTGTTTTCAGCCCATTCTTTTATTTTAAGCATTTTTTTAAACCAATTAATTCATTGTGGTTTTAATTATTTGTGAGCCTTTGGTTTTTATATTCTCAGTCAGATGGATGCCTTCTGTGATAGTGGTGAAATTACCTGTGTTTTCTCCAGATAACTTATCAGGGCGTTGACAATATTCCCGTCGAATTTACCGTTGTCAACTCCTTCATGTAGTACGGACAGGGCTTTCTCAGTATGCATTGCCGGCCGGTAATGCCGATCGGCTGTCAGGGCCTCGTAAACATCTGCAACAGTGATAATTTTTGCCATAAAGGGAATTTCATTGGCCTGCAGACCGCTGTCATACCCTGAGCCATCTATATATTCGTGATGGGATGCTGCGATAGCCGGTACATTTCTGTACTTGCGTGCAAATTTCATCTTTTCAAGGATATTGCGGGTGATGGTGACATGTTTTTTTATATGTTGGTACTCCTCCTCATTGAGTTTGCCTGGTTTTTTCAGAATATGGTCGTCAATTCCCAGTTTCCCGTAGTCATGAAGGAGCCCAGCAGTTCTGATTACCCCGATCTCAGAATCATTGAACCCGAGCTCCGTGGCAATTCCCACGGCATAGCGGGTGACATTAATAGAGTGGCCGGCGGTATATCTGTCTTTTGCGTCAATGGAGGCTGCCATAACTTCCAGGAAACTCTGAAACTGTTTTTCGTGTTCATCAAGCATCATGGCATTGACGATCGCGATGGTTACTATTGAAGACAGGCCTTTTAATATATCAATGTCGGCATTGTCGAATACACCGTTGCGTTTGTTGATTACCTCGATAACACCTATGTTCTCGCCGTTTGGGTCTATTAATGGAAGGGCAAGGATTGTTCCGGTTCTGTAGCCGGTCCTTTCGTCGATACTTGAGTCGAAACGGTCATCCTTGGCTGCGTCTTTTATATTAAGTACCTGGCCGGAGACAGCAACCAGGCCGGCAATCCCGAGCCTGAGATTCAGGCTTATACCGGGTTTTTCCAGGCCGTGAGCGTATAGAGAGTAAAGATTGCCGGTATGTCGGTCAATAGTGAAAATTGAGCCTCGTTCGCTGCTGGTCTTTCCCATCAGCTGCTGGACCAGCGTTTCCGCCTCACTGCCGAGCATGTCGGCAAAAGGATGGTCTGCCTGGCCAAGAATGCGGGCCCGGTCTTTGATCAAGGCTATATCCGCATCACTGTAACAACCGGTATCCTTGTTAAGCATTTCAAGTGCTCCTATGACCTGGCCTCTATTATCCTGGATTGGGGCTACAAGAATACTTTCAGTTCTATAGTTCAGGATCTGGTCTATTGCAGGGTTAAAGTACGGGTGTTCATAAGCATTGGCAATATTGACAACCTGCTTTGTAAGCACTGACCAGCCAACAATCCCCATTCGTAATTTTATGTTTATTGCACCATTCTGGATTCCCTCGGCAAATTTCGCCCTTAACTCCAGGGTTTCCCAATCCACTAAGAATATGGAAGTCCTGTCAGCTTCAATGAGTTCTGATATCTCACTTATGATCAGTGGCAGCAGTTTGCCCATATCCCTTTCAGCGCCTATTTTTTTATGGATCTCCTGCAGGATTCTGAATTTCTGGATTTCCTTTTCCAGGGACTGAAGACGGTGGTGTTGTGTTTTTGAAGAACTCATATTTCCCTCGGGTAAAATAAGGAATTTGGACAATGGTATAATACACTAATGTGACAGAAAAAAATTGGGGAAGCAATATTAAATATACAAGGACATGCTCATAAGGAAATTTATAATTCCTTCATCTGCTTTTCATCTGGGTCCGGAGATTCTCTTTTTGCCCGGATGTAAAGAACAGGCTATAGTGTGTCTTAAGGCTGCTCGATTCTGACCTGCTATTTGTGGCGACAGTGATCCTTTTTCCTGCTTCCCGCAATTCAAAAATAGCTGCTTTACCTGTATGTAATGTAATGCTGCAAATTCCTTATTTGCCAATTTAAACCTCACCCTCTTAGAGACCATTATGGCATCATTGAACGAATTACGGTAGATTGTAAATATTCTGGCTTGTATTTTGATGATTAAAAAAAAAGCTGAAAGCTGACGGGGAAGGAAATATCAAATTGAACACCCGGATGAACGGCATTTACCGGCGCATAGTGCTATGCTGTTCGTTACTCTAAAAAAACAAAATAATTATTCTGGAGGCAGAGTATGGATCACCGGACAACAATTCTCATGACTGAATTTATTACCCATGATGTGAAGCGTTTCA
>Ga0209742_10001607_pt1 | contig 9980 bp, 5 predicted proteins | sample DeeMarSeWOR38_10_FD_187462 | JGI IMG/M metagenome (GOLD analysis project Ga0209742, IMG submission 187462) | Marine sediment microbial communities from White Oak River estuary, North Carolina - WOR-3-8_10 (SPAdes) (version 2) | ecosystem: Environmental > Aquatic > Marine > Intertidal zone >... | reverse complement strand
ATACCTTTCTATTTCATGGCTATCAGCGCGGACAAGCGGATACGCTTAACGCCGCACCGATAGCGCAGACCGCGTGAAGCGCGGTCTGCGCTATCAGTTAATTAGACGGAATCCGTCTTTTTCGGACTTAGCAAGATTCCGTCTAAGTCGTTTTGGAATAATTCCATATTCTCGATGTCGTTTCCAGAATTTCACTGATATAGCTTGTTAGTCTTAACGTATGGAAACGAGGAAACTTTACCAAGCCTTTTAAATTATGGCACAGAATCAGTCTTTTACGACAAGCAGAAACAGTGTCGAGGCAAAATAAGTCCTGCATCAATTTCATAAAAAGGAGCCACTATCTACTGCTGGATCCAACAAATCAGATCCTCGCTCAAAAGAAAAAGACGGATTCTGTATTTTTAGCACTTAGGCAGAGTCTTGCTAAGTCAGTAAAAGACAGACTGTTAGACAAAATCTAAATATAATATAAATCGCTGATTATTTACGCAGAAGGTGAAATTAATGGCGAACCTCAGCACCAACGCTGATTCGTTTTTAAATCTGACACATTGAATCGGATAGTTTTAGCAATGCAGACAATCATTACTGGTTGTTATCTTTTTCTTTTATCGATTTTATAAGTAACTATAGTGCAAAATTCTGTTTTTCAAAGATAAAACAGCCGATTGTGTCGAGTGCGCATGAAATAGATATATATAAGTGCGTACTGGATTTCGGCGTCCGCCGGAATGACGATCTGATGTTCAAGTCAACGCAATAGATTTGCGAAATCTTGCCAGGGCAATAAGAAAGAAAGTGGCACCGATCGCAGCGATTGCCAGCAGTTGCGGCCACACCACTGCAAGTCCAGCACCGCGAAATAAAATTGCCTGGGCGAGGCTGACAAAATGTGTGGTTGGTGCTGCGGTCATGATCATCTGCACTGCCAGTGGCATACTTTCCTGTGGCGCGCTGGCACCGGAAAGCATATTCAAGGGCACCACTACAAGGATCATCAACAACGCAAACTGTGGCATGGAGCGTGTGACTGTTGCCAGCAGAATACCCAGCGCCGTAGTTGAGAACAGTTGCAATAAGGCAGCGAACAGGAACAGCGGCACTGAACCCGCGATGGGCATGGCGAGTGCGCCATGCACCACAATCCACAATGACAGTGCCGCCACCACTAATACCACCAGGCCGTTGGCCCAGACTTTGGCCGCCATGATTTGAAACGGTGTGAGCGGCATCACCAGTAGATGTTCTATGGTGCCGTGTTCGCGTTCGCGGATCAGGGCGGCACCGGCCAGGATGATAGACATAAAAGTTATCTGGCTGACCATTTCCATGGCGCCATAGAACCACACGCCATTAAGGTTAGGGTTGAACTGCATGCGTGTGGTCAACTTGACGGGTAACGCCATCTCACCATGGTAGCCCTGGACAAAATGGATCACTTCATCGGTAAAAATATTCTGGATATAACCGGCACCGATGAAAGCTTCGTTCATGCGCGTGGCGTCAATATTAAGCTGGACTGCGGGCTGACGCCCGGCCAGTACGTCACGTTGAAAACCGGAGGGTATGTTCAAAGTAAACGTATACAGTCCAGCGTCAAGACCGGGATCAACGTCCGCAAGCTGAATCTGCCTGGGCTGCATGAACTCCGGTGGACGCAGCGCACCAATGAGGCGCTGCGACAGTGGCGAACGGTCTTCGTCGACCACCGCAATGGATGCGTTGCGCAACTCCGTCGACTGACTGTGGGCAGCTTCGTAAAGTCCATAGGAGAACGACCAGATCAAAAAGAACAGCAGTATCTTGTCGTGCCCCAGGCTACGCAGCTCTTTCACGCCCAGTTGCAGAATATTCGCGAGGCGGCCCATGGCTATTTCTCCTGCTTGGGCAATAACAATGAACAGATCACGGTTATTGCCAGTATAAAAAGTGCAAGCGCGACGAAACGGTCACTGAGATCGCTAAAGCCCAGTGCTTTGCCAAAGGTTCCCTGGCTAATGACCAGGAAATGGGTAGTCGGATATATTTTGGAGAATACTGCTGCCCCACCCTCCAGTGCGGATACTGAAGAATTAAGTCCACAAAAAGAGAAAGCCGGCGTCATGGTGGCGATGGCGGTGCCGAAGATGGCCGCTACCTGTGAACGGGTAAAGGTCGACATTAATAAGCCCAGTCCACTGGTGGCAGTGACGTACAGTAATGCACCGAGGGTGATGGCGCCGAGACTTCCCTTGAACGGCACACCAAACAGCGTGACTGCCAGCGCCATTAAGCCGACAAAGCCGACCATGCTGAGTACCACGTAAGGCAGTTGCTTGCCGAGCAGAAACTCCAGCCGGGTTATAGGAGTGACATAAAGATTGGTGATGGAACCTAATTCTTTTTCGCGCACCACGCCAAGCGCGGTCATCATCGCCGGCACCAGCACCAGCAGTATGGCAATCATGCCGGGCACCATGGCGTTGAAACTCTGGAAGTCCTGGTTATAGCGGTAGCGAACCGCGATGTCGGCAGCCGCTGCAGGTGAGGTAAATCCGTTGCGGGTCGCGAGATCCGTGAGGTATTGATAGTGCAGCCCCTGCACATAGCCGCGAATGGTCTCGGCACGAAATGGCATGGCACCATCGATCCACATGCCCACTTCCGGCGCGCGGCCGCGCCTGAGGTTACGGCCATAGCCGGGTGGAATTTCTATGGCAAGGCTTAACTCGCCATTGCGCATGCGCTGGTCAAGTTGTGCCTGGTCGTAGAGCGGTGGCCGCTCAATGAAGTAGCGCGAGCTGGCGACGTTCTGGATATAGTCGCGGCTCTCGGGTGATTGATCCCGGTCGAGCGCGGCAAAGCGCAGATCGTTGACATCAAAGGTCATACCGTAACTCAACAGGATCATCAGTAACACCGAACCAAACAATGCAAACGTCAGGCGAATAGGGTCACGCCACAGTTCCAGTGACTCACGTCGTGCCACCCCGAACAGGCGTAACCAACGTAACAAACGGAAACCACGGAACCCACTACCGGGTTGTGTGTGATGGGACTTTGTTATAGTAGCGTCAATAGAAGTTACTTCTGTCAGTGGTTCCTGTTGTTCTTTGCTGGTCGCGTCTTCAAGATAACCAATAAAGGCTTCTTCCAGGTTGGCTGCGCCGCGTGCCTGTTTGAGTGTTTGCGGGGTGTCGCTGGCCAGCACCTTGCCGGCATGCATCAGGGAGATACGGTCGCAACGTTCGGCCTCATTCATAAAGTGCGTGGAGATAAAAATCGTTACGCCCTGCTTGCGCGCAATATCGAGCAACAGTTCCCAGAACTGGTCACGTGCTACCGGGTCGACGCCCGAGGTGGGCTCATCCAGGATCAACATTTCCGGTTTGTGCACCATGGCAACGGCCAGCGACAGACGCTGGCGGATACCCAGGGGCAATGAAGCGGCCAGTGCATCGGAGTATTCCCCGAGGCCGAAGCGTTCGGTTAATTCACGAGTACGCGGTGCGACCTGTTCTTCTGCTAAATGAAACAGGCGTGCATGCAACACCAGGTTTTGTTGCACGGTGAGCTCTGAATACAGGGAGAACGCCTGGGTCATGTAACCCACCCGTTTGCGGGTGGCAATATCATGGGGGTCAACCAGCTGACCAAACAATTTGGCTTTACCGGCACTGGGCGGTAACAGGCCCGTGAGCATTTTCATGGTGGTGGTTTTACCGCAACCGTTGGAACCCAGGAAGCCAAATATCTCGCCACGTTCTATACGAAAGCTTACATTATTAACTGCGGTGAATTCGCCAAAGCGCATGGTCAGTCCATCGGCCTCAATAGCCGCTACCCCAATGGCTTCGGCTTCGCGCGGTGGTACGGTAACGACGTGATGACCGGCTCGTAAAGCTGCAGGTAATAGTTCAATAAAAGCTGCATCAAGGTTATCGGTTGCGGTTCGAGCTTTAAGTTCTTCTGGCGTGCCGGTGTCCAGTACCTTGCCATCGTTCATGGCGACCAGCCAGTCAAACCGTTCGGCCTCTTCCATGTAGGCAGTGGCCACAATTACACTCATGTCGGGGCGGCGCGCACGTATCCGGTCGATCAACTCCCAGAACTGGCGGCGCGATAAGGGATCAACACCGGTGGTAGGTTCATCGAGTATTAACAGGTCAGGATCATGGATCAGCGCACAACACAAGCCGAGTTTCTGTTTCATGCCGCCGGACAGTTTTGCGGCCGGACGATCTCGGAACGGCGTCAGTCCCGTGCTGTGCAAAAGATCTTTAATGCGAAGTTCGCGTTCTGCTTTGTTCTGGCCGAACAACCTGCCAAAGTAGTCAACGTTATCGAATACCGACAGCGTGGGATACAGGTTGCGACCCAGCCCCTGCGGCATAAAGGCAATGCGTGGCGAAATGTGAGTACGATAACGACGCTGGCGCATGTTGCCACCGAACACTTCAACGGTTCCATCCTGAATGCGGCGCGCGCCGGCGATCAATGACAGCAGGCTGGATTTCCCTACGCCGTCCGGCCCAATTAATCCAACGCTGCAGCCGGCGGGTATGTCGAGATCAATGCCTTCGAGCGCCTGGGTTTTGCGATAACGATGGTTTACGCCGGACAGTTGTGCAACATATTGTGCCTGGTTGTTCATCGTGGAATGTTCATTGTGGGTTGTTCATTGTTGAATGCTCATTGCGGCAGATGAACTTGCAGCTGTTCCGGCCATACCACATCGGTACCCAGTCGAACATACGTGGTGCCCGGCACACCAGTCTTCATGATGTCTGCATGGGTGGCGAGTAATTCGGGATCGATCTGAACCTTAACACGAAACATTAATTTTTCACGTTCGGTGCGGGTTTCCACTTCCTTAGGCGTGAACTGCGCTTCGGGTGAGACAAATGTTACTTTGGCCGGAATAACGTATTCGGGAATGGCATCGAAGATCATGCGCGCTTCATCACCGATGCGTAATCGTCCAGCCTGTTTGGTCGGAAGATAAATCGTCATTGATGCATCGAGCAGATTAAGCACGGTGTACACCTTGCCGCCGGAAGGTAACACTTCACCCGGCTCGGCCAACCGATAGAGTATCCGTCCATCAATGGGTGTTTTAAGCACGCTGTCGTCAATGCGGGTGCGCACCGTTTCTACCCGCGCCATCGCTGCTTCAATCATCGCGTCCGTATTGGCCAGTTCGGCCTGGGAGGCGGCAAGCGCTGCGCGTGCAGTCTGCACAATCGTTTCACTACTTTGCAATTGCTCGATGGAAATATTCTTGTTTTCGTAAAGCTCACGTGAACGCGCGAGGTTTTTCTCAGCCAGCGCTACTTCGCTTTTACGCTGCGTGATAAACGCTTCCGCGGCGCTTCGTTGTTTCCGTGCCTGTTTCACCTGTGCTTCTGCCTGGCGTAGTTCTGCATCGAGTTCACGCACGTCCATACTGGCCAGTATCTGTCCTTCTTTTACGGTATCACCTTCTTTGGCATTTAATGATTCAAGCCGCCCCGGATATTTGGTGGTGATATCAACTTCAGTTGCCTCCAGGCGCCCGTTGCCTGACGCAATGCCTTCTGGCAAAGGGGGCTTTTGCAGGTTTTGCCATACGATAGCAGCTATTACTGCGAGTACTGCCAGCACCGCAATTGTTATAAACTTTTTATTGATCTGCATCGCCGCTCAACCTCCTTGATACTTTTTTTAATGGCGTGGCACGCATTGCTGTTCCTCTAACGCCTGGTTTGTCATACCGGCGCAAGCCGGTATCCAGTAAGTCTTTCAAAAACCTGGATTCCGCCCCCGGTTTACTACACGCCGGGGCAGGCTCTAAAAACCGCCGGAATGACGATTACTTGGGCACTGACTTGCTACGTTCAGCCATATATGTTTCCAGTCGCGTAAACCAGTCCTGCTGATCCTGTGGTGTCAGGAAGAAATCAAAGCGAGCCGCTGCGCGTTCGACTTCCATCAGGTCGCTTACAAAGTCGTATACGCTGGTTGCGGCACGCAGCTCGGCGATTAACGCGGAATTTTGCGCATCCAGCAAGTCGAGAATGGAAACGGTGCCACGCGAGTAAGCATCCCGTACCACATCAAGATTACTGCGCGCCGCACTGGCTGCTTCCCGTGTTAAACGAATGGCTGTGCGTGCACTGCGCGTTCTGAACAAGGCGGAACGAATTCGTTGTTCAACACCTTCGGCCACAGCCTGATATTGCAGACGCAAGCCGATCAATTGTTCACTGGCCTGTACTTTTTGCGCTGAACGGGAGCCACTGGTAAACAACGGGAAAGAAAGCTGTAATCCTATGGTGCTTTCCGAATCGTCGATGCCCGGTAACGGCGGTCCCTGTGCCCCGCTACGATCGAAGATTTCCGTGCGGTCAGCACGCAGATTGAGTGTCGGTTGCCAGAATGCGCGTTTCGCCGATACCAGCGTTCGGTCCTGAGCACGAATCAGGGCGTCAAGGCGGCGCAATTCGGGTACCGCGGCGATGCCGTCTTCCACGACAAAATCACGTAATATCTGAAAATGCGCAGGGTTATCGATGATGTCGTACAGTCGTTGCTGACTGGAAACGAGGTTGGGTTCTTCGAGTCCAACTTCAGCGGTAACAACCGCTTGTTCAAGTGGCCGGTTTAGCAGTCTATTCAGCTCGATCTCTGTAACACGCACTAATGCCTGCGATTCCACCGTAACGCGTTGAGCATCAGCGACCTGGCTTTGCCAACGAAACACTTCACTGGGTCCGGCGGTTCCAATGCGCCGGCGCGCCTTTGCCAGTTCAAGATTGGAACGCGTTAATCGCAGATTATCCTTCTGAATACGCTCATTCGTCTTGGCTCGTAATACATTGAGGTACGCCTGGGCAGTCTCAAGCACGATGTCGAGTTGCACCAGATCGCGATCATTTTCCCGGGCGTTCTGCAATTGCTTTTGTATTTCGAGGTTTGCCCAGGCCGGTTCGGAATACAAAACTTGATCCAGCGAGATAGAACCGGAGGTGGTTCGTTCGGACCGGCCGGGAACCGCAGCCGCATCATCTTCTTCGATCTGGATCCCCTGGCCGGTAAGGCCAAACTGTGGCAGCAATACGGATCGTGCCTGGCGTATATTTTCCTTTCCGGCACTAACATTCACTTGTGCGATGCGCAGCCGAAGATTCACTTTAACTGCCTGCTGTACCGCGGCGCTAAACGTTAACGGCTCCACTTCCTGTACTTGCGGTTCTTCGAAGAGTAACTCCGCACTGGTCAGTAGTTGCCATTTGGGAGAAAATCCAATGGCCCGCGCGGTACGCATATTCAGTGTCAGCCCTTCCCCGCGCGCGAAAGCCACTGGAATCGTGGCAGGATCTTCATCCAACAAAATGCGCCTTACATTGAGTGCGGCTCGACGCGCCAACCGATCCATCTCCAGTGCCGGAGCCGCGGAAAGTAGTACCCCGCGCTCAACATCTGACTTACCAAAGAAAGCAAAACTGGGCAGCCGACGATCGATCAGGCCTGCAACTAACTTCTCGAATTCCTGCGACGATAATCGCGGCAATGGCCCAACATAAACTGCTTGTGTATCCGCTGGAATGGCCTGCAGGGTTTCCGTTGCTGAGCTACCTACTGCTACCTGGGTTGCCACAATACCAAGTTCATGTCCCGCGCGTGTTACCTCCTTCTGCACTCCGGGTATTGCATCTGCAAAGGCAGCATCAAGTAGAAACGCCAGTCGCGAAAAGGAAACGGTTTCGTGAAATACTTTAAGGTCGCGGGGAATATCCACGTCGAGACTGACATAGCTTAAGTTGGTTTTGCCACTGGCTCCGTCTTTATAAGAGATATTCTGTATTTTCCGCTCCGGGACGATAGCGCCAATCACGGGTTTAGGCAGGTTGGCGCGATGCGCGGCGGCATGCGATGCCAGCAAGCCAAGCGCTACGACGATATCAGTACGTTTATCCGACAGAACTCGATCAAGGGCTTTGCGTACCCCTGGGAAAGTCCAGTCGGCTTTTATCTGTAAGTCATCAGGCGTGCGGATATCAAACTCGCCGCGATTCACCGTGCGTATTTCTTCAAGAAACAGAGCACGAATGGCATCCGCACGCTCTGACGGCCCATCCATCACCACCGCAACGTACTTTACCGGTAAATCAGGCTTAGTTTGCGCAATACTCTGAGCGTAAACGGCGACAAGTACCATTAACAGAATGTTCGAAATTATCCTGGGTTTCTTCATTTTTTCAGGTTGCAACGATCGTTAAATTTCCAGGCGATAGCTATATTGGCTGGTTAAATAACATACAGTTATAGTAATTAGAGCCCCTCAATTTGCGCCGTTTATCAGACGTGTAAACGGTAGATCTTAATAATCATTACTTTACGCCAACAATCTAAAAGAACATTGATATAGCTAAAGAAATGAATGATCCGTGATGAGATTGTGAGGAAGAGAAGAAATGTTGATGCTAGATGTCTTTATCTCGTCATTCCGGCGAACGCGTACATGGGTGTACGCGGTAGAGCGACGCACGAGTGCATGGAAGCACGAGGTAGAGCAACGCAGCAGCAGTTGCCGAGGATTCCAAAGCCGAGGCCGGAATCGATAACGGCAAATCAGAATCTAAATTTTAGTCGGTAGTTTCTCCTGCATTAGAAAAAACCTGATTCAGATCATGCTTCACATTTTCTTCACTAGTTTCACCGACGGATTTAGGTCAGTTAAACGTAATATGGTTAGGGTTCCACGACGCTCTGATTGTTAATTGGTCGCACATTCATCCTCTATTAAGTCGATGCATGTTGTAATGTGTTGCATGTAACTATTGGAAAGCTTTATGTTAAACGCTAAGAATTCTGATTTTTTTTCCTTAACCAATCCTCGGTTAGTGCTGGTGTTTACCTTTGCCGCGATTGTGCTTTCAGGTTGTGCGCCTTCCGGGTACACAGTGAAAAAAACGCCGACTGAAACGCCGCAACCCGTACCGGTCACGACCGTCTATTTTTATCCTATGCGTGGGCAATCCGAAGCCCAACAGGATCGCGATCGTTACGAATGTTATTTATGGGCGGTGAAGCAATCGGGTTTTGATCCTGGACAGGCGCAATTGGCCCCGCATCAACGTGTCGAAGTGAAGCCGGTTGCCCCACCTGGCGCCGATACCGCGGCGGGTGCGGCTACGGGTGCTGTAATCGGGGCCATGGTTGCCCCTTATCATGACCATGGCTTTGGTCTGGTATTCGGTGCGATTACTGGCGCGATGATTGGCGCGGCATCCGACGCTGCACGGCAGGAAGAAGCGGAACGTATTCAAAAGCAATACGACGCCAAAGAAGCCCAGCGTTATGCGCATGTGGAAAAACAGGCGCGGGATTATCAACGCGCAATGACAGCTTGCCTGGAAGGCCGTGGCTATTCGGTGCGTTGATAGTACATTATGAATTAAAACTTATTCGTTATTTTGACAGGTAAGGAATGCTGCAATGAAAAACATTTTTCTCAAGTCAGCGGTGTTATTGATAGCTTTGGTGGTGCTGCTCTCTTCTGCTGCTTATGCTGACAAAGGTGGCCATGACCGAAATGATAAACATGGCCGCCCGGATTATTCCAGAAAAGCGCCACCGCCACCGCCACCGGGTTTCCGTATGGACAAGCGTTATGAACATAACCGCTACTATCCCCCGCCGAAATACCGCGTAGATGTACTACCGGGGCGGCGCCATATTATTCACCATCACGATCGCGATTATTTTTATATTAGTGGCGTATGGTATATTTCATCTGGTTCCGCATACGTAGTGGTCAGGCCACCGCTGGGAGTGATTGTGCCGATCCTGCCACCCTTTTATACGACCATCTGGCTAGGCGGTATCCCTTATTATTATGCAAATGATGTGTATTATGTCTGGCGTTCAGACTTGAATGGCTACGAGGTATCAAGCCCCCCCATCAAGGAAGACGAAGCGCCTCTACCGTATGTTGCGGATGAATTGTATGCCTA
>Ga0209742_10001604_pt1 | contig 10000 bp, 8 predicted proteins | sample DeeMarSeWOR38_10_FD_187462 | JGI IMG/M metagenome (GOLD analysis project Ga0209742, IMG submission 187462) | Marine sediment microbial communities from White Oak River estuary, North Carolina - WOR-3-8_10 (SPAdes) (version 2) | ecosystem: Environmental > Aquatic > Marine > Intertidal zone >... | reverse complement strand
ATACCCAGAAGACCGAATGTAAAAAAATAAATGGTGCCCATAAGCGGTTTACCATAATAGAATCTGTGAGATCCGGTAAAACCGAAGATCCAGAGGATATATCCAATTGTCTTGCGATGGGTATCTGTATTGTTCGTCATTTACTGTTTTGTCTTTTTGAAAAAGATCCTTCAGGTTGTTTTTTTAGACGGCCATTATAAATGATTCCACCTTCATCAACATATTGCTGCAAGACCGCTTTCGCCTCATCTCGCAGGATATCACGTGTAACGGAAATTGAGCGGGATTGAAGTTTATGGGGCCAGTCGTCGGGTTTATCGCCCTCGTCAAAACCGATAGTTCTAGCATCCTCGTCTCTGGCTCCGCAGACCAGGCTGCTGATGCCGGACCAGGGGATGGCACCAAGGCACATGGCGCATGGCTCTGTTGTAGAAACAAGTTCATAATCCGGGAGACCTTCAGCGCTGAGGTCAAAGTTTGCAACCTGCTGCTGAGCCAGCATGATGGCAACAATCTCGGCATGGACGACTGAACAGTTGGTCTGCAAGACAAGGTTGATGCCGGCTGCTACAAGTCGGCCGCTGTGCTTTTCGAAAACAGCAGCACCGAAGGGGCCGCCATTGTTTTTTATATTATTGGCTGCAAGGGTAATAGCCACCCCCATACGCTCTTCAAGAGTAGAACAGGATCTATCTGTTCCGGGCAGGAGATCATGCACCCACTGCGGTAGCTTAACAGTATATGATATGGGGTCCATACATTTAAATATTAGAATATAGTTTAGAATCTATAGCCCAGGTTGACACCAAAAGATTGTTCAGACAGGGTTATTTTTACACCCGGTGCACTTGTTTCAGGGGCTGCTGTAACTGTGTTTTCAGGAACATACATATAATGGAAGCCGATATCCCAATGATCATCAAGGCTGTAGTCAGCGCCAACAGTATAATGGGTTTCAACAACGGCAGGAAGGATAATGTTATTGGCAGCACCTCGTTCATCAATAGGTGATTCACCATAGTTGAATCCTGCCCGCAGGTTAAAGCGGTCTGTAGCTTTATAGGCAAGTCCTATGGCAAAAACAAACTGGTCATCCCAACCGGGATCCATGGGGACCTGGATACCCCCTGGGCCGGCCACGGCAAGTTTCTCCATGGTACCGGACCAATTGATCCATTTGATATCAGCAGCAATGGTAAAAGCATTTGTGGCATGGATGGCAATACCAACTGCCGCCTGCTGTGGAAAATCCAGGTCCAGCTTATAGGTCCCTGCAGGAAGGGGTCCTCCGCCGAATGCTGACATGTCAATATCGCCATAGACCAGCTGGTATTCTAAGTCTGTAAAGAACTGCTTGCTTTTGTAGCTCGCTCCAAAGCTGACCATTTCATTAAAATCGTAGAGGATGCCCAGACTCAGGCCAAAACCGAATGCCGAAGCTCCCCTGCTGAGGTTAAAATTGTTTATTACCGTATCTCCCTGACCGTCATCATTGGAATCAGCCATCATTCGCTGCTGGAAAGCAACCTGCTGGAAATCGATATTTACTGACAGCCCAAGACTTAGTTTTTCAGCGGCCTGCCATGCAAGGGCCGGGGCCATCTGCCAAAAGGCGATACTGCTGTAACCATCCCAATATACTGCGGGACTCACCCCTGGCATCGGCGCCTGCATAAGTGTAGAGCCGTAGTCTACGCCCATGCCGGAGGTGCCGTACATGCCACCGCCAAAAACCAAGTCATCCCGGCTTCCCACGGGGCCGTTCCAGCCAATAGCTGGTATACCGTAAATTTCTGAACTGCTTTCCGCTCTTTTTCCTCCGAATGCTGCAAAATCAGCGGAACGGTCGGGCATGAATGCTTCCATGGAAAAGTCTGCCCGGTGACCGATGTGTAACATGCCGGCCGGGTTAGTTACAGCGGTCATGTTGCTTCCCGGCAATGCTGTTACTGCACCAGCCAAACTTTTTTGATATGATCCGATGCCTATGAGCTGATAACCGTTTGTAGCATAAGAAGCTGAGTAAAAAAACAGCAAGACCGCGATGGCAACAACACACATTAAGCTTTTTCTTTTCATGACGCCTCCTTTGCCAGAAGCATTTTCTGGCCCCTGTATTGAGTGAACCGCAATTTCCTGAAACATCTAATTGAACTGAAAAGCATGCGTTCATGATATTATTAAGGAAGAGTTTCCCTGTAAACCGAAAACAAAAAAGCCCCGCTGTTTCCTGTTAAAGAACGGCGGGGCGTAAGAGAATTTTTTTTCTTTTTTTATCTACTTCTTTTTCTTCGCAGCTGTTTTTTTCTTGGCAGTTGTTTTTGGGGCTGCAGGCTTCTTCTTTGGTGCAGAAGTCTTTTTCGCTGAAGCTTTTTTCATCGGTTTTTGGGGTTTCGGCTTTGCTATGGCAGCAGCTTTTTTAGGTGCAGTTTTTTCTTTCTCCGGGGCTTTCTCAGCAGCAGGGGCCGGCTTTGCCGGTGCAGCCTTTTCTGCAGATTCAGCCTTTGGTTCAGCTTCAGCAGAGAGTGCGCCGGCGATTGCTTTGCTCAGCTTTTCTTCAATAACTCCACTGATATATTCCTGGGTGAAGATAGCTTCTTTGCGGATTGTCTTGGCAGTATTACCGTAGATCATTCTTACCTTCCTGGAACTGACCGCGGCCAGGCCCTTTTCCAGCCGTGCCTGAAGCTCATCCGGTGCAATACCCTCAGATTCGCCCAACGGACCCAATTCTTTTACTTTACCGGTAAATTCCGTGATCAGTTTGACAAAGCGTGGAGCTTCTGCCGCGGAAGCCCATTGCAGGGAGAATCTTTCAGGTTTGATGCCGATTTCATTCAGGACATTAAATACCAGGGCGTTCATACCCATTGCGTCGTAATTACCTACCTGGTAATGACATTCACCCAGTTGTCAGCCACCTGTGAAGATGCCGTCGGCCCCTTCCACAAAGCCCCGCAGGACAAAGGAGGGATCGACCCGACCGGTGCACATCACCCTGATTGTCCTCAGGTTGGGTGGATACTGGTAACGTGAAACACCTGCTGCATCAGCTGCAGCATAGCAGCACCAGTTGCACAGAAATCCCAGAATCTTCGGGTTGTAGTCTTCCTTGCTCATTTTCTATCCTTTAATCATTGTTATAAATGATGCACTTGAAGCCGCCTTAAGACATCAGATTTACGCTGCCTCAGTTTCTTTTTCTTTTATCTCTTTACCAAATGCTTCAATCTGTGAAGTAAGCTGCTCGTTGGTAAAACCACCCATGGATATTGCAAATGTAGGACAGTGAGAAGCGCAGATTCCACAGGCCTTGCAAGAAGCAACGACGGTTTCAGCCTTGGGCCTGTTATTTTCATCCTTAACCATCTGAATGGCCTGGTAAGGACAAAGGCTTGTACAGAGTTTGCAGCCTATACAGATACTCTTGTCAACATTTGAAACGATGGGATCAACTGTTACATAGCCTTTAACCAGGGGCATAGCTGCTTTTGCAGAAGCAGCCTGGGACTGGGCTATGATTTCATTAATCGGTTTTGGAGAATGGGCCAGGCCGCATACATAAACACCGTCCACAGGAAGCTCAACTGGCCGCAGTTTTACATGGGCCTCCAGGAAAAAGCTGTCAGCGGTTACAGGCACCTTCAATAACTTGCTCAAGGTATCTGTTTCTTCAGGTACCATTCCGACACTGAGAGCGAGCATCTGAGGATTCACCGATACATCATCCCGCAGGATCGGATCATAGAAGGAAACTGTGATTTTAGTGCCTTTTTCAGTAATTGTGGGCTTGTTATCCATCTCGTAAGGAATGAACAGAACACCTTTCTGTCTTGCTTCCTGGTAAAGATCTTCGGCATATCCGTAAGTCCTGATATCCCTGTAAAGCATAATTACCTGGGAATCAGGATTGATTTCCTTAACCTTTAAAGCATTTTCAACAGCTGTGGTACAGCATGTCTTGGAGCAGTAATTAAGATCGTCTCCGCGTGAACCGGCACACTGAACCATGACAATTGAATCTGGAGCTACTTTCTTGCCCTTTCCAGCCAGTTGCTCTGCCAGTTCACTCTGGGTAACAATCTTTTTGGAATACTTGATTGAATTGCCAAGCACCGTTTCAGGCCTATGTTCATGGGCGCCGGTGGCAATAATGATAACACCGTGATCCAGAGTTATTTCCTTGGCCTTGGAACCTTTTCCGGTTGATATAACTGAGGAGAAGTTGCCGACAAAACCACTGGTTGCCTGCAATTGTGCATTGGTATATTCTGAAATGAGTTTATTTTTTTTGACTTGATCAATGAGTTTTTTGGTATGGGCTAATTTCTTAAAGTTACCGCCAAGGCTGTCCTCTTTTTCAAGCAGGAAACAGTTGTAACCCTGGTCCGCCAGATTCAGGGCGGCAGTCATGCCAGCAATTCCACCACCCAGAACAAGTCCTGTCTTATTGACAGGCACGGTCTGTTCAGGCAGGGGTTGAATATGTCTTGCCTTGGCAACGGCCATGCGGACAAGATCCTTTGACTTGTCGGTGGCTGCATCAGGCTCATTGGCATGTACCCAGGAACATTGATCCCTGATGTTGACCATTTCAAAAAGGGACCGGTTCAGACCTGCATCCTTGAGGGTTTCCTGAAACAGGGGCTCATGGGTTCTTGGTGAGCAGGCTGCGATAACTACGCGGTTTAGGTCATGCTCCTTGATTTTATCCTTGAGAACTTCCTGGGCATCCTGGGAGCAGCTGTAAAGACTTTCTGTATAGTAAACAACTCCTTCCATATCGCCCGCATAGGTGCTGACGTCCGGCACATCAACAACAGACCCGATATTGATACCGCAGTGGCATACGAAAACACCAATACGCACTTCATCTCCGATGTCTTTTTCATCGGGATATGATTTATGAACAATTCCTTTGCCCCGTTGTTTTTTTATGAGTCCGGCGGCAATACTTGCTGCCCCGCTTGACTGGGTAACAGATTCAGGAATATCCATGGGGCCGTTGAAAGCACCGGCAACATAGATTCCTTCTTTACTGGTTTCAAGTGGTGTGAAGGTATCTGTGTCACAGAAGTTGTATTTATTGAGTTTAAAGCCTGCCAGGTCAGCAAGTTTCTCGGCATCCGGCGGTGACTCAAGCCCAACGGAAAGAACGACCATATCGTAAGGCATAAAACTGTGCTGGCCGTCAAGGGTAGAATAGGTAAGACGCAGATGATCGCCCCAGGGCATGACATCGGCAACTTTTGCCCGAACAAATTTTATGCCTTTATCCTCTGCACGTTTCTGGGCAGCATCAAATTCCTTCCCCTGGGTACGGATATCCATGTAATACACGGTAATGTCTGCTTCAGGATCATGTTCCTTGGCAACCATAGCCTCTTTAATTGCATACATACAGCATACTGATGAGCAGTAGCCATTATCACAGCCGATATCCCTGGAACCGACGCATTGTATAAATGCTATCTTGTGCGGATGCCGGTTATCTGAAAGAGTTTTCACTTCACCGGCAAAAGGGCCGGACGGGTTCAAAAGTCTTTCAAATTCAATGCTGGTAACTACGTCAGGGTGTTTGCCGTAACTGTATTTGGCGAGGGTTTCTTCAGAAATACGCCCAAAACCCGGGGACATGATGACAGCCCCGACTTCCAGGGTCATTTCTTCGGGTTCCTGGCTGAAGTCAATAGCCTTACTCTGGCAGACCGGTACACATATCTGACAGGTTTCATGGGTAAGGTGCAAGCAGCTGCGGGGATCAATATAATATGTTGCTGGGACTGCCTGGGGATAATCAATGTGGATCGGACGGGTTATATTCAGTCCTTCATTGTAATCATCCACCTGATGACGCGGACAGTAAGTGGTACAAAGACCGCAGGCTGTACAGTCCTCTGTAATGATATAGCGGGGACGCTGACGGATATCAGCTTTGAATTTACCTGGTTTCCCCTTCAGGGAAAGCAGATCAGCATTTGTGAGAATCTCAATATTTGGAGACCGACCGGCCTCAACCAACTTGGGCGCCAGGATTCAGAGCGAACAATCGTTGGTTGGAAAGGTCTTGTCAAGTTGAGCCATTACCCCGCCAATGGCAGGTGATTTCTCAACCAGGTAGACGTAGTACCCCAAATCGGTCAGGTCGAGAGCTGCCTGGACCCCGGCGATACCGCCGCCCAGGACCATAACTGTCCCTTCCCTGCTCTTTTTTGCTTTAGCCATAACTTTCTCCAATTACTCTAACTGGTTCTATGGATTTATATCGGCCTGTTCATGCCGATCTTACATTTTTTTAATATATCTGCTTTACGCAGCGACCTTCCATTCTTTCAGGAATGCCGGCATATGACCAGCTTCCCTTGGTCCGATGGTAATGGTCCAATCTGGAAGCTCTTCTTCAAGTTCGCCTTTGATGGTTGCAAGATAACCGGGTATGATCAGTTCACGGTGTTTCACCTTGTCAGCGATACCGGACTTGTTGATAAACTGGGCGATCAAGTCGGCACCAAACTTACCTGCAGCCCAGGCGGTCAATACAGATAGACCTTCAGTGTCTTTGATCAGCAGCCAGGAAGGCACTTTGCTGCCTTCAATCTCGCCGGAAACTATAAAGTAGGTCAAAGAGAAGTTACAGGTGATCAGCACGGGAGAATTCTCATCCGGTCCACTGATCGGGTAGATGTCTTCCTTGACAACCATTGGCCGCTGCGGATCTGTAAAAATATTCAAGCGTTCGAGCAGCAATGGAAAAAGGGTGTCACCCTGAAGATCGGACAGGATGACAATACCGGCATATTTGGCAACAAGTACTGAAGCGATCATAACTTCCATGAGCGGATCGTCTGTCATCTCACATGGGAATGCTATCGTCGGGAACCCAAGGGGTTTAAATTTCTTTTTGACTGCCGCTCTGCGGGCTGTAATATTATCTTCATATGCAGCCTTCATGGTGCGGGCTCCTGTATCAATGACCAGATCTTTTAAACCGTCATTGAGCAGTTGCTCAGCAATCTCAACGGTATTGTCAAGATTGGTGCCTCGAACGCCAAGCGGGCATCCCAGTTCCTTGGCTAGATTAGCCATGGCCTCGCGATTATTGCTGTCGGCACCCAGGAGAAGCGGTTTCCTGTCACCGCAAAGCTTGCCACCTGCTGCAAGAGTGCCCGCATTATCACTGATAAGGATAAGTTTGGCATCTGGAGCTTTATCAAGGACTTTCTGGACCAGAGAACTAAACGCTCCTTCGTCACCTTTGGTGTCTTTGACTGCAATTACATCTGCCTTCATAAGAACACCGACCCGTTCGACACGGATGGAATTAAAACGTGCTATTCTTCCATCCACATCAGCATCGCCCATATCGGTTGTTAGCATTACACCCAGACCCGTAGGATTCTCAAATCGTTTTTCATGCCGAAACAGACAGGTTTCTCCGCCAGCCTTGAAAGCAGTCTCGCCGCTGCCGAGTGTAATTGTCCGAATCGGCGGGGCTGACGCTTCGCCAATGGTCTCCTTAACCTCATCGCTCACATAAGGACATTCGCCGATTTCTATCTGCCCTGCCGCCACTTTCATGCCAAATGCCAGGCAGGTCGGTATACCGCATTCACCGCAGTTGGTCTTTGGCAGCATTTTGAGAATCTGTATACCAGTTAATGCCATCTCTTATCCTCCATTTTATTGTCGACAGATGACTGCAGTTTTATTGTCAACAGTCACGTTTTAAATCACAAATCAGAATTTATTTTTTAGTAACGATTATACTGCTGCTTCCATTTCAAGAGCAGGATGACCTACTTTCTTGAGGAATTTCAAAATTTCTTCCTCTGTCTCGCCTTGTTCTTCAGTGGCGATCATATCATAGAGTTCCGGCATACCTTCCTGTTTGCAGCGTTCAATCAGTTTGTCTTTGATCTCCTCTTTAAGCATTTTAGGGATCCAAACGAGTCTTTTCAGGCCGCCTTCTGCCAGGAACAGTTTCTTACTGGTCAGGAAGTGTTTACTGACACCCATGAAGCCCGGGGTCTGCATGCCGCCGCCAGCCATACCTGCCAAAGTGGTAAATTTCATACCGCTTGGCGTCATGCCCATGTAGTCACGGTTGACAACCATGATGCCGTTGCACTGGGGCAGCATTGCAGCAATCGCCTCAAAACAGCCGCAGGCTGTCATTGGATTATTCATCAGGGAGTAGCAGCTGACTTCGGGAACCGCACCACGTGAGGCCTGGCTGACAAATTGATTGATACCGGTAAAATAGCCGTTTTGGGGGTCAGTGCATTCACCTTTTTGAATGGGCTGGTTAGGACCTGTGGGATTTATCTGGAAGGAGGCTTTGCCGTCAAGCCAGTTATAGGCACCACACATGCCAACCCGTTCCGGAGTAATTACACAAACATGGCTTGGAGCAAATGATTGGCAGAGAGTACAGGAATAAAATACTTCCTCAGTTTCATCCGTCATGTTGCCAAGACGTTTGTCACGGGCTTCGTATACCTCCTTGGCCAGTTCCACAACTTCGTCAACCTTATCTTGTACGGTGTAGATTTTGACCTGGACCTTATCGAGGATGGCACCAAATTCCTGATGCAGCTTACCGTGCAGCACCTTGCCGATATCCTTGAAGGAAAAGCCTTTTTCCACAGCACCTTTGCCTACCCGGATCCACATGATGTTACGCTGACCAATGTGCATTATGCCCTGGACATAGTTGATCAGATGGTGGAACTGTCTTTCAAGAATAGGTTCAAAGTCTGACTGCATTTCACGGCCGGCAACTTCCACCAGGATGGCAATGGGCAGATTCTGGCCTTCTTTGATGTCCTTAATGTCAGGACCTTCGATTATAACTTTGCCGTCTTCGACTTCATGTATATCTTTGGAAACCAGCACTTCAACACCGGTGGTCCGACCGCCGCCCATTTCCATGAAAAGGTCGTCTTTCCTGATACGCTCACCTTCAAAGGCAGGTCCAAAGGAAAGCGGAATATCTATTTTGGTCACCGAAACCTTCAAGCCTCGGACTTCAATGGCTTTCTGGACTATTTCTTCATGGGGGACATTACTGACGACATGTTCGTAGGTACATATACCTGTTGGCAGTACTTCCGGAATATCATAGTCGGAAATGGTGGGGAAGCCCCAGTTAATGGCTCCGGCAGCGTTGGCGTACCACTCATCGCTAACCGGTCCAAAGGCCATAACAAAGGCAAAGGTCCTGTCTTTATTGTAGATGAGGTTACCCCGGAAGTCGCCTGGTTTTACACCACCGAAGGCCATGGCCACACGACAGGCAAAACCGATGGCAAATACCGCTGTGGTATATGACTGGCCAAAGGGTACCAGCCTTGTATTCCAGCCGATCTGAACACCGTTGTCAATCAGCTGTTCAGCCATGCGGATGCCATTACTATGATCATGCATGAAGATGTAGAGATTCTTTTCCTGCAGCTCAAGGGCAATCTTACTAGCCACCTCTTTATCAGGCGGGGCGCCCATAATGGCAGCAAAACCCGGAGCTGTACCGTCAACAAACTCAACGCCACGTTTGCGGAAGATAAGATCGTCGGCAGCACCTAGCCAAATGTTATCCGCTGTGGGATCCTCTGTCTTGGTATAGAAATTTGGTTCATTCAGATAGCGGATAGCCTCATACATCTCTTCGGCAAAGAAAGTTGCCATACCGGCGTCCAGTGCAGGAGCCAGATAAGGAAGCCAGAGATTATCCGTTACCAGGTCTGGTAAAAGATTGCGGCATTGCTGGAAAATATCCTTCATATCGCCTATTTTTTCAACCTTGTAGCCGAGCATACTGTAGATGATCGGCAGGAAGTAGGCGGTATTGGGAAATGAAACTTCTTGGTCGGCACCATACTTCTTTAAAGCTTCCTCATACGATTCTTCGGCCATGTCCACAATCTTGTGGGCTCCTCTAATGGCAGCTGAACAGATGATTTTCGACATTGCAAACTCCCTCTATAAATAAATCATTGTTGTA
>Ga0209742_10001603_pt1 | contig 10017 bp, 5 predicted proteins | sample DeeMarSeWOR38_10_FD_187462 | JGI IMG/M metagenome (GOLD analysis project Ga0209742, IMG submission 187462) | Marine sediment microbial communities from White Oak River estuary, North Carolina - WOR-3-8_10 (SPAdes) (version 2) | ecosystem: Environmental > Aquatic > Marine > Intertidal zone >... | reverse complement strand
ATTATCATCGTAAAAATAGATGCCCTCCGCATCGGTTATCAGCAGCGGCGCTTTCCAGGCATTTTGGCGGTTCCACGTGCCATAGGTGTGATCCGTCAATTCTTTGATTTTTGAATTATTTTGGCTCATTTTGTTTGCTCCTTTTTAAGCGTTTAACGCGTTGGTGTTTTCTTAAGCAGGTTGCTGTGCCCTATCTACAGGAGGGGAACATTTCGCCTTCGGCCTGTGCTCATTTCGAAGGCGGACTTCGACGAGCTACCTTCGATTCGTCGAATCGCGTTTGGCCGCGACGGCCTAATTTCCGAAAACTGGCCATTCTGCGATTTGTGGCCTGAAGGAGTCGCCGATTACCTGCAGAGCAGCAAGCTTTGATTTTTTAGCCTGGGGCGAAAAAATCAAAGGTATTTCATCGGCTTAATCGATGCGGCTGTAACCGCGGACACGTGTAAAACGCGCCCGGTTTGAAAACCCGCAATTACAATTCTTGTAGTTTGGCAAAATGAGCGGCGTGTTTTTTGCCGATTGTTTTCAAGGCCCGGGCAACCTCTGGCTGTGCCTTGATTTTTACGGCCGCCTCCGTGTAGTAACGAACCGCTCTGTCTTCCAGGCGGCGTGCCGCAGCCACTGCCTCGGCCGCGGTCATCGAGCCGGCGCCTTCACATTCTTCGCAAAACGGCGCGCGGATGAAATCTTTGATCGGCTCCAGGATCATTTCGGTCACGTTTTCGCGGCGCGTTCGCTGAACGGCTTTAACGTTTTTATCGATGCCCGCCGCCAGCTCGGCAAACAGGTCTTTGTGATCCACACAGGCCGGATTTTCCGCCACGGTTTTGTAAAAACCCAGATCCTGCAACTCCAGCTCCTCCGCAAAATTGAGTATACTCCCAAAATTTTCTAAGGGCATGGCTCCCTCTCCTTTATCGTATTCAGGCTTGGTGATTATTCCATAGGCCCGAGAATTTCTTAATTTCCTGCCTGTCATTCCCGCGAAGGCGGGAATCCAGATACGTCTTCAACCGCACAGGCCAGACGACTCGCGTGAACCGGTTCTGGATGCCCGCTTCCGCGGGCATGACAGCAAGAACTCTGCGATCCCTTAAGGATTTTGTAAAATACAAGTTGAAACGGGCTTTAAGGTTTTTAAAAAAGTTGTAGAATCGGTTTTAAAAGGTTAGATCATGTCCGCTGGCAAGGCGTGAAGCGGTCCGAAAGCGGAGCGTACACGATAGTACGCGAGCATTTTGGGCCACTTCACAACGCAGTCAGCGGGCATGAGATGAGGTTTTAAAACCGATTCTTAGAACCAACGTTGTATAACGACCTTGGTATCCGTAAAAAAGTTAAAGATCTCCTGGCCGTGTGCTTTGATGTCACCAAACATCGAGCTGCCGGCCCCGCCAAACGGGAAAAAGCTCATCGGTGCGGCGATGCCGATATTGATACCCACCATGCTTGGGATAACGCGATACTTGAACTCACGGGCTGTCGCGCCGTCATTGGTATAAATACAGGCGGCGTTGGCAAATCCGCGGGTATTGATCAGGTTAATGACATCATCCAGATCTTTGGCGCGCACCACACTGACCACCGGGCCGAAGATTTCCTCTCTGGCAATGGTCATATCGGGCTTGACATTGTCAAAGAGCGTCGGCCCGACAAAAAATCCATTCGGATATTCAGCGACTTTAAAATCGCGTCCGTCCATCACCAGATCCGCGCCCTCTTTGATACCCTTTTCGATATAACCCAATACTTTTTCTTTATGGGCCGCGGTGGCCAGCGGTCCCATGCCGACCTGTTCATCCAGGCCGCTGCCGACTTTCATGGCCTTGGCCGCAGCGGTAAATTTGTCAACAAGTTCATCGGCAACGTCTCCCACCGGTACCAGCACGGATCCGGACAGGCAGCGCTGCCCCGTACAGCCATAAAAAGAAGTGATTAAAGAGGGCATTGCCGCTTCCAGGTCGGCATCCGGCATAACGGCGACGATGTTCTTGGCGCCGCCCAGCGCCTGAACCCGCTTGCCGGTTTCGCCGCAGCGCTTGTAGATATATTTGGCCGTGGGTGTGGATCCCACAAAAGAAATGCCCCGGATATCCGGGTGATCCAACAACCCGTTGACCACATCGCGGGATCCGTGAACCATATTGACGACACCTTCGGGAAGGCCGATCTCATCGAGAATTTCAAAAATTTTGGTTTGCGTCATGGGAACCATTTCGGACGGCTTGACAATGAAGGTGTTGCCGCAAACAAGGGCATAGGGCAGAAACCACCAGGCCACCATCCCCGGAAAGTTGTAGGGCACAACGGCAGCGAAAACGCCCATAGGCTGTCGGTGGCCCATGCAATCGATGTCCTTGGCGATGTCTTCCAGGGTATAGCCGGTCATCAGCGTCGTTACACCGGTTGCATGCTCTACATTTTCAATCATGCGGCGGACCTCACCGCGCGCTTCGTCGATACATTTGCCCTGTTCCGTGGTCAAAACGCGGGCGATTTCCTCGAAATTTTCTTCAAAAGCGTCCTTGATGCGGAAAAGATAGCGGGCCCGTGACAGCGGCGGCGTCGTTCGCCACTCCCAGTAGGCCTCTCTGGCGGCTTTGACCGCCTTGTCCACGTCTTCGCTGGTTCCGTAGGCGACCCGGGCGATTTTTTCTCCCTGGGCAGGGTTCCACACGTCGCCGATTGTTTTGGAGTTGGATTCCACCCATTCACCATTGATATAGTTTTTCATTAACGGCACTGACATATTGCATCCTCCTTTTCTGATCTCTAATAAAGGATTAATTTTAGTGGTTAAAAAACAAAAATGTAAAGTTCAAAAATCTAATCTTTTACCGTACCAATTTTAGGCAACATAAGGCAAATCCTATTTTGTTGTCAAGAAGAATAACTATTTTTCTACGAAATATGTTATTTTAACATCAAAAAAATACGAATATATATAATTAATTTTATAATAAATACGTTATTCAATAAATAATACGTTGATTTTAGTATTTTTCCGTGGTAATGATAGCTGTCTAACATAATAATTCAACCACGCGAGCACGAAAACACAAAAAGGGAATGAGATAATTTTCGTGCTTTTTGTACTTCGTGTTTTCTTGGTGATAAAAGTTTTTCAATCAAATACCAAGAATTTACAAGATAGATTCCGGCTTTTACAGGAGGAAAAATGAAGCGAGCCAACGCCCTGGGTAAAAGAAAAATACCGGATTCGGTCGATTGCCAGATGATTGAGCTCCTGCAAAAAGACGGCCGCATTTCCAACACCGATATCGCCAAGAAGATCGGCATCTCAGAAGCCACCGTTCGAACACGGTTGAATCGCCTGATTGAAGAAGAATACATTCAGATTGTGGCCGTCAGCAATCCGATCAAACTGGGTTTTAAAATTGTCGGTATACTTAGGATTCAGGTTGATATCACCAAAATCGAGAGCGTGACTAAGGAGTTGTCGAAATTCCAATCGATCTGGTTTGTGGTGCATACCACGGGTGGTTCAGACATATATACCGAGTTTGTGGCCAAATCTCTGGATGAGCTGAATGATTTAATATTTAATAAAATTTACAAAATAAAAGGCGTTGTGCGAACCGAGACGTCACTGATCCTGAAATATATCAAACGGAGGTATGATTGGGGCACAGCCATCCCCTAAACCGGCTTTTATGGCATTATCTCTTGCCCGATGGCTGCGTTGTGGGTCGCTTCAAAATGCTCACGTACTATCGTGTACGCTCCGCTTTTGAAGCGGCCCAAGCCTTGCCCTCGAACAAGATCTAACGCCCTAAAAGCCGGTTTAAAATTTCCAATATTCATTTTTGTACACTCAGGGTTTAAAGGGAACCGGCCTTTTGAACACATTAACGTTTAAAAAATAGGTGTGAAATCCCGCATGTTGCGGGAGCCCTGAACCAAAACCGAAGCGTTTTGAAACGAGTATAGTTTTTAAATTTCACTTGAATAAGATCTAACATGCTAAAAGCCGGTTTATTATTTTCAATTAGTTTCTTCAGCCTTTTAAGCACCTTAATATATTAAATTCAGATGCGAAATCCCGCTCCATTGAGCGGGGAGATGGGATTTTGAAACCACTTCTAATTTTATCTGGCAAGGATAACCGGTTTTGACGATTTCTCCGAAGCAGCGCTGGGCCGTTATTATTGCAGCCCTTCTGGCTCTTTTTCTGGCTGCCCTGGATGCCCTGGTGGTGTCTGCGGCCATGCCCACTGTCGTGGCTGAACTGGGCGGGCTGCAATTGTACAGCTGGGTTTATTCTGCCTATTTTCTTGCCCGGGCCGTGTCCCTGCCCATTTTTGGCAAGCTGGCCGATCTATACAAAAACCGGAACCTCTTCCTTGCCGCCATCGGACTGTTTACCCTGTCTTCGCTGGCCGCCGGTTGCGCTTATAACATGATCGCACTGATCATTGCCCGCACGTTTCAGGGTATCGGCGCCGGAGCGATTTTTGCCCTGGTTTATGTCGTCCTGACGAACGTATCTCCGCCCCAAAGCCGCGGCCGCACCGTTTCCTTTGCCAGCTCGGTATGGGGCATTGCCAGCGTTCTGGGGCCCACTCTGGGCGGGTTTATCGTATCCTATTTTTCGTGGCGCTGGATATTTTTTATCAACATTCCCATAGGCTTGATTTCTTTCTGGGGCATCGGCGCTTACCTGCTGGACGTAAAACCCAAAAAAGACAAGGTTTCCATGGACCTCGCCGGCGTGGCCAGCCTGACCACCGCTGTTTTGGCTTTTCTGTTCGCCCTTTTGCTGGGAGGAAGAAATTATGCCTGGGGTTCGCCGCTGATCATCGGCCTGCTGATCCTTTCACTGGCCTGCATCTTCGCTTTTATTGCGATTGAACACCGGGCCAAAGATCCGTTCCTGTCCATCGCTTTTTTTCGCATTCGCGGATTCAGCACCGGTAACGGCGCGGTGTTTCTCAGCAGTTTCGTCATCTTTTCCATGTTTGCTTTTGCCCCCCTTTTTATACAGGGAGCCCAGGGCCGGTCGCCTATGGTGGTGGGTTCTTCGATGCTCTCGCTCAGCCTCGGATGGTCCCTGGGTGCCCTGGTCCTGGGGCAATTTATCGACCGGGTGGGCCGTAAGGGAACCGCCGTTGCGGGAGCCGTGTGCCTCACGGGGTCGTGCGCCGTGAACCTGACCTTTACACCGGCCACCTCAATCTATTATATGTTTTCCAATTTTTTCGTGACCGGCATCGGCATGGGGTGGGTGGCGCTTTCCACGCTATTGGTGGTCCAATCCTGCCTGGATGAAAAAGACCTGGGGGTGGCGACCTCTTCGAACCAGTTCGCCAGAACGCTGGGGGGCGCTGTGGGAGTGGGCATATGCGGCAGCTTTATTGCCGCCCGGTTTTCCACCCTGTTTGAATCCGTGCGCAACTCCGACCTGATGCGTCATTTGCCTGAGCGGCTGAGCGAGGCCGGATTCGGCCAGGTAGAGAGCCTGCTGCATCCGGAGGTTCAGGCCGCAATGCCCGAGGCGCTTCGCCGGATGGTCCAGGAGGCGGTCATGGGCGGCGTCGGCAATGTATTCTGGACGGTGACAGTGGCCGCCGGGCTCTGCGTGCTCCTCTGCCTGCTGATGCCGGGAGCAGAGAAAAAAACAAACTTGCCGAAGCCTTTTAAATGATTGACTAAATCTCCTTGATATGTTTATAGATTTTAGACAACAATTTTTAAAGCACATGCGCCAACTGATCTGAAGCGATCCTCTCAATGCTGAACCGAATCCTGCCGCTCATCTGACTCTTCGTTTTTCTGCCGGTAATAATTAAGTAACCACAAAGTTCACGAAAAACACAATAAAATATTAAAAGATAAATAGAAGTGGTTTAAAAACCTCAGATCAGGTTCAAAGGCAAGGCGTCAGGCCGATCGGGAAAGCGCAGCATACATGGGTATGTGAGCATTTGCCGGAGGACTGCAACGCAGCCTTTGGGCCTTAGATGGGGTTTTGAAACCACTTCTAAAACCGTGGGGGTGCCGCATGGGAGAGGAGGGTTTTAAGCGCAAGCTCGCCGCGATTCTCAGTGCAGACGTCATCGGATACAGTCGACTCATGCGGGACGACGAAGAGGCCACTGTCCGCGATATCGCTGCCCACCGCGTTTTAATTTCCGAAATTATCCAACAGCACCATGGCCGCGTTGTCGACTCTCCGGGAGACAACATTCTGGCCGAATTTGCCAGTGTGGTCGATGCGGTCAACGGGGCCATCAAAATCCAGGACGAAATCAAGACGAGCAACCTGGATACCCCTGCGGACCGCCGCATGGAGTTTCGCATCGGCATCAACCTGGGCGATGTGATCGAGGAAGACGAGCGCATTTACGGGGACGGCGTCAATATCGCCGCGCGGCTGGAAGGGCTGGCGGCGGCCGGCGGAATCTCCATCTCCGGAACCGTCTATGAGCACATCAAAGACAAGCTGTCGCTGGGCTACCATTATCTGGGCGAGCAGGATGTAAAAAACATTCCCGAGCCGGTCCGGGTGTATCGGCTGTTAACCGAACCCGGAGATGCCGGCAAGATGATCAATGCGGAAAAACCCAAGTCAAAAACATTCCGCTACGCAGCCTACAGCGCCCTTGCAGTGATCATCCTGCTTGCCGGTGCCCTGGTTGTCTGGAACACCACCTTCCGCGTTAAAATCGAGCCAGCCTCGGTTGAAAAAATGGCATACCCGCTGCCGGATAAACCCTCCATAGCGGTTCTGCCGTTCGACAACATGAGCGGCGATCCCGAGCAGGAATATTTCAGTGACGGGATAACGGAGCAGATTATCACCGGTCTGTCCAATGTGCCCAAACTGTTCGTCATATCTCGAAACGCCACTTTCACCTACAAGGGAAAGCCGGTAAAACCCAGGCAGGTGGCAGAAGAGCTGGGCGTTCAATACGTCCTGGAGGGCAGTGTCCAGAAATCCGGTGACAGAATCCGCATCACGGCCCAGCTCATTGATGCCCTATCAGGGCATCATCTGTGGGCCGAACATTACGACAGGGAGCTAACAGACATCTTTGCCGTACAGGACGAGCTCACCATTAAAATAATGACGGCCATGCGGGTGAAATTGACTTCGGGTGAGCAGGCCCGTGTTTTCGAAAAAAGCACCAAAAACCTCAATGCCTATTTTAAATATCTAAAGGGGCGCGAACATATTGATCGGAACAATAAAGAAGATAATGTCATCGCCCAGAAGTTCCTCGAAGAGGCCATCTCTCTGGATCCGGGGTTCGCCCTGGCGCAAACCCTGCTCGGTGCAGCCTATATGAATGATATTTTAATGGGATTGACCAAGGATCCCAGGGCATCCATAGCTCAGGCCGTAAAACTGACACAAAATGCCATCGAGCTGGATGAGTCCCTGGCGCGACCCCACGCTATGTTGGCCCTTATTTATGCGCTAACGGGGCGGTATGAGGAGGCTTCTGTCGAATGTGAGCGGGCACTTGAACTCGGTCCCAATGATGAAAGGGCTTATTTCCTTGTGGGTTCGGCGCTGAGGTTTGCCGGAAGGTGGGCGGAAGCTATCCCGGTTTACGAGAAGGCCATTCGCCTTAATCCCTTTCCCCAGAGCAATACCTATTACGGCCTGGGATTGGCCTATTCCTTTACGGGACAATTTGAAAAAGGCATCGAGGCATGTCAAAAAGCGACACAGGACAATCCAAATGATCTGTATGCACATGTTCTTCTATCTGCCGCATACAGCTTGGCGGGCCGAGACGAAGAAGCCCAAGCTACCGCTGAAAAAGTTCTCCAGATCGATCCCAAGTTCACTGTAAAATCATGGGAGAAGAATTTAAGATTTAAAAACCCATCCGATGCAAAGCAATATTTTGAAGCACTGAGAAGAGCAGGCTTACCCTACGAACCATTACTCCCCCTACCAAACAAACCCTCCATCGCCGTACTGGCGTTCGACAACCTCAGCGGCGATCCCGAGCAGGAATATTTCAGTGATGGGATTTCCGAAGAGATCATCAACGCCCTTTCAAAGACGGATCAGCTTTTTGTCATTGCCCGCAACTCGTCGTTCACCTACAAGGGCAAGCCGGTCAATGTTAAACAGGTCTCGCGGGAGCTGGGCGTGCGCTACGTTCTCGAGGGCAGCGTCCGAAAATCTGAAGATCGGATTAGGATCACCGCCCAGCTGATCGACGCCACCAAGGGCCATCACCTGTGGTCGGAGCGTTACGACCGTGATCTGAAAGACATCTTTGCAGTGCAGGATGAGATCACCATGAAGATCATAACCGCCCTGCAGGTGGAACTTACCGAGGGCGAGCAGATGCGAATATGGGCCCAAAGATATAAAACCCTCGATGTACAGCTAAAAGTCATGGAGTTGATCTCGCTCTGGCGAAAAGGAACAATAGAGGCCCTTATACGGCATGGCCAGGTGGCAAAGGAAGTCGTCGATATGGCGCCTGACCAGGCGGTTGGGTATAGAAGCCTGGGATGGAATCACTGGGGCCAGGCGTATATTGGCAGGTCTCCGAGGGAGAATCTGAAAAAAGCCTTTGAATTCGCTCAAAAGGCCATTTCCCTGGATGAATCTGATGGGTTGTCCCATGCCTTATTGGGCAGTATCTATTCCATGATGAGGGAGCATGAGAAGGCAATTGTCGCAGGCAAGCGAGCCGTGGAACTCGATCCGAATGTGGCTCAGGTGCATTTAATTTTAGGTCAAACGCTAAATTTTGCGGGCAGACCGGATGAAGCTCTTGAGTATCTTAACAAAGCAATTCGCCTCAACCCTTTTCCTCCCTATTTGTACTTTAGTAATTTAGGCCAATCCTATTTGCAGAAGGGCCAGTATGAGAAAGCATTAACCGAATACAAGAAAGCACTTCAACTTGCCCCGGAGTCTCCTCCCCTCCATGTCCACCTGGCTGTAATCTATATTTTAATGGATCGCGAAGAAGAGGCCCGTGCATCCGCAGCAAAAGCATTAGAATTGGCCCCCTTTATTTCCATAAGTGGTGTTATAAAAACATCACGGTATAAAAATCCAGAAGATCTTAAACTCATGGTCGATGCCATGCGCAAGACTGGATTTCCGGAGGGAACATAATTTATCTGTATAAAAAGGTGATCCAATGACCGCAGAGCAAAAAGTCACCCGAAAACTCAGAGCGATTATGAGCGCTGACGTCAAGGGCTACAGCCTCCTGATGGCCGACAATGAGGTTACGACAGTTCAGACCTTAAAGGACTACCGCGGTATTATGTCAGTCTTTATTCAGCAACATGGCGGCCGAGTGGTGGATGCGGTGGGCGACAACCTGCTGGCGGAGTTTGACAGCGCCGTGGATGCCGTTCAGTGCGCAGTGGAGGTTCAAAAGGAGCTGAAAGCCAAAAATCAGGAACTCCCGGCAGACAAACGGCTGGAATTTCGCATCGGGGTGAACATCGGCGATGTGATTCAGGATGGAAACAGCATCTTTGGCGACGGTGTCAACATTGCCGCAAGGATAGAGGGGCTTGCCGATGGGGGCGGCGTCTGTGTTTCCAGGAACGTCTATAACCACATTAAAAAGAAGCTGAGCCTGGGGTACGAATTTCTGGGAGAGCATGCGGTTAAAAACATATCCGAACCGGTGACCGTCTATAAGGTATTGATGGATGAAAAGGATGCCGGCAAACTGATCGGTGTTGAACAAAAGGCATCCAAAAAAGGGTGGTACTGGGCAGTGGCTGCTGCGGTTATTGTGGCCGTCATCGGATTGGGAATCTGGCAGTTTTACCTGCGCCGCCCTGCTATTGAACCTGCCTCCGAGGAAAAAATGGCCTACCCGTTGCCGGACAAACCCTCCATTGCGGTTTTGCCTTTTGACAATTTAAGTGGTGAAAAAGAGCAGGAGTATTTCTGTGACGGGTTGTCCGAGGGGGTCATCAACGCTCTTGCCAAAAATGACCGCCTTTTGGTGATTGCCCGGAACTCTACCTTTGCCTACAAAGGAAAGCCCACAA
>Ga0209742_10001602_pt1 | contig 10019 bp, 7 predicted proteins | sample DeeMarSeWOR38_10_FD_187462 | JGI IMG/M metagenome (GOLD analysis project Ga0209742, IMG submission 187462) | Marine sediment microbial communities from White Oak River estuary, North Carolina - WOR-3-8_10 (SPAdes) (version 2) | ecosystem: Environmental > Aquatic > Marine > Intertidal zone >... | reverse complement strand
AACACGATACACAAACAACGCCCTCAGCTGTACCCAGGGGTCCCAGCCATGTATATAGCCATCAACAATCATCCACAGGTTCGCAAGTATGATCTTAGCTCCATTGAAAGCTGTATGAGTGGTGCAGCGCCATTACCTCCGGAGGTGCAAGAACGTTTCCAGGACCTCACCGGCGCCAGACTGGTCGAAGGATTCGGATTAAGCGAAGCTTCTCCTATCACCCATGGTAATCCAGCCTTTGGAGAAAATCGCATCGGCACGATTGGTTTACCATTTCCCGATACCGAGGTCAAGATCGTGGACCCTGATGAAGGAGTTCGTATCGTGGATGTTGGCGAACCTGGGGAGATGTGTGTTCGAGGGCCACAGGTAATGATAGCTTATTGGCAACGGCCATCAGAGACGGCCAATGCCCTTCACGCCGATCCGGCTGGGGGTGAGCCCTGGTTATATACTGGCGATATCGCCGTAATGGATGAAGATGGATACTTTAGGATCGTGGACCGGAAAAAGGACCTGATCCTCGGCGCTGGGGGCTTCAACATTTACCCTCGGGAGATCGAGGACGTTTTGTACCAACATCCCAAGGTGTTGGAGGCGACCGTCGCCGGTGTGCCGGTTAAAAGCAAGGGTGAACGGGCTAAGGCTTTCCTGATTCTCAAGCCTGGCCAATTGGCCACCGAAGATGAGATCCTAAACTTTTGCCGTCAGAATCTTGCTCCCTATAAAGTACCTGGCTTCGTCGAATTTCGTGACCAGCTTCCCAAAAGCCAGGTGGGCAAAGTGCTCAGGCGAAAGCTGGTAGAAGAAGAGCGAATTAACCTAGATTGAACCAGATTGGGCCAGTTTTCGAATACTGGCCCAATCTAATCTATCCCGGAACTATGAATTACCTATTTCGGCTTATATGCCGAAACCTTGGCGCTGAAAACGCTCTTATAGAGTGAGTCTTGTCCCTTTTCAACGAAATCACCCAAATCCAATTGTTCCAGAGCATCGTCGATGGTCGACTTATCCATGTAAACGGGCGAGATTTCCACGTCGACAAATCCGGCCGCTTTAATGGCGGCGATATAATCATTCACATCCATCGCGCCGGCAATGCATCCCGCCCACGCGCTAAGGCTATTTTTGACTTTATCAGGTAGTGGCCCATCGGTCACAATGTCGCTAACTGCCAGCCGCCCACCTGGACGTAAAACACGATATGCTTCTCGAAATACTTGAGGTTTGTCTGGGCTCAAATTAATGACGCAGTTTGAGATCGCCACGTCGGCCGTTCCGTCGGCTACCGGCAGGTGCTCGATCTCTCCTAATCGGAATTCTACATTTTCCGCCCCGACTTTTATCTTATTCGCTCGGGCTTTCTCGATCATCTCCGCCGTCATATCAACGCCGATGACCCATCCGTCCTCTCCCACCCGTTTTGCAGCCAGAAAACAATCGATGCCGCCTCCGGAGCCCAGGTCGATCACTGTTTGTCCCGGCTGCAATGATGCCAACGTTACTGGATCGCCACAGCCCAGCGATAGGCCGGTCACCTCCGACGGCAGATCGGTTACATCCGGTGCCTCATAAAGAGTGATGATTTGGTCCAGATTCACCCTCGATTCTGGTCCGCAACAGTCACTAGTCATCTCGATCGGCCCACAACAACTGGCCGTTTGATCTGGCTTAGTTTCGGCCGCTATCCGGCCGTACCGTTCCCGGACATGTATACGAATATCCTCATTCTTGTCGATCTTATCTTGAACTGCCATTTTCAATCCTCCATACGAGCGGATTCCATTGCTAAAGATTTATCATATTGATAGCTATCAATATATTATCATATCGATAATTATCTATTTGTCAAGTAATCAGGCAAGGACTCGCTGAATAGAAATTCTTACTAAATCCAACTTTTCCGCCATAGAATTCTTGACAAGCTGCATTTTTTTTGTAAAGTTTTACTTAGTAAGTTAAGTTAACTAACTAAGTTGTTTGAACAAGGGAAATGCAAAAAGCTACCCGACAGCAGACCAAAAAACACAACCTGAAGCTCGTTATGCGCACTGTCTATAACAATGGTGGCATCAGCCGGGCCGACATCGCTCGGTCCACCGGCCTGACCCGGCCGACCGTCTCCCGCATCGTCGCCGAGCTCATTGATGAGCGTTTCGTCGTCGAGACGGGGCAGGGACCATCAGCTGGCGGCAAAAGGCCAACCCTGCTCGACGTGGATCAAGAAAGCCACCAACTACTGGCATTTGACCTGGGCAACCGCGAGTTTCGTGGTGCAGTGGTCAATTTGCGGGGGGCGATCCTCGAACGCCAGACATTTCCGACTGAAGGGAAAAAGGGCGATGCAGCCTTGAAGCTGGTGCGTGAACTCCTCAGGGCTCTTATCAAGGTGGCTAGCGGCCCAATTTTAGGCATTGGTATTGGATCGCCTGGTTTAACCAATCCGGATGAAGGCGTGATACGAGAGGCGGTCAATCTGGGCTGGTTTAAACTGCACTTGGCCGATTTGCTTTCAAAAGAGTTCGATCATCCCATATACTTAGCCAATGATAGCCATATGGCTGCCTTAGGAGAATACACATTTGGTGCCAACTGGCATGCAAGCAATATGCTGGTCTTGAAGATTGGTCAGGGTATTGGTTCGGGCATCATCTTGGATGGACATCCTTATTACGGCGATGGTTATGGTGCGGGCGAGATCGGTCACGTGGTCGTGGACGAAAATGGATTGCAATGCACCTGTGGCAATTATGGTTGTCTGGAGACGACCACCAGCACCCAGGCCATCATTCGAAGTGCCCGTGAACAGGCTAAACATTTTCCAGATTCTCTTTTAGGGCAGGCCTCATCCCTGACTTGGGAAACCATTGTATCAGCCTTGGACGCTGGCGACTTGGCAGCCGGTAGTGTGGTTCATCAGGCGGGAAGATTCCTCGGGGTGGCTATCGCTAATTTGATAGCCACGTTGAATATTCACCGCATCGTTATCGCCGGCCGGGTAAACCAGTTAGGTGACGCGTTTATAGCTAGCGCAATGAACGAGGTTCGTTGCCGGACATTGCCTTCAATGGTCGCAGACACACAAGTGAGTTACTCGGATTTGGGCAGCGATATCGTCATTCTTGGCAGTTCGGCCATGGTTTTGAAGCAGGAATTAGGCGTCATTTGAAATCTAATACCTGAATTATTTTCGTCTGGCTTATTGTTGGTTCATTTTGTGAGTTATTAAATCAAAAAGAAGGCTCTAGCCAGATAAAAATCCGGCGGACTCTCGTCTACCTAGAACCTTCGGGATAGAGTAGATATGTTGGAAATGAACCATTGTTGTTCGGCTACAGATCTAAAAGAATTGAAAACATGATTGACCAACCAGTATCAAGTCAGGAAATAATCGTCGGCCTCGATATTGGCGGGACAAAAACGGCCGTCTTATTGATCGATCGTCAAGGCAACCAGCTAAGTTCGATCGCCAGCCCAACCGTGATATCTACTCCGGAGAAGTTGGTTAGAGGTGTTGTTTCGGTTGTTAATGAAGCCCTACAAATAGCCCAGGTCGAGGTCGGCCAGATCGCAGGAATTGGCGTTGCCGTCCCCGGCCTAGTCGATCCAATGAAAGGTATCGTCGAATTAGCCGTTAACCTTAACCTGCGCTCTTATCCCTTGGGCCAGGCCTTATCGGCCGAATTTGCTTCGCCTACCTACCTGGAAAACGATGTCCGCGCTGCCACTATTGGTGCTTACCAGTACGCTAACCGAAAGGAACCTATCCAACACCTGGCTTATCTCAGTATCGGCACCGGCATCGCCGCCGGCGTCATTCTGCAGGGTCGACTTTACCGGGGCGCACATGGCATGGCTGGCGAGATAGGCCACGTCATCTTCGAACCGGGTGGTCCCGTGTGTGGATGTGATATGCCCGGTTGTTTGGAAGCGGTGGCCTCTGGTTCGGCCATCGCTCGTTTGGGTCGGGAACTCATACCCGAAGCTAGTGAACCAATCACGGCCGAAATGGTCTACCGGGCTGCAAGTGAAGGCCACGAAAAAGCAATCAGCATCGTCCGCCAAGTCAGCCATTACCTGGCCCGGGCCATTCAATTGTTAATCATGACGTACGATGTCGAGAAAGTCGTCTTGGGTGGCGGCGTGACCCGATCCGGTCCGACATTTTTAGACCCGATCCTGGCTGAACTGGCCCGACTACGTTCCTTGTCAAGCCTGGCTGCGGCCATGCTGGAGGATGAAAAGGTAGCTTTATTGCCGGCCGATTACAACGCCGGAACCTGGGGAGCGATAACCTTAGCCTTACCTGCACCTGTAACTTTGTCGATACGATCTGATGGAAGTGATTAGGGAGAGAAATTGAGAGTAACCGTACATCCCAAGTGCCAGCGTCTTGCTTTGGGACCGGCACCTTTTTCATTTATATGATGAGTCAAGATGTAATAGATGAGATCGGCGGCCGTTTGATGCTGGCTTTCGAGGGACTTGAACCGCCGCCCAGGATCCTGGACTGGATCAAGACCCGACAACCGGCCGGGTTTTCCCTTTTTCGGGATAAAAATGTGGCCGATCTAACTCAGTTACGGGACCTGACCAGGGCTTTGCAAGCGGCCGCAGCAGAAGCCGGTCAATACCCTTTGCTGATCGCCGCCGACCAGGAAGGTGGTCAATTAATCGCCTTGGGTGAAGATACCACCCAGTTTCCGGGCAATATGGCCTTGGGTGCCACAAGGGATAGCGGATTAGCCCGGCGGGTGGGCCGAGCCATCGGTTTGGAGATGGCCGCCTTAGGCGTTAATGTCAATTACGCCCCTGATTGCGACGTCAACACCAATCCCGATAACCCAAACGTCGGCATCCGCTCTTTCGGCGACGATCCGGACCTGGTAGCAACGATGGGTGGGGCCATGATCGAAGGGCTTCAATCGGCCGGAGTGGCCGCCACAGCCAAACACTTCCCTGGCAACGGTGATTCAGGTATTGACCCACATTATGGGGTGCCGGTACTGGCACACGACCTCGAGCGGCTGGAGGCCGTCGAATTTCAGCCATTTCGAGAGGCTGTGGAAGCCGGGGTACGCCTGATGATGACCGCCCACGTCGGTTTGCCGGCGCTCACCGGCCGGGCCGATTTACCGGCTACGCTATCTGGCAAAGTGATGAAGGATCACCTGCGAGATCGTTTAGGTTTCCAGGGTTTGTTGATCACCGACGCATTGGATATGGAGGCCATCACCCAGGGAGCGGGCCAGATCGTCGATGTCATCGCCGCCTTGCGAGCCGGGGTCGATTTACTATTGCTTACCGGCGATGTCGAAGTTCAAGAACGGATATATGCCGGACTAAGGCTGGCATTTGCTCGTGGCTTAGTTCGTGACCAGGATCTAGCCGCTTCCGCCCGGCGCCTCCTGGATCTTAAAGAGTGGCTGGCTGGTCATGAACAACCCGACCTAGCCGTGGTTGGTTGCCAGAAGCACCAACGTTTGTCTGAAACTGTAGCCCGCCGAGCCATCACATTGGTGCGGGATGAGGCCAATGTGTTGCCGCTGAAGCTTCAACCTGAAGCTCGCATCATGGCCATCATGCCCCGACCGGCTGACTTAACCCCGGCCGATACCTCATCTACCCTTGAGCCCTCCTTGGCATCTATGTTGCGGCTCTACCACCCCAATGTGGACGATATCGTCGTCCCCCAACGTCCGTCTCCAGCCGATATGGCCTCCGTGCGAGCTCGGGCATCGGCAGGAGATTTACTGGTGATCGGCTCGATTAGCGCCCATCTACAGCCGGAACAGGCGGAAATGGTCAATGAACTCCTGGCTTTGGATATTCCGGCCGTGACCGTGGCCATGCGCACGCCCTACGACCTGGCCGTTTACCCCCAGTCTAAGACCCACATCTGCACCTACAGCATCCAGCCAGTGGCTTTAAGGGCCCTGGCGGCCGCCCTTTGGGGAGCGATCCCTTTTCAAGGAAAACTGCCGGTTAAACTCACAACACCTCCGGCTCAGCTAACTTATAGTCAATCATAAACCGTACATTTACGATTTTTTGTATTTTATCTGTAACCTAGTGGTAAATGGGTTGTGATACCGTGTTTACAGTATAATCTGTGTCATCATTTTTAGATCCTAACAAGCAGGGAGGTGTGAGTAAAGTCAAACAATGAGAGCATTAAGTCTGATATTCATCATAGCCGTTTTTATTTTAGCCGCCTGTTCGCCTGAACCAGTCACTTTTGAAGTCACTCGAGTCATTGCCCAAGTCACTCAGGTTGAAATTACGAGTGTGGTTGAAGTGACCCGCTTAATCGAACTTACCCGTGTGGTTGAACAAGTCGTAACTCAGACACCTACGCCAACACCTGAAAACGGCTCATCGCCTTCAAACACTCTAACTCCTACCCCATCGCCTACACCAGCTATAACGCCGAATCCTGCCCAAGTAACGACCGTCGAAGCTTCCGATATGCTTTCAGCTCCTAAAACGGACGGGATCTTCTCCGTCGGAGTCGATATCCTCCCAGGGAAATGGCGTTCGACTGGAACCGGTACTGACTGTTATTGGGCCAGACTCGATGTTAACCAGGATTTATTAGACAATCACTTGGGCTTTGCTGGAGGAACCGTGAACATTCTAGAAACCGATTACGCAGTCGAGTTCGAAAACTGTGGAACATGGGAGTATGTCGAGAATGCCGATCAGGTTTTAAGTGCTGACGCGACTGAACCTAAAAGCGATGGTTTCTATACGGTTAATGTTGAAATTGCCCCCGGTCGCTGGCGGTCAACTGGGGCTAGCGATGCTTGTTATTGGGCAAGACTTAGTGAAAACCAGGATATTGTAGAAAACCATTTTGGTTTGTCTGGGGGAACCCTGATTATTCCCGAAGGTGATTATGAAATTGCTTTTGAAGGTTGTGGGACCTGGCGATATCTGGGACCTTAGGGGACGGTTAATTGTGGTTGACATTAATCAATCAAACTTGGCTGGAAGAGGGCTAACCGCTTATGGCTCTCCCACATCCTCCACCGGCCGATCAATCCGTCAAATCCTCTATTATTCTAGGCCTCTCCCAACCAGCCCAATCGCCCGTCCCATCGCCGGCCGGACCCACCTCGGTCGCCAGGGTTATCTTAACATCTTGACCAGAATATTCATTTAAAGGCACATTGACCTCATGCCACTCCCGGTCTTCCGGATCATTACCTACATGTTGGCGATAAACCTCCATTTCTTGGCCTGATTCTCCCTTGATCTTGAGGACAAAAGTGACGCCATCTCCACCCCAAGACCAACTATCTGGAGCTAGTGCAACACGTGACGAGTAGGTGACCGGACCTTCTGGCAATGGTATATTGAAACTAACGCTGGCCGGAGGATGGAGAAAAATCACATCACCCCAGTCCCCATCTTGGGGCATAACAAACCGTTCTTTTTGCACAGGTTCTGGCGAGTCGTTCGCCAGGATCTGTCCCTCGCCGCTTTCTAAGAGTTCAAGCAAATCATAAGAGGTCAAAAAGTTGAGGGCAATCTCATTTTTCGGATTATGTGATAATAAAAGCCTGGCTATAGCCAACGCTTCATCTGACCTAAGGACAGTTGACTCTTCAAGTAGCAAACCCTCATAGATAGGGACCAGTGTCCAATGATCCAGGTCAGGACAAAGCTCTTTTGCATCGTTTAGGACTTGACGGGTTTTGTCATTCTCTTCTGCGGCTAAGTACATTAGGGCCAGGTCTCGCTGCAGTTGGCACCTGGGTTTCGGAGGGTCACTCCGGTTTATGATAGCTTCGTAAATAGCAATGACTTTATCTAAAGAAGTGCCGATTTTGTCATTTTCGTGAGCGACATAAAGGTCGGTTGGAAAATGGGTTACCTCCACTCTCCCATCCTCGAAATCTGGAGGACCTTTATGGTCATATATAATAGCCCAGACAGGAGTGTTGACTTTTGGGATTAAACTCACCTCTTTGCTTGTTAGGCGCCCCCCCGGCAAGAGTAAATAATCTAGACCTACCTCCTCCAGGTAATACGGCAAGAAATCTCTCATCTTGTTCAAGTAATTAGGCTCATTTAACTCCGCTATCACCAACACAATCTCCCCTTCAACTTGCGATCGAATATATTGGGTGAGGCCTTGCCAATCGTGGTAAACCGTCCGATATCTTTCCTGTAATATTGGCCAAGAGATGATTATAAATGCAATGGCAACAACGATTGTTGCTACGCCATACAGAATTGGACCGGTTTGTTTCCCGGACGCCTGAGAAAGCATTGTTAATTGTCTCTTTAAGAGCCAATGGTCCTGTTTCTCACCCTTATAATCCTCTGTGTCCTCTGTGACTCTGCGGTGAATCCCAACTGAAACCAACCTAAGGCTACGGTGGATGCCAAAGCCGGCCGCTACCAGGTACATGGGCAACATGAAGATGATGTAGCGGGGAAGTGCGCCCCGAGCAACCTGAAATAATAAGATCAATAGCAAGGGGGTAATGAGACCGCTGAGGATGAAACCCAAATTTAGCCATGCTCGGTCAATCAACCAGAACAGGACACCAAGAAGAACAAGGATGAGCAATATCGCTGCCAAGAACTCCGAATACATGCCGAATGATTGGTAGGCCTCTTGCAACCAGGCACTTAAGGGCATAACACTTCCCGTCTCTGAGACCGTTTCAGCACCCACATTGTATTCAAGTGAAGCGACGAACCGGGGTACCCAGGGTATAAATATAATGAGAGCCAGTAGGATCGCCGCCGCCGGATAAATCAGAACGGCAAGCCTTCTTCGATTTATTTGGGCCATGGACCAACCGGCGATCACGATGGCCTGCGCGCCCAAGACTAGCATAGCTGCAAAATGAGTGTAAAGATTTGCGGCCGTGGTGATCCCATAAACCAGCCAGTAGGACCATTTTGGCTGTTTCACCGCCCGAAAGAGCATGATGTAAGAGATAAGCGAAAGTAGCATCAACAGTGCGTAATGGCGCGATAGCTGGGAATATCGCAGGTGAAATGGTGATAAGGCAAGTAAAAATGCCGCCCATAATCCTGCACCTGGCGCACCAAGTAATGTGCCCAGCACGACGATAGCCGGAATGGCCAAAGTACCGGCAAATGCAGAAGGAATACGGGCAGCAAACTCGTTTTCGCCAAGGGTATTGATGGATAATGCTGTTATTAAGTAGATGAGTGGTGGATGATCCCGCGCCGCCTGGAAGGCGGTAGCTGCGCTTTGAGCACCTTGAATTGTAGCGATTTCGTCGATCCAGAAACTGTCTCCCGCTAAATAGTGCAGGCGTATGCCAAAACCGGCCGCAGTGAGCAACAATGTGATGATCAAGCTATACCTGGCTCGCAGGCCGGGGGACGACGATAGAGTTTTTAGCAATACTCCTGAATCCTTAGCTTGTAGGCCATAATCGACGTGTTTCTTCCTTGCCAGATTGCTCCCGATCCTTTTCCGATCTTAGCATAAGGCAGAAAATCCGCACTGACTGCCCCGTTATCTGTTCCCTATGGCCCGTGTTAACCCGCCAGCGTTAGCCATCCACGACGACAGGCTCTTCTCGGCCGCTCACACGGCCAACAATAATCTGCCCCGCACACCTCCTAACAAACGTGTAGGGGGCCTTCCGATTTCACCCCGATAAATGGCCGACCCGGACCAGGGAATATCGTTGACCGTTAAATAGCTTAATGCCCCTCCATTAAGTGATGAGACACCTTGCATAGTGTGGGGATTTGGTCAAGATTGTGGGATCCTTGTGATTCTTCAAGGCCTTCCTTGTCAAGCTTGCCCCTGTAATAGTCCTGTAATTTTCCGGTAACGATTTGGTTATCAAGGCCAGATAAACTTTTTTGTGTTGCCGGCAAACTTTACTCAGATGCACGTTTGATGATGACGATTCACATGGAGGTGAATAAATGAAACGCAAATTCTTGCCCGTCCTATTTGTTCTGGCCTTGAGCCTGGTCTTAGCCGTCCCCGCTTTCGCTCGTGGTGAGGGCAA
>Ga0209742_10001600_pt1 | contig 10020 bp, 10 predicted proteins | sample DeeMarSeWOR38_10_FD_187462 | JGI IMG/M metagenome (GOLD analysis project Ga0209742, IMG submission 187462) | Marine sediment microbial communities from White Oak River estuary, North Carolina - WOR-3-8_10 (SPAdes) (version 2) | ecosystem: Environmental > Aquatic > Marine > Intertidal zone >... | reverse complement strand
ATCGACACCCGGGTGCGAACCGGTGCGCCCGGGTCGGAGGCTCGACTCCGCTTCATTCCGCCTCCCTCCGGAGGCGATGTCCGGCTCGAGGGCTGGGTGCCCCTCGGGCAGGACACGGTCCCGCTGTACCTGGCAACACCGCACCCGACCCTCTACCTGCTCGAGTACCTCGCGGACGTCCTCGAGCGCGAGGGGATCGCCGTTTCCGGTGGCGTGCGGCGCGCCGAACCGGACGAAGGACCCGTCGCGCCGTCCTGGTCTGCGGAATTCGTTTCCGACCCGCTCTCCGAGGTCGTGTCCAGGATGCTCAAGCCGTCCGACAACCAGGTCGCCGAGACCGTGCTTCTTGAGCCACGCTTTGATCGGCGCAAGGTTCTTCTTTTCGGAGGCTCGCGCCGTGAAAATCTTTACCGTCTTTCCGGCCTTGCGCCAACGGCGTATGCGTTCGGCCATCTTGGCTACCGGCGGCCCGATCTTTTCAGGATCAAAAGTCCCTTTCACCGTTTTGGCCAGCGTGCCATCCAAATCGACGCCGATCCACGGCTCGATCTTTTTCTCTAGCAAATCACTGGCTAGTCGATAGCTCTCTTCGTAACGCATTTTGTTTACGTTTTTAAGTCGCAAGCCACCAGCCGCGCCGTCCGGTCTTCCGGCAGGACAAAAACGGCCAGACTGCGAACCTCGGCGTCGACGTTGGTCGCTTCGGTCTCGTCGATTTCCCTGCATTCCACAGGGATGTCCTGCCAGATCGGGCGCAGGCTACGCTTGACCGCCAGAGCCAGTGCCGCCAGCGGCGTCACGACTATCCGAGCTGGTCTGCGCTTGTGCTTCGCCTCGAACTGGTTCAGCAACTGGCTGAGCACCTTCTCCGCTGTTTGATTCATGTCTGGTGGCCATCAGCTCGTCGGCGTGCTTAAGCAGATGGCCGGTCAAAGCTAAATACTCTTGGAGCAGCCCCGCCATGCCGATAAGCGGCGAGACCTGGCTGCTGAGCTGGGCCGCCTTGAGCTTCAAGGCCATGTGGGTTTGTTGCGTTTTGTCCATTTCCGTTCTTTAGAACCGTATGTCGCCAACTTTTTCGCTGATCTACACGAGCGTCCGGCCACAGATGATTGGACCTATCCTCGCCACCTGGGTCGAACGCTGCGCCAACAAGGAAGCCATCGAAATCATTCTGACCGTCGACGGTCCAGATGAAGGCTCCAAAGCGGTGGCCGCCGACCTGGCCACCAAAATGCCCATGCTGCGCTGGTTTGAGCAGCCCGAGGGGCCGTTCAACTGCGTCAAGGGCTGGAACCTGGCAGCCTCGAAAGCCACCGGCAAAGTGTTCGTCCAGGTGACCGACGACATGATGCCGCCGCAGCACTGGGACGAGGAACTGCTGAAGCTTAAGCCCGAAGGGTGGATTGACGGCGAGTTCGCCGTTCACGTGGAGGACGGCTATGTCCACGACCTCATGGTCTTAGCTATCATCACCCGCAAGCGCTACGAGCGGTTCGGTTACTTCTTCTACCCGGATTACGAGAGCATGTTTTGCGACACCGAGCTGACCACAGTCGCCTACCGGGACAAGGTGGTCATCAACGCCAAGCACCTGCTCTTCGAGCACATGCACCCGGACGCGCAAAAGCGTAAACGGGACAAGGTTGATCTGGTCCACGCGTCCAAGGAGCGCTGGGTGCGCGGCGAGACGCTTTTCAACCACCGCCGGGAACGCAATTTTCCAATCGATGTGGGACCCCAGGCGGACAAGACAGCCAAGCCGGTAGGCTACAAGTTTTGCGTTTACACTCAGGCCACCCGCGACGATTTCTGCCTACTGGAGGTCGGCAAGCGCATGATGGAGGAAGGCGTCAACGATTTCTTCTTCAGTATTCCAGACGAGTACTGGGCGGGCCGCCCGACGCCGGAAGAAAACATGTCGCAGGTCGAGCAGGTTGCCCAGCAGTTGCGGCAGCTCGGGGCCAACGTGCGCACCATGCGCCATCCAGTCAGGAAGTACCGCTGGCCCGGCGACAGCCGGATTACAGTTGAGACCCGCGTGCGCAATGACGCTCTGGCTGAGATTCGTCGGGCAGGATTCGAGCATGTGCTGATCGTCGATGGGGACGAGCTGTGGAAGCGCGGCACCCTGAACTACGTTAGAAAGGTTCTCGATGAGTGGCATCCGCTTTCCATCAACTGCCTCATGATCCCCGTCGTGGGCCTGCCAGGTTACCCCATCGACGGGGCTACCGATGTGGCCGTGATCTACCTTAACTCAAAGGTTCCCTTCAAGGAATGCCGCACGCCCCACGGTGATCAGTTTCGGCTGCAAATGCCACAGGTCGTCCACTTTACCGGCACCAGAAAGACGATGGAGGAAACAATCCAGAAGCATCTGGACAGCGGCCACTACGACGATCCCGAGTACGATTTCGACTACTGGATCAAAAACGTCCTGCCCAACATTAAGCCTGGCTATCGTCACACGTTCCCGGACGGCCAGGTCGGCATCCACATGTTCAAGCGCTATCAAATCTGGCCTTCTGTTCGGCACTGGATGCCGGAAGAGGTCACGCAGTTGCCGCAGGCGCTTCATCCCTATCTCGGTATCGAGCAGCCTGCGACCCCGTGAGATGCTTCGGCCAAAATACCCGAATCGGAGAACTTACCGGCCCAACTTCCCGCTGGCCAAGGCCGACGAGGAGCTGCGGCTTTTGCACGGGACAATTACGGGCCGCGACGCAGAGCAGGCAATCCTGGACTATCTGCGTGAGCACCTGGGCGAACCCATCTTGTCGTGGAAGGTCTGCTACGAGCTATGCGTAAGCCGCCGACCTTTGATTCGCAAAGAGCAGGTTTTCTACCGGAGGCAGATGACGCGGCTGATAGCCGAACGGAAGGTGGTGAGGTACCACCGGGGCCGTTTCCGGGACAAAGTCAGGATTTCTGAGGCTTGGGTTTAGCTATGCAATCGATTCAAAACACACAATGGCAGGTGGCGACGTTCAATGCGCCCGTCGTTTTCAACCGCGACCGCGAGGAAACCTGGTTCATGAACCCGGTTCGCCGCTACGTCTTCAACGGGCACCACCTTGCCAAGCTACAAGAGCACATCGAAACGGTCTCCGATATACGCGGTTGCGCGGACTATAGACCGCTCCAGGCGGGTGCGGCGTTGAACGGCAGGCGTATTTTCGTCGAGCGTTTTCGGGATCGCGGAATTGGCGATCTGCTCTTTTTGACCGGCCCGTTATCCTTGATGCAGCACCTGAGCGGCGGTACGGCCAAGTTTCACGTCTACGCTTTTGCGGATCGCGGCCAGGTGCTTCAGCACAGCCCGTTTTTAGAGCACGGCACGGTGTTTGTTGGCCCCACGCACTACGACGACTTCAGGCATTATGCCTATCAGTGGCTCGTGGACAGCGCCACCGAGTCCTGCCAAGAAGGCGATCAGCACAACGTCTACGACGCGCTTTATGCTCAACTCGGAATGGACCCAAATAGGATCGAGCCGCGCTGGAAGCGGCCCGTAATGTCCATTCACCCCAGCGAGCTGGACGGTCTGAACCAATTCTTCTTTCGGCGCTGGCTTGACCGGCATATTGACCTACGGACTAGCGGCTATTACGTCGTTGCTCCGTTTACCCATTCACCGATGCGCCTGCCCGGCTATCAGTTCTGGCAGACCGTGATCAAGGACCTGAGTCAAAGGCGGCCCGTAATCGTGATCGGCAACCCCAAGGCCGGTATTCCACACATGGACATGGACCCAGCGGACTTTGTGGCCAGCCTCGATGAAATGGGCGAAAACGTAATCAACCTCATCCCCGAAGACGTGAGCCCGACGCTCCGGTTCGTTTGCGTTTTGATCGCAAGCGCCAACTGCGTTGTTTGCCCGGATACCGGCCCGTTATACATCGCGCAGGCCAATCGGACGCCAGCCATCAGCATTTGGGGTCCACACGATCCACGCGTGCGCATCGGATACGACCAGGACTACATGGATTTGGCCATTTGGAAGCCCGATTCGTGCCTGTACGCGCCCTGTTTTTGTTTCGGATCGTTCCCCGAGCGAAAGTGCCCCGAGGGCGGCGGACAAAAAATCTGCGAGGTCATCAAGGCAGTCTCACCGAACGACGTTCTAGCTCTGTTGGAAAGGGTCGAGTTTCGCCACCCGAGGCAAATCGGCGTTTTGAAACCGCGACAACCTGAAAACGAGTCATGAGCAGAAGACAAGGCCGCACCATACCGCACACACCGGTCATCAAGATCGGCAGCGTGACCGTCGACGTGGAGTACTGGCTGACGCTGGAATACCGCGACATCGGCGACGCCTCCGTGGACCTGCCATCGGTAATTGAGTGGTTCAATTACCAACACCAGGTCCATTTGGAGGAAAAGATGCAGACTGAGGGTGAACTGGCCAGGGCCAAGGCCGAAGCCTACTTCGCCCTCAAGGACGGCGAGTTCGTCCGCCGTGGCTACGGCCAGAAGCCCACGGAGGCTTCGTTGGACCACGCCGTTGAGCTGGACGATAAAGTCATGCGCCTTCGGGACAGGGTGGCCACGTTAACAGGTTGGGTTGATCGCTTCAGGAACATCCAAAAAAGTCTCCAGTTCAAGTTGGAGCTTGTCCGTTCTAACGAAGCGACACGCCGGAAAATCCTGGATAACTAGCGACGACCGGCCCGTAACAACGAAACAACGGACCTATGAGCAAAATCATCACAGCAGCAGACGACATTGAGAGGTTTCTCGATAGCGAGAAGGACTTCTCGGACAAGCTGACCGGAACCAAGGCGCTCCGCGTCAAACTCGAAGAAAACGGGGACGCATGGCTTGTGCGTTTCCTTCCAGTAGCCCTGGGCAAGAGCGGGCGCTGGTACATCCGCACAGCCAAGCATTGGTTTCGCCGCCGACCCGTTGTGTGCCCAAGGCACATGCCGGAAGATTTCGGCGGCGATCCGAACGCTGAGTGCCCGGTGTGCGATTTGTCCTCCGAGCTTCGGGACGAAACGCACGAGGAGCTGAACAACATCGGCTTCGAGATTCGGCCCACCCTCGCCTACCTGACGTACTGCTTGGTTTACAAAACCGAGACCCGGCGGGGTGGCATTCGGGAGATGCGCCCGGAGGACATCCTGGTGCCGTGGGAATTTCAGCTCTACAAGGGCACCTTCGACGAGCTGAGCGACTATTATCGCCGTGGACGGACCGAATCCAGACCGCTCAGTGTTTTGGACCTCAAGCGCGGCAACGACTTTTGGGCCACCAAAACCAAGAAAGGCATCCGCCTCGACAAGGACGATCCAGGCCCTGCTTTCGCCAAAGACGTGTTTGAGGAGGCCATCAACGCTGTCTTCAGCGCGATCAAGGAGCCCAGGATCAAGCTGGACCCGCTGAAGGCACTGGAAACCTTTGCCCGCAAGTGCCGAGCGGAAGCCTACGGCGAGGGCGAACCGGAAAGCAGAACCCGCCGGGCTGGCCGTGCCTCCGGTTACGACGAAACGGACGAGGACGAGGGCAAGGGTCGTCACGGACGAGGTCGCCGGGGCGACGATGATGACGACGATCGTGGCAGCTCGCGTGGCCGCCATGACGACGAAGAGCGGTCGTCCAGGCGCTCGCGGGACGAGGAAGAGCCCGAAGACAGGGGTTCACGCCGCAGCCGACAGCGCGAGGAAGAGCCCGAAGACAGGGGTTCACGCCGCAGCCGACGGGATGACGACGATCGTGGCAGCTCGCGTGGCCGCTCCGATTACCGAGCCGAAGACGACGAACCCCGTGGCCGTGGCCGTCGGGAAGACGATGACCGCCAGGAGCGTTCCAGCCGCCGAAGCCGTGAAGACGACGATCAGGTGCCTGGAGCGGAGGTTCCTCCAAAGACCGCTGAATCGGTTCGTTCCGGTAAAACGGCCAGGTCGGTCCGTGGGGAAGACGATGTTAACGAGGAAGAAGATAGCGGCGTGACCGAAGAGGACAAGGATCAGGCTCCGCCGCGCCGTGGTAAAATTCAAGGCGACGAAGAGCCGCCGGAGGACGATCGCCGCGAGTCGGAAGGTGAGGCGGAAGAAGGCGCTGAACGTGACGAAGGCCAGGAAGACCAGGAAGACCGCCGCAGCAGTTCGGCAGGGTCCGTTGGTGGGCGCAGCGGAAGCCGTGGCAGCTCGCTTAAGGACCGTATCCGCCGAGTAACCAGGCACTAACCCTCAACCGACCGTCCTATGGGCAAGGCCAAGATCAAGAGCACGAACCGCGACCTTCAGGGCCGGATTCTCACGGCGCTCAATCACATGCGGCCCAAAAAGGCCGACAAGGGAACCTTCATCGTAGGCCGGTCGACCGAAGAATCACCAACCAAGGTCCGTTATCTGGTGACGACGGGCATCCGCGCCTTCGATGATCGCGTGGGCGGGATGCCCGTTGGCAAAACCATTGAGCTGATCGGTATGCCGCAGAGCGGCAAGACGAACATGGCTGTGCGCACGTGCGTCCGGGCGCAGATGGGCCACATTTACGAGCGCGTCGAGGACGACGGCGGCAAGATCACGCTCAAGAAGCTCAAGCCGGGCACTTATGACGTGACCACAATGTACTACGACAACGAAGGGTCGCTGTCAGACTTCGATAAGCGCCGGGTTGACGGTGTCCTCATGGACGGCCTGATCATTCCCTGCGACACGGTCGAGCTGCTCTGGAAGACGATGGATAGGGTCATTGTCGAGGTTGACAAGGAGGAAGAGGAAACCGGTCGGCTCCAAATCTTGATCGTTGTCATCGACACTGTCGGCATCATGAGTACGGCGATGGAGATGGAGAAGGAATTCGGCAAGATCGACTACCCACGCGTGCCCAAGCAGCTCAAGGACGGCTTCAAGCGTATGACGGGCAAGATGATGCGGGAAAACGTCCTGCTCATTGGCTTGAACCATGTCAGCAAGAAGCTGGTTCAGGGCTACAAGCGCGGACCCGGTATGAAGGGCTGGGAATACCAGCAGCCCGGCGGCCTGGCCTTCAGCTACTGCTCCTTCCATCAGGTCTATTTTGAGACGCTCCAGGTCAAATATCGGCTCGCTAAACGGGGCAGCCCCGACGGGTACCTGGTCTATTTCTGCGCCATGAAAAACCGGATCATGCCGCCTCTCCGGGAATGTCGTATGGCGCTGCTGTTCACAGTGAAAAACGGGGAAACCCAGGAAATACTTCGGGAGGGCGGCTTTAACGACGAGCTTTCGATTCTGGAGGCCCTGATCTACGACAAGGCCGCCGAGATTAAAAAGGACGGCACCGGGATTGTGTTCAGGTTTTCCGCGTTTGGCGTCGAGACAACCACGTTCTCTAAGGGTGAGTCAACGCCCAGTCTTGAAGAGCAGGATGAAAACGACGACGATGATGGTGGCACTTCGCGTAAACGAAAATCGTCCAAGCCGGACGCCCGGCCTCGGCGGCTTTTCAATCCGCGCATTTCGACTCGTGGTGAGTGGCACGACTTTTACGCCGAGCACAAGGCTGACCTCGATGCGCTCTACGACCGGGCGACACAGGCGGCGACCTGCGGCGACCTCATGCCCAGCAAGGGCGCGTTTCCAGAGGACGAGGACGAGGCCGATGAGGACAACGAACTAGAGCCATGAGCATTGAGTACTACGGCGATCGAGAGATTGATCAGGTCTTTGCGGACCTGTTGGCCCGTCATCCTGATTTGCGCCTGCTGTACGAGGCGGATGTTGTTTTTCGGATTTGCGCGGTCAGGAAAATCAACAAGGACGAGGAGCCCGTGCCACTGCGCGGTCCGGTTATCAGGGTCAAACGCATTTCCAAAGAGGACCGTCCGTTCATCGAGGGCCACTACAAGGTCTACGTGGATGCCTGCCGGTGGGAGCAAGCCAACGAGGAGCAACGGGAGGCACTGGTTCACTACGCGCTTTGTAGCGTCGGGGTCGAGCAGACCAAGTCCGGGATCAAGCTGGTCAAAGTCCAGCCCGATGTCTTGGTCTACCAGCGGAACGTGAGCTGGTACGGCCCCTACGAGGAGCCGCTGGTCACGCTGCGCAATAATCTTCAATCCGGCAAGAAAGGGCTGGTGCTTTCGGGCGCTCCTGTCCAACCCGTCGAACAGGAAGATAGCGACAAAAAACCGGCGAAAAAGTCGCGCCGAAAAACCAGTGAATAGCCGGTGAACAATTTTTGATTCAATTTGGTTTGCCAGAGTAAAAAAGTTTACGATCATGTCCACACCGTCAGATCGGCGGTGTGGGTTTCCGCTTTATGGCTAAGAAGGAATCTTCAGGTCCGGTTAGCGCGCTAAAAACGCCCTCGATAGGGCGCTACAACCGCATTCTTTCAATCCTGGGATCGCAGCCAGCCTTCAAGGACCGGCTGGGACCGTGCGATCACGAGGTTGCCAAGCGGACAGGAGGGACCGTGGTGTACCCGCGTGGCGTGGTCGCCGTAGCCGACGCGATTCACGTCCAGGGCTACGACTCGCACACTGCTCCGCCGCCGTTGGTCCTGAACATTGCCGGTGAAGTCCTGAAGAAGATCAAATACGGCACCAAAAAGCCGGAAGCCAAAGCCGTAGACGCGCCAAAGAAGCCGCCACGAATCAGGGCAGCCAAGCCCGAACCCAAGCCCAAGGCCGAGCCTGAGCCTGCAAAGCCTGAATCCAAGCCTGAGCCCAAGCCTGAAGCTAAAGTAGAGGAACCAAAGCCCGCCGCACCAGCCACAGAAGCGCCAAAACGAAGGCGGAAGAAGGCTGAAACGCCAGCTCCCGTTGCCGCCAAAGAAGACGTTCCCGCAGCGCCACCGGCACCACCAGCTGCCGAAAAACCCAAGCGTGTCAGAGCCAAGGCTGCGGCTGGAGAGCCGCCACGGCGCAAAGCTGTCCGGCCTCCAGATACGGAGGCCAAGAGGGCGTTGGAGAGAGCCGCTGAGGCCGCCAAAGGCCAGGAACCGGCCAAGGTGCCGGATGACGAACGGGTGCCTTACTATTACCCGTTTACGGTCTGCCTTTCGCTGATGCTGACCACGCTGAACATCCTGGAACTTTCGGACACTGAGGCCGGGAACGATTCCCGAAAGAAGAAAGTGACCGAATTGGTAGGCGAGCTGAACAAGCTCAAGGCCCGGCCCGTCCTGTTGCCCGCAGACATGAAGCCCTATCTTGAGCATGCCGAAAGCGCCCAGCAAAAAGCCTAGTCCTCCGAAGGGCCAGCATATTTTCGCTGATGACGAGCTGCATCAACTTGCGCTCCGTTGGAAGGAATTGAACGCCCAGGCCCGCCACGACGAGGCGATGCTCGTCCTGGAGCAGATCATCAAGGGCTCGACTCAAATGTTCGAGCGGTTTGCCCAACACGAGAAGTACCACAACACGGTTGACCTGGACACCTTGGTCAGCGCCGCGCAGGAGAAAGTCGTGAAGTGGCTGCTGCGCTGGGACCCGCGTCGTGGCAAACTGTTTACGTGGTTCAGCAAGTGCGCCAAGCACGCCTTTCTGAGCGAGCTGGTTAAGGTCAACAACTACCGCAGGCGCTTCCACGCGACTTCCGACAATCTGGAGACTTTCGTGGGTGTTGAGGACCACGAGGTTGACCGCCACGACATGAGCCAGATGGTCCGCGAAAAGCTCTCCCAGCTCACATGCCGATGGGGCAATCCACAAGAGATTGGCGCGATCCGCTACTTCATCGACTGTATTGTGGAGGACACCGACAAGCGGGACCGTAACGCCATGATCCGGGCCGTCGTTTACGCCTGGGGCGTCAGTTGGGATCAGGCCAAATACTTTCATCGGTGGGCGCTGGCAGAACTGCGATCGGCCTTTTTCGACTGTATCCGCTTCCCTATCACAGAGGAGGAGCTGTTCATGCTCCGCCATGCCTACAGCGACGCCGTCGACCTGGTGCCCATTATTGGCTGGGAAAGGTGGAAACAAGCTTGCGTGCGCCACGGTGGATCGAGGATAAAGTTTCCTCCGATCGCCGCCATCATTCGGGCCAAGCAGGATTACAAGATGAGCCTGGAGATTGCCCG
>Ga0209742_10001597_pt1 | contig 10042 bp, 11 predicted proteins | sample DeeMarSeWOR38_10_FD_187462 | JGI IMG/M metagenome (GOLD analysis project Ga0209742, IMG submission 187462) | Marine sediment microbial communities from White Oak River estuary, North Carolina - WOR-3-8_10 (SPAdes) (version 2) | ecosystem: Environmental > Aquatic > Marine > Intertidal zone >... | reverse complement strand
ATCAAAGACGCGGAACTGACGGTTATCCAAGGTGCATCGCACCCCTGTTATCTTGACCAGCCCGACGAGTGGCACCGGATCCTGCTCGGGTTTCTGACTGAGAAATTCCCTGTCTGATTTCCTTTTAAAAGCGACATATGCGGGAGAAAGGAATTGAGGCGCGATAGATAGGCGTAAGTACATGTGTTCTCCAGCTATGTTAAGGGGACAGAACTATGCACAAGACCATCCTTGTTACAGGATCGACCGACGGCATCGGGCTTGAGACATCCAGGATGCTGGTTTCACTGGGCCACAATGTCTTATTGCACGGGCGCAACCCGGCAAAACTGGAGAAAGTAAAAAAAACTCTTTCGGAGCTGCCGGATGGCGGTCACGTTGAAAGCTACATGGCTGATCTGTCGCGCATGGCCGATGTCGAAACACTTGCAAAGGCTGTAACTGAAAAGCACACAAAACTCGATGTGCTGATCAACAATGCCGGTATTTATAAGGCACCCGATCCCATAACGCAGGACGGCCTGGATGTACGTTTTGTGGTAAATACAATTGCCCCTTACCTGCTGACGCAAAGGCTTATGCCACTGCTGGGTGCCTCAGGGCGGGTGATCAATCTCTCCTCCGCAGCCCAGTCACCTGTCGATCCTGCGACACTGGCCGGACGGGCCAGACTGTCCGACGACTTCGACGCGTATGCACAAAGCAAACTGGCGCTCACTATGTGGTCCCGCTCCATGGCACTGTCACTCAAAAATGATGGCCCGGTCATCATCGCGGTAAATCCCGGTTCACTACTCGCCACTAAAATGGTGAAAGAGGCCTTTAATGTAGCCGGCAAGGATATCCGCATAGGCGCAGAAATACTTACCCGACTGGCACTGGCAGAAGAATTTGCAGCTGCTACAGGCCTTTATTTTGACAACGATTCAGGTCAGTTTGCCCCGCCCCATCACGATACGCTTGACCCGCAGAAATGTGAAGAGATTGTGCGCCGTATTGAGGCGTTTTTGGAACATTTAGGAATAGAAACGCTATAGATAATGACAGTATCAGTGTACCATTAAAAAGGCCCTTCCCGAGGATATTTCGGAGGGGCCTTTTATTATTGTTTCTTATTTGTCACAAAAAATAAAATTTATCCCATTTTTTTATGTTTTTAATATATGAATTTGGGGTCCATTGTATAGGTCCATGGAAGGCCCTCATTTTTCCAACCCCCACCAACTCTCTGCCCATAGTAAGCACTATTTTTATCCTTCATCTTCTCGCCTTGGAATCCACCGAGTATAACATACGCCTTTTCAGTGGGCCATCCAGCTGTAACAGCTGCAGAAAGAGCTATAGCCGCTCTGGTTCCACTTCGACACAGAAAAAAGAGGGTGTCGGTTTTTGGGTTAAACTTTTTAAGAATTAATGACGCAAATTCCTTATTTTCAATCATTTCATATTCTTTTTCCTTAAAAGAGGTTCCCATGAACTGAAACGGAATCAGGTAAGCCTTCTCGGGATGTCCTACAAACTGGTATTCCGCCTGGGTACGGACGTCGATAAGTACCATGTGAACTGGATCATCTTGAATCATTGCATACGCATCAAGAGGTGTAACCTCCTTGCCCGGATGAGAAACTTTAGGCTTTTCATAAATAAAAACTCCTCCAGCCTGTGAAAAATTTATCCCAAAACCTATAACTAATAAAACCATAAGTATCGGACTAAGTTTTTTCATGATAACCCTCCTGTTGCGTTGAATTTAAGTAAATAAAATTGAACATCGATTACCACAGGAAATCACACATAATTCATTCTGGACGAAGAAATGGCACGACCCATTATAAAATTAAACTTATAGTTTTTTTCGATAAAATAAAATAAGGCAAATTGTCGCGGCTTTGATATTGAACTGATCAACCACATCCGGGACAACGTCACCATCCCGGTGATTGCTTCAAGTGGTACCGGAAAGGTGGAACACTTCTCAGAGGTCTTTGAAAAGACCGACGTGGAAGCCTCTCTTGCCGCAGGTATATTCCACAGGGAGGAAGTACCCATCGAGGCTGTGGAGGAGCATATGCGGAAGAAGGGAATAGAGACAAGGTAGACACGGAATACTGAAAGTATCAGTGTACATTGAAAAGGGCCCTTCCCGGTGACTTTGGGAGGGGCCTTTGTTTTTATGTGTTCAGACGTAGGGTGGATATATTTAGAATTTAAGAATCATTCACTAGTGTAAAGATATAGCTGGAAACTACATTCCCCTAAAAAAAAGGGGCCATTTCTGATTCTGTCTTAACTCAACATTTAATTATAATTCCTACCATTTCGTTCTATTTTGCTGCTTAGAATAGATCTCTTGCTGTCTGTTTATATTTCCTAATATAATTACAATTTCTTCTTCGGTAACAATCCCCTTTGAGATCAGAATTCCGATCAAGGCTTTGTTGATCATGCCCTGGACATCGAATGTCTCATCTGTTACTTCAACTTCTTTTAGCAGATTTGCATATTGGGCCATATGAAAAATATCCTTCCAGGTAGGAAAACTGAGATTCTCCAGGATCAGTTTCAGTTGAGAATTAAGTTTTGGGAAGACATTTGCTGCAGATACCGGAGAATTGAACATGGTGATCGAGTATTTTATAGTCGCAGCAGGATGCCGCGCTTTTTTCTAGTCCCCTGTCCATTTTTATAAAAATATCATCTACCCGGTTACACTTGATACAGCGGATATGATAATGCGGTGAGATAACACTATCAAAACGTTTCTGCTCCCCGCCGACTTCCAGTTTTCTGATTATTCCCAGCTCAGCCAGGAGATCCAGGTTCCGGTATACGGTGCCAAGCCCTATTCTGGGCAGTCTTTTCCGCACCATGTCGTACATTTCATTGGCGGTAGGATGCGATTTAACTTTCGAAAGCTCCTCTAAAATGACCTGGCGCTGACTGGTCAATCGCATGTTGCTGTCTAATCCATTCATGTAAGATGATGAGTATTGGAGTATTCTTTTTTCGATTTTATATTAATCTCTGATAGAGCTTTATCATTAGAGAATTTCAACATTTTGTTGTAATATTTTTCTTCTTCCGCAGAAAATATCTTCTTTATCTCTTTTCCCCAATTGCCCCTTGAGCGGTTATAGATTTCATAAACTTCACAGAGTGTACAAAATTTGATTTTTTTAGCATAAGTGCATTGGATTTCGTCACCGCACATAGTTCCAGCGAATGCCCAGCAACTGTGGCCCACTTTTTTCTTTGACGCTATACACTCCCCTAATTCATTTACTTTTTTCCCACCTCGTTGCCTTTCGCATTTATTAATTTCCCAACAGTTTAGCAATTGCATTTTGTTAATTTCCTTATTTTTAGTGCAAGCGAAAAAGCGATTACTTATTCCAGTTCAACGCTGGTCTCTTTCAGTCATGGGGCTTTGGTCAGCAGCAGTTTCCAGTGGAATGGTTGGAGATCCTGATTGGAAAGTATGTGGGCATTTGGGGAAGCATACGCTCCTGCTGAGACAAAGACCCAAGACTGAAAGGAGACATAAAAAATTGCTACGTTATAACACCTCCATTTAAAACCTCAGAAAACCTGTTATTATTTCATATTGCTAATATAAAATTGCATCTTGTTAATTTCCCGATTTTTGGCGCAAGCGAAAAAGCGATTACTTGTCACCATCACCTGCTGACAACATCCTGACTCCTCTTTCCTGACATTATCCATAAAATATTCTATTCTTAAAACTTCTTCTAAAGATGTAGGATATTGTTGATTGATACGTTGAGCCATAGGAAAGATCCTTTTCTACTTTTACTTCCTTAATCTGACACTACAATTTCTTTATACAAAAAATTTGAATATAAACCTTGTCTTTGCGCGACAATCTATTGTTTAAGCGTGCCAGAATTGATATAATTTTAAAAAACCGAAACTACAGAGGGGGGTTGGTCAATGTCTGCTACATATCTATTATCACCTACAAACATACTATGGAAAACATTGGAAGCCTACGGGTTTGATCCTGAACCGATATTCCTCGAGATGGATATTACTTATGAAATGATTATTACACCTGGTACGAGAATTTCCCACAAAAAAACCCATAATTTGTGGGAGAAATTATCCAATCTTATCGAGGATCCTTGTTTGGGACTTCGTGCGGGACAATACTGGCACCCTTCGCACTTTAACGCTTTGGGTTTTGCATGGCTGGCCAGTACTACTTTACGTGAAGCATTTACTCGTCTTCATCGTTATTTTCATATGCTTTCGGAGAGTACAAAAATCCACTTAGAAGAAAATAGAACAGGGTTATCAATTGTATATTCAGATACCATGGAACTACCAGCCTTCATGGATTTTTCAATGATTATTTTATCTGAAGCATGCAAAATGAATTTTGGTAGCTGCTTTAGGCCAGTAGCCATTAACCTTATTCACTCCGAACCCACCTGCGCAGATGATTATGTTCAATTCCTCAATGCCCCAGTAACCTTTAACGCCGACGATGATAGATTCACAATATCTTCAAGTGATGCGGACATGCCTCTCCCCATTGGCAACAAACATCTTGCAAGTCTTCACGATCAGTATATTCTCAGCTATCTCGACAAAATGAAAAGCCTCAACATCGTTCAGCAGGTTAAATCAGCATTTTTAGATTTAATGCCTGCGGGTCATATATCTATTGACAGGGTAGCCAGCAGATTAAATATGACTGCCCGGAGCCTACAGCGCAGGCTAAAGGACGAAAATACGACTTTTAGCAAATTGGTAGACGAGGCACGCCGGGAACTTGCGGAAGATTATATTCATGATTTCAGTTTCAGCCTCATGGAGATTGCGTTTATCTTGGGGTTTTCAGATTACAGTTCTTTTTCACGAGCCTATAAACGCTGGACAGGGATGTCGCCTTCTAGGGTAAGGAAATAATCTGCCCCGCTTAAATTTTTACTCTATTACTATTAAAAAAAGTTCTTTTCCAGAGCAGACAACTTTCCACAATGTTGAATCAGGTATGGAAAAATTACCAGTTAAAGTTTCCACTGGCAATAGTAACTGGTGAATCTATCAATTCAGTTCCATGCGGCCATTTGGAGAAACAAGTTAGCCTTACTTGACATATTTTGTTATGTTACTTTGAAGTTATCCCCAAATTAGTTTTTGGGAGAAAAGATGAAAGAAAAGAGGAGAGAAAGTGTCTTTACCTTTAGGACATGCCGCACTTGGCCTAACTGCATATGATCTAACTACTAAGGCAGGCGAAGAATCTGTGTTCAGACAGTGGAAAGCTTTAACTGTTGTTGTCATTTTGTCAAATTTGCCAGACATAGATGTTCTTCTGGGGCTTCTATATTCTGGAAATGGTGTATTATTTCACAGAGGCCCTACTCATAGTTTACTTTTCGCTTGTTTCTTTGGAATATTGTATGCAATTTCTGCTCGTAAATGGAAAATATTACCTTCGATTGGATTTTCATATTCATTTCTATTGATAAGCACACATCTCCTTGCAGACTATATGTTTACAGTTGCACCAATTTCTCTTTTTTGGCCGTTTGAATTGTCAATGACTACTGGTTTTCAAGGGTGGGGTGATGTTGTTCATTCCATAATTTTTAATACATCAAATGACATTACTATCATCACGATATGTGCCACAGTCGTTATATTGAAACGGATATTCCGCCTTGATAGAATATTCTGCTTGCGTCCTGTGTTTGTAAAAAAAACAAATACAAAAAATTAAAAAAGGTTCGTTTCTTAATCAGTCTGCTAAGTTCATACTATTTTGCCACAATCTTGAGTTTTATCAGGCAAAATATGAGTGAAGATTTCCAGTGGATATGTTGACTGTTCCATGGGGAGGAAGTTCCCATCGAGGCCGTTAAGACACATTTGAGGGTTAAAGGGATAGAGACGCGCTAATAATAGTGGCAGTATCAGTGTACACAAAAAAGCCCCTTTCTGATGACTTGGAAGGGGCCTTTTTATTATTCTCATGTTTTGCATGCAGCTTTAGAACATCTTGAAAATCAATTTACAAGGTTATGTTAATATTAGTTATTTGCTCAAGTTAAATACTAAGACCAAGTTTTTCTGGACTGTTTTATAATATTTTGTGATTTATAACTTATATGAAATCTACAGTATCCTGGAAATTAAGTGTCCTGAAACAAATTTTCATATTATCGGCTGTATATATCTTTTTTGAAATTGCAGTGATATTTTTCAAATATGCTAACTACTTCAAAAATCCATCACAAAACTTTTCCAGTTACTATTACTGTATTTATCACGATTATAATATGGCTTGGCAGCAAGTGGTATTTCAAGGACTGGTTCGATGATCCCAATAAGTATATTGCCAAGTCGGCATCATTAAGCGCAACCATTCTTATGTGCTGGTGCATACTGTTTTCAACAAGAAATATTTTCCTGGAAAACTTCTTTGGTGGCTTAGATAAGGTTTACCAGATACATAAACGCATTGGGCGGTTAAGTTTCTTCCTGATTCTTTTGCATCCTATATTTCTTACAGCACATAATTTTCCTGATATTCTTACTTTCTTGAAAGAAATTGCTTTCCGGAAACCAGATGGGGATATTTACCTGTTGGGTCAAAACATTGGTGTAGTCGCCTTTTTGATAATGTTTATCTTGATAGCTGTAACCCTTTGGGTGAAAATCCCATATCATATTTGGAAAAAAATGCATGAATGGTTTGGATTGGTTATTTTTCTCATATTTGTGCATGTGATTATTGTCAATAAAGATGTAACAGCCTATCCTCTTCTTGCAATTTGGGTTTATGGTTTTTTATTCATTGCCCTTGTTTCATTCATTTACATACGTTTTCTCTATAAAATTTGGGGGCCTCGATTTATTTATTCCGTTTCAAATATATATAGTCACGGCGAATTACTAAAAATCACCTTGGATCCTAAACTAGGAAAGATGGATTTTAAGCCGAGCCAGTTTATCTATCTTGTTGTTAAGAAAACAGGTATTAGCTCAGAGCCTCACCCATACTCAATAGCCTGTGGGTATAATCTCGAAAGGCATATCAAACTTGGCATTAAAAAATCAGGAGATCACACACGCACTCTTGATAAACTGAATTCAGGAGACGATGTGATACTTTACGGTCCATATGGCCGATTCAGTGACAATTTTCTCGCAGCTGAAAAAGATTGCGTTTTTATTGGAGCAGGGGTTGGCATAACCCCATTCCTTGGCATGTGGCATGTTGCCCTGCACTCAGAAGAACGTTGTGATAGTCGAGATATACCGAAGAGACTACAGTCTCTCCACCCGGAACTAATAAAAGCCTGGAAAAGTCCTCTCGTTTATTTCTTTTATGTCTGCCGAACTGAAAATGATGCCACATTTGATGAGGACATTAGGAATGAAGTAATAAAGAGCCACTTTCATGGTTTCACTGCATTCGAAAAGCGAGGGCATTATTACGAATGCTTTATAAGCAAAAATCATGGAAGAATTACCGCAGCATATATTAATGAACGGCTAAAAGGGGAATTACAAAATAAATATATTTTTATGTGCGGTCCAAGTCCCATGATTAAATCTCTTACAAGACAATTTAAAAAACTCGGCGTAGAAGAACATCAGTTTATAGTAGAAGATTTTAACTTGTTTTAAAACAAGGCCCCAATAGCGGTTTTGACATTAAACTGGTGAAACATATCAGCGAAAACGTTTCCATCCCGGTGATTGCCTCCTCAGGAACCGGAAAGGTGGAACACTTTTCTGAGGTCTTTGAAGAGACCAAGGCAGAGGCCGCCCTGGCTGCTGGTATCTTCCACAGGGAGGAGGTACCCATCGAGGCGGTTAAGGAACATATGAAGGAAAGAGGTATAGAGACGCGCTAGAAACTAAAAGTGGAAGTATCAGTGCACATTAACAAAGGCCCTTCCCGATGACTTGGGAGGGGCCTTTGTTTGTGTAGATGTATGGAGGATATGTTGAGCTTCTGGGAAACGTTCTCGACTTTTAATGAATCTGCCGCCAAAATAAATTTTATTTTTTTGCTGCCGTCCAGCCCTTTGCCGCCTCGTGTCCGTTAGTCTCTCCCGCATTTTTATCATTGGCATTATAGTAAAGGGGTTTGCCCTTGTATGTCGTCTGCTCAGCACCGTCTTCTCTGACAAACGAGCCGAAATCACTTTGTTCACATCCTTCAACCACCAACTCAGGCCTGACATAAAAGACCGGCCATTGCGTTAGGCATTCCCCGGTGCATGCGCTTTTGCCAGATTTATCCTTGCTGAAAGTATAGAGCGTCATTCCCTTGCCGTCTGCCAGGTAATTGCCGACACCAAGTTTTTTCTTTACCTGCACTCCAATGGCATCTTCTGCTACAGCGATGCCAGCAAAGATCAAGCAAATCAGAAAAGCCGCCAAGGTCACCAATGTCATTCGTTTTTCATAATTCCTTTTCATCGCTATTTCTCCTGTAAGTATAATACCAAGGGTATATTTTCCCCTGACACCATGTCAGGATCAGACCCCCAATGGTTCAAGAAGGGCCATAAAAATTGCATATAGAAGAATGATGAGAAACAAGTCAAGCAATATTTTCTTCCAAGTTCTATTTTGCTGCTTTTGGCAAAGATTCTTTAATCTAGGGGACACTTATTTATAATGTTGAACACTTCTCAGAGGTCTTTGAAATGACTGATGTGGAGGCAGCCCTGGCCGCGGGTATATTCCACAGGGAAGAGGTGCCCATTCAAGCTGTGAAGCAGCATATGAGGGAGAGAGGCATTGAGACGCGATAGATACTGATAGTATCAGTGTACTTAAAATTGAAATTATTTTGAAATTAATTGTTTGAAGTTATTTCCGGTTGCTTTTCAGTAATCGTGACCAGAGCCTTGATAGCTATCAGATAGCCTTGGCTAGCAGCCTTTTGCATCCAATATTCGGCACGCTCCTTATTTTGTTTGATCCCAACTCCGCCTAAATACATAACAGCAAGTCTGTATTGAGCCTCTGCTAAACCTTGTTTTGCTGCTTGCAAAAACCAATAAGAAGCACGAAAATAATCCTTTTCAAGGTAATATATACCCAAGTTGTTCTGGGCATCAACATTTCCGCTATAAGCAGCTTTCTGCAGTAAGCTGAGTCCTTTTGTTTGACTCTTTTCAACTCCTTCACCATTAAGGTACAGTAGACCCAATTTGTTCTGGGCAGATGTATTGCCGTTTTCAGCTGCCCGGCTAAACCAGTAAGCAGCTTCGTCTGCATCGATTTTATGACCCTCTTCACCGTTGACATACAACAGGCCAAGATAGTACTGGCTGTCGGAGTTTCCCGTTTCTGCAGCGTTAAGATATTTATCTTTTGTTTTAAAAGTTACTAGTGGTGCTTCTTCTTTCTTTTGCGTATCAGTTGTTAAAGTTACTTTGTTATCCTGGACTTGTTCAGCACTTTCCTGTTTTCTGGGTATTATTTTTTCATGGGTTTTGGCATATCCATCTTTGACTTTATCAAGCTGTTTCCCGGCTTTAACATAACCGAGTGCTACCGCCTGGAAGTACCAATTTGAAGCCTGCGTAATATCCTTATCTACTCCCAGACCCTGCTCAAACATGCGCCCGAGATAAAACTGAGCCCTGGCATAACGCTGTCCTGCAGCCTTCTTATACCAGGCCATAGCTTTTACATAATTCTGTTCAACACCAAGCCCGCCTTCATACAAGGCCCCTAAGTTGGTCTGGGCCCTGGCATAACCTTGCTCAGCAGCTTTCTGGTACCAATAAAAAGCCTTAGTATAGTCAACTTCAAGGCCGATTCCGAGCTCATACATGCGGCCGAGATAAGTTTGGCCCCTGGCATAATCCTGAGCCGCTGCTTTTTCATACCAGAGCCGGGCAGTATCATAATTTTTTACAACACCAACACCAGTTTCATAGAGGATGCCAAGGTTGGTCTGGGCTCGAGCCAGCCCCTGTTCGGCCGACTTTTGGTACCAGTATGCTGCCCTTCTCGGTTCCTTAGCAGTACCTTTGCCCAACTC
>Ga0209742_10001595_pt1 | contig 10044 bp, 8 predicted proteins | sample DeeMarSeWOR38_10_FD_187462 | JGI IMG/M metagenome (GOLD analysis project Ga0209742, IMG submission 187462) | Marine sediment microbial communities from White Oak River estuary, North Carolina - WOR-3-8_10 (SPAdes) (version 2) | ecosystem: Environmental > Aquatic > Marine > Intertidal zone >... | reverse complement strand
GACGGACATCGCCCACAACCGCCTCGCGTCTTCCCTGCCGACAAGTTTCCTTAATTTCGTCTGCTCACAGGCGTAGCCGAAGATCGCCTGTCCGCCGCTCCGGCCGGAAGCACCCCAGCCGACCCGCTGGGCCTCCACCACGACCGTGTCATAACCACGACTTGCCAGTTCGAGGGCTGCCGAGCAACCGGTGAGTCCCGCGCCGATGACGCAGACATCACACTCGTGAGCCCCCTGCACGGACTCATGCTGGGGCGCAGAATTAGCGCTGGCGACGTAATAGGAGTCGACATGGTCAGGGGCTGTCATTGCTCCTCCCGGCGAACACGACCGGTCAAACCGTTCGCAGATACCACTCCAGCTCCATCGGCGTCACATTGGCCTCGAAACTCTGCCGCTCGTGACGGCGGCAGGCGGCGAAAACCTGTATGAATTCTTCACCCAGGTAGTGGGGCATCACACGCCCAGCCTCGAAGGTCTGGATCGCATGCAGCCAGCTGTTCGGCAACTGGTGGCCGTCGCCGGCAGCGTCGCCCTCCACGGCCGGTGGTGGATCGAGCCCTTCCATGATGCCGTAGTGCATCCCGGCCAGTACTGCCGCGACCACCAGATAAACGTTCGCGTCGGCCCCGGCGACCCGATGCTCGATACGACGCGAGCCCGGATCACCCGCCGGAATCCTGACAGCGGTCGTGCGGTTGTTCACTCCCCAGCACGGCGTCATCGGCACGAAGCTGCCTGGTTGAAACCGACGGAACGAATTGACGTTCGGAGCCAGAATTGCCATGGACTCGGGCATGGCTTCCAGCAGCCCTGCCACGGCATTCTTGAGCCGCGGGCTGCCGGCCGGATCCTGGTCCGCGAATATGTTTTCGCCTGCGGAATCCAGCATACTCACGTGGACGTGGGTCCCGCTCCCCGAGCGATCCATGTAAGGCTTGGCCATGAACGTAGCGTCCATCCCGAAGCGCTCGGCGGATCGCTTGATGATGCGTTTCAGCAATGTGGCCTGGTCACATGCCGCCAGCGGATTGGCCACGTGGTGCAGATTGATCTCGTACTGGCCGGGAGCGTATTCCGCCACGGCGGTATCCGCCGGAACGCCCTGGACCCGGCACAGGCGGTCCACCTCGTCGAGGAACGCGCTGTAGCCGTCGAGTTCGGCCATCCCGTAAACCTGGGTACTGGCCTCCCGTTCACCGGTGGCCGGTGATCTGGGCGGCTGAGGTCGTCCCTGGGTGTCGGCCTCCCGGTCCAGCAGATAGAACTCCAGTTCCACGGCAATCATCGGATACAGGTCGGCAGCAATCAGGCGGTCCACGACCCGTGTCAGCACCTGACGCGGATCGGCGAAGAAAGGGGTTCCGTCCGCCTCGTACATGGTCATGATGACCTGCGCATCGGCTCCGGACTGCCAGCCTGTCAGGCCGAGCGTCCCGGGCACCGGGTAACACAGGTCATCGGAGTCGCCCCGATCGAAGCCGAGACCCGTGGCCTCGACGGTATCGCCGCAGATGTCGCACCCGAAGATGGATCCCGGCAGGCAGATTCCTTTTCGGAAAACTTTTTTCAGCACGTCGCGTCGCACACGCTTGCCACGAACGATGCCGTTGGCGTCGCTGATCAGAAGGTCAACGTTGGCCACGCTTCGGTTGGCCTCGAGAAATGTGCTTGCCTCTGAAGGATCGGCCCGCCGCTCAGCCATGATAGTTCTGTCCAATGTCCAAAATTTTTTGATTGTCCCCGGTGATGCGATTACCACAGCACCGATGGCCACAGCCTCCCGGCGACAGGAACCGGGACGCTTGAATTACTCTGAACCAGTAATATATTGTAGCCAAATCATAAATACGAGCGGTGACGACCCGGATCCGAACAAGATTCCGGGAGACTGCGCGAGCGAGCAAGCCGCTTAAAATAATAGACATGTTACGACACAAGCCTGTCATCGGGGTCCCGGCCTGCCGGCGCATGCTGGATCCCCATTATTTCCATGTCGCAGGGGAGAAATACCTCACCGCCATCGCCGAAGCATCTGGCTGTATCCCCGTCGTGATTCCGGCCCTCGGGCCGGCCATGGAACTCGAGGTGCTGCTCGACCGACTCGACGGCCTGCTGCTCACCGGAAGCCCGTCCATGGTAGAGCCGCGCCATTACTCGGGCACGCCCAGCGAGCCCGGCACGCCGCATGATCCCCACCGTGACGAAACCACGCTGCCGGTGATCAGGACGTCCGTCGCCGCCGGGTTACCCGTGCTGGCCATCTGCCGGGGCTACCAGGAAATGAACGTGGCCTTCGGCGGCAGTCTTCATCAGAAGGTCCACGAGGCCGGGCCGTTTGCCGACCATCGCGAGGACTCCGACCGGCCGCTGGAGGAACAGTACGGACCGGCCCACGACGTCATGCTGACGCAGGATGCCATACTGAAGGAAATCACCGGGAAGGAGAGTCTCCGGGTGAATTCCCTCCACTCCCAGGGCGTGGACCGGCTTGGCCGCGGACTGGTGGTGGAAGCAGTGGCGGACGACGGTCTGGTGGAGGCGTTCCGGGTTGCCGATGCCAGGGCTTTCGCCCTGGGCGTGCAGTGGCACCCGGAGTGGAAGGTCATGGAGAATGAAGACTCGCTGGCCATTTTTCGCCGTTTCGGCGACGCTGCCCGGCATTACGCAGAGGGAAAGGGGCATGGTTGAAGAAATCCGTATGTGGCTCACCGAGCACAGCGTCACCGAGGTGGAAGGCCTGGTGCCTGACATGGCCGGCACGCCACGGGGCAAGATCGTCCCCGCAACAAAATTCTGCAAGGAAGACGGGATGCGGCTTCCGGAATCCCTCTTCAAGCAGACCGTCACCGGGGATTACGCCGAGGTGGGCGACGATATCGAGCACGACATGGTGTGCAGGCCCGACAGCGAAACCCTGCGGATCGTTCCGTGGGCAAGCGATCCCACCGCCCAGTGCATTCACGACTGCTTCCACCACGATGGCTCGCCGGTGGAGACCGCCCCGCGTTATGTGCTGAGGCGGGTGCTCGCTCTGTACGAGGCGCGCGGCTGGAAGCCGGTGGTGGCCCCCGAAGTCGAATTCTTTCTGGTCAAGCGCAACCTGGACCCTGACTACGAACTCGAGCCTCCCATTGGACGATCGGGGCGCCCCGAGACGGCTCGTCAGACGTTCAGTATCGACGCCGTCAACGAGTTCGACCCGCTGTTCGAGGAAATGTACGACTTCTGCGAGACTCAGGGACTGGAGCTGGACACCCTGATCCACGAGGGCGGCGCCGCCCAGATGGAGGTTAATTTCCTGCACGGTGATGCGCTGGACCTGGCGGATCAGGTCTTCCTGTTCAAGCGCACCATGCGGGAAGCGGCTCACCGCCACGAAATTTATTGCACTTTCATGGCCAAACCCATGGAGGGCGAGCCCGGAAGCGCCCTGCACATCCACCAGAACGTGGAGGACATGGAAACAGGGCGTAACCTCTTTTCCGCGCGTAACGGACGCGACAGCCGATTGTTCAAACACCATATCGGCGGCCTGCAGCGATACCTTCCGGAAGCCATCGCCCTGATGGCTCCTTACGTGAATTCCTATCGCCGGTTCACCCGGTACTACGCCTCGCCCATCAATGTTCACTGGGGGTATGACAATCGAACCGTGGGGCTGCGGGTGCCCGTCTCCGAGGGCCGGGCCCGGCGGATTGAAAATCGCGTCGCCGGTGCCGACGTCAACCCCTATCTCGCGATCGCCACCTCACTGGCCTGCGGTTATCTGGGAATGATTCAGGCCCTGAAGCCGACACCCCCGCTTGTGGAAGACGCCTACACCAAACCATTCGCCCTGCCCCGTGATCTGTTCACCGCCCTGTCGCGACTCAAGGAATGTGAACCGCTGATCGATGTGCTGGGCGATCGATTCATCGAGATGTTCTGCGGCGTCAAGAAAAGCGAATACGAGACATTTTTCCAGGTCATCAGCCCCTGGGAGCGTGAGTTCCTCTTACTCAACGTGTGACAACACTCGCGATCCGCCTGCAGTCGATTAAACCCAAGAGAGACAGACGCCAATGAACCGACCGAGTCCTGCCGATACCGCCGACCTTCAGGCCCGGGACACGGCCCATTACCTGCACCCGTTCACGGACTACAAGGCGCTGGGCAGAAAAGGCTCGAGAATTATCAGCCGTGCCGACGGTATTTATCTCTGGGATTCGGACGGCAACCGGATCCTGGACGGCATGGCCGGGCTCTGGTGCGTCAACGTCGGCTATGGCCGCAAGGAGCTCGCCGAGGCGGCCTACGCGCAGATGCAGGAGCTTCCCTACTACAACAGCTTTTTCCAGACCTCCCACGTGCCGGCCATCAGGCTGGCGGAAATGCTGGCGGAAATCACGCCCGAGGGGCTCGACCACGTCTTTTATGCCGGGTCAGGCTCGGAAGCCAACGACACAGTTGTCCGAATGGTCCGCCATTACTGGAGCTGTCGCGGCAAGCCGGACAAAAAGATCATTATCAGTCGGGAGAACGCCTACCACGGAAGCACGATGGCCGGCGCCAGCCTGGGCGGAATGAAGCCCATGCATGCGCAGGGAGGGCTGCCTATTCCGGATATTGTGCATATAGAGCAACCGTACTGGTTCGAGAACGGGCGGCAAATGTCGCCGGAGGACTACGGTATCAAGGCGGCTCGTGCACTGGCGGCCAAGATCGACGAGCTGGGCGAGGATCGAATCGCCGCCTTCATCGCCGAACCCATCCAGGGGGCCGGCGGCGTCATCATCCCCCCGGAAACCTACTGGCCGGAAGTCAGGAAGATCCTGGCAGACCGGGAGATCCTGCTGGTGATCGATGAGGTGATTTGCGGCTTCGGGCGCACAGGACACTGGTTCGGCTCGGACATGTACGGCCTTCGTCCAGACCTGATGCCGATGGCAAAGGGCATGTCCTCGGGCTATCTTCCCATAGGTGGGGTAATGGTTTCCGACCGGGTCGTCGAAACCCTCTGGGAAGGCGGCGAGTTTTTCCACGGCTACACCTACTCAGGTCATCCGACCTGCTGCGCGGTGGCCATCAGGAACATCGAGATACTTAAGGAGGAGCAGATCGTCGAACATGTCCGGGACGTGGCGGCACCGCATCTGGCCCAGCGATGGAAAGAGCTGGCAGAACACCCTATCGTGGGCGAAGCACGCAGCAAGGGACTGGTGGCCGCCCTGGAACTGGTCAAGGACAAGGACAGCGGGGAACGATTCCCGGAGATCGGCAGGACCGGGACACTGTGCCGCGACGTCTGCTTTGACAACGGCATCATCATGCGCGCGGTCAGAGACAGTATGATTATCTCCCCGCCGCTGATTATCAGCGTCGAGCAGATCGATGAACTCGTCGACCTGGCCTGGCGGTGCCTCGACCAGACCGCCAAGGCGCTGAACGCCGGCTGACGGTCGACTGGACGGCAATAGAGGAAGTCGTGAAGTATTCAAACCGGGGCCGAAAGTGCTTTTGGCCCGTCCCATTCGCATTTGCGGCATGACAAGAGGAACGAGATATGAGACCGACCCATAGAACCAGGGCAGCTATCAGCCTGCTCGGCGCCCTGTTGGTCACCGGCAGCGGACTGGCCGAGGAGGAGAAAGTTCTCAATGTTTACAACTGGTCCGATTACATCGCCGAGGACACCATCGCCGGCTTCGAGGAGGCCACCGGCATCGAGGTCAACTACGACGTGTTCGATTCCAACGAAGTACTGGAAGCCAAGCTCCTGGCAGGGAATTCGGGCTACGACGTGGTGGTGCCCAGTGCCTCCTTCCTCGAGCGACAGATCAAGGCAGGCGTGTTCCAGGAACTGGACCGTAGCAAGCTTTCCAACTACAGCAATCTCGACGCAGACATCATGGAGCGGGTGGGCCTGCACGATGCGGACAACCGGTACGCGGTCCCGTACATGTGGGGCACGACAGGATTCGGATACAACGAGGCCAAGGTGGCGGAAGTGCTGCCCGACGCCCCGGTGGACAGCTGGCGAATGCTGTTCGATCCGGAAGTCGTTTCGAAGCTGTCGGAATGCGGCGTAACCCTGCTGGACGCGCCGTCCGAGGTGTTCGGCGCCGTGCTCGCCTACATGGGCAAGGATCCAAACAGCGAAAGCCCGGAAGACCTGAAAGCGGCCGAGGCCGTGCTGGCGAAGATCCGGCCTTATATCCGGTACATACACTCCTCGCAGCAGATCAATGACCTGGCCAACGGCGAGATCTGTGTCGCCATGGGGTGGAGCGGTGACATGATGATCGCGGCCGATCGGGCCGCCGAGGCCGAGAACGGAGTGGAAATCTCCTACACCATACCGAGCGAAGGCACCATTATCTGGTTCGATATGCTGGCCATCCCGAAGGACGCCCCGCACCCGGACAATGCCCACGCCTTCATCAACTACGTGCTGCAGCCCGAAGTGATTGCCGAAGTGACGAACTACGTTTTCTACGCCAATCCCAATGCTGCATCCGTGGAACTGGTGGACGTGGAGATTATCGAGGACCCAAGCATCTATCCGCCTGATGACGTCAAGGCGAAGCTGTTCCCCGATCTCGTGAAATCACCCAAGTACGATCGGCTTGTGACTCGCGCCTGGACGCGTTTCAAGACCGGTCAGTAAAGAAAAGCCCGCTGGCGGCGCGGCCGGAACCGGCACGCCGCCAGCCTTCCGGGGAGTCGGAATGCCCAGCTTCACGTCCTTCAGCACTTTCGAGCCCTGGAAGGATCCCGGACAGACGCCCTACGTACGACTCGAGCGGGTCACGAAGAAATTCGGGGACTTTGTTGCGGTTAATGATGTCTCGCTGGACATCTACCGCCAGGAACTCTTCTGCCTGCTGGGCGCTTCCGGTTGCGGCAAATCCACGCTGCTGCGGATGCTGGCCGGCTTCGAGGAGCCGACCAGCGGACGGATCCTGATCGACGGCATGGACATGGCCGACACGCCGCCGTACGAACGTCCGGTGAACATGATGTTCCAGTCCTATGCGCTGTTCCCCCACATGACGGTAACCCAGAACGTGGCGTTCGGGCTGAAACAGGAAAAGCTGTCCCGCAGCGACATCCGGTCGCGGGTCAAGGAGATGCTCGAACTGGTCAAACTGGACCGTTTTGCCGAGCGCAAGCCCCACCAGCTCTCCGGCGGACAGCGACAACGCGTAGCCCTCGCCCGCAGCCTGATCAAGCGTCCGAAACTGTTGCTGCTCGACGAGCCTCTCGCCGCCCTGGACAAGAAACTCAGGGAGCACACCCAGTTCGAGCTGATGAATATCCAGGAACAACTGGGCGTCACTTTTATTGTCGTGACCCATGACCAGCAGGAGGCGATGACTCTCGCCACCCGCATCGGCGTCATGGACGAAGGTTACATCGCCCAGGTCGGCACGCCGACGGAAATCTACGAGTTTCCGGCCTCCCGCTTCGTGGCCGATTTCATCGGCTCGGTGAACATCTTCGAGGGTTCGATCACCGAGGACGAGCCGGACCACGTGACGATCCGGATGCGCGACCAGGAAGCGGATATCTACGTCGACCACGGTGTCAATGCGCCGCCGGACGCGCGCGTCTGGGCCGCTGTGCGACCGGAGAAAATCCATATCACCCGCAACAGACCCGAACAGTCAGCCAACGTTATCGAGGGAACGGTGAAGGAAGTCGCCTACATGGGCGATTTTTCGATCTACCTGGTGGGGCTCGAGGGCGACCGAACGATTCGGGTCACCCAGCCAAATCTGCGCAGGGGTGATCCGGAAAGGATCACCTGGGACGAACACGTCTTCCTGCACTGGCTGCCATCCAGCATTGTGGTGCTGACGGAATGACGACACGCGGCATCCCCGCGTTTACCAGAAGGGTCACCGACCAGGCGGAGACCCTGGTGAAGAAAGTCGGAGGCGGCTCGCTCAGGGAGTCCCTGCGTCGCAGGGGCCGCGCCGTCAGGACTCTCGGCAGGGGGTTCGTGATCTCCCTGCCCTACGCGTGGCTCCTGGCCTTCTTTCTCGTCCCCTTCATCATTGTTCTGAAAATCGCGCTTTCGGAGGCGGATATTGCCCAGCCTCCATACACGCCGCTGTGGGAATGGGTGGAGGGCCAGTACCTCAATATCAAAATCAATCTGGGCAACTTTGCTTTCCTCATTCAGGACAGCCTCTACCTGAATGCTTATCTGAACTCGGTGAAGGTGGCCCTGATCTCCACGGTGATCTGCCTGATCATCGGCTACCCCATGGCCTACGGTATTGCCAGAGCCAGACCGGCCAAGCGAACGATACTGCTCATGCTGGTCATTCTGCCGTTCTGGACGTCGTTCCTGATCCGGGTCTATGCGTGGATCGGGATCCTCAAGAACAACGGCCTGATCAACAATCTGCTCATGTGGCTCGGGGTCATCGACTCTCCTATCGTCATGCTGCAAACAGATTTTGCCGTTTACCTCGGGATCGTCTATTCCTATCTGCCTTTCATGATCCTCCCGCTTTACGCCAATCTCGAGAAACTGGACGAAACCCTTCTCGAGGCGGCTTACGATCTGGGCTGCCGGCCGGCGACCGCTTTTATTCGCGTCACGCTGCCTCTGTCCATGCCGGGAATCATCGCCGGTTCCATGCTGGTGTTCATTCCCGCTGTGGGCGAATTCGTGATCCCGGCGCTGCTGGGCGCACCGGACACCCTCATGATCGGGCGGATCCTGTGGGACGAGTTCTTCGGTAACCGCGACTGGCCGGTCGCGTCCGCCGTTGCCATTGCGCTTCTGCTGTTGCTGGTGATACCCATCGTGTTCTTCCAGCACACCCAGGCGCGTAGCGGGGAGGCGGAATCATGAAGCGCCGCTCCCTCTTCCTCTTTTCGGCCATGGTGTTCGGGTTCGCCTTTCTGTATATCCCGATCGTCTCCCTGATCGTGTACTCGTTCAACAAGTCGAAACTGGTGACTGTCTGGGCCGGCTTCTCCACCCAGTGGTATGGAGCGCTGCTGGAGAACGACCAGATCCTGCAGGCCGCGTGGATCAGCCTGAGAATCGCGACGCTGAACGCCACGGTGGCCGTGGCTCTCGGCACCATCGCCGGCTTCGTGCTGGCCCGTTTCCGAAGGTTCCGCGGACGGACCCTCTTCACGGGGATGGTCACGGCGCCTCTGGTCATGCCGGAAGTCATCACCGGGCTGTCGCTGCTGCTGCTGTTCGTTGCCATGGAGGCGGCGATCGGCTGGCCGTCGGGGCGGGGATTCACCACCATCACCATCGCGCACATCACTTTTTCCATGGCGTACGTGGCCGTCATCGTGCAGTCCCGGCTGTCCGATATGGATGAATCCATCGAGGAAGCCGCCCTGGATCTGGGCGCGCGACCGCTCAAGATATTTTTCCTGATCACGCTGCCCATCATTGCGCCGGCGCTGGTGGCGGGCTGGCTGCTGGCATTCACTTTGTCGCTGGATGACCTGGTGATCGCGAGCTTCGTTTCCGGTCCGGGGTCCAGCACACTACCCATGGTGATCTTCTCCAAGGTAAGGCTGGGCGTCAGCCCGGAGATCAACGCCCTGGCCACCATATTGGTCGGCCTGGTGGCCATCGGCACGGTGATAGCCGGCATCGTCATGGCCCGGAAGCAAAAGACCCGCGAGCGCGACATGCAGCTGGCGGCGGCCGACAAGTAACGGCAGCGCTTCTCAGGTCTCCAGGTACCCGGCTACCGCGGCGAGTCCCTGCTCGTAGTTGACCAGCCTCCTGTAACCGAGCTGCTCTCGAGCCCGGTCCATCGGGAGATCATGATCCGAAGAGACCAGATGAACCGCCTCGCGGGTCAGGGGCGGGCGGGATTTCAGACCGAGGATTCTGCCGCCGTATTCCATCACCGTGGCCAGCGGCCAGATCCAGGCCAGATCGCCCGGTCCTCCTCGGCCCGTGAGCCCGTGGCTTCGCGTGATGCGGAGCAGCCGGTACTCCTCCGTCAGGGCGGCGAACTTCTGGTCCGAATCGGTTCTCGGTCGCATTCCCGCCAGCCCGGCGGCGAATCC
>Ga0209742_10001591_pt1 | contig 10064 bp, 8 predicted proteins | sample DeeMarSeWOR38_10_FD_187462 | JGI IMG/M metagenome (GOLD analysis project Ga0209742, IMG submission 187462) | Marine sediment microbial communities from White Oak River estuary, North Carolina - WOR-3-8_10 (SPAdes) (version 2) | ecosystem: Environmental > Aquatic > Marine > Intertidal zone >... | reverse complement strand
ATATGCCCTCGACAATGTTGACAGTAAATGGAGATACCTACCAGGTTGATGTCAGTCCTGATACGCCCCTGCTCTGGGTGCTGCGCGAGGCACTCGGACTGACCGGCACAAAGTTCAGCTGCGGGAAGGGGTTGTGCGGAGCCTGTACCGTCCACCTGAATGGAGAGTCCATCAGCTCCTGCACCACGCCCTTATCTGTTGCCGCGGCGAAATCGATCACCACCATTGAAGGCTTGGCGCCTGACGGAGACCATCCCCTGCAACGGGCCTGGATCGAAGAGAAAGTACCCCAATGCGGGTACTGCCAACCGGGTCAGATCATGACCGCCGCTGCGCTGCTCGCCCGCAACCCTTTTCCCAGCGACAGGGAGATCAACCAGGCCATGGCTGGTAATCTCTGTCGCTGCGGCACGTACCAGCGCATACGCAAGGCGATCCACCGTGCGGCCAATAATGGTGGTGGGCTATGAGACCAACATCGAACCTCAATCGGCGCGAATTTCTCAAAGCCTTTTCTACCGCTGGCACGGGCTTGCTGCTCGGGGTTTATCTATCCGCCTGTGATGAAGCACTCCCCGAATCTCCAACCGCTATCCCTTCCTTTACCCCAACCATCGAGCCCACCTCAACTATTGAACCTACAGAAACTCCCGGACCCAACCCAACGCCCAATCCGGAAGCCAGCTTCGAGGCCAGCTTATTCCTGAGCGTGGATGGCCGCGGGTTGGTGACCCTCTACCTGCCAAAAATAGAAATGGGGCAGGGTACACTCACCTCCTTATCTATGGTTGCGGCAGATGAGCTCGATGTGGATCTGTCTCAAGTCCAGGTCGAGTTATCCCCCATCGATCCTGCCTATGGGAAGCTGCGAACTGCTGGGAGCGACAGCATCCAGGATTATTTTTCCCTAATCAGCCAGACCGGATCGATCGCCCGCGCTATGCTGGTCAGCGCCGCCGCCAGGTTATGGGAGGTGCCGTACGAAACCTGCCGTACTGAAGATGGTTCGGTCTTCCATGACCAGAGCGAGGCGGAATTAACCTACGCCCAGCTGGTGGAGACCGCGGCGGAGATATCCATCCCCGATGTGGTCGGCATTGCGGAACGTAAAGATGCGGGTGAATACAAGATCATCGGACAGCCGATCGGGCACATGGACTGTCAGGAGATCGTGGATGGCAGCGCGATCTATGGGATGGATGTCAATCTGCCGGACATGTCCTATGCCACCGTTGCGCGCTGCCCGGTCGTTCGGGGAAATGTGGCCGCTTTCAACGCAGATCAGGCTTTGGCGGTTCCAGGAGTCCAGCAGGTATTCGAGATCGATAGCGGTGTCGCTGTGGTGGCAGATAGCACCTGGGCAGCAATACAGGGTCAGCGTGCCTTAGAAATCACCTGGGATGAGGGGCGACACGCTTCGCTCAGCACTGCCGATCTCCGGGAGAGTTACCTGGGTGAGTTGGGAATACCAGAGAGCTTTGGTAATGAAGAAAATTCAGGGCTGCTGGAGGCCGTGTATGAAGTGCCCTTCTTTGCCCATGCCCCCCCGGAGCCGATGAACTGCGTCGCCGATGTGCGCCCGGGATCCTGCCAGGTATGGGCGCCCACGCAGGAACTCGAGCGAGCGATGAGAAGCGCCAGGTCGGTCACCGGGCTGCCGCAAGATGCGATCCAGATCCACGTCCCCCGGATTGGGGGCGGGTTTGGACGCCGCCTGCAGGTGGATTACGTGGAACAGGCCGTGGAGATCTCCATGAAGGCGGGTGTGCCGGTCAAAGTAACCTGGAGGCGAGAAGAAGATATCCAGCAAGGCTATTTCCATCCCTTCAGCCTGCACCACGCCAAGGCGGACCTGGGGGATCCAGGTGTGCCGCGCATAACCTCCCAAACACATGACAGTTGGGATGAGCTGACCTACGCCTGGCGCTCCGTGACCAATTTCACTGACGCTTTTGTACAGGAATGTTTCATCGATGAAATGGCAGCTGCCCTCGACAGGGATCCCCTCGAGCTGCGTTTAGCAATCGAACCACCTTCGCTGCACCCCGTGTTGGAACTCGCAGCGAGCAAAGCGGGCTGGGGAGCGTCTCTTCCCCCAGGACGGGGGCGCGGCATCGCCTGCTGGTCCACCTGGGGAGTCACGCCAGTTGCCCAGGTGGCGGAAGTATTTGTCTCCAGCGAAGGTGAGGTGCGGGTGGAGCGCGTGGTCTGCGCGATCGATCCCGGTTTAGTGATCAATCCCGATATGGTCGCAGCCCAGATGGAGGGCGGCATTGTCTGGGGTCTGACTGCGGCATTGAAGGAATCTATTGAATTCGAAAATGGCCGCGTGCAGCAGAGCAACTTCGATGATTATCCGCTGCTGCGTTTTGATGAGATGCCGTTGGTTGAAGTCCACCTGATCGAGAGCCGCGACCGGCCGACTGGCGTGGGCGAAATGGGTGTTCCCCCCGCTGCACCAGCCCTGTTCAACGCCATCTACAATGCCACCGGTCAGCGCATCCGGCGGATGCCCCTTCGCCCAGGAGATCTCCAAAATAGTTGAGATCTGATCTTTGAAGTGCAAAAGGATGGATGGAATACAGCCCTTGTGCCATCAGGGGCTGATGTACCTGCGTTGATCTTTACCGAACTCCGCTAAGAGAGAAATAAATCAATTCTTGGTTAATCTCTATTCGCTTGGTCCGGCATTGGCAAAGATCATCTGTCCGGCACCATTCCCAAAGGTAAGACTCAGCCTGTCGTTTTCCATCTCGTAACCATCAACCTGTCCTAAGAGACTGACATAGAGATCGTAAGAGGAGTCTGGACCACATTCTGCCAGTGTTGATGGGCCGGGCAGAAGGGTTAGGCTGCTGCCATCGATTTCATAGCCTCCACTGAGCATGTTGCAATCTGCTTTGGCATTGTAAATCCCATCCTGATTAAACACGATGGTGTAGTTTTCTGAATCGGGGATCACGGATTGTGCTGCAGGTTGGGTTTCGATCAGCTGCTGCCATTCCCAAGTCGTGTCGAGCATCTCATTGGGAACACCTGAACTGCAGGCGGTGAGCAGAAGAGCGAATAGAAAAATTGTCGTCAAGATAATTCTTTTTCTCATTGGGATTTGCCTCTTTTTTTTAATCTTTCGAGTGATTGAAAAGACAGAAAAGCCTGAACGAGGGAATGCCAGCGCACGATTCTCGGCGTTGCATAGCGCCAGCGACTGGTAACAGCTCACTTGCGGGGATGGGCCATATTATCCAACGCAACGGTGATGGCCAGGATGACCACGTCTTCCTGGTCAGGAGCGATCTCCACACCATAGGTGTCCCGCACCCGGAACCATTTCTTGGAGACCTGGGCGATCTTACGGCGACCCTCTTTAATCTCGTACTCGTGATCGAGGATATTACCCTGCACGTCCATATCAGGACCATTTCTGATCTTGACTGTCCAGCGATCGCGAAGGGGGGTGATCAACGCTTTCTTGACTTCTGCGATTGGATTACCCTGCCCATCCTCGATCGCCATCGAATCCTTGATGCGCAGCATGCGCTCCTGGATCTGGCACAGCTTGTTGCCCTGCAGATCCTCAAATACGAGCAGATCGCGCACCCGCAGCACTTTGCCGTCCACCTTAAAGACGTTCTGACCAGCCTCATTTTTGATGTAAAAATCATCCCCAATGGCGATCAGCTTCTGGCGCATCTGGTAGCGAGTCGCAGTTCCCTTGCGGCCAAAGGTTTCTCGTTCTTCTTTGCGTTCCTGGCGTCTTCGTCTCATGATTCATATCTCCGCTTTTCTATCTAATTGGGAAATAGATTTGCACCATCACTTGATTTCAGGGCACAGGTGGAGGTTGGACAACAGGTACATTACTGACATTCTCTGTGCGCACGAAGCGCGCCTGAATCCAGCCTTGACCACTCTGATCGATCTCTTTAGGGATATTCACCACGTAATGCTCACCATCAGGGCTGACTCCGATGACTGCTATCACCGTACCAATGCCCACTTTCCCCAAACTGGGGTACGCGCTTCCCGGTCCAGTGCGCACGTTCAGCACATCTCGGGTGATCAGGGAAGGTGCTCCAGAAGCTGGGGCTGCTGGGTTGATGTTGTTTGGCAAATCTGGAGTTTTAACTGTTGGTGGGCTGGTTACATTACTGGGTAAGGTATATACCTTTGCAACCCATCCGGTGCTATCTGTGGCGACATTGGTCGGCAAACGCACAGCCCACCAGTCTCCATCTTCACTTTGTCCCAGCACTTCTGCTCGGGAACCAGTGGGGGCCACGCCGTAAACCGGGAATTCCAAAGTGGGACCGCTGCGCAAGGTTGCGGCTTCGAGCATGGATACCTGCGGCGCATTAACTGGCGGGACTGGGAAATTCACCAGTGTCGGTAGAAGTGGAGGGGTAATCACCGGCAGCTGCTGTCCCGTGGGATTATTGAGATCGACATAATCCACCGCTGACCAGGCTATGCCAGTACCGACCAGAGTTGTCGGTACCTTGATAGCATACCAATAGCTATCTGGGCTGATACCCAGGATCTCACCTCTATCCCCTTCTTGGGCAGTCCCCAGGACAGGAAACAGCATACTCGGTCCGGTGCGTACGTTCACATTAACCCGAGCTGCACCAGTCGGTACATTTGGTGCTGGGTCAGGTATATCGACAGGTGGCAGCGGGATGCTTTCTGTTGGTACAGGTGTCCTTTCAGCCGAGCGGCAGGCGCTCAACACGAAAACAAAAAGCAGAACTAGTATTACAAGTTTCAATGAGGTTGATTTAGTTTTTTTCATGTTTAGCTCCTAGATCACAGAAGTTGTGAATAAGATATGGTGTTAATTGACCCCAATTTTTCAAAATTCGCTACCCCACAACCCTTTCACCAGAAATATCATATTAACCGGATAAAACAAATTAGTAGCATTGGGGTTGTGATATCGGTGGGCTTGTTTCCCTAAAATCGATTTCCGGGCTAAAGCTACGGTCGGTACAGGCCGATATCCGCCAGATCGTCATCCTTGGGGGGACCTTTTTTGTCCATGATGCCGTTCATCAGCAGATTGACGATCTTGGGTCCCTGGTCAGTCATGGTGACCCAGACCAAATGGTCCATCGCTCCGGGCCTTACCACATTCATGGCGCCGCTGGTGGCTGTCGTAATATAGTCCTGCCCGTTGACCTGATCGTAGTCGTAGGTGTGGGTGTGCGCGGAAAAGACAGTGTACGGGCGATCCGCCAGCAGGGCCTCGATCTTGAGAAAGTTGCCGGGATCCCTCTTAGCGGCTGTCGGCGTGTAATGGGGCGGCGCGTGTGTGAAGCAGAACGTCCAGCGCGCATCCTGGTTATCTTCCAGGACCTTTTTGAAGTACGCGACCTGGTCATCGCTGATATTAATCTCTCCCAGCCATTCCTCAATCGGCTCTGCCAGCTCGAGCAGCTTCCTGCCATCTTTCGCAGTTTGATGTTCCTTTTTCTGCAGCTCCTCCATCGCTGGATAGTTCGCCGCTATTTTCCTGTACTGCTCCGGATTGTCACGCTGTAAGGCGGTTATAGTTTTCGGTGGGTCTTCGGTGTTGACCATCAAGAAGAGCACATCCTTGTAGAGGAAGTGATAGTATCCCCGCTCGTCACCGAAGCGCTCACCCCATACCTTGATCGATGCATCAGAGTAGTGGTCATGATTGCCCGGCAGGAAGAAAAACGGCATTTCGAGCTCTTCCAGGTATTCATCGATCTCCTGCCACCAGGCTTCAATCTGTTCTTCATCATCGCTGTAGCCTTCGATTAGATCGCCAGCGTGGACGACGAACTCGGGCTGCAGCAGGTTCGCCATCTCCACCGCTTTGGGGAAGACTCCAGACCGCGCCCCACCAGCGTTATCGGTTATGAGCGCAAACTGGAACTCGTCGGGATCATTCTTGAAATTGAGATGGGTGTAAGGTTTAGAGTTCTCTTCGATATGGAATTGGTTCATTATTGGTCTCCTTACTACTTATCTTTGAATATAGTCTTCCAGTCGTCCTTCATGCTGATCATCGTCCAGCCGCCCTTCTCACCGGCGGCCAACAGCTTCTCGGCTGCGGCCGTAATGACGTATTCCCGTTCTTCATCATCGTGCACAATGACGAGGCGGAAACGGGCTTCCTGCAGCATCTCCAGGTCCACGTCGCCGTTCCCGCCGGCGATGAGCGCCGTGCGGCCGGTGCGGGCGTAAACGTGCTCCAGTTTCCCGGGTCCCAGGGAGATATTGCCGTGCAGCGCGTTTTGGCGGAGCAGTTGACCGTCCTGGTAGGCGAACTCCGGGGCGGAGCCAATGATGTTCTCACGGTAGAGGCCCAAGACTTCTTCTGCATAAACCCGCATGAAATCGCGCCCGCCACCTGAGCAGACGAATAGCCGCCAAGCGTTTTCCCGCAGCAGATCGAACAATTCCAGCATCGGCTGGTAGACGAGATCGGTCCACGGTCGATTGTAGCGGGGGTGGTTCGTAGCGGACAGAAAAGCCTGTACCTCGATCTCGTATGCCTCCGGCGTTGTGCCCTCCCAGGCCTTGCCAATGCCTGAAAGGAAGGCGATCACAGCTTCTGGGACTTGCTGGGCTAGCGCCTGCATAAAGTCCGGGTCTTGTGTAACAATCCCTTTGTAGGGCTCCTCTTCGGCCAATAACGGGTCGGCTTTGACCTGTTCCACCAATTTGCCGATGAGAAACCCGGTCTGAGCGGGAGCTGGCTGCTCGACCCACAACGTGCCATCGTTATCGAATGCCGCTATCCGCTCGGCTGGCGGAATGTAGTCTGGGCTGTTTTCATCGCTCGTCTCAGCCACAAAATCCAAAATGATTTGCTTCGTTTGAGTATCGTTCCAGGATGGTAATGCCACGAGAGGCTCCTTTAGTAACATTTATTTTGGAGTATGCAGATATGTCACTCCACCTTGCATTTGTTGGACTCTTCCAACCTTACAAATTATCATGTTTATTGGATGGAGACTAGTATCAAAAGATATGAAGATATTGTGCAATGTATCACATGTCTTATGCCACTAAAACTAGCTTACACTAACCTGTAGAACTATTTTCAATTGTTGATGAACACATGCAACAGAGATCATGATCTAATAAAAGCGTTCCTGTACCAATACTATTTTTCCCAATTCCATGAATTTATTGGTAGCATATAGGGAAAATTCATTGAGGAATCCATTTTCAAGAACGGTTAAAAATCATGGCAAACAAACCACACATATTACTCGTCGATGATGAGCAGGCCATCACTTCAAACCTGTCCGCATTTCTCAACCGCTCGGGATTCGAGACTTCGATCGCCGAAAATGGAGAGGAGGCCTTATCGCAGGTTGAATCAACCCCACCGGACCTGATCGTCCTGGACGTGCTCATGCCCAAAGTGGATGGGCGCGAGGTACTGCGCCATCTGCGTCAGGCTGGGGATTGGACCCCGGTGATACTGCTCACCCAAGTTGGGGAGGCCAGCGAACGCGCTATGGCGCTGGAAGAAGGCGCGGATGATTACCTCAACAAGCCCTTCGATCCCCATGAGCTGGTAGCACGCATTCGCTCCGTTCTGCGGCGAGCCCGCCCCGGTCGCCCGCCGCTGAGCGCAGCCTGGATTTTGGTCAGTGGAGAACTGCGACTCGACCGCCATTCCCGTCGAGCTTACCTGAACGACCAGGAGATCAACCTGACACCCAAAGCCCTGGTACTGCTGGAATACCTGATGACTCATCCTGACGAATTGCTGGATCGCGACCGACTGCTGGACGTCGTCTGGGGCTGGGAATACCCGGTCGGTTCGCGCGCCGTCGATACGCGCATCGCCGAGCTGCGCCGTGTCCTGGGAGACGATCCTGGAGATCCGCTTTATATCGAAACCGTGCCCAGCCTGGGCTACCGCTTCATCCACCCGGTCGAAGGCGCAAAATGAAACGCATCTGGCCTCTGCTCCTGTTACCCTTGTTATTAGGACTCCTCATCGATATCGTGCTCGCGCAGGGCTGGATCGAGAATTCCGTCGTATATTTGCGGGTTGATCTGGGTACCTTGGCCCTTTTGATTGGTTTGACCATCTCCAGTATGTTGTTCATCCTGTGGGGTTTGCTTCTCTGGCAGGATCGCCAGTATGAGCGCGAATTCACAGCGTATCAAACCAGAAGCGCTGAAGAACACCGTCAATTTTTGGGACGTCTCGATCACGAGCTCAAGAATCCGCTCACCGCCATTCAAGCCGGTTTGGCTAACCTGGATGGCGATTCAAATCCGGAAACCATCGAAAGCATCAAAACCCAAACCTTGCGCCTGAGCCGCCTGGTTGCCGATTTACGCAAACTCGCTGATCTTGAAACGCGCCCGATTGAAATTACCCAAGTCAACTTAGCTGAAGTTCTCAAGGAGGCTGTAGAACTCGTCCGAGAACAACCTGAAGCTGCAGATCGCCAATTGAACCTCAGTCTGCCCCAGGCACCCTGGCCCCTACCCGATGTCCAAGGGGATGAGGATTTGCTCTTGCTGGCTACGCTCAACTTGATCAACAATGCGGTAAAATTCTCGCAGCCAGGAGCAACGGTTGAAGTGCGCGCCTTTGAAGATGCTGAAATGGTCATCGTTGAAGTCGCCGATACCGGATCAGGTATCCCAGATGAAGAACTGCCCTTTGTTTGGCAAGAGCTTTACCGTGGAAGGGAAGCCAGGGGCATCCCCGGAAGCGGGTTGGGGTTGGCCCTGGTGCAGGCCATCACCGATCGTCATGGGGGACAGGTGACCATGCGCAGCCGGGTCAAACAGGGCACCGTAGTCACGATGAAACTTCCAGCTGGCGATGTTGCTAAACTGTAACAGGCCGTTACCAGATAGTTATCCGGCTGTTGAATGCTTGTAACAGACCTCAATTATGCTGTGTTCATCCAATCATGGAAGATGTATGCCTAACCAATATTTATTCCAATGTTGAGAGGTATGAAACCTAAGATGAACATACAATTATCCAAAATCAATAAAAACAACCTCCTGATCCAACTGGGCTTGTTCTCGATCCTGGCAGCCTGCAGCTTGTTGCCGGGTACCCTCGAGGTCGGCATAGAGCCAGAATTAGAACACCAGACCGAGATCACCGTGATGGAAGAGCTTAGACCCGTCCTTAATGCGATCCTGTATGGCGGTGTACAGGAAAGAAAAGAATTGGTCAGCTTCTCGAATGCGGCCTGCACGAATTCTGATGGGTTGGGAGGACCCCCAAAATGCGATCCTGGCGAGCCTGAAGGGACAATAGTTGAGGTGCTCCCTGTTTTGGCTGGAGAGGGGTCATTCTCAAGACCCGAATCGGTTGAAGAAGCGCTCGACTTTGTCGTTATGGAGTTGTATGCGGTTTACCGCGTACCTGATGATGCATTCCAGGCTGATTACTGGCCAGCAGGAGAGTATGGACTTCTTTTCTCCCGCGAAATAAATGCAGTTCCCATCCCGGTAACAGTATTTACAGAAGACGGGCGCATCGTCCGTTTGCAACACCTTCAAGGCATCGACCCAGAGGAAGTGATCAACCAGCTGCCGGTCGAATCGATTCTCGTAACACCAAAAGCTGCCCAGGAATGGATGGCGGAAAACGCACCCCAGGAGCCTGATATACCCGAACTTGACTTTGGCTCTATCACTGGTTCCGTTTGCTTCCCAAGTGAATCCATTCCCGAAATGACCCTCTATTTCCAGGAGGTCAACCGCGCTGACCTCATCTATCAGAATCACCCCCAAAACCAATCATCCTACACTATATCCGGAATTTCGCCTGGTTCCTATATTGCTTTCGCATACCCGTTGAATTCAGGAGATCGAGCCATTGGTGGCAGTTATTCCCAGGCTGTTGACTGCGGGTTGGGGGCTGAATGCACGAATCACTCCCCTGTTGTATTTGATGTCAAGCCAGGTGAGGAAGTCAACGGCGTGGATATTTGCGATTGGTATTCCCCTGGAGATGTCCCTGCAAACCCTGAATTAGATCAAGGCTTCAGCGAACCGCAACCCACAGGGAGCATCAGTGGCAGGATCTGCTATCCCGG
>Ga0209742_10001590_pt1 | contig 10070 bp, 11 predicted proteins | sample DeeMarSeWOR38_10_FD_187462 | JGI IMG/M metagenome (GOLD analysis project Ga0209742, IMG submission 187462) | Marine sediment microbial communities from White Oak River estuary, North Carolina - WOR-3-8_10 (SPAdes) (version 2) | ecosystem: Environmental > Aquatic > Marine > Intertidal zone >... | reverse complement strand
AATATTGCGATCGACATCTGTTTGCCCAAGGATTTACCCCCGGAGACAAAACTACCGGCAATTCTGATCATGGCGAGGTATTGGCGCAGTTTTGCCACGCGCACACCGGACCAACCGGGAAAAGCGCCGATGGGGCCGAGGGAACCTATTGCCGATTTCCTGGTAAGACATGGATATGCTGTGATACAGGTAGATGTGCGCGGTACTGGTGCATCATTCGGCACCTGGGAATATGTCACCTCACCCACGGAAATGGCAGATATGGGAGAATTGGCTGCCTGGACGGCAGAGCAGCCCTGGTGTAATGGCTCTGTGGGTGCGGTGGGAATCTCTTACGAGGGATCGACTGCGGAGCTGCTGGCTGCGAGCGGCGAAAAATCTGTTCGTGCCATCATCCCACAAGAAACTGAGTTCGACCTCTATACCGATATCGTCTTTCCCGGCGGGATCGCCAACGAGTGGTTCATCAAAACCTGGAACCGCACCAACCAGCAGCTCGATCAAAACAAAGTCCCCAAGGAATGGGGCTGGTCAGCGCGCCTGTTCGTCACCGGTGTGCGCCCGGTTGATGATGACACCAACAAACAACAGCTGCGTGCAGCGCTCGCCGATCACAAAGGCAATCCGGATGTTTTTGCCGCAGTGCAAGGCATCACATTCCGCGATGACCTTTTCGGGGAGACAGGTGTCACCTTAGATGATATGAGTTTCTTCAACCATCAAGTCGCAGCCGAAGAATCCAGTGTCCCAATTTTCAGCTGGGGAAGCTGGCTGGATGGAAACACGGCCAACGCGGTCTTGCACCGCTTTATCAATCTCAGCAATCCCCAGGTAGCGGTCATCGGTGCCTGGAGCCATAACATGAAAACCCACGCCAGTCCCTTCAATGAACCGAAAGCCAAACCAGCGCCAACTCAGGATGGGCAATGGCGAGAGGTGCTCAGCTTTTTCGACCACTACCTGCTCGACCAGGTAGATGAACGATTCAACGAGAAGGCCTTGTATTACTACACTTTGGGTGCGGAGAAATGGCAGAAAACGAACGTATGGCCCCCGAAAGGCACGGGTGCTCAACGCTGGTACCTAGGAGAAAATGGGCTGTTAACCCCCAATGCACCCACCAGCGAAACCGGCATGGATAGCTACAAAGTTGATTTCGAAGCCACCACCGGTACACACAATCGCTGGCATACACCCGATGGAGTCACTCCAGTCATTTACAAAGATCGCGCCAGAGCTGATCGACGCCTGCTCACCTATACCAGCGAACCTCTCACGACTGAGGTGGAGATCACCGGCCATCCCGTGGTGACCCTTTACCTCACCTCCACCGCCACAGATGGCGCATTTTTCGTGTATTTAGAGCAGGTAGATGAGAGAGGCAAGGTTACATACCTGACCGAAGGCGCATTACGAGGCATCCATCGCAAAGTGTCAACCACACTCCTATACCGCATCTTTGGACCCTATCATTCTTTCAAAAAAGAAGACGCCCAACCTTTGATTCCTGGTGAGGTCTTCGAACTCACTTTTGCTTTGATACCCACATCGGTGGTCATCCAAAAAGGCCAGCGGTTACGGGTGGCCATCGCCGGACACGACAAGGACACCTTTGCCCGTATCCCCAAAACGGAAGTCCCCACTATTAACGTCCAGCGTAATTCCAGATATGCTTCTTATATCGACTTACCCATCATAGAAAAGTAATCTAAAATCAGATCTCGTTTCCCCCAATTTATAGCAAGTTCATGGCTAGCAAGTGTACAGTTCGATCCTTGGAGGAGAGTTCTGGTTTTATCTGGCCGATATCTTGGAAACCCGCTGAATGGTAAAACATCAGCCCAGTGGGATTATCATCGAATACGCCAACTTTCAGCTTTCTGGCGCCTTGCGACACAGACCAGACACGGGCATATTCGACCAGCTGAGTGCCAACTCCTTTGCGCCGGTAGCTTGGATCAACCCAGACAGCGAACATCTCAGCCTCACTCCCATCGATCACGCAGGCAGATATGCCGCAGGGAACCTCATCCTCAAATGCAAAATAAGTGACGCTGTTGGGATCTCTGGCATATTGACGGGTGAGCTGCTGCCAATCTTCATCGCTGCGTTTCAAGGCGTCATCCAGCGTGCTGCTGTATGCATATGGCGCTTCCGCTAATGCCCCACAGCGCATGGTTTTGTACAACTGCCATTGGTCAGGCGACATTGTCTTGATCTCAATCATCCTGATCGCCTTGCCACTCTCTACCAAGTACAAATGCGCTGAGGCCCAGCACTACAAGCAGTATGACCATCATCGGGCTGCTCACGACCCTGGGATAAATAAAACCTGACCCGATTACCAGAAAAATTAACAGGCCGGAAACTACCAGGAGTAGACGCTTCATTAGTCGATCTGTCCTCAGGACCGGATTATATCCTGATCTTATCAGCGAAGAATAAACCAACCAGAGGGAACGCCCAAATTCATCCCCTTAATGCTATACTTCTTCATTAAATAGCAATGAGAGGCCACAAAACAACACTCTATTTCGTCCCCCAAAGTTGATTCTAAATTTGGAATAAAATGCACTCATACTTTACAACGATTAGCATCATAGCCGGCATTTGTCTAGGATTTGGCATTCTCTACTTGTTTATCGGCCTGCGCCGGAAAGATAATAAACCATTAAATCTCACCTTTGCCTTATTTGCATTGTGTTATGCCGTCACGTTGATTAATGGCATCCGCTGGTATTCATCCACCATTGTTACTGATTTTATATCGATCAACCGTTTTGACTCGATTTTTGTTACTGGAGCATTTGTTGCCCTCATTTGGTACATTTCCTTTTATACGGATTTCCAACCGCGGATTTTCTTATGGCTGTTGTCCGCTGCCTTTATAGTGCCAAGCCTTGTTTTCATTCTCTCTCCGACGACATTCACTGGAGAGGTTTCAGGCTTGATCTACATCATCTTACCCTGGGGAGAAGAGCTGGCCGAGCTGGACTCGGCTGGAAGTGTTTGGCTTGATGTCCATCTTCTCGCCAGATTAGTGTCACTTGGTTACATCATCGTTGCCCTGATCCGGCAATACCGGCTTGGGCAGCGCCAGCTGGCCATTATCATGGGGCTGGGGATACTCCCTTTCGTTGCTGGAATCTTATATGAAATATTAGGTGAAAGCGGTCTTGTACCCTACATCCCCTTTGGCGAATTGGGATTTTTAGGGATTGCGATTGCTGCCAGTTTGCAGATGGCGAATTCGGTCATAAAAACCGAGGAAGCGCTGGAAGGACATCGCCATAACTTAGAGGGATTGGTCAAGGAGCGCACAGCTGAGTTGGAGGCCGCTCAAGATCAACTACTGACCCAGGCTCAAGAAGAGGCTATTATTACCGAACGGGGCCGCCTGGCGCGAGACCTGCACGACGCCGTCACACAGACCATCTACTCGGCCAGTTTAATCGCCGAGGTGCTGCCGACCGTATGGGAACGAAGTCCGGAAGAGGGCCAACGCAACCTGGTCAAGCTGCGCCAGCTGGTGCGCGGCGCTCTGGCAGAGATGCGCACTCTGCTGTTCGAATTAAGACCAGCATCACTCAAAGCTGCAGACCTGACCACCCTGCTGAGACAGCTGGGAGATGCTCTCACTGTTCGAACACGTATTCCGGTGACCTATGAGTTGAGAGAAACACGCCCCCCGCCAGCAGAAGTGAAAGTCGTGCTGTACCGCATTGCCCAGGAGGCGTTTAACAACATCGCTAAGCATTCCGAGGCCACCCAGGTGATGGTCGAACTGCAAGCGGACTCAAATCAGGTAACACTCACTGTACAGGATAATGGATGTGGCTTCGATCAACAGGATGTGACCGATGATAAGCTAGGCATTCAAATCATGACCGAACGGGCGAATGAGATTAGCGCCAGGTTGGATTTGAACAGCACCCCAGACGAGGGAGCCCGAGTTTCCATTACCTGGCCCGGTGAAGAGTATAATGTTGCCCAGATTGATGATTGAATCAACAACTAGCAAGAAGGTCAATTTGTATGGAGAATAGGGGTCCAATTCGCGTTATGCTCGTGGATGACCACTTGATGGTCAGAGATGGCCTGAGGGTATTCCTATCCGTTTATGAAGACATCCTGGTCGTGGGAGAGGCGGATAATGGAGAGCAGGCTGTATCTCTATGTGACGAAGTGGAGCCGGACGTAATCCTGATGGACCTGCTCATGCCGGGCATGGATGGTTTCGAGGCAACAGAGCTCATCCGGTCAAAGGACAGTTCTATCCAGGTGATCGCTTTAACCAGCTTTGCCGACCAGGAGCTGGTCGAGGGTGCCTTCAAGGCTGGGGCGATTAGCTACCTGCTCAAAGACGTGCATGCAGATAAAATGGCCCAATCCATCCGTGAGGCCCATCAGGGGCGGGCCACCATCGATTCGGCAGCTGCGCAGGTCCTGGTGGAGTTAGCCAACCCAGCACCGGCACCGGGATACGATCTGACGGAACGTGAACGGGAGATATTGGGCATGTTGGTGGAGGGGAAAACCAATGGCGAGATCGCTGCCGAATTAACCCTCAGCCCGGGGACAATTCGCTTTCACGTCAGTAATATCCTCTCCAAGCTGCGGGCGAGCAACCGCACCGAGGCGGTCAGCAAGGCCTTGCAAGAAGGACTCATATAGAACTGAATTCATATTCCATGGAGGTCAGGATTCGCTTCCCAATTAGGACGGGATTACATCTCGCCTTGCCTTCCACATCCTTTGGGATAATATCCCTTCTCAAACCAATGGAACTATGATTAATTGTGCCAAACTCGGGTCAGGTTTCATAATCATGTTTAATCAGATTCCAAATGGATGTAACCGAAATGAGCAGCCAAATCGCCTTCATTTAGAACAATATAGTCCAAAAATCAATTTTTGCCAAAGGGAATGGGATTTTTAATATCAGTCAGCTTTTCATAATTCACCGTATAATTCACTTAACGCTGTGAATCACTTTGGAGAAATTTCCCTCCGCATCTTCAGCGCACAATGGCCAATAGAAATTATCGATTAGGATCACTTATGCCAAGAGTCGAAAGTGATGAATTTCTTTTTCACGGTATGATATTTCCCAGAACAATTCGATATCTTCATCTGATTGCAGGCACGAATCATGTTTGCGGGTTCCAGTGGTGATAAAAACGATCGCATTTAGTATATAGTAGCGATGGATATTGAGCATAGTCGAATATTTCTGCTATCCATAATTGTTGGAATCTAATGATAATTTCACTGGGCATAATCGCGGTCGCAGGGAGTATAAGATCGATCGGCTTCGGATTATTAAAAATAGGAGTAATAATGTTTGAGAATCAAGAGATAACACCTAGCGCAAAAGAATTAGCCATGCAGCGAACAGAATGGGCGTTCAAGAGGACACGACTGGCTAATGAGCGAACCTTGATCGCCTGGTTACGGACCGGTCTTGCGATGACCGGTTTCGGAGCGGTCGTTCCCCGGTTACTGATAAACATTGACCCTGAGTGGCTGGTTGACCTGATAGCGGCTTTATTCGTCATCGTGGGTGGAGTGACGGTAATCGTGGGCATACGCGTGTATCGTCAAACAACGGGCACTATCCCAGATGTGGAGGAAAGTGTCCCCTGGTGGGTAATGGCATCGCTTGCGGGAGTGATCCAGATTGGCGCTGTTGCCATGCTGATCCTATTCATCTTAGATTGAGACATCAGGGATTAACTTTTCCCAAGCATAGGTGAAATGGCGAATTATGATGCTAATATCATAGGTCAGAGTATCATCATAGTGCTCATTATCGGGTATGTCCACCTCCGATGGTACAGCTCAATCGTCGGGTTTGGAAAACAACAAGCTGTAAGGGTGAAGCATCACATAAGGAGGAATTTATACTTCAAGATCTCAGCGTGTGATGCTTCACCCCTACCAGGAAAATTTTCCAATTTGCTAATTTGTAATCCAAACCCATAAAGCGACACGATAAAAAAAGCCTGGCCAGGTGTCCAGGTAAAAAACACGCGTCTTGGCAGTTGTCTACGGGGGAAATCCTTTGTAATATATATCTAGTGAATAATCTCACATGTCCTTGCATTTAAGAGAAGATCTTAAAAACATGAAATAGATATTCCTCAAGATAGGAGAGGAGCGTTGCATGCGCATCTTGCTGGCAACCTGTGAAACTGATCTGAGGCTTTCCATGGAGCTGCTGCTCAGCGAGCAGCCCGGCATAAAAATCCTCGGCAGCGCGAGTGATACGGAAGGTTTTATCGCCTTAGTTAAGAGCACCTGCCCCGACCTGGCCTTGCTGGATTGGGATCTCCCTGGCCGCCCGGTGGAAGAAGTTCTCAGTCTTATCAAATTGTTTGAAGTCCCACCGAAATTAATCGTACTGGGTAAGCACCCAGACTCGAAAAAAACGGCCCTGCAAGCAGGCGCTGATGCCTATGTGGACAAGGGCGACCCGCCGGAAAATTTGCTGGCTGTTTTTAAGCATTTAATTCCAAATTGACTGCCCAATTAATATCATTAGCATGAGAGGAGAATAAATTATGGCCAATCAGACCACTGATCAAAAGGGTAGAGAGAATGGATCCGCCTTTGAATGGTGGATGCTTAGCTACTTTGGTTTGGGAGCGGGTTTCTCTGCGTTTGTACGCCTGCTCATCCCGCCTTATGTTACGGAAGCGACAGGTAGTGCTGCCCAAGCAGGGGTTGTGATGGCAACTATGAGCTTAGCGGCAGTGTCGGCCCCGGCGCTGGGCGGCTTTGCCGATAGATATCGCGCCCACCGGCTGATCCTTAACATGGGCATGTTTGGGATTGCTCTGGCTTTTGCCGCCTATGCAATTTCTGCCGGGGACTCGTTGGTTACCGCCCTAGACGCGATTCTTTTAGGCGTTTCAGTGGCCGCGATCAATGCCGTGGCTCCGGTTTTTATCGTCAGTGCAGGGTTGTCGCAGAAGCTGCAGGCCAAGCGTCTGACCACGCTTAACGTTTTGGGCCCAGTCGGGCAGACGGTAGGCGGCGCAATTTTGGGATGGGCAGCCACTGCCGGTATGAGTTATGATCAGCGCTTCTGGATAGCGGCCGTTTTTATGTTAGGCGCTGCATTAATCGTATTTTTTTCCACCGCCAAACCAGCCTCACGCATTCAGGTGGCTGGAGCACCGGCTGAGGATGGTGCTGAGGTTGAAGCCAAAAAAACGTTTAGTCTCAAACAGGTGCTTTTTTCCACCTTTGGACTCTATTTGCTGATCCTGATCTTCAGTTCGATCGCCTTCAATGGCTTCAACGCTCAGGTGGCGAATATCTTTCCCAATGTGTTTGGCTTCAGCGAAGCGCTTACATCCACTGTCATCTCATTGGCCGGGATTCTGGGCATCATTGGCTTTTTTGTTGCCGGTGCCTGGATGGCTCGCTCTGGTCCTACCACTGTCTACACGGGCGGGACCATATTACGAATAGTGGGTATTGCAGCATTGGCAGTGCTGGGAGTCATCGGGTCGATGCCGGTCTTGATCGTGGTTGTTGCCGCACAGATCCTATACTTTAGCAGGCCCTTTGGGCGCTTACCGCAGCCTTCGATAGGGGTACGTTTCGCTACCATCTCAGCCGGGCAAGCGACCGGATGGATCGGTGGTTCGGGAGCAATTGGTTCTTTTGTTGGGGCTCTGTTGGGTGGTTGGCTGGCCGATAAGGTTGGTTTCAACTCAATTCTCTGGATGGGTACGATCAGCGGCGGGATTGCCCTCCTGCTGGTTGTGTTCGGCCTGTGGCCTGCGGAGCGCAAGAAGCGCGCTGCAGAAAGCGCGGCATAAGACTTGTCAAGTGAATATGAACTTGGGCTGCTTGCTGACTGGAATAATTGCACTTGCCCCACGCCTAGTATTGCTCTTCATGTGGCTGTTTACCAACCGGGTGAGCGCTGCTTTTGAGGGATTCTTGATCCCCTTTCTAGGATTTCTGTTTCTACCCTTTACCGCGCTGGCATACATCTTGGTTTGGGATGCACAAAGTGGTGTCTCAGGAGCAAACTGGCTGCTGGTATTGGGCGGACTGCTCTTTGACCTGTGTACATACGCGCTGAGCGGGTATGCCAATCGCCTACGGATATCTACCAGTGAGGGAGTTGCATAAGTGACTCCATCTGGAGATGAAGATTGTTCTGAGACTCAAAATTAGATACAGAAAGGAGTAATGACCTTGTGTTGTTTCTTTACTACCCTGTTTTTCTTTGGACCCCGCCTGGCATTTCTGATCTACTGGTTGATCCCGGCTGGTCAGCTAAAGATCGCGGCCACATTCAATACCTTCATCTGGCCGCTGTTGGGTCTGATCTTTCTGCCCTGGACGACTTTGATATATGTAATCGTCTTCCCGGTTGTGAGCTTCGACTGGATATGGCTGGGGTTAGCTGTGCTGGCGGACATCGCTAGCTACGGAGCTGGAATCGCGCGCCGCAGGGATGCCTCCTGGTATGCCGGGCCTTAAATGATATCCACGTTCGTGGTTTGTTAGGATCGTAATGGATATATACAAACCAAATCTAAACTTTTCAGGAGATTAATATGGCAACTTTAACCGCTCTCAAGTTCGAGACCTCAGATGGGGCTGGGCAGATGCTCAGCAAAATCGAGGCAATGCAGAAAATGCAGTTGATCACCTTGCAGGACGCCGCCATTGTCAGCTGGCAGGAGGGCAAGAAAAGCCCCAAGACCAAGCAACTGGCCAATTTGGCCGGCATTGGCGCGCTGCAAGGTGCCTTCTGGGGGATGCTGTTTGGCTTGATCTTCTTTGTACCCTTTTTCGGGCTGGCAGTCGGCGCAGCCATGGGAGCCTTAGGCGGCAAGATGGCCGATTACGGCATCGATGATGATTTCATCAAACAGGTGCGCGAGCAGGTCACCGAGGGCACATCGGCACTGTTCTTGCTGACCAGCGATGCGGTGCGCGATAAGGTCGCAGAAGAACTAAAAGGCGAGAAATTCGAATTGATCGCCTCTAACCTGAGCAAGGAACAGGAAGAGGAGCTCATGGCCACATTCTCGGCCGAATAGTCCAAACCTCAGGCTTAGGTTGATTTAACGAATGCCTAAGCGCGGGACAATCATTAAAGGTAAAGCTCACGCAAATGAATATCATCTCACCCCTTGAAATCTTCCTCGCCTTATTCATCGGCATGGGTCCGATCAAGGTGCTCTTGATCTACATCGCTACGACAGAGAATATGGATAAAAGTGTACGCCGCAGGGTGGCTCGCCGCACCGTGCTGGTTGCCGGGATGGTGAGCCTGGGATTGTTCCTGCTGGGGGCGATCCTCCAGGCCATGCTGCATTTTTCGATCGGTTCGCTGACCATCTTCGGTGGTTTGATCCTGCTCATCCTGGCTCTGGGGATGGTCTCCGGAGGCGGAAGTTCGACTCAACGTGAGCATGGCGATACCGACCCGATGAGTCTGGCCGTCTCACCTTTGGCGATTCCATTAACGCTAAATCCGGTAGGGATTGTGGTCCTGGTCGTCGCCTCGGTCGAAGTCCAGGATTTAGCCACCACGGTGCTGATCATCGCCATGATCGTGGTGATCGCCTTGATCGACCTCGGCGTGCTGTATTCAGCCGACCGGGTCGCCAAGTACCTCTCGCACGCCACCGTGGAACTGCTCGAGCGCGTGCTGGGCATCTTGCTGGGCGCGCTAGCGGTCGAACTGGTGGTGACCGGAATGGCCACCCTGGGTATTATTAACCTTTCGACCGGACATTAGGTAGGTGTAAGTGGAAGGAGGTGCAAATCGTACATATACCTAACATACTCTAGAAGTATTTAGTGAGGGCGAATATAAAATCGCCTTTCACCCACAGTAATAAACACGAAATATTGAGACCAATTTGGATATATACGAAGGAGAAAAACCATGTCAAACGAAACAAATCAAGCCTTGGAAAATATGGCTTACGCTCTAGGCATTCAGGCCTACGTCTGGGGATATCCCGTGGTTATCAGCGAGAAGCGTAGCCGCCTGGGAATGGCCAGCTCTGAGGAAATTGTCCCCCATAAAT
>Ga0209742_10001587_pt1 | contig 10076 bp, 6 predicted proteins | sample DeeMarSeWOR38_10_FD_187462 | JGI IMG/M metagenome (GOLD analysis project Ga0209742, IMG submission 187462) | Marine sediment microbial communities from White Oak River estuary, North Carolina - WOR-3-8_10 (SPAdes) (version 2) | ecosystem: Environmental > Aquatic > Marine > Intertidal zone >... | reverse complement strand
TCCCTTTGCAGAGTCCTTTTATCAGGATGTTTGATCCTTGCATCGAAGTTATATTACCTTCTACATCGCCGCTCAGTTCCAGATCACAGGTAACATTAATATCTCCTAAAAGTTTGCTTCCCTTTAATATTTTGTTCACACTTAAATTTGTTACAGCTGATTCTGAAGATCTTATTGGGACATCTTTCTGAACATCCAATGCAGTTTCATTTTGTTCGATCTTATTATTCTTGCTGTCAGTCGTTTTAATTTTTTCATTAGTAGCCACCAGTCCGGCATAGGTTCTTTTATTAAACATTCTGTCACTCCGCTTTTATTTTGGGTTAAAGGCAAATAATTACTTTCTCCGGTTCCCGTTTAAAATCAGCCAGACCAAATCGACCCGAATCATGATCTATGAATAATTTCATTTCAAACAGGCCATCAGTAAAAGCCGTTTCAAATAATCTACTATTAATCAAACTAACTTGCCACTTTACTGTTTATATCCATAATATAAACAGTAATTATTTTGGGGACAATCTTAACTCTCTTCATTCCATTGGTGCAGATAAAGTGGAACATTTTACAGAAGCCTTTGCGAAAACCTAGGAAGAGGCCGCCCTGGCCGCGGGTATCATCCACAGGGAGGAGGTCCCCGTTGACTTGGAAGGTGCCTTAGTTTTGGTTCAGGGCGAGAGGGAAATCACGCCACCGGCCTAAGCCCGAAAAAATACAGCTTGGCTGGTTCAGATTAAATTTAGCTGCTGAGCCGGAGAGTTTCTGTTGATCGCGGCCTATATTCCCAATGCCGTAGAAACCAGGCACTACTGCATAGCATTGGGGAACTGAGAGTAAACTGCTGATATTCTCCCTGCCTCCCAGTGAATTATGCAGGTTGGCCTCATGCCGTTTATGAAAAAATACCAAAGTATTAGGCAGAATGGACATATAAAAAATGTCTGCTTTGTCAGAAAGCAACAACAAGTCCCAGTTGAAAGGCCACATCCACAGCGGTCGCGCTGTTTATGTTCTCGGCAAACGAGATGTCAAGGTACACATCCTCTGTAAAGCAGAGGCTGCCACCCATCACCAACTGAAAGGACGGATCCCCCATTTGCCTGAGTTCACTTTCATAAAGGGCCGACTGTCCATCAAGCTGCATTTTCAGCTGGATAAGTCTCGTTGCCTGCCAGCCTATCCCGAGCCTGCCGACAACAGCAAATTTCTCCTGCACTGCGGCCAGGTCGCCGTCAATGTCTCCCAGAAAAACCCCTGCCAGGCCGCCAAATAAGGTGATGTTGTATTTTCCCAGGCTTTGCGGGTCGTTTATAGTGAGCCCCATTGAGAAGTCATAGCCGCCACTCCCGGTCAGCTTGTCAAAATCCCCTGTGGGAAATTTCAGTTCTGTGCTGAAGATAAGGGCACGATTTCCCCATGGCCGCGTATAGGAGCTATTAATGCGTATATCGCCCAGACCGCCTCCTCCGGTGTCATGCATTTCAAAGAGGGCTTTTGAACCTGACAGATAGGCAATGTGCAGTTGGTCACCGTTTTCTTTGGTCCTGCCGTTTTGGGATATGCTGAAGAAATTATGCCAGTCATAGATGAAATCATCGAAAAAGCCTCTGTCATAATTGACATATGGTATTTCAACGGAAAGCTGCCAGTTGTCCCGCAGCCCATAATTAACGAGCAGGCTGCCGCGAAATATTTCTGCATCGTTTAATACCTGTTCATTAGCTTGCATCGAGATATCATACGTATTACTGATATTGGCAGTCAGGTTCACACGCCATTTGCCGGCTTCAATGAGCGGGCTGTTGTCAAGAGAGAGAAGTCCGAATATCTGCTTGAAGGGGAACTGGTTTATATTATGAAAGGCACGAATTTCTGCTGCAGCTGCAGAACAGAATGGCATCAGCAGAACAACTGCAACAAGAATGACGATTTTAGGAGCCCGATTCATTCGATAACCTTAATATTGCCTGATATTGGCGATCTAATAATTCTTGCAAGATTGTTGACATGTTGGCAACCTACAGTCCCAACAAATCAAGATATTATCATGAATTTTCAAAAAACCCGAACATCTTGTTACTCTATGAGAATTAGACCCCAGTTAGCCGCCAGCAGAAAGGGGTTCCACCTTTTGACGGAACCCCTTTGCCGTATTGGAGCCACCCATCGGGGTTGAACTGACTAACTATTGATTACTCAATAAATATAAAATATCACAATTGCAGATAGTTTTTTAAAATAAATTTTGTTTGTATATTTAAAGAGGGTTCTCATGAAACATTCTGTCATCGTGCGCAGAAATTTTCGACTTCATTTATTATTGATGTCTATAGAACGGAGCGTTTTGATTAAGTTCGCGATGGCATCCTGCAGGATAGCCTCAGCCCCTTTTAACCAGATAAGATCATTGTCAGGGTTTTGTGTAAAATAATTCCCTTTGCAGGACTCTCTAAGTACAAATAATTTGGCGACAGTATTTTTTAGCAGATGGTATTCAACGGCATCTTTATGCAAGGTGCTATTGGGGGTATGAGCTATATCGTTTGTGATAATTTGGCCGACCGGGGTTCCCGGTTCTTGCCCCGAAGGAGTTTCTTCGGACAGAAAAAAATGGCAAACTTTTTCCAGACCCCTCGTCGGTTCATTTTCATCGTTCATAGGTTGTCTATACCATATCCATAGAGACCAGTTAATGTTTTAAAGCGAGGGATATAAGGGGCAAAGTAGATCTATCACTTTTCTGAAAATGTAACTATCACTGTAGATCAAACCTGAATGAGTGAATTTTTTCCACCGCGATGATCATCGATAGTGTCTTCATTTGTCGGATCAGATATCCAATTTCCGTTTATCACATATTTATATGCATAATCTCCCGGTTTTAGCGAGATGGCCTTGTGCCAGACCGATTTGCCATGGCGATTGCTCATATAAAGGGCTTCAGGAACCCAGTTGTTAAAATCGCCAGCGATCTGTACCGTGGCATCAGCCGGTGCCTCAAAACTGAAAACCACCCCTTTTGCGGAAGGATTCATCCCATCTTCAGTTTCCATAATTACTCGGAGGTCATGTGCCTCAACAGCATTTTCATTGGCCCTGTTTATAATCTCATGGGTCAAATTTTGAAAATCTCGAAAGGCATTACATTGTCTATCATAATCAATGATCGGTTTTCCAAGACTGGCTGCTTCTTTTAATGCGGTACAGGAATTAACAAAGCTGTTCAAACAGTTCAACGGGAAATTTTCTTTCAATTTTTCAACCATTTTCCTGCAGAAATTTGTTCGCATATCAATATTATTGGGTACTATTTTGATGGAAAGCTGATGTTTCGCTTTTTCTTTGATGATTCTGATGGTATCTAGCAGCTTATCCAAACCATTCAATGAATAGGTACTCGGATCAACAGGAATAATTATTTCTGAAGAAGCCATCAGGCCGTTGAAGGTCAAAAGACCAACACTGGGAGGGCTGTCAATAATCATATATTTGTAATCATTTAGAATAGGTTTTATGCACTGGGTGAGTTTAAATTCTCTTCCTTCAACACCCGCCATTATTTGTTCAAAGGCGCTTAAAACCACATCACTATATAGGATGTCGAGATTATTTCTTAAATTATGAACTGCTTCTTCAATTGGTATTTCCCCAAGCAACACTTCATAAAGACTCTTTGCAGATTGATCGGGTTTGAATCCAAGACCAAGGGCAGAATGTCCTTGTGGGTCAAGATCAATTAATAAAACTTTTTCCCCTTTTTCTGCCAAACAACTTGCCAAATTTATGGCTAATGTTGTTTTTCCACAACCGCCCTTTTGGTTCACGAGTGTAATTATTCTCATAGCCCCCTCCTTTCCACAAAGTTTCTATAATCTGTAATTTCGAAAAATTGTGAATCATGTGCATAGAATCGTTACTTGCAAATTGTTTTTTTCTGCCCACGCCACAAATTGGGGCGGTACTAATGAACCACCTAAATCCTAACACACAGAGAATTTATAATGAATCCCCTGTCCAGCTGTCAACGAAAAATCTCTGCGATCAGGGGGGCCAGGTTTAAGTACACATATCTTGTCACAATCTTAACTTCTCAGTCTCTTAAAACAAATAAAGGTTGCCATTGGACATGGCAACCTTTCAAGAATCATTCACAAGTCAACAGATATTTATATAATTTTGACTAATCAATCAACCAATTTCAGTTTGCTCGATCGCCTGAATTTAAACTTGTGAAATAAAATAGGCTTAGATGATTTAATGCTTGGCAGAATCTCTTGAGAACTTTGGGGAGGCTTGTCAATTATAAAACCGCATTGATGGCAGATATTTTTTTGATAAGAAATCGAAATGAGGCAATAAGGGCATATCTGCATGGCCATTTGATTTCTCCACAAAATAAATATTATCTACTAATAATAGATCGAACCATCCTAAATGGGACAAGTTGGCTACAAGGCAACGGGCAACCCAGCTGTCTTAATAAGACCTGTGGCTTTCCGTTACTGCTATAAATTGTAATTGTATCATGTATAATAAGGATTATTATACAAAATTGTAAGATAGTCAATAAAAAATGAGAGTTGGGAATAGTACCCCAAAATGGGGAAAGTGTAAATTTCTGCCACCGTCTTGAGTTTTGTCATACAAAATCTGATTCAACATGTACACCGACATCTTGACCCTTCAAGAAAAATTCACAACTTTTAATGTATAGCAGCCATTGCAAGTCGCGCTGCCCTTGAAATCGGCTATGGTTCCTGCTTTTCACCTTTTTCCAAGTATTCAATAATGATAGGAACAGCAGGAGGGACGCGTCTACTGTTAGTGGTAATATTTCGAATCATTGACAGGTGGGTGCCTTCGACAGTTTGGAGAGGAATCCCTTCCAGCCGAGCAGATTCCAATGTTACCAATCCGTCACCCAGTTCATGAGTCATTTCGATCAAGTATTTTCCAATATCGTCAACCAATTCTTGCTGGTCTTCTGGGACCTCTTTACGGACGTCGGTAACCATACCGTTAATATCATCTTCCTGCCAGGGACTGGTAATGCCGGCAATAATGAGCATGTCGATTTCAGGATGAGGTCGGCTGTTCAACTCGGTTAAAAAAAGGCTTTCCGGCAGCAGGTCGATCTTAGCCTCACCGGCACCGTCAAATATTGCGGCCTGCCAGGTTACTTCACCTTTTGAGAGGCGGGCAATATGATCACGGACTTCACCAAACAACCTGAACCGGGCCATTTGCGACCCATGGTTGGGCGTTCCCACCATAATGAATCTCACCACTTCGGGCAACAGGTCCTCATTTACTAAACTATAATAATCAAATTCAGGGCTGGTAAGCATTTCCCGGCATACCAGACCGCCCATACTGTGGGCCACTATGGAAATTTGGTTAATGCCGAATTCTTTGAGTTCCTGCAGTTCCTCAAAGAAGAGCTGCGATGATTCCACCACCGGTTGATCATTGGGGTACTCCATAAGCAAGACATTATAACCGTCTTTTGCCAGCTCTGGAGCAAGGTTTTGCCATACTTTGCCAGGGTCATCCAAACCATGGATTAAGACAACTGTTTTTCTAGCAAGGATCTCTTCTTTGGAAAATTTTCGATCCTCTTCAAATAAAAACAGGCCGAATGTCTGGGAGAATTCAGCTGCTTTTCTCGGAAACATTTCTTTGACAGTTTTCCGGATTTGAGTACGTAATATCTTCTCTTCTTCCTTGTAAGTGTTTGAAAAAAACTGCCACACTCCAAATAGCAGGAGAACCAAGCCAATTATCCAGGGCCAAAGTTTTTTATTAATTTTTTTGTTCATATTATTGAGCCTTAGGGTGACTGATCACGATATATTCGATTTGGAATCGGTTCGCCTAACAGCACAGCAGTGTGTATCAGTAATCGCTCGACCGAACTTAGCTTGGAGCGCTCGGCAAGTACGTTACGGGCCAACTCCGGTTCATCGGTAATAATGCCGTCCACACCCAGCGACATGACTCGAGACATGGAAACCTGGTCATTAACGGTCCAGACAAAGACCTGCATGTCTGCCTTGTGAGTACTACGGATGAATTCAGGCGTCGCTATCCCCATATTAATTGCAAGAAAATCCACATCCAGATCGAATAGGTTGCCAATTGCTTTGGAGGACAGCAATCCTACAATCCAGTCCGGTCGTAGTGCGTGGAACCTCTTAATACCACTGTGCTTTAACGACATGACGGCAACATCGTTAACCATGCCAGCCTTTTCAACGATGTCCACAACCCGTTGTTCCAAATGCTGGTCATGTCCATAGTACTTAAGCTCAATGAGAACGCGGGCCTGACCGCGTGTTTCCTCCAGTACCCTGGCCAAGGTCGGCACCCGTTCAGCTGAAAACTCCGGGCCGAACCAGCTACCTACATCGATTTCCCGTAACTCCTCCATAGTGCTGTTCCAGACTTTTAGGTCCCTGCCCCCAAGCTTCATAAAATCGCTGTCATGGATCACCACGACTTCGCCATCCATTGTCTCCTGGACATCAATCTCGATCCAGTCTGCACCATCTTTCATGGCTTGACGTATTGAGGCGAGTGTATTCTCAGGTGCCTTACCTGCAGCACCGCGATGAGCAATGACCGCGACATCATCGCGTGTCTGGATGCCATTCATCAGCCATGCCCCCATAAGAACGGCAACGGCTGTGGAGCCGATCAGGAGCAGGGCAAATTGGGTAGCTGTCATACGCCATCGTCGGTGCTGACCGCTGTCTGCACGATCGATTGCTTTTATGGTAGGTCCATACTGTTCATATAATACCACCATAAGACAGGCAAAACTGCCCGAGGTAAGTGTCGTGACCAGGAGATTGCCAAGTAACAGCAACGCCACGAACCCCCCCAGCACGAGTATCAGCAAATTGATCGAATCGAAGAACAAGGGTGCCAGTCTCGCTCCCAGGAAATGAACACTGCCCAACACAACCGTACCAAGCAGCAATGCTACCAACGCCCAGATTCCGAGTATTATTAAGAATAATCGAAGGTTATTTTGAGTAAGGGTCTCACTCTCAACAAAAGAACGGGCCGGAGATACATCAGTAAACAGGATCAGGGGAAGTGCCAGCGACCAGGTAAGGAGCTTACGGATCAACACTGCCGACATTGCCAGCAGCAGCAGCCCGTTGACTACTATTGTAGCCAGGAACACTGGTGGTTTTTCGGTCAGGTAAAAATTGATATCGTAATCTGTAATCAAAAACCAGGCGAAAGCACCACCGACGGCGAGGAATGGCAGGACGATTACCAGCACCCGAAGAACCAGCCGGATGGCGAGTAAAAAGATCCTTTTCGCTCGCCTGGCTGTGAAATACAATGAGGACATAATGCCCATGTGAAGTCCCTGGATGCTTCCAGCACTTATGGCCATCAAAGATGCCAGTTCAAACACAAGGATAGTTATCAGCAGGGCGGCAAACAATATCAGTGCTACCATCCCCAATGGTGTAAGGAAGAAATAGGCAATGTCCAGGTCGGAGAGAACTGATTGGCCAGATAAGCCCAATAGAAACTGGCCGACAATTCCCAGCAAGGGGGTAAACAGCGCAAGACCCAATGCCACATAGGCAAGGTGTGTTGTGAAAATTTGCCCGATACTTTTCCACAGGACCCGTGACACGTCTCTGCAAAGGACTCTTATAGTTTTGGTCAAGCTAGGCACTAAGATCCCATATTATTGGCATTAATCAACTTTTGGTTGCGAAGGGTAATGGATTGTAATTAGTGCTGCATTATAAAGTCAATATTTCTTGCCACAATCTATGGTTTTGTCAGGCAAAAACTGACTCAACATGTCCAATGGAAATCTTGTATTTTCAGGAATGATTCACGACTGTAAAGATATAGCAGTCATCGTTTATCGGCTATTAAACAGTATGTATAGAATGTTTCACTTATGAGGAAGGCGGGAAAATGAAAACAAGATAGAGTTATATTTAACGCGATCGGAACCCCTTTATCGGGTTAGCAGACAGGTTGACAGTCTCTTAATTTCTGTGTTATTTGGCGTAGCCCTCAAAAAAGGTTCCTGACTCCTTTCCTGTTTCTTTAAGGAAAGGTATTTATCTTTCTAGCCACCGGTATCCATGAATATCAAGATTTGTAAGCCCCAGGCTTTTTGCTTTGTTTACAACATTTATATATTCTTTTCTCGTAATTCTCCTTGATATTTTCGGATAATCATATGCCTTGTAGACCGGATTATACTGTGCCATGATATTAACATAAGTGTCTTTGGGTAAATTTCCTGCTATCCACTCCATAATATTTTCTGAGCCACCCACATTATTGGGCATAACCAGATGCCGAATCATCAGTCCTCTTTGCATAATCCCGTCTATTGCAGGTTTTGCCACACCAACTTGGCGGTGCATCTCAAGGATTGCTTCTTTCGTAATTCCAGGATAACTCTCTGCTTCAGATGAATATTTTGTAGACATGTCGCTGTCCCAGTATTTGAAATCAGGCAGGTAAATATCAACTATTCCATCAAGAAGCTTGAGTATTTCAAGACGCTCCCACCCAGAGGTGTTATATACAATTGGCAATTGTAGCCCTGCCTCAGCAGCGATATCAATAGCTTTGAGGATGTGTGCAGAATAATGCGTTGGTGTCACAAGATTTATATTGTGACAACCAATTTTTTGAAGCTTAAGCATCAACCTGGCGAAATCATCAATATTTGTTTCAGAACCCCTGCCAAGGTGTGCTATTTCCCAGTTTTGACAAAATACACACCTTAAATTGCAATGGGTTAAAAAGATTGTCCCTGAGCCTCCGCTCCCAACAAGCGGCCGTTCTTCGCCAAAATGAGGATGAAACGCTGAAATAACAAGTGTTATACCGGGAGTTTGACAGATTCCCCTCATTCCTCTATGCCGATTAACTTCACACCTTCTTGGACAGAGTCGGCAGTTTTCCATAATGGCCCAGAGCTTTTCTGCTCGCATTTTAAGCTCACCAGTTTTGTGAAGTTTAAGGTAAGCCGGTTCAAAACCGGAACCTGGATTACTGGAAGCTTCAGTCATATTGCAATCAAGAAAGATTGAAGACAGTCCTATTGTGGAACATAGTTTGACTGTGTATTTCAAAAAACATCTTCGTGTAATTTTATTAAGGCAAGAAGCTTTCATTTCCCCCTCCCATGAGATGCCGATCGGGCTGTGTTGCTATAATAGTGAAGCTCGATAATTTTAGCAGCCCCACTGTTATGCAAGTGCCGGTTAGACCAAGAACAGGCAAAAGCACAACAGCACCTAGAATTCCTCCAAACCACCCCCCCAAAAGGTCAGAAGCATAAAGTAACCCAGCTGTTTGACTTAGATTTTTGCTATTTTGTAAGGATAACTTGTTTGCCAGAGGAAATTGCGAGCCAGTTAAAAGTCCGCTGATAAAGGAAAGGACCCCAAAAAGCATCCTGAAAATGAAGAAAACATCCAAACGTCCAAGATATTCATGGGCAGCAAGAATTACAAAAGGGAATACAATAGAAAAACAGATTATTGCCAGTTCAATTTTTATAAATAATTTGAGACAATTTTTAATCCGTGCCGCAATAGCTGTCATAATCATTGCACCACAAGCTGCCCCCGCCATAAAAGATGCCACAAGTATCCCAATCCATGAAAACACATATCCATAAATTGATTGGAAGGTAAAAATAATCATAAGGTCAAATATCATTCCGGCAAAACCTGTTGTGATAATGGATAAGGAGATGCCTTTCAGGCAGAATTGCCTGCTTTTTGATCGAAAAAAGAAATGTAAAAGAAGTAAAATGACAAACAGAAGAACAATACTCCTTGTGTTTATCCTCTCAAATTGACTAAAAACCCCGCGTAGTGAAGGAGCAAACACTGCATTCCAATGAGAGATGCTGTAAAACAGTCCCACCGGGGTGAAATCTGAATTGATTTTCTTGCTGCCCCCTTCAAGAAAACGATTGAACCAGTCTTGCCATCCATGATGCAGTTTTTTCTCAATATACCAGGGAACATTCACATCTGCTGCAATATTTCGCTGACTCAATCTTTCTG
>Ga0209742_10001585_pt1 | contig 10094 bp, 7 predicted proteins | sample DeeMarSeWOR38_10_FD_187462 | JGI IMG/M metagenome (GOLD analysis project Ga0209742, IMG submission 187462) | Marine sediment microbial communities from White Oak River estuary, North Carolina - WOR-3-8_10 (SPAdes) (version 2) | ecosystem: Environmental > Aquatic > Marine > Intertidal zone >... | reverse complement strand
GCATGTAGATATAATCGACCCACTCATCAGGGGGAACCGCCAATGATTCCGGTGGGCGGGAGTTGTATTCGCCACCATAACGGAACTCCTGTTCGTTACGAGGACCACAATTGGGACATGCAATGAGGATCATCGACTTCTTCCATTACTTACTATTAGGTTAATGGCCCACCGATGCAGCGCCTTTCTCGCCGACGAGATCGTGTTCGTAAAACCGAGCTAGGCGGAATGGATGGAGCAGGTCAGGCGTCTGGCCGGTGGCGATTAGCTCAGCCATCCTTTTGCCGGAGACGGGTGAAGCCTTAAAACCATAAGTGCCCCAACCCACATCTACCAGGAAACCTTCGACGGGAGTAAACCCCATGATCGGGCTGTAGTCCGGGGTCATATCGCATAGCCCAGCCCATTGACGGAGTACCCGCACGTGATGTAAGGATGGGAATAACTCCAACATGTGCCCGGCAATGCCCTCGACAAAGGTCAATGAGCCATGTACAGAATAGGATGCAAAGGGATCGACGGCCGCTCCCATGACCAGCTCGCCGCGATCTGATTGGCTGACGTAAACGTGTAGGCTGCCCGAAACGATGATCACGTCCAGGAATGGTTTCAGTGGTTCCGTTACACAAGCCTGTAACGGAAAAGTCGTGACCGGTAACTTTACCCCGGCCATATCGGCAATGGTCGTGCACCACCCGGCCGTAGCGTTCAACACAATGCCAGTCTTGATCGGGCCGCGCGAGGTTTCCACCCCCATAACCCGGCCGTTTTTGACATTGATGCCAGTGACCTCCGTCTTCTGGTGAATATGGACTCCGCGCAGGTCGGCCTGGTGAGCATATCCCCAGACCACGGCATCATGGCGGATGATGCCGCCCGGAGGATGATAGAGAGCCGCCAAAATGGGATAACGTGGATGTTGGCTCACGTCGATGGGCGGGCAAAGTCGTTTTATCTCTTCTGGCCAAATCAACCGCGAATCAACACCCTGGAGCTGGTTCACCTCTGCCCGGCGGCGCATCGTGCGCACGGCATTATCGGTATGGGCCAGGGTGAGATGACCTCGTTGGCTGAACATGACGTTGAAATCCAGCTCAACCGACATCTGTTCATACAACTTTGCGCTTTCATCATAAAACTGTACCCCTTCCGGCGTCAGGTAATTGCTACGAATAATTGTGGTATTGCGGCCGCTTCCCCCAGAGCCGATGTAACTCTTATCCAGCACCGCCACATCGGTAAGGCCGTGATCCTTGGCCAGATAATAAGCGCAGGCCAACCCGTGGGCACCACCGCCGATGATGACCACGTCATATCGATCTTTCAACGGTTGCCGTCGCCACATCCGGGGTGGCGGCCGGTTGCCGTTTATGGCCTGGCGAATCAATTTCAAAGACATCAGGTGATTTCCTCAAGAATAAGCAATGCGAGGCATGAGAAGAACGAGGATGATGGCAGACGAATCATCTGTATGTTCCTATTCCTCGTTTTTTCCCACTCCTTCCATCTTTGCGATGAGACGTTGTTCCAATAATCCGTAACCCGTGTATCTGATTTCCAAGGGTAAGTTGAGTTCTTGGGCGATAAGATCGGCTTTTTCCAACAACACCGGGTCTTCCTTCTGTACCAGATAGACCAGGCGCCGGTAATTACGAAAGTAATCATCCCTCAATTCCGGATATCGATCTAAGCCTAATCCTTTGAGAATGGTACCGCGAAAGCCGCGTACTAGAAAATCGGTTAAGAAGAAAGTGCCCGGCTCCTCGTCCATCAAATCCTGAAATACCTGGCCGGCGTACATTTCATAACAATGTGGGCCATCTATCCTTTCTAAGTCATAACGTTCTAGAAGTTGATCCAAGGCCCCCTGAGAGCCACAATCGCCAAAGAGGACGAAGATCCGATCATATTGTTGGCGAAGTTCCTGGAAACGTTTGTCCACATCGGGGGCGATACGCTCTGGATACATGTGGTCAATGGCCGGTACCCCAACTAGATCCACATCCCAGCCATAGCGATCGATGATTGCCATTACCTCGCGGGCCAATGCCCCACACATGATGAAAGCAGTTTTCATATCGTCGCTTAATGAACATTAGGAGGAAGCAAAATCTCGAAGTGCTTCCGGATTTCGGCATCAATTTCTGGCGGAATGGGCTCAGGTTCATGGGTACTTAGGATAAGTTGGGCCTTTCGCCGGGCCTGTTCCCACATATCCAGGCTACCATCTGCTTCCCAATCAGCCCGGCGCTGGCGATCGCCAGTATGCGGGTAATAATATTCTGTATTCATGAGGTCTAAGCTTTGTTGCGTGCCTAAGAAATGTCCTTCTCCACGGCAAACCTCTTCGATGATATCGACTGAAAGGGTTTCGTCGGTGACCTCAATTCCACGAACCATGCGCATGATCGAGCCGTTGATATCATCGTCGATCACAAACTGTTCATAAGCAACGGTTAACAAAGACTCCAACATGCCGGCCGAATGATGAATGTAATTAGCTCCAGCCAGGGCGGCGGATAGGCCGGTCAGTGCTTTTTCGTATCCAGCTTGAATATCGGGGATCTTGGCATCGGTTAGGCCCGACGAGTTGTAGACCGGCAGATTGTAGAATTGACCTAGCTGGGCGACGGCCGCATGCATGAGGGCGAATTCAGGCGCTCCCCCAGTAAAATTGCCCGTACGCAAATCGGAAACCGAGGGAACATATCCTAGAATCACAGGCGTTCCCGGTTTAACCAATTGGCAGTAAGTAAGGCCTGATAGTTCCTCGGCGTTAATTTGGACCAGGGAACCGGCCAATGCAGCCGGGCTGGTGGCCCCTGATTGGGGCGCGGATGAAAGGAAAACCGGCATTTCCTGGCGTACGATCTCAGTCAAAACCTCCACCGTTTCAGGGGCAAAGCGTAAAGGGCTAACTGTCCAACTGGTGACAAAAGAGATAAACGGTTCCCGGCGCAATTTCTCTGTACTTCCGGCGATCATCGTCGCCATTTCCAAGACTTCGTGAAGGGAGATGCATGTGAAACAGTTACCGGAGACATGTTTTGTGGTGTTGGCGATAGCCGCATAATAAGTGTTCAAATCCAGGTTTTTGATGGGGATATCCCGGGCTACACACGGCCGCAGGTAGAAGTGGATATTGCCTAAGGCATCCACCAGGCGGGCAATCCGGGCTACGTCTTCCAGGGTCGATTCACGAGCATAGCCAGTATGCAGATCAAGGACGTTGACGGCTGCTCCACCGGTGCCCATATAGACACGGGTGCCACCCAGCTTCAGGTTATACTTGGGATCCCGGCCGTACAAGACGACCTCGTTTTGTGCCGTGGCCAGGGAATCTTCGATCATGCTGCCTGGAATATAGACCCGGTTATTTTCGTCATCGACTTGCGCTCCAGCCTGGCGGAAGATCTCCCTGCATTCTGAAGGCATCACTTCAATGCCTATCCGCGCCAGGACTTCTAACGAGGCCCGGTGGATACGCCGGATATCCTGGTCATTCAGAGGCTTATACCTGCCGCCCAAAAGTCCGGCTGGCGCAGCGTTCGGTTTATCCAGCGGGCGTCGGGAGCGGCGGTGGCGCTTGTGTTTGACTGAACTTGTCAACGGAACTCCCTCAGGAAGGGGTGTTGGTTGTCCATATCACATGCAGTGTGTGACTTATCCTGTCCTGGCACTTGTCGGGTGATCTGGTGCAAGATCATTCCGAATCAAAGGTACCTTTCCAAATTGTATACGATTCTAAGTGGCAATCAGGGAAAAAGTCAAGAGTTTGTCGAAACTGTTTTGCACACTGGGCTCCATGTGTCATAATAGACCTGCACAGATATACCCATGATATATCAGTATGAATTTGTCCGCCTGGCAAGACATTAAGCTTGCAAGTTACCTTGGGTCAGAATGAAAAGACTGAGTAACTCAGCCAGGTTGATCAGGACCTAGGAATAGTAGAAATTGAATCAGGTTTCATTAAGCGAGCAAGCATACGAATGCATTAAACAGGAGATCGTCTCCTTGAAGCTCCCTCCTGGCTCGGTTATTAATGAAGCCGGTTTGCAAGAAAAGTTAGGGCTTGGTCGTACACCGATTCGGGAGGCTTTGAAACGGCTTTCTTTAGAGAAACTGGTTGTCATTGTGCCGCGTCGTGGCATGTTTGTGAATGAGATTGGAATCCGGGACTTGCAACAGTTGTTTGAAATGCGTTTACCATTAGAAAGCCTGGCTGCTCGTCTGGCGGCCGAGCGTGGAACCGACGAGCATTGGGAACGCATGAAAAGTGCCTTGAGCGATTTACCCGAAACAGGTGCTAATAACGAGGCATTGATTACGATCGACAAGACGTGTCACGAAATCATCTATGAAGCGGCCGATAATGAATTCCTAAGAGACACTTTGGTGACTCATTACGCCCTTAGTCTCCGTCTTTGGTATTACTTTCTTTCGAGAATTGGCGATATGCGGGAGGTTATACTCGAGCACCAGCTAATCCTGGATGCGCTCCAGGCTAAAGATGGCGATAAAGCCGCCCGGCTGATGGAGCGGCATATTGGAACCTTTCAGGAGGAGATCCAATTGGTGATGTTTGGCTCGGCCGTTCCGGCTGATGTATTTGGCCCCAATATGGTTATTACCTGACGAAGGAAAGCTAGTTTCCGTTACGATTCAGCCCAGAGGCGCCGAGGGCGCGGAGGATTTCAAGGTTGAGCGACGGGGCTTTGGCACTTCGAGGGACATTGTGCAATTTGTGCTAGTTAGAGATTGAGCGATGAAGCAAGAAGGTCGACGTAGACGGTCGGGCAAGCGAAGGGAGCGAACCCCACGCACAGACGCTGCTTCTGTTGCTCGTATGGTCCAGCCTTTGCACAATTTGCCGGTCTATGATCTGGTTGACGAAGAAGCAATAGAAGTTATTCACCAGACCTCACTGCGTATCCTATCAGAAATAGGTATCGCCTTCTACGACGACGAAGCTTTGGCAATACTTCGTCAGCATGGGGCTGTGATAGACGATACATCCGTCGTCCGATTCGATCCAGAACTGGTGGATGAGTACATCACCAAAGCACCCAATCAGTTCACCCAACTGGCCCGCAACCCGGCCAACAAGGTTGTTATTGGTGGCCAACACATGTGTTTTGCCCCAGTTTATGGTCCACCTTATGTCGTCGACCTGGATCGGGGGCGAAGAGAGTCGAAACTGGCAGATTTTCAGAATTTCGTCAGGTTAGCCCATATGAGCCCTGTTATCCACCACTCGGGTGGTACCATCGTTGAACCGACGGACGAACCCGTGACAACTCGTCACCTGGATATGATCTTCAGCCATATTAAGTATGGTGACAAACCTTTCATGGGTTCGGTAACGTCGGCGGAGAACGCGGCCGACAGCGTTGCCCTGGCCGAAATCTTGTTTGGCGTCGAACAGATCCGTGAGCAACCGGCCCTGTTGTCATTGATCAATATTAGCAGCCCTCGTCGACTCGACGATCGTATGCTGGGGGCGTTGAAAGTGTATGCCCGAGCCAACCAGGCCACCATTATCACGCCCTTCGTCCTCTCTGGTGCTATGGCGCCAGTTACCGTGGCTGGTACGGTGGCCCAGTTAAATGCTGAGGCACTGGCCGGCATTGTCTTTGCCCAAATGGTCCGCGCCGGCGCTCCAGTCGTTTATGGTTCATTCCAGACGACCATCGATCTGCAGAGTGGCGCACCGGTGTTCGGCGCGCCGGAAAGCCAGCTTTCGCTTTATCTCAGTGCCCAACTGGCTCGCCGCTATGGGTTACCATTTCGCAGTGGTGGTATGTTTGCCAGCTCCAAGATCGCGGATGTCCAGGCCGGTTATGAATCTATTATGGCCATGTTGCCGGCTGTGATGGCTCGAGTCAATTTCATCTTACACGCCGCCGGCTGGCTGGAGAATGGCCTGGCGGCCGGTTATGAGAAGTTTGTTCTTGACTGCGAACTGTTGGGCATGTTCCACAAATATTTACAAGGGGTAGACATCTCAGAAGAGGCTTTTGCCCTGGACTCGATACGCACCGTGGAACCTGGAGGACACCACCTGGGAACCGAACACACCATGAACCATTTTCGGACGGCATTTTACCGAGCCGAGTTATTTGACTACAACTCGGCTGAACAATGGGTGATTGACGGCGCAAAGGATGGCGCCCAACGAGCTAATGAGAAATACAAACAACTTCTCAAGGTGTATGAAAAACCACCTTTAGATCCGGCTGTGGAAGAGGCATTGCTCGATTTCATTACCCGCCGTAAGCACGAAATTCAAAATTAATGGTGCAAAACAGGCCCGAAATTGGCAGGGGTCCACATAGAAACGAAGGAAAATAATTTTTGAGGAGTAATAGTACATGAGTGATTTACCTAATCAAGCCAATGTCGTCGTCATCGGCGCCGGAATCGTCGGTAATTCTGTCGCCTATCATCTGGCCAAGAACGGCTGGCGCGATATCGTCCTGATGGACAAAGGACCATTGCCTAATCCGGGCGGCTCTACTGGTCATGCCTCAAATTTTATCTTCCCGGTTGACCATTCGAAGGAGATGACGCTTCTGACGCTGGATAGCATGGCCCAATATAAAGAGATGGGCGTCTTTACCGAAAGTGGCGGCGTTGAATTGGCCCGCACCGAGCAGCGTATGGAAGAACTGCGCCGCCGCATGGCTTCGGCCAAAGCCTGGGGTGTAGAGGCGGAACTGATTACCATCAACCAGGTAAAAGAAACGCTGCCATTCGTTAATACAGACATCATCCTGGGTGGTTTTCACACACCATCGGTCGGCGTTGTGGATTCGTTGCGGGCTGGCACTATCATGCGCGAGCGAGCACAAGCGATGGGCGCACTGAGTGTTTTCCCCAATACCGAGGTGCTGGATGTGGAGGTAAAAAATGGACGCTTACGCGGCTTGAAAACCAGCCGGGGCGACATTCAGGCTGAATATGTGGTTGTTGCCTGTGGCATCTGGAGCCCTCGCATTGCCCAAATGGCAGGAGCGACCATCCCTCTAACGCCGGCCGTTCACCAGATGATCAGCGTCGGTCCTATTCCCCTGTTTGAGCAGACGTCCAGCGAAATTGAGTACCCTATCGTACGCGATATGGATACCTTTATGTACGAAAGGCAAAACGGAAACGATATGGAAGTTGGATCTTATGCCCACCGGCCGATTCTGATGAGGCCTGACGATATCCCATCTATCGAAGAGTCCCGCCTCTCGCCAACCGAGCTACCCTTCACACAGGAAGATTTTGAGCCCCAGTTGGAACAGGCATTGGAGCTCATGCCTGAAATACTTGGTGATGAGCGGGCCGGCATCCGTTACGCTATCAACGGTTTGCTTTCGCTAACGGCTGATGGTATGCCTGTCATCGGCGAGACAGTAGAGGTGAAGAACCTGTGGTCGGCAGCCGCTATTTGGATCAAAGAAGGTCCGGGCTTCGGTCGGGCTATTGCTGAATGGATGACTGATGGCTCATCGGAGATCGACGTCCACGCTTCAGACGTGGCCCGCTTCTACAATTATGGACGGACCAAAAAACACGTAATAGCCCGGACTTCCGAGGGCTACAATAAAACTTATGGCATCGTGCACCCACGCGAGCAATGGGAATCCAATCGCCGGGTTCGGGTCAGCCCCTTCTTTGAACGTGAACAGGCGCTGGGTGCCGTCTTTTTCGAAACCGCAGGTTGGGAACGACCGCAGTGGTATGAGTCGAATAAATCGCTATTGGACGAATACGGGGACAGGGTTCTCGGGCGCCCCCAAGAGTGGGATGCCCGCTGGTGGTCGCCCATCATTTCTGCAGAGCACCTGGCGATGCGCGACCGGGTGGCGATTGTGGACCTGACTGCTTTCGCTATCTTTGACGTCGTCGGTCCTGGTGCGTTGGATTACATCCAGAAGATGGCCGTTAACCAGATGGACGTGCCAATCGGCCGGGCCGTGTACACGCCATTGTTGAACAAGCATGGCGGTTTTAAGGCCGATCTGACTATTATGCGGCGAGGCGATAATGAATTCCGCATAGTCACTGGCGGTGGTGATGGCGGCCGAGACAAAAAGTGGTTCATGGATAATCTACCTGACGATGGCTCGGTTAACTTTGTCGACATGACTTCTGCCTTATGCACGGTCGGGCTGTGGGGACCAAATGCACGGGACGTGCTGCAATCCCTTACCGAAGACGACTTAACCGATAGTGGTTTCCCTTTTGCCACGACGAGGAACATAACCATCAATGGGATTCCGGCCTGGGCGCTACGCCTCTCTTACGTTGGCGAGTTAGGCTGGGAGATTTACACAGCTATGGAACACGGCTTAAAGTTGTGGGATACATTGTGGACGACGGGACAAGAATATGGGATGGTACCCGCCGGCATCGGCGTATATGGCACGTCCGCGCGGATAGAGAAGGGTTACCGGCTTATGGGCGCCGAGCTAGATGGCGATTTCAATCCGGTGGAGGCTGGCCTAGCCCGGCCGAAGGTCAAACGGGCCGATTTCATCGGGCGCGAAGCCTATCTCCAGGCTCGTGAGGAAGAGCCGGCGGCCATTTTATGCACGCTAACCGTTGATGACCCTACGTCTTCCTCCGGCGAGAAGCGTTACATGCAAGGGCGTGAGCCGATTTTAACACCCGAAGGCGGTCCGATCGTCGACCGCAAAGGACGTCGCTCGTATGTGACTAGTGCTGGCACCGGACCATCGGTTGGCAAACACTTGCTCATGTCCTACCTACCGCCCGAATTTGCCCAGGAAGGCACCAAGCTGGCGGTCGAATATATGACAGAATTATATCCGGTGACCGTGGCGGTTGTGGGCAGCAAACCGCTTTTTGATCCGGACGATAAACGGATGAAGTGTTAGGTTGAACAGTCAATCAAGATGTCTTTTTTCTGCCAAAAACAACCATCATGAACGTATTAACTTGTATCAAACGTGTCCCGGCAACCGGGGCTACCATTGTCCTAACCGAAGACCAACAAGAAATTGAAACCCGCAACCTGGGTTTTACCATCAGCCCTCACGAAGAATGTGCGGTCGAAGAGGCCGTCCGGCTGGTAGAGCAATATGGCGGCTCTTCGACCGTATTGACCCTAGGACCCGAGGCAGCCATGGAACAGTTACGGGATGCCATGGCATTGGGCATCGATCGGGCCATCCTGTTGGAAACAGATGGCACCGAGTGGGGGCCTCAGGCCACAGCGCAGGCCATCGCCGCTACCATTCAAGACCAGCGGGAGCAAGGCCATGAATTTGACCTGCTGCTCTTTGGTAATGAAGCGGCCGATTCCAGTAATTACCAGGTCGGCGTACGGGTGGCTTATGCCCTGGAACTCCCTTGCATCACTGGTGTGAAAGCGCTGTCGTTTCATAATGGCCAGGCGTTAGCTCGCCGGGAAGCGACCAGCGGTTGGGAAGTCTTTTCATTCACCTTGCCGGCGGTAATTACGGTCAAGGAAGGCATCAACCTGCCGCGCTACCCATCGCTACCCGGCCGGTTAAAAGCTAAGAAGAAACCAATCGAACGGGTAGTTCCACTGCCGGGCGGAGAGGGACTGAAAAAGATCCGGCTTAAGAAACCGGCCGAACAGGCCAGTATAGTGGAAATCCTCGGGGAAGGTCCGGAGGCAGTGCCAGATATCGTCGGCATCCTTAAAGATTTGAGGTTGATGTAACGATGTTGCTAACTGTGATCGATCATGAAGCTGGAAACCTGAATGGGGTTTCGTTGGAAATGCTCACATTGGCCCGGCAGATGGCTGATGAACTCAACGAGACATTGGAGGCGGTGTTGATTGGCCAGGTGTCCCGGCCGCTAGCTGAGCGCTTACCGTCTTATGGCGTATCAACAGCCCACCTCATCCAACACGAAGGATTGGACGAATATGCGCCTGAAGCTTGGGCCTCTAGTATCGTGCAACTCCAACAAACGTTATCTCCCGAGGCGATTATGGCCCCAGGAACGGATCGGGGCAACGAAGTGCTGGCTCATGTGGCGGCACTAACCAACCTGCCTATGGCTGCGAATTGTACGGACGTGCAGCCTGGCGATCCGTATACCATTAC
>Ga0209742_10001584_pt1 | contig 10094 bp, 8 predicted proteins | sample DeeMarSeWOR38_10_FD_187462 | JGI IMG/M metagenome (GOLD analysis project Ga0209742, IMG submission 187462) | Marine sediment microbial communities from White Oak River estuary, North Carolina - WOR-3-8_10 (SPAdes) (version 2) | ecosystem: Environmental > Aquatic > Marine > Intertidal zone >... | reverse complement strand
AATGCCGTGCGTTTGACGCATCCTGCCCAGCGCATTATCAGTCTGGCGCCGCATACCACCGAGTTATTGTTTGCCGCGGGGGCCGGTGACAAAGTCATTGGGGTGGTGGAGTACAGTGATTTTCCAGCGGCTGCCAGATCAATTCAGCGCGTCGGTGATTTCAGCACCATTGACCTGGAGCGTATCAGCTTGCTAAAGCCCGATTTAATTGTTGCCTGGCAGAGCGGCAATCCTGCCGGCGCGCTCGCCCGTATCAAGCAGTTAGGTTACCCGCTGTTTTTGAGTGAACCTAAGACACTGAACGATATACCTGCTAGCCTGTTACGATTTGCGGAACTGGCGGGAACCCAGGCGCGGGCGCAACGCGCCATTGACGTTTATCATGCACAGCTGCAGCAATTGAAAACACGTTATGCGAATAAAGAGACGGTGACGGTGTTTTATGAAATCTGGAACCAGCCCATGATGACAGTGAATGGCAAACATATGATTAGTGAAGTGATTGAGTTTTGCGGGGGGCGCAATGTGTTCGCGAACCTGAAAGTACTAGCGCCTACGGTAGCGGTGGAGCCGGTGCTGGCGGCCAATCCCCAGGTGATCATAGCCAGTAGCAGCAAAGGACAGGCGCCAGAATGGCTGAGTGACTGGCGCCAATGGACTGCCATGGATGCGGTGCGTTACGATAATCTGTTTCACATTGATGCGGATACCATTAATCGGCATACACCGCGCATTCTGCTGGGCATCGAGCAGGTTTGTGAAGCCTTGAATACCGCTCGACAACACATACAACTTAAGCAACAGGAATCGAAAAAATAGTGCATGAAAAACTCCATACGCATTGGAATCGATCTTGGTGGCAGTAAAACCGAAGTCATCGCCTTGTCGGCGCATGGTGATACCTTGTTACGTGACAGGGTACCCACGGTTGTCAACGACTATGCGGCGACGCTTTCAACTGTTAGGAAATTAGTTGATCATGTTGAACAGACTTTAAATGCAACCGGTACGGTTGGTGTTGGTACGCCAGGCGCCATTTCACCACAGACTGGGCTGCTGAAAAATTCCAATTCCACATGGCTAAATGGCAAGCCGTTGCAACAGGACATCGAAGACTGTTTGCAGCGCCGCGTGCGTCTTGCCAATGATGCTAATTGCTTTGCTTTATCGGAAGCAATCGATGGTGCGGCGCAAGATGGTCACGTAGTATTTGGAGTTATTGTGGGTACCGGAACCGGCGGCGGTATTGTGGTTAACAAACAGGTATTGATCGGCCCTAATGCCATTGCCGGTGAATGGGGGCATAATCCGGTGCCCTGGCCCGGTGCCGATGAATTGCCGGGTCCGCTGTGTTATTGCGGCAAACGGGGTTGTATTGAAACTTTTCTCTCCGGGCCGGGGCTGGCAAAGGAATATTTTAATGTTACTGGTGCTCAGTACAGCGCTGAAGAAATTGCACAACAGTCGGAGGCTGGCGACGTAAATGCAGGTGCAGCGTTGAAACGTTACGAAGCCAGGATGGCCAAATGTCTGGCGAGTGTCATCAACGTCCTGGACCCCGACGTTATTGTGCTGGGTGGCGGCATGTCCAATATCGGACGTTTGTATGACAATGTGCCGAAACTGTGGGGGCAGTACGTATTTTCGGATACAGTGGCCACTCGCCTGGTGGCTCCCAGGTATGGCGACTCAAGTGGGGTGCGCGGCGCTGCATGGTTATGGCAGTAACATAACGGGATAAAAGATTTCAGGTTGGCATAAAAATACTCGCCGAATTTAGCGCTACCAGCCAAAAACTACACCGGTTAATAAATTATCCAGGTTTTCGAATTCACCGCGATTAACCAGCCACAGGTTATCCTGGTTGGCGCTGAAACGTCGCAGCAAATTGGCGGCGGCTTTTTTCCCTTCTACTGATACCAGCCTCTGGGCGATGATATCTTTTTTGGCATGCAGGCGCGGGCTGATGGTAATGGTCTGGTTAGGTATGGGCTTACTTGCAGTGACAACTATCAGGTTCTGCTTTTCTCGCGGATCCATATTGTAGTAAAAGCTGTCACGCAATACTGCCGCGTCACATTTACCGTCCTTGAAGGCGTCGAATACTTTAGCAAAACTGCCATTGACTTCGTAAAGTCGTGGTTGATAGACAGGATTGCCGAGTAAATTATAAAAAGTCACGGTGCCCAGGTTCGGTGACGCCAGAGCGCAAATTCTGACGGCTAACAAGTCTTTAATTTTCTGAATGTCGTGTGCACCTTTTTTGGCAACCACAACAAATCCCAGCGAGCCTGGCAAACGCGCTACGGGTTCGTGACTGATGTGCTTGATACGCCAGGCGCCAAAGTGTGGCGCATCAAAAACAATATCGTAATGACCATTGCGCATATTGTTGGCATACTCGGCCCAGCCTCCAGGGTGTTCATAAACCACACGTTCGCCAATAATATAACTGAGAAAATTCACCAGGGGGCCGTAGGTTTCCTGGCCTTTCGATGCATCTTCCCGGGGTGGTGCGGAGAATACTAATTCAGCGTGTACTGTTGCGGCGGCAAGCAATAGCGCTATTGCGAGACAGATACGCAACAGTGTCTGTGTTGTCAATTGATTGAGTCGTCGTGTAACCATATCCCTGTTACGAAACGGCAATTTGTGATGGTGTTATACCGAAAATCGCACTCGCCAGACTTTGTTTTGGCGAGTCCAGCGTTTTGGTGAGTCCTGCACAGGATCAATCCTTTCCTGCTTCATGTTATCGTTATAATAGTTTTGAGTGTAACAAATTTCAGAAGAAATACTATGTGTAAGATAATAAAACTCTTCAATAGCTTAATTATTAAAGGTTTGTAGGAAAATGATTAAGCTAATTGCTATGGATTATCTTGCTGGGAAGATTGGCAATTGATTACAGCCAAAATGTAACTCTGAGAGGAAATGGGAGTCTTTAGTTATAAGAATTAACGAGGAGTTTTAATGGCTCGACTGTTTATTATTATTTGTTGGTACTCATGCGTTGTCTCGCCAGCGCTAGCAGTGGCTGAAGGTCAGCTGGATAACGCCATGCAGGGCCATGGTTCGCCCTACTTGCGGTTGCATGAAAAGGACCCGGTTGCCTGGCAGCAATGGACGCAACAGACGGTGGAGCTGGCCAGGCAACAAAATAAAATGCTGTTTGTCTCTATTGGTTATTTTTCCTGTCACTGGTGTCATGTAATGCAGCGTGAAAGTTTTAGTGATCGGGGAGTTGCCAAACTGTTAAACAGTAATTTTATTCCCGTCAAGGTTGATCGGGAGCTTAATCCGGCACTGGATGCTTACCTGATTGATTTTGTGCAGCGTACGCGGGGCAGTGCCGGCTGGCCACTCAACGTTATTATTACACCGGATGGCTACCCCATTGTCGGCATCACCTATTTGCCGAAAGCACAATTTTCCACAGTGCTGCAACAAATGATGCAATTGTGGCAGACCGATCCTGCCGCGTTGAAACAACTGGCCAAACAGGCCGCGCAACAATTGCGTCAGGGTAAGCAACTGCAAGCTGGCGAATTAACCAGTAGCCTGGCAATGCAACTGGCGACACAGTATGTACAACAAGCCATGGGAATCGCTGATGAAATGACTGGTGGATTTGGCGAAAAAAGCAAGTTCCCCATGACGCCGCAACTCAATTTTTTGTTAAATGAGTATGAACGCAAACCCCAGCCTTATTTGAAAACATTCCTGGAACTAACCCTGAACCACATGGCCACCCAGGGTCTGCGCGATCATATCGGGGGTGGTTTTTTCCGTTACACCATCGATCCAACGTGGCAAACCCCCCATTTTGAAAAGATGCTTTATGATAATGCGCAACTGGCGTTGCTTTATATGCGCGCTGCAAAATTACTGCAGCGGACGGATTATGCGGGCATTGGCCGTGAAACACTGAATTTTATGTTGCGGGATCTTAAAGGACCGGGCGGCGCGTTTATTTCCAGTTTGTCCGCAGTTGACGATGCCGACGTGGAAGGTGGCTATTATCTATGGCAGGAGGAAACTCTCAAAAAGCTGCTGACCAAAGAGGAATTTGAGGTTATCTATTGGCTGTGGAATTTATCAAACAAGCCTGAACTTGAAGCCGGATATCTGTCGCGGCATGCGATGTTGCCGGATGACGTAGCAAAACAACTGGGACTTAAAAATGACGAAGCTCTTCGGTTAATCGCCAGTGCGCATTGGAAACTGTTTCAAGCCCGTCAACAACGTTCCATACCTCGCGACGACAAGCAACTGGCTGCCTGGAATGGTCTCGCTTTACAGGCATTGGTTGCCGGTGCCAGGCAGGAGCCTGCTGCGAAATATAAGGAAGCCGCCAGGAAGCTGAGGGACTATTTAGTGCAGGAGCTGTGGGATGGTGAAAAATTACTGCGGGCCAAAGTGCAGCAACAAACACTGGCCGAAGGCACTCTGGAAGACTATGCATTTGCCGCAATGGGATTGTGGCACTGGTATCTGTTAACCGCGGATGAAAAGGATAAACAGCTGGTTGAACGCTGGGTCGCTATAGCCTGGCAGCAGTTTTATGATGACACCGGCTGGCGTCTGACTTCACAATCGTTATTGCCTCAGGATTATGGTGAGCCAGTTATCAAGGATGCACCTTTGCCGTCAGCGTCAGCCACCTTGATTGAATTGAGTCTGGAGCTGGCGCAGCGGGACGCTGACGAGGCGTTGCATGCAAAAGTACAACAGGCATTAAGTATCGGGCATGAGCAATTAGCACAAAGCCCCTTTACCTATCCCTCCCAGATTGACGTGCTGAAGCGTTACTTTTCCAACGCAGGCAAACAGCCGCCAAAATCGAAATAATACAGTTGGGATTGTTAGTGCTATTGGCGTCGCTATTGACGCTGTTGTTGTCGTGATTGTTGTTCGGGTCGTTGGCCGACGATGCCTTCCAGTGTCATGGCTTTTCCCTGACGCATAATCTCAATTTTTATTTTTGCATCAGGTTTAATGTTGGCAATGGAATTCATGACTTGTTTGGTGTCGGTAATTTCCTTGTCATCAATTTTCTTGATAACGTCCCCGGGTCGCAGACCTGCCTGGGCAGCAGGACCATTACGCAGTATCCCGGCCACAATAACGCCCTGGGTATTTTGTAAATGAAAGGATTCCGCCAGTGCCGGGGTTATATCCTGCACTTCAATGCCCAGCCAGCCACGAATAACGCGGCCATGCTGGATTAACTGTTGCATCACTTCAATGGCAAACTTGCCGGGAATGGCGAAACCGATTCCCTGGTAGCCACCAGACTTGGAGAAGATGGCGGTATTGATGCCGATAAGCTGGCCATAGGGATTAATCAAAGCGCCACCAGAATTACCGGGATTGATCGCGGCATCAGTCTGGATAAAGTTCTCATAGGTATTGATACCGACTGTATTACGACCCATGGCGCTGATGATACCCATTGTCACCGTTTGTCCGACACCGAAGGGATTTCCAATTGCCAGTACGACATCGCCCACGCGGGCTTCATCTGATTGGCCAATGGTAATAGCGGGCAGGCTTTCCAGGTTGACTTTGAGCACCGCAAGATCGGATTCCGGGTCTGTACCGACTATTGTGGCTTCTGCGCTATGACCGTCGCGCAACGCTACCTGAATTTCGTCCGCGCCTTCCACCACATGGTTGTTGGTAAGAATGTAACCGTTATCGCTGACTATAACACCGGAGCCGAGGCTGCTTTCCAGACGTTGCCGTGGCGCCAGCTGGTCACCAAAAAAATAGCGGAAAAAGGGGTCATTGAACAATGGATTGGCGCGTTCGGTAATGAGTTTCGTGGTATAGATATTTACCACTGCAGGCGCTGCCAGATCCACGGCATCCGCATAAGAAACCACACCGCCAGTTAAGTTGTTGCTTAGGTTGAAACGCGCAGGTGGCGCTGCTTCATTGAGTTCCACCACGGGGCGGCCTTGACCAAGCAGGTCCGGGCGTAAAATCAGAATAATAAACGCCGCCGCAAGTCCAAAAACCACAGACTTGAAGATAAAGACCGCTAATTTGTTCTTTTGCATGATCACTAATTTTATTACGATGGGGTCTAAGTTGCGAAATACAAGGTTTTCAAACTGATAAGGGATTTTACATGGTATTACTGCAAGAGCTAGTACGCTATACCAATGAATTGCTGGATATCCAGAACTTTCGTGATTATTGTCCCAACGGTTTGCAAGTGCAGGGCAACAACGAGGTGCAAACCATAATCTCCGGTGTAACAGCGAGTCAAGCGTTTTTGGATGCGGCTATTGATGCTGGTGCCAACGCTTTGCTGGTCCATCATGGTTACTTCTGGAGCGGGGAAGATCCTTGTGTGGTCGGTATGAAAAGACAACGGCTTGGGCGCTTAATTGCCGCGAATGTGAGTTTGCTGGCTTACCATTTACCCCTGGATGCACATCCCGATTATGGCAACAATGTGCAGCTGGCAAGATTACTGGGTTTCGGTATTCAGGGTAGTTTTGGTCGAGCGCCGGGTGATTCCCTGGGGTTACATGGATCGTTGGCCACCGCTATGGATGCCGAGGCGTTGGCGCAACATATTCAGACCACCTTGGGCCGAGAGCCAATGCATATTCCCGGGGCTGCTAAATCCATCCACACCATCGCCTGGTGTACGGGCGCAGCACAAAGCTATATAGAACAAGCAGTTAACCTTGGTGTGGACGCCTTTGTCAGTGGGGAAATTTCCGAGCAAACAGTGCACGTGGCGCGGGAAGCGGGCATTCATTATTTTGCTGCAGGACATCACGCTACGGAGCGTTACGGGGTTCAGGCGCTGGGAGGGCATCTGGCGCATCAATTTGGTGTCGAGCACCGCTTCGTCGATATCGACAACCCGGTCTGAGAGTTGATATAACTAATTGATAAGTATGGTTAATTATTTTTGAGGGGCTTGATTAGCCCGGGCTGAAAAGCGAGGCGACTAGATTTGCCTCACGGGCACTTGTTACGCTGCCGGGAATCCAATAGAATGACGCGTTTTCCGAGACGTACCGGCAGTTTTTTAGTGGTCAAGCAACGAGTGATGCGCATGCCGGAGTTTTTGTTCTTTTAGCATATGGGCTCGACGATTCAGCAATTATTGAGGTTAGTGAAACAATGAAACCCGAAATCCATCCCGAATACCAGGCTGTTAAAGTCACCTGCAGTTGTGGTAACAGCTTTGAAACCAACTCTACCGTTGGTAGAGACCTGCACATAGACGTGTGTGCGCAATGTCATCCGTTTTATACCGGCAGGCAGAAGATCGTTGATTCTGGCGGTCGTGTGGACAAGTTCCGCCAAAAATACGGCAAGGCAAAATAAAGCGTTAGCGCCGGGCAACCGGTTATTTAAGCTGGATGCGCGCTCCCTCCATTGTGCCGTTCGTAGTCACGAGGTAAACGCTGCTCATAAGCTAACAGAAAAAAGGCGTCATACACAGGACGCCTTTTTTTATGGTTTCATTTTCCTATTACGAAAGTTCTATTATGACAGTTGCGGTTTTGTGATTCGGGTTACGGGGGCGGTTTTAAAATTGCGACGAAAAAATCTTTTTGATGTCCTGCTGATATTGCTGCTGGCATTTGCGGCGTCTGCAACGGAAGCGAGTGGCTGCGACCTTGATCTGCCAGTCAACCAGAGCGAGGGTATTGCACAGGTCAAGATAAGTGGGGTGATCGATGGTGATACCGTCCGCTTGCAGAACAACAAATTGGTAAGATTTATCGGCATCAATACCCCGGAAATCGATCATGAACATGGCCGTTCCGCGCCATTGGCAGAGACCGCCAGGGAATTCCTACAAACGTTGATTGACCGGCAGCAGGGGTCCATACTGATGCAGTATGACCGTGAGGCCGAAGATCGCCACGGCCGACAACTGGCTCACGTTTTCACAATGGAAGGACAAAATATCCAGGCCTTGTTAATTGCCAGGGGATTGGGGGTCTGGATCACCGTGCCACCCAATCTGCAATACCTGGACTGTTATCGTCAGCAGGAACAAAAGGCGCGGCAGCAACGATTGGGTGTATGGGCGGCGCAGTTTGAGGCGCCTCACGATACGGCCTTGCTGACACGACGGGACCGCGGTTTTGTCTGGTTGCGTGGCAAGGTGACCCGCATCGGTCACGGCAAAAAATTTGTTTGGCTGAACTTCGGTAAGGGTAACGGCAAAGGCGAAGCCGTCGCGGTGCAAGTGCATAAAGATGACTTGCACTATTTTTCAGACCCGACCTTTGCCACATTAAAAAACAAAACGGTAACGATCAAGGGATGGCTGTTTCCCTACAAAAAGCAACTGGTCATGCGCTTGCGCCATCCGGCATCGCTGGAAGTGCTGGATTAATTCAAGGTAACTCAAGTCACCAAATTTACATCACGAAAGTAACATACGCAGATAACACAAGCAGGTAACAACAGGTAATCGAAATGAGTAAGGATTTAAAAACACGGGCATTGGAATACCACGCCAAAGGTAAGCCAGGGAAAATCGCCATTCAGACCACCAAGCCCTGTGAAAGCCAGCAGGATTTATCCCTGGCTTATACGCCGGGTGTGGCGGCACCGGTTCGAGAAATAGCCGCCGATGCCGAACTTGCCTATCAGTACACCGCCAAGGGCAACCTGGTGGCAGTGATTACCGATGGTTCGGCGGTGCTTGGGCTCGGTAATGTGGGCGCCCTGGCAGGTAAACCGGTAATGGAAGGCAAGGCGGTATTGTTTAAACGTTTTGCCGATATCGACGTGTTTGATATTGAAGTGAATGCGTCCAGTAACGAAGAATTTATCAATACCGTCGCCAATATCGCGCCCACCTTTGGCGGTATTAATCTGGAAGATATCGCTTCACCCCAGTGTTTCGAGATGGAGAAAGCATTGATTGAACGCCTTGACATTCCCGTGTTTCATGATGACCAGCACGGCACTGCAATTATCATCGCCGCCGGTTTGCTTAATGCTCTGGAGATTCAGGGTAAAAAACTCGAGACGGCCAAACTGGTTTGTCTTGGCGCGGGTTCAGCGGGGATCGCCTCAATGCGACTATTGGTGACGCTGGGTGCGGCTAAAGAGAATATTTTTCTGGTAGATCGCAAGGGTGTAGTGCATACCGGGCGTGATGATTTGAATATCTATAAACGGGAGTTTGCATTGCAAACTGATAAGCGAACCCTTGCCGACGCCATGCAGGATGCGGACGCGTTTATCGGTGTATCGGGCCCGGATCTGGTGTCTCCTGAGATGTTAAAAACCATGGCGCCGCGACCGGTAGTGTTTGCGTTATCTAATCCGGACCCGGAAATTGCCTATGATGTGGCGATTGCTGCACGTGACGACTTGGTTATGGCAACCGGGCGCAGTGACTTTCCCAATCAGGTGAACAATGTACTGGGATTTCCGTTTATTTTTCGCGGCGCACTGGATGTGCGCGCAAAAATAATTAACGATGAAATGAAAATTGCTGCCGTACACGCGTTAGCGTTATTGGCGCGCGAGCCGGTGACCGAGGAAGTATTAAAGGCGTATAACTTGCCGGCGCTGCAGTTTGGTAAGGACTATATTATTCCCAAGCCCTTCGATACCCGGCTGATGCAGTATGTGCCCCCTGCAATAGCTCAAGCGGCTATCGACAGTGGTGCTGCAAGTGCAAGTTACCCACACCACTACCCACCGGCGCCGACCGCGCAAAACAAACTGTAAAAGAATAATAAATTCGACAGTTAACGGTAGACTCGCTGGCTGCTACTGTTAAGTAAACACTAACGGCTAGTAAACACCAAAGGCGCTGACATCTGCGCCAGAGGTCCGGTGTTCCGATCGGTACTTCTTGATGGCTGCTTCGAGCTTTTGCTGCTCGGTAAGGGACATGCCCGAATGTAAATAACGCTCTGCAGACCGATACACGTTTTCCAGTTGCTTGATCTGATAATTCAGATTTAGGACGGTTTTGGCGATGGCGTGTTGGTCATTGCCCTGTTCGCGCATAGTTCCTGCCTGAGCAACAGCGAGGCTTAACTCATCGGGAGAAATATGGACTGCATAGTCCGAGGATTGGATATTGC
>Ga0209742_10001583_pt1 | contig 10098 bp, 8 predicted proteins | sample DeeMarSeWOR38_10_FD_187462 | JGI IMG/M metagenome (GOLD analysis project Ga0209742, IMG submission 187462) | Marine sediment microbial communities from White Oak River estuary, North Carolina - WOR-3-8_10 (SPAdes) (version 2) | ecosystem: Environmental > Aquatic > Marine > Intertidal zone >... | reverse complement strand
CGGGGTGGTTCTGTCAGGGTTAATGTAAAATAAATACCGATAATTATGCTAGCCTACATTGCAAGACGAATTCTGCTTATGATCCCTACCCTTTTCGGGATCATGCTTGTTACCTTTATCGTGACCCAATTTGTTCCGGGTGGCCCGGTGGAACGTTTACTGGCAGAAATTGAAGGACATTCCACTACAGGTCTCTCAGGCGGTAAAGGCGAAGTCAGAGTAATTGCTAAAAGCGACCTGTATCAGGGCGCACAGGGCCTTGATGAAGAAAGACTTGAAAAACTGAGAGCCCTTTATGGATTTGACAAACCGCCGGCTGAGCGATTTCTGACCATGATGAAAAATTTCCTGGTATTTGATTTCGGTACCAGCTACTACCATCATAAGAGTGTCGTAAATCTCGTTATATCAAAATTGCCGGTTTCCATGTCCCTCGGGCTCTGGACTTTTTTGATCGTCTATCTTACCTGTATCCCACTGGGCATCTACAAGGCAGTACATGACGGCTCCCAGGTTGACGTCATCACCAGCACATTCATTCTGGTCGGTTATGCAATTCCCGGGTTTGTCCTTGCTATTTTACTTATTGTCCTCTTCGGCGGCGGCAGTTTCTGGAATATCTTTCCCCTGCGGGGCCTTATCTCCGACAACTGGTCAGATCTCAGTTTAATCAGCAAAATCCTTGACTATCTCTGGCACATGGTGCTGCCAATCATTTCCAGCTCTGTTGGTTCTCTGGCGGTCATGACCCTGCTGACCAAAAATAGCTTTATTGAAGAAATCCGCAAACAGTATGTTACAACTGCCCGCGCAAAAGGACTAAATGAAAACCAGGTGCTTTACAAGCATGTCTTCAGAAACGCCATAATACCTATTATTACCGGCTTTCCTGGTTCATTCATCACAGCATTTTTCACCGGCAGTCTCCTCATTGAAACAATATTTTCCTTGGACGGGATGGGCCTTTTGGCCTATGAGTCGGTCATGAACCGTGACTATCCCGTTGTTCTGGCCACCCTGTACTTTTTTACCATCATTGGACTGATTTCCAGACTGCTTTCCGATCTGAGCTATGTCCTGGTTGATCCGCGCATAACATTTGAGAGCGTTGAATAATGAAACGACGCAAACAACGCCAAAGTTTAAATGTTCGACGTTGGAGACGGTTTAAATCCAACAGGCGGGGTTATTACAGCCTCCTTATCTTTACCGTGCTTTTTGTTATCAGTCTTGGCGCTGAAATTGTCAGCAACGACAAGCCTTTTCTTGTCTATTACGAGAAAGGCCTGTACTGGCCTATTTTTAAGGTATACCCAGAGACAACATTTGGCGGTGATTTTGAAACAGAAGCAGATTACCGGGATCCCTATGTGCTTGATAAAATTGAAGCCGGTGATAATTTTGCCCTCTTCCCCCTGAACCATTTCAGTTATGACACTATAAACCTCGACCTTGATAAGCCGGTGCCCTCGCCCCCTACGAGTGACAACCTTCTCGGCACCGATGACCGCGGCCGGGATGTTCTGGCCCGCCTGATCTACGGCTTCAGGTTATCAGTGCTCTTTGGTTTTGCCCTGACTTTTGTCGGGACCACAATCGGTATTCTTGCCGGTGCGGTACAGGGATATCTGGGAGGCAAAACAGACCTTTTCATGCAGCGCTTTATTGAAATATGGGGTGCCATGCCAGAGCTGTACCTGCTGATCATCTTTGCCTCCATATTCAAACCGAGTGTCATGCTTCTTTTAATCCTGCTGTCAATGTTCGGTTGGATGGGTTTGTCTGACTATGTGCGGGCCGAGTTCCTCAAAGGCCGAAATATGGATTACGTCACTGCTGCCAAGGCCCTGGGAGTTTCGAATGTGGTAATCATGTTCCGCCACCTGCTACCCAACGGCATGACCCCGGTTATCACCTTCCTGCCATTTCGGCTGTCAGGTGCTATTCTTGCCTTAACCAGCCTTGATTTTCTCGGACTCGGTGTGCCGCCCTCAACCCCCAGTCTCGGTGAATTGCTGGCCCAGGGTAAAAGTAATATTGAGGCATGGTGGCTCTCATTGTCCACCTTTGCAGTCCTTGTCGGAACGTTGATCCTGTTGATTTTTATTGGTGAAGCCCTCAGGGAAACATTTGATCCGCGTCAGTTGGTAAAGCAAAAGAAATGAAGATTTGAAATATTGAAAATTGAAAATTGATTGAAGGACACGAAAAAAACCTGAGGCAGAGGCCATAACGTTTAACGATGTAGTATAAAAATAAAATTCTCAACTATGTTACTAGACATCCAAAATCTATCACTGAAATTTCACACCGAGGATGGTGACAGCAAAGTGCTGCACAACGTGTCCTTTGGAGTTGACAGTGGTCAAACAGTGGCCCTGGTCGGTGAATCGGGTTCCGGCAAGTCAGTTACAGCATTATCTATTCTACGTCTTTTAGAAAAAACAGCTACTGTCACTGTTACAGGTGAAATCAACTTTTCCGGCCAGAATATTCTGGCTCTGCCTGAATCCAGGATGCGCCAGATCCGTGGTAACCAGATTGCCATGATCTTCCAGGAACCGATGACTTCTTTAAATCCGGTCTACCCCATCGGCACCCAGTTGATCGAGCCATTGCTGCTGCATCAGCATCTGACAGCTCAGGAGGCACGGACAAAGGCCATAGACCTCCTGGACAGATGCGGCATCCCTGACCCAGAACAGCGATTGAAAAGCTTTGCGCATCAACTCTCAGGCGGCCAGCGACAACGGGCCATGATTGCCATGGCACTTGCCTGCAGACCGGCACTGCTCATTGCAGATGAACCGACAACAGCCCTTGATGTCACCATTCAGGCCCAGATCCTTGAACTGTTAAAAGACATCCAGAAAGAACTTAACATGGCGGTTCTGTTGATCACGCATGATCTGAACATGGTCAAGAAAATTTCAGAACATGTACATATCATGAATGACGGCAGAATAGTAGAAAACGGCCCGACCGAAACCATTTTTGCCAAGCCGCAGGATCCGTACACCATCCACCTGCTCAGCAGTGTCCCCAAAGGATTACCGGCACCGAAACCTGACCGGCAGCAACTTCTTTCAATCTCTGACCTGAAATGCCACTTCCCTATAAAGGCAGGTTTTTTCAAGCGGACCATCGGTACAATTAAAGCTGTTGACGGAGTAAACCTGACCATCCGTGAGGGCACAACTTATGGAGTAGTGGGTGAATCCGGTTCTGGAAAAAGCACGCTTGGTATGTGCATCCTGCGTTTGACAGAGTGTCAGGGGGAAATTCTTTACACGAGCGGAAAAGAAGATGTCAGAGACCTTGTGCATCAATCAAGAGCAGAGCTCAGACCGCTTCGCAAGGAGCTCCAGGTTGTTTTCCAGGACCCGTTTTCCTCCCTTTCGCCACGCCTGACCATTGAACAAATCATTAGCGAAGGGCTCAAAGTTCACCATATCGGTAAAGACAAAAAAGATCGTCAGCGCATGGTTTTCAAGACCTTGCAGGAAGTGGGACTTGATGAGGAAATGGCTGGCCGCTACCCTCATGAGTTTTCAGGAGGACAGAGGCAAAGAATTGCAATTGCCAGGGCAATTGCCTTAAAGCCAAGATTTATCATGCTTGATGAACCAACCAGTGCCCTGGACATGACTATCCAGGCCCAGATTATTAAGTTGTTGAAGGACCTGCAGCAACGATATGGAATAACCTATCTTTTTGTATCACATGACCTCAGGATTATTAGAGCAATGGCTGATGAAGTTGCGGTAATGTTAAACGGCAAGATTGTGGAAGCAGGGGCTGCTGCCGATCTTTTCAATAATCCTCAGCACCCTTATACCAAAAGCCTCTTTGCCGCAGCCTTTGAACTAAAAACACAGACGGGGGAATTGAAAATAAGCCTTTAGACCTTATTCCCAGCTACGAATCAGTTCCAGCAGGGTTCGGACCCCTATGCCTGACGGTGCCTTATTCGGCACGTATGACTTCTCAGTAAAATTGTATGCCGTGCCTGCAATATCGAGATGAGCCCAGGCTGTTTCCCCCACAAACTCCTGAAGAAAAGCGGCTGCCGTAATTGTTCCTGCAGAACGGTTGCCGATATTCTTTATGTCGGCAATGCTAGATTTTATCTGCTCGGAATATTCCGGCCCCAGCGGCAAACGCCAGAGAGGTTCTCCGCTTCTGTCCCCGGCGGCCATAATCTGTTGTGCCAGTTTATCGTTATTGCTGAGCAGGCCTGTCCGGTGGTGCCCCAGGCCGATGACTACGGCACCGGTAAGCGTTGCCAGATCAACCACTGCCTTGGGCTTAAACTGTTTAATGCCATAGGCCAAAGCATCTGCCAGGATCAGGCGGCCTTCGGCATCGGTGTTAAGCACCTCAACCGTTTTACCGCCATAAATTGTTATAATGTCCCCCGGCTTCAACGCACTTGGTCCTGGCAGGTTTTCCGTTGCCGGTACGATGGCTATAATATTGACACCTTTCGGTTTTTCCTCACCGACAGCCTGCATGGCACCCAGCACAGCCGCCCCGCCGCACATATCAAATTTCATTTCCTCCATGCCTTTTGGCGGCTTTAGACTTATACCGCCTGAATCAAAGGTCAGCCCTTTGCCAATCAACAACAGGGTTGGATTGCTGGCTGAAGTCTTATATTCCAGGATAACCATCTTCGGAGGCTGGGCTGAACCGCTGTTTACCCCAAGAATCCCGCCCATTTTCAAACGCTGCATATCAGCCTTGGAAAGTACTTTGCAGTTCAAATTATATGTTTTGGCAAGCTTACGACCGTGTTCAGCAAAACGCGCCGGGGTCCAGACATTACCCGGCTCATTAGCCATATCGCGCGCCGCACAGGCTGACAGCGCCGCAATCCTGCCCTTGTCCAGCCCCTGCAGGATAATCTTTTCGCTTTTTTCGGTAAAAAGCTGAATTTCTTCAATAGCTCTTTGCGGATCATCTTCATCCTTGGCCTTCTTATATTTCTTAAACTGATAGGCCCCAAGCATGACTCCTTCTGTCAAGCATTCAACTGTCTCCTGTTTCTCAAGGATAAATGGTTCAGGCACCACGACCAGGATTTTTAGTGCTTTTGTCTTTAAGGCGGTTTCAGATACCTTGCCACCTGCTTTGCGGTAATTTTCCCGCCATACATCAGCTATTGCACCACCATTATTCGTACTTGATTTTTCTGCCTTGCCTAAGCCAACAACAAGTACTCTTTTGGCCGGAAGTTTTTCTTTGCCTGAAGGATAAAACAAGAGTATCTCACCCTCCTTCCCTGAAAAGTCTCCGGCTTTAAAGGCAAGTTTGATGGTATCCTGGACAAATTTATTATCACAGGCAGGAACTTTTTTATTCTGCTGGTGAACAAAATAGACAATCATGTCACCCTTATATTTTTCTATATCCTTGGTAGTATGTTTTACGTTCATGGTTTTCTCCAGTGTTATTTGAAGCTGAAATTGCGCTCAACATTTTGTAAATATGACAATTTCTTGTTCATTTCTTTTTCTCTTTCTACTTTGGCCTCTATTGTATACAATAAGATTATTGAGTACGCAAAATGCTCAGGCCAATCCTATTTACCACAGTTGCTCATGAACTCCAACATTGATGTATTGAGAAAAAAACAGACAGATACTACGGTGCCTGATGGAATCAGATACTTATAAACGTTATATGCTTTCGCATCGTGTTTTTTACAATGCCGACGACATCTCAAACATGGTATTCAGTCGATCAGGACAACCCTCAGCATAATGGGATCAGACACTCTGATATCACAAGCCTTTTTATTATCTTTTTCGTTTCACAGGCCCTATCATTACAAGGAGGTATCCATTGGTTACGCAATTGATCCTGGCAACAGGACTTGCCGTCATCGTATCAGCTCTCTGCAGCATCATTGAAGCGGTACTTTACTCTGTACCGCAAAGCCAGGTTGAGGTCATGGCCCGCTCTGGCAAGAAGTCAGGATTGACCCTGAAAAAACTGAAAAAAAATATCCAGCAGCCGATTACCGCCATCCTTACCCTGAATACCATTGCCAATACCATGGGTGCAGCAGTCGCAGGCGCTTCTGCCGCTGTTGTCTTCGGAGAAGAAAATCTTGTCTGGTTTTCGATATTCTTTACCCTGGCCATTCTACTCTTTTCAGAGATACTTCCCAAGACTGCCGGAGTTGCATATGCTAAAAACCTTGCAGCCTGGATAGCCATACCCTTAAACAGCCTCGTCAAAATAATGAGCCCGCTTATCTGGCTTTGTCAGACGGTCACCCGCCTTATCCCTAAGCAGGAAAAGGAAGCTCTCGTTTCCATCGAAGAAATCGAACAGGTAGCAGTCCTGGGAAGAATATCAGGGGAAATCGATCCTCAGCAGGAACGGGTCATTGCCAATATACTCAAGCTGCAGGACAAAAACGTACGCCGGGTCATGACCCCTCGAACTGTTGTTTTCAGTCTCAGTGAACACCTTACGATTGAGGAAGCCCTGGAAAGGAAAGAACAATGGAGCCGCCACAGCAGAGTCCCTGTCTATGACAAGGATCAGGATGATGTAGTCGGGATTGTCTTAAGCCGGAGTATACTGCTCAGCCTTTCGGAAGGAAGGCAGGATCAGAAACTCTCGGCACTGATGCAGCCGGTTCATTTTGTTCCTGAAGCTGCCCCGCTCAACAGGATACTGATGGAATTCTTTGAACACCGCATACACCTTTTCGTGGTAGTGGACGAATACGGCTCGGTTACAGGAGTCATCAGTCTGGAGGATATTATTGAAGAGATTGTCGGCCGGGAGATCATTGATGAATCTGACAAAGCCGGCAACTTGAGAGAATATGCCCGCCACAGGAAAAAACTGCTCCAGAAAATACAGCAGTAACTATTCCACTTCTTCGAGTCGGACCTTGACCTCGATGTGTTCCTCGTCGCGCTGGACTATCAGTGTTACTTCATCACCTATTTGATAACGTTCCATTTCAGTACGTAAATCATCATAGGATTTGACAGGTACACCGTTTACCGCCAGTATTATATCACCCAGAACAATTTTACCTCTGACCTGCCTAGTTTCCCGAATACCAGCCTTATCAGCAGAACTCCCAGGCTTTACACTGATAACCAGCAGCCCGTTTATTTCAAGACGATTGGCAATTCGCTCACTGGCAAGGGTGACTCCTATACCGGGTTGTATTAACCGGCCATGGCGGATTATTTCGGGTACTACCCGGTTGATAACATCAACCGGCACCGCAAAACCAATACCGGCACTTGCTCCTGATGGGCTGTATATGGCAGTATTGACCCCTATTAAACGTCCGGAACTGTCCAGCAAGGGGCCACCTGAATTGCCAGGGTTAATAGCCGCATCAGTCTGAATCACACCCTGGATGGTCCGGCCGGTGATTGCTGTTATCTCACGATCCAGAGCGCTGACAATGCCGGAAGTGATAGTATGGTCAAGTCCGAAAGGATTACCGATGGCAAAGACTTTCTGACCGACCTGCAGGGACTTGGAATCGCCCAGCGGGATCGGTTTGAGTTCATCCGCCGGAGCTGAAATCTGGAGTACCGCGATATCCTTGTCCGGTGCAGCACCCACCAAAATACCCTTGTAGACCGAACCCTCACCCAGTGAGACTTCTACCCGGCTTGCATCCCCCACCACATGGTAATTAGTAACTATCATGCCTTCCCTGTCCCAGACAAAACCGGAGCCTGTTCCCTGGGGAATCTCATAAACATTGAGGCTGAAAAGTGAGCGCCTCACCTCTATACTGGTAATATAAACCACCGAAGGAGATGTTTCCTGAAAAACGGCGATGGTATTTTTTTCATCCTCAGCCAAATCACCTCGGGCAACCACTACACGCGGTGCCGCTTCCTTATCGTATTTCGGCCGTTCCCCTCTATCCGATATCCACCATAATCCCAGCAGAATAAGGACTAAAATGAGCCAGGGAGATATCTTCTTGGGGTGATAGTTATGCTGTTCCATACATCTGATTCCCTGCTATTTTAAAAATATTTTCTACAAAACTCATTTAGATCTCTGCTTAAGATTGTACCTGTAATTCGAAAATGCCAGGCAATATTATCACCCCCAAAAAGTATGTAACCAGACTGGAATAAGGGTGTGATCTTAAAGATTCAACAAAGATTTTGCTATGAGGAAGTATACCAGAACACCCAAAATATCTATAGATGTTGTCACAAATGGACCGGTGGCAACTGCAGCGTCAAAATTCAGCCTTTTCAAAATAAGCGGCACAAAGGTACCGACCGTTGCTGCCATGGTCATGACAAAGAGTACTGAAAGGCCCACAACAAGACCCAGGTAACTGGGATCAGCATAACCGAAAAACGCCAGTACTCCTAAAAAAAGACCGTACACAGTGCCCAGGATCAAGCCAACCCGCATTTCCTTGAAAATAACCTTGGAGAGTTCCTGCATATTAACCCTGCCTGTGGCTATACCACGAATTATTATGGTACTTGACTGGGTTGCGATATTGCCTCCCATGCCTATGACAATGGGAATAAAAGCTGCAAGGGCCAAGACCTGCTGCAGTTCATCATGAAAAAAAGTAATGATGAACATGGCCATAACACCACCGATCCAGCTGGCAAACAACCAGGGAGCCCTGGTCATGGCATTTGCCATGGTAGACTTCAAAAGGATCTCAGAGTCTTTACCTGCCCCGGCCATACGGAGAAAATCCTCGGTCGCCTCCTCCCTAATCACATCGATTATATCATCAACCGTAACTATGCCAACCAGCTTATAACTACTATCGACAACAGGCACGGCAAGGATATTATACTGTGAAATGACATGGGCAACTTCATCCTGGTTGGTGTCAGTTGTAACAGAGGTCACATTGCTGTTCATTATGTTTTTAAGCTGCCTGTATGGTGGATGCAGAAGAAGCTCTCGCAACGAAACCACACCTGCAAGTTGACCTTCGCCATGCGTGATATAAAGATAAAAGGACATCTCCATTTCTTCGGAGCGCTCCTGGACTATCTTTATTGCATCTCCAGCGCTGAGTTCCCCGTCAAGAGCCAGAAAATCGGGCGACATCAAACCGCCGGCCGTCTCAGGATGATACTGCAGGAGTTCATCGACCTCTTCCCTGTCCTCCTTGACCATGAGCTGGCGGATCTCATTAGCCATTTCTTCAGGAAGAGCTTCCAGCAGGTCTGCCACATCATCAGAAGCCATCTCGGTAATAACCGCCACCATGAACTTGGGGGTAAGGTCCTGAACAAGTTCCAGCATAATAGACTGATCGACTTCACTTAAGAACTCACCGACCATCTCTGTCTGGGCAATGACACTGAACACCTTTTTTCGTTCAACAGGGGTCAGGTGCCTGAAAACCCATGCTATATCGGCCGGATGCGTTTTCCGCAGCAGTCTTAAAAGGTGGGCCACAGCACCACGGCGGTTTAAACGCCGAACAGTGTCGAGCAGGACCATGCCCTCATTGCCGATCATTTCTCTTTTGAATGTTGCTTCCTTCATGCCATGCACCAGAGGTCAAACACAGAAAAACATAATATTGTAACTTTAAGGTATTATCCGGCCCGGCCGGACTCAACACTCATTTACTCTAAAGTTGTCAGCCTCGCAAAAGAAAACATGACTGACAGGTATTCCGCCGATAATAAATTCAAACAATCAGTCCCAGTTGACGACTGGAGAAATTTTTACATTTCCGGTTATATTGCTAAATTGCCGAAAAAAATGCTCTTATGATTAACGCTCTACAGTTGATGTCAAATATAGTATAATACTAAATTATTCAATAATTCCCCAGTATTTATAATATGTTAAAAATATTTTCCTTTTAATTGGGATTTTTTCTCCAACACACAAATAACAGAAAATGGTGTCATTTTCAGTCATAATAGTCGGTGGTGGACCGGGCGGGCTTGCCTGCGCCACTATTTTGGCCGAACACGGTTACGATGTCCTGGTGCTGGAAAAAAAAACAGTTGCCGGACCCAAAGTATGTGGTGGCGGCATAACCTGGGACGGGCTTATCAAGCGTATTCCTGAACATCTTATTGAAGGCGCCTTTCCAAG
>Ga0209742_10001567_pt1 | contig 10175 bp, 12 predicted proteins | sample DeeMarSeWOR38_10_FD_187462 | JGI IMG/M metagenome (GOLD analysis project Ga0209742, IMG submission 187462) | Marine sediment microbial communities from White Oak River estuary, North Carolina - WOR-3-8_10 (SPAdes) (version 2) | ecosystem: Environmental > Aquatic > Marine > Intertidal zone >... | reverse complement strand
GGCCGGCATTGATGCAGATGCGGGGCTATTTGAAAATATGGATCAGCTGGCGGCTTTTTTCTTCAGCCGTTATACAGACAAACCCGAGTTTGATGAGTCCTTCTTTCAGGTAATGCCGTAGGTTGTCTTAATGATAGCTCACCGCAGAGCGCGCAGAGGGTATTTTTCTTATTTCTTTTCGGTGAGAGGCCGAAAAGAAATAAACCCAAGCTCTCCAGGAGGATTCAATTTTTTAGTCCCCGGCAATAAAAATAGTGCCGCCATTACTATACGGGGTTTTCAATAGAACAAAAATTTAATCTCTGCGAACGCTGCGTCTCTGCGGTGAATATTATTAAATGCGAATTGCGCGCAAGGATTGCAGGATGGGCTCCATGCGGGTGCGGTGTTCGGGTGGGATCATCAAAACTTTCATCGGCTCATTTGCAATCAGCCCTGCAGCCAGGCAATCCAATCGGCCGTCTGCATATGACTGCCGGTGCTCTTTAACGGCTATTACCCCCAGCATATCCAGGAGATTCCCGGTACAGCCTTCGGCATCCAGATGCTCGATGGTTTGCAAAAAAACGGTATTGACCGAAATCACGAAGTCATCCACATCAGCGTAGCCTTCCTTCCCGCAATTATGGCGCGAAACCAGACACCGACAGCCAAACGGGCGCACGACATAAATGGGGCACTGGTTATCGGTCAAAAAAGGGCATGGGTTCCAATCGGTGCTTTCCTCTGCCGGGGGCTCAACGCCTGCGGCGCACAAATTGGCCAGCTGATTGGTGGTAATTTTAAGCTGAAAATGGGGCTGTTTAGCTGCCTGTGCAATTTTTGCGATCCACCTTTCATCTCCCTCTGCGTCCAGCTTTTGAATGATTTTGTATGCCTCTAAAGAGGTCAGGGTAACACCGGTGGTGCAGCAATGCGCGCAGGATTTCCGGCAGGCCAGTTCCAGACCTGAGGTTAAATGGTCGTAAATTTCATAGATTTGGTATAGGGCGGCTAATTTTGATGACAGCTTCATTCGTTTATCTTTATAAATACTTGCTCAAAAGCGATGAGAACCGATTCTAAGGAGGCATCTGCCAGGCATGCGGATCGGGCGCAGTTTTCAGGTTCGATTTCAAAGCACGGCGTGCAGTCCGATTCGGGGCGCACAATTTCAACCCGGAGTCCCACCGGTCTCCAGCGGACCGGATCGGCCGGGCCGAAGATAACGGTACTCGGCAACCCCAGAAATGCCGCCAGATGGCTGACACCGGAATCATTCCCGATATACCCGCCTGCGGATCTAAATAAATCGACCAGATCCGGCAGTTCGATTAAATTTTGCACCGGTTGATTTTTCCTCCGCAATTCATCGGTCAGATCCGGCTCTGCCGGGCCGCAGATAAACTGCGGCTGCAATCCCCTTTTTGCGAGCACATCAGCGAGGTTTAGAAATTGTGCCAGAGGCCAGCGCTTGCGGATACTGCCGGCTCCCGGATGGATAATGATTTTTGCACTATTGAAAGATCTATCGGTGCTGGAGGTATGGTTGCGGTTTAATGCAAAAACCTGATCTTTTAAAGCAACGGCTTCGAGCAGTCCACAATCCATGATTTTTTTCATTAAAAATTCGGTCACATGGATTTTTTCCGCGGCCGGCGGTCTGGGGGGGATTTGAAAGCATTGACTGTCGGCTGCTTGGCGGATGGATTTTTTAAGATCTTTAGAGAATGAAAAAGCTAAAATGGCCGTATAGCGGCGGATGAGATCTTTGATTTTTGGGTCGATCTGTTCGGAAAAAAGGGTGGCAAAGCAGGCCGACTCCAGGGAGTACCCTTTTTCTATCAGCTTCAGGTGTGCGGCCAGTCGGCTTTGCTGACGCGGACAGAGCATATCAATGCGGTTAAATTTTTTGCGCAGCGCGATGATTGCCGGAAACGTCAGCACCAAATCACCGAGGGCGCCCTGGTGGACAATTAGAAGGCTTGAATCTCTCATTTTAGGTCTTAAAGACTCGGAATATACGAGGTGGAAATTGGCAGGCACGGCGCTGCTTAAATCCGGCCGTTGCGTTCCTTCATTTTATATTGTGCGAGGGCCCAGAAACATGAGGACTGCCGACTATTAAATTGGCGCTCTGATCTCATCACGTTCTTCAAGGCCCGTAATAATTAAAAGCACCTTTTCCTGGGCCTCGGTCATCTCGGATTCGCGCATTAAATCCAAATGTTCGACGGTTTCCTGTAAGATGGCCGCAGAGCGTTTCGGCAAATTTTTAAATACCTTTATCTGGGCCTTGCCTTCGATACCCTTGAGGGCCCGGGCCAGATCGACGGTACTGATCTCCTTTAGGCACTGCTGAATGGTCTGATCTTCGAGCTGCATAATGGTATGCCCCAGTTTGGAGCTCAAAGGTGTTGCGGCCCGTGATTTTTCGATTTTTTTAAAAAAGGCCTTTAACCGGTCATTTTTCTTATCACCGAATTCGTGTTCATAAATCTCATAACTGTCTTCACCGAATAAAGATAACAGCAGTTCTTTAATAATAGTGGGATTGACGCCGTTTTGAATGGCCAGCACACCTTCAATGATAATGTAGCGCTTTAAAAGCTCCTTTCCGTGGTATTTGCCGGAAAGGATGTAATACTCGAGGGCTCTTTTTACCATCTGGGGGCCGACACCCTCTAAAACCAGTTGAAGTCCTTTTCGTAAAAGGAAATGAGGCGTGTCTTCGGCTTCCTGCACGAGGGAAAGCAGGCCGTTGCGCTTGGCCTTGTTGGCCATGGCAATGACGTCAGCAACAAGTGCCATGCATTCTTTTTTTTCGACATCGCTGCACTGAATTCGATCGCTGAATTCCCAATCAAGCATCATGTCATCTGCTCCAACCCGGACAACCTTTTACACTATCCTCTAATTATAACACAAATCTTGGAAATTCCTACTAAAAATTGCAGGAAGCAAAAATATGACCGGCGTATTTTGGGCGGTTTACCAATCTCCTGCTTCCAATGATTTGGCCAAATCGGAAAGCTCACCTGAATTGACGCCATAAAAAATTTCAAGATGTTCAATTTGACCGGTTGTGGGTATTCGCACCCCTCTTTCCAACTCCACCAGTCTGGAGGGCGGAATACCGACCTTTTCGCAGATTTCTTTGAGGCTTAACTTGCTTTTTTCTCTTAACAGGATCAACCGCTCTCCAAATTCACTCATTTAAAACCTCCTTCGGGCCCAAAATGATATGGGCAGCCCCATATCATAAATCAAATGAAAGATAAATAACTGTAGACCGAGACGGCAAAAATCCGGTTGCGCGGGACAACGCAGCCCTTGGGACTTAGATGGGGTTTTGAAACCACTTCAAGAAGCCGTCTCAAAAATAGGATTTTGGTTCCAGATCGCGGCGGGGTTGAGTTTCAAACCGCAGGCAACCTGTTGGTTGTCGAGGATTTGAAACGAGACCCCAACAAAGATACGGGGCCAAAAGACATTTTTGAGATGACTTCTACTCAACGCCCCTGACAGCAACAAATTGTGCCAGTGCCGCGCCTTCTCGGATCTTTCTGGCGGCGGTGTACTCCGGTGAATAATAGAACGCTTTCGCTTTTGGAAGATCGGGGAACTCTACTACGACGATTCGCCATTTTTCCTCCGGGCCCTCAAGGGTGACCTTCTCACCCCCGCGCACGATAAAGCGGCCATCATACTTTGCAATGATGCCCGGCGTCACATTCATGTATTCTTTATATTGGTCCGGATCGGTTACATTGATTCTGGCGATGATATAGGCAGCCATCGGGTGTTCCTCCCCCAAAATGAATTAACTCCGACAGTAATTCCCACCGGAGTTAATTCAGCGCAAAATTTTGAATGAACGCATTGCTCTACACTTTGAAACAAAATGCAGCGTCCAGCGGTTCGAATCGACGAAAATTCATCGATAGATCCTGCTGGATAATTATCAAGTGTCGTTAAAACAAAAGCCGCCAGCCTTATTTGCTCTTGCCGATCCTGAACATTTTAGTGCCACACGTCGGGCATACGCCCTGGGTTGCCGGCCGGCCGTTTTTCATCGTTATTTCCTTGGGATTTTTTATTTCTCTTTTGGCCTTGCATTTTACACAATAAGCTTCCATCTTTTTTCCTCCTTAAATTTTTTTAGGTATTAACCCGTTTTTCCGTTGCAGGCATTGCGAACGGGGGTGTATCCTATCGGTTTTGCAATGATAATCAGATATTAAAAGAGTGGATTTTGCTTGTTACCCGCAATTTTGGATTCTATACCGAAAACAGGAACTTTAGCAACCATTCTTTGCGTATGGCGCAAGGTCGCAGACAGCCCGGGGGGACTTTGCAGCTCCGGAGAGCCGGAAACAGCGCGGCGTTTGCCATAGAGGAGAAAATCAAAGCCTTCGAATTGGGTGATGCTTCCGAGCAATAAAAAAGAGGTTTTGAAATGGCGACTAATCGGTAACCCCTTCAGTTCTTTCGTTCTGCTCTTCGGTCGTTTCCTCGGCCGTGTTCTCTGTCTGTTCTTCGGTCGGTTGCTGTTCTTCGGTCGGTTGCTGTTCCTCGGTCGGTTGCTGTTCCTCGGTCGGTTGCTGTTCCTCGGTCGGTTGCTGCTCCTCGGTCGGTTGCTGCTCCTCAGCGAGCTGCCTGTTGCTTTCCTCTGCGCTATCGGCCGAACGGTCTGTTTCACCCTCAGGGGCGGTTTCCTGAGAAGATTCGGATTCCGCCGTTGACGATTGTGATTCTGTACTTTGAGATACAGCGCTTTTATTCTGTTCAGCGGTATCGCTGTAAATAAGTATTTTTATATTTCCATTTGATTGGTAAATAATGGCATTGTTCATATCGGTAAAAATAAGCTTTAATGCTTTGTGCAAGGGTGTCGCTTCAACGGAAATTGATACCGGCATATCCAGCCAATGATCATCGATAATAAATGCACGTCCTGTGATTTTCGTGATCATCGCCAGCACCTCGCGCAGAGGTCGTTCCTCGATATTTAACGAAATAGGCTCTTCGCCAGTTGCTGTTTGCGCTGCCGCACAAACAGTCGCCAGAAAACATGCATAAAAAACGGCGCTTAAAATGACCCGTCTCTTTTTCATATCGTTATCGTCCACAAAAAAACCGGGGCACAGTTTATAACCCCGGGTTGGGTGTCCAAATACCGACCAATGCATCGGTTCCAATTCCAACTAACTCATTATAATATCCTGATTTAACCCTTTATGTCAAAAAGTTTCGTCATCAGAAAAGAATGATATTTTTTAAAAAAATAATTGACTAATCAGTCAACACAGACTAATATGTCAGAATAGACTTACGAGTCAAACTCGACCAAAATGTCGGATATGACCGTAAAGTCTGGAATCTGGGGTTGTAAAGACCGTTTAACCGATGGCGAAAAAACCGAAAAGAACCCGTCAGCAGCTGCGAGTCAGTCGCACCCGGCAAAAGCTTTTGGAGGCTGCCAGGAGCCTATTTGCCGAAAAAGGACTGGATCTCACCACCATTGACGACATTACCGAACGCGCCGATGTCGGCAAAGGCACCTTTTACTATCATTTCAAAAACAAAGAAGGCCTCATTAAGGTACTGATCAACAATGTCCTGGGAGAACTCTGCGAAGCGATAAATAAGAAGGCCGAAGGCATTACCGATTTATCCGAGCTGATCGATACACTGATCGGCGTTCACATCGAGTTTTTCAGCTCACGCTGGGAAGATTTCGTGCTGTATTATCAGGGGCGCGCTGACCTGAAGCTTCAACAGGGTTACGCGGTTCTTCAAGAGCCTTTTTTGGACTACCTGGAGACGATCGAAACCCTGCTGGATTCGTTAATCAAACACCGTTTGCCGAAACCCGTTTCCCATCGAATTGCCTGCGCTGCCGCCGGATTTGTTTCCGGATATTATTCCTTTGCGGTGATCACTTCGGAGGATGAGGACGTTGATGCGACTTTTCGGTCCCTGCGCGGCGCGCTGGTGGCGAGCCTGACCCGGTTTATCAGCGTGGCGCTGCCTCAGGAAAAGGACGGAAGATAAAAACGACGCAGGTTTGTGGCGCCCCCGGGCGTTGCAATCCTGCACGATTTTAAAAATTAACCATTTATTTTTAAAGAGGTGCCAGTGAACAAACAAAACGTTATGCAACAGGCGGTTGCGGAAGAGGTATGGGGGATTTCTTCGAGCTTCGACATCTATGGCTGCAACCCGGAAACCATTCGCGACGCCGAAAAAATCAAGCAGTTTGTAATCGAACTTTGCGACCTGATCGAAATGAAGCGCTTCCAGGATACCCTGGTCGTTAACTTCGGAGAGGACGAGCGGGTTGCTGGATTTTCCATGGTGCAGTTGATTGAAACGTCCCTGATATCGGCCCATTTTGCCAATCTCACCGACACAACCTATCTGGACGTATTCAGCTGCAAGCCATACGATCCCGAGGTGGTGGCAGATTTTGCGCGGAAATACTTCGGCGGTTCTGAAGTCATCACCCAGGTCAGTCTGAGACGTTGATCATGCAGAGAATTCGTATCGTTTCCGATCTGGCAGAGTGCCGCCAGGTCTGGCAGCAGGTCATGCCGGCTGAATCGATTGCCGATCTGTGGGAAGTTCGCGATTGTTTTCAGCAGCATTTCAGGCACCGGCCAAACTTTATCGTTGCTGAAGATGACAGAGGCATATGCGGCCTGCTGCCTTTAAGCTGGATTGAAGAAAATCGGTGCTATGGCTATTTTCCGGGAGAAATCTGGCACGGCAAGACATGGCTGGAAAAAAACCGGATATATTTCCGCGCTGAAACGCGACCGTCAGACCTTATGGCCCAATGTCCCCCACCGTATCATCTGCGGTACCTGCTGCCCTATCCTGGCGGGTCCGATGCTGAAATGGCGATCGATGAAATCGGCTATTTGTTTCTGCCGCCCCAATATGACTATGAAATGCAAAAATACTTCGGGGAATTTTCCCGCAAATCGATTAAGCAGATTCTGCGGGAAGTTGCTGCAATCGAGCAGCTGGGCGTCAGCTACCGCTATGACGTCGGTTCTGATTTTGATTTAATGGTTGAAATGAATATCAGCCGCTTTGGCGTTGACTCCTATTTCCATGACCCGCGGTTTAAAGAAAGTTTCAAAAGCCTGGCGAATTTTTTAAGCGAGAAGGGCTGGCTGCGCCTTACCACGGTTCTGATAAACGGGGAGCCCGCAGCCGTTGATATGGGCTGCCTTTATCGCGATGTGTACACGGTAATGGCGGGCGGAACCAGCAGCCGGTTTCGGGGCGTTGCCAAGCTCATCAACCTGCACCATATGCAGTGGGCCTGCCAGCAGCATTTGCAGCAGGTCGACTTTTTATGTGGTGACTTTCACTGGAAAAAACTATTCCATCTGACGCCGCGGCCGCTGTTTCATTTTTCAAGTCTTGCTTCAGAGCTGGCCTGGAAAACAGATCTGGAGGTTGTGCCCAGGACCGTGCATGCCTGATAAACGCCTTTTGGTCGTCGGAACCACCAGCGACTACATTGATCACATCAGTAAGCGCTACCCGGGGCGGGCGCTGTTTGTGACCGATCCGGCTGAAAGAGCCGCGGCAGCCGAAATGGCTCCCGCGTCGGCCGGTGAGTTGCTGTGTGACTTGCAGAACCCCCGCAGGGTTTACGATGAACTCGGCACCCATTTAAGTCGATGGCGAATGGAAATCTGCGGGGTGGTATGCTATGATTGCGAGTCGCTGGGGCTCGCCGCAAACCTGGCAAAGCAACTTGCTCTGCCTTTTCCTGATCCCGCCGCGGTGGCTGTCAGCCGCAACAAGTTTCTTTCCAAGCAAATCTGGCAAAAAGAAGCAGTGCCCTGTCCCCGCACAGGGCTGGTGCGAAACCTGTCGGATGCCCTGAATTTCATGGAACGAGTCGCAAAACCGGTCATTATCAAACCGCTGACCGGTTCCGGCAGCGAACTGTTGTTCAAGTGCGACAACCGCCGCGATTGCTCCCGTGCCATTGATCTGATCGGACGAAAGCTTGCGGCCCATCCGAACATCCGCATGTACCGGCCGGAAAAATGCGGCACCGTGAAAATGGATCCCCATCGGGAATTTGTTATTGAGACGTTCATCAAGGGGCAGGAATACAGCTGTGATTTTATGCTCGACGGCGATCAAGTGGAGATCATCCGGCTGGCCCGAAAGATCCTGGCCTGCGATCAGGCGGCCGGAACCACCCGGGCGTATGTGTTGCCAAGCCGGCTTCCCGGTCCGCTTCAGATAGACTTATTTCGACTCCAGCTCCGAAATGCCGCCCGTGCCCTGGGCCTGAATCGAGCGCTTTGCATGGTGGATTTTATTGTGGATGAGAATGTCGCGTATCTGCTTGAAATGACGCCGCGGCCCGGTGGCGATTGCCTTCCGCAAACCATCTTTCAGAGCTGCGGGCTGGATATGCTGGGTCTGGCGCTTGATTTCGCTGAAGGCAAGCCGATTGCGCTGCCGCCGGAATCGCGCTGGGTTCAGCTGGTTGGCCTGCGCTTAATGGCACAAAAGAGAGGCGTCATCCGGAAAATCGGCGATGCTGCCCTGCGGCGGGATCCGCGCGTGAAGGAGCTGCGTTTGAAACGCCGACCGGGACAGCGGGTGGCACTGCCGCCGGATGATTACGAGTCGCGCCTGCTGGGACATGTTGTTTTTAAGCCGTCAACAACCCAATCGATTGAAACCGAATGCACCGAGCTTGAATCAAAGCTCAGCCTTGAGATTGAAACCGAACCATGAACAGCTTTGACAGTCTCTTAAAAAAGGCAGCCGAAGTGCTGCAGCAGCCCAATTCGGTCCTGGATTACGATGAAGTGGCCGCGTTCGTCGGTTCCTTTTTAAAACGTGCCGACAGTTTTGTTGCAATGGCCGAGCGGTGCGGCTCGCCCCTGTATGTTTTTGACGAGAAGGCTTTGCTGGAGCGCGCCGCGCAGTTTGCCGCTGCTTTTCAAGAAACGCTGGGCGACATCCGTATTTTTTATGCGGTTAAAAGCAACAACCACCCGCTGCTGGTCAGCAGTCTGGTGCGATCCGGGCTGGGGTTGGATGTCTCCAGTGGGAAAGAGCTTGAAATGGCTTTGAGCTGCAACTGTTCCGATATTATTTTCAGCGGACCGGGTAAAACCGGCAAGGAGTTGCAGCTGGCCGCCAGGCATTCTGAAAGTGTCACTGTCCTGATGGATAGTTTTAGCGAACTCGAGCGGCTCGAAAAGGTTGCCGCTGAATTGCAAACCCCTATCAAAGCCGGTGTGCGATTGACCACCGATGACCGCGGGCTCTGGCGCAAATTCGGCATCCCGCTTTCCAGGCTGGATAGTTTCATGCAAAAGGCAGCCGGCTGTTCCCATGTGCTGCTGGGTGGATTGCAATTCCATACCAGCTGGAACCTGAATCCGGACCCGCAGGTAAATTTCATAGCACGTCTGGGTGAAGCGCTGCAGAATCTCGCCCAAAACCGGCGGGAGCGACTCAAGTTTATTGACATCGGCGGTGGTTACTGGCCCCCCCAGGGCGAATGGCTGCAATGGGCGGGCACCTCCAAAGGACGGCTGTACCAGGCGTTGCTCAACTCAGCCTCACCTTCAACGGAGCATTATAAGCTGCCCTCAGCGCCAATTAGCATCTTTGCCGAAAAAATCGGCGCCGCCATCCAGAGGCATGTGGCACCCTATGTCGATTGTCGCTTTTACGCCGAGCCGGGCCGCTGGCTGTGCAACGATGCCATGCACATTCTTTTAACCGTCGTCGACAAGAAAGCAGAGGATCTGGTCATTACCGACGGCGGCACCAACATCATCGGCTGGGAGCGATTCGAAACCGACTATTTCCCGATCATCAATCTCAGTCGCCCCTCAAAATCGGAGCACAAGTGCTTCGTCCTCGGCTCGCTTTGCACCCCGCACGATGTCTGGGGATACGGCTATTTCGGCAAAGGCATCGAGCCCGGTGACCGGATTCTGGTCCCCAATCAGGGGGCATACACCTACAGTCTGCGCCAGGAGTTCATCAAGCCCTTGCCTGAAGTGGTGGCGCTGGATCCTGCCGGCTAACGTTCAAGCGTGCATTCGTTCCGCCTTTTCCACCGTCAGGGTCAGCGCGCCCCAGTCCTCTTCGACTTTGCCGGTTAGCAGATAGGGCCGCTGGCGGTCGATCAT
>Ga0209742_10001565_pt1 | contig 10189 bp, 9 predicted proteins | sample DeeMarSeWOR38_10_FD_187462 | JGI IMG/M metagenome (GOLD analysis project Ga0209742, IMG submission 187462) | Marine sediment microbial communities from White Oak River estuary, North Carolina - WOR-3-8_10 (SPAdes) (version 2) | ecosystem: Environmental > Aquatic > Marine > Intertidal zone >... | reverse complement strand
CAATGCTACTGCCGGTTGCAGTTCGTGCGCCTGCATTTTTCTGACCATGGCGATGATGACACCGGAAACGATCAGCGCCACCGCGATAAAAAACCAGTTCTGCCAGCCACCGGCATCATTGAGAAAACCGAAGGCAGCACCGGTATTGAACGTGAGCGTTAAATTGAATACTGGCAGGATATCGATGGGTGATCCCGGCAGGATTTGCATCGCCAGCATTTTGGTTGCCTGGTCCAGCGCAAACACCACCACCGGTATCCAGAATAAACGCGACATCAGGCGAACTCCCGCGACTCGCCAGCGTCAACGGTGATGTTCTCGATACAACGACCACAGATCTGCGGATGCTCCTTATGGCTGCCAACGTCCTCGCGATGATGCCAGCAACGGATGCACTTCTCGTGGGCCGAGGGTGCGACGGCAACATAAAGGCCTTCCATCCCGGTGCTGGCGGCTTCGTCACCCCGCGGCTCGAGTGCATGGACACGGGCATAGGAAGTAATGAAGACAAAGCGAAGCTCGTCGCCCAGCTTGTCCAGCACCGCCTTGATCTCCGGCGCGCAATAGAGATCGACCTCGGCATCCAGCGATGAACCGATGCCGCCGGCAACACGCAACTGCTCGAGCTCGCGGCTCACCATTTCGCGCACCTCGATCACCGTGCTCCACATGGCCGCGTCCACATCAGCCTGCTCCGGCAACGCGTACCAGGTCTCGAGAAACACGGACTCGCCGCGCTTGCCGGGCATGTGGCGCCAGATCTCTTCAGCGGTAAAACTCAAAATCGGGGCGAGCCAGCGCACCAGTGCCTCAAGGATGTAGTACATCGCTGTTTGTGCCGAACGGCGCCCGCGGCTATTGGCCGGCATGGTATAGAGGCGGTCTTTCAGGATATCCAGGTAGAAGCTGCCCATCTCGATCACACAGAACTGGTGCAGCTTCTGGTAGATGTGATGGAACTGAAACTCCGTATAGGCCTTTTGTATTTCCTCTTGTAAATCAACAGCTTCTGACACTGCCCAGCGATCCAGCGGCAGCAGGTCATCGAGCGCCAGTGAGTCTGCCGGATCAAATCCGTCAAGATTGCCCAGGAGATAACGCGCAGTATTACGAATACGACGATAGGAATCTGTCATGCGTCTGAGGATCTCGTCGGACAGACTCATCTCGGCGCGGTAATCGGTGGACGCAATCCACAGTCGCAGTATGTCGGCACCCAGCGTTTTGATGACCTTTTGTGGCTCGATGACGTTGCCCTTCGACTTGGACATCTTGATGCCCTGCGCATCGATCGTGAAGCCGTGGGTCAACGCGGTCTTGTACGGAGCAATCCCGTTCATCGCGACTGAAGTCAGCAACGACGACTGGAACCAGCCGCGATGCTGATCCGACCCCTCCAGGTATAAATCCACTGGTAGGTCGCCCAGTTCAGCGCGTGCGTCTATCACAGAATAATGCGAGACGCCGGAGTCAAACCAGACATCAAGCGTGTCAGTCGTTTTGTCGTAGTGGTCTGCGTCTGCACCCAGCAATTCATCGGCGCCCAGTTCAAACCAGGCATCGATGCCCTTCTGCTCCACCTTCTTTGCAACCGCCTCGATCAGGTCGGGTGTATCGGGATGCAGATCACCGGTGGTCTTGTGCACGAACAGGGTGATTGGCACACCCCAGGTGCGCTGACGCGAGACACACCAGTCGGGCCGACTCTCGACCATGCCGGCGATACGCGCCTCACCCCAGCCGGGAATCCATCGGGTTTGTTTGATCGCCGCCAGCGTCTTGTCGCGAATAGCGTCGACATCGATAAACCACTGGGAGGTAGCGCGAAAGATTATTGGTGTCTTGTGGCGCCAGCAGTGGGGATAGCTATGGGTTAGGGCCTCGGAATGCAGCAGCTTGCCCTTGGCTTTCAGCACCTCCAGCACATGGTCATTGGCCTTGAATACATGTTCCCCGGCGAACAGCGCTGTCCCTTCAACAAACTTGCCGTCACTGCCGACCGGGTTATCGACGTGGAGTTTGTATTTCAACCCCACCGCAAAATCTTCGAGGCCGTGACCAGGCGCCGTGTGCACACAACCGGTGCCGGCCTCGGTGGTAACGTGATCACCGAGGATCACCGGCACTTCGCGTTGATAGAACGGGTGCTGTAGTTTCACACCCTCGAGCTCGCTACCCGGCGCCGTCGCGACCACGTGACATTCATCGATGCCCCAGCGCAGCATGGTGTCTTTCATCAGTGCCTCGGCAATCAGCAGTCGCTCCTGGCCATGGCTGCCGACGCATTGCACCAGCACGTACTCCAGGTCGGGATTGAGCGCCACCGCCTGGTTCGCCGGCAGGGTCCAGGGTGTCGTGGTCCAGATCACAACATGCGCTGGTCCGCCACCCTTGTGATCACCCGGGGCGTGCTCCATTCGTGCCAGCAGTTCTTCGTCATCGGCGATGGTAAAGCGCACATCGATGGCCGGTGAGTTCTTGTCGGCATATTCCACCTCGGCTTCTGCCAGGGCCGAACCGCAGTCGGCACACCAGTGCACCGGTTTGTGGCCCTTGATCAGGTAGCCGCGATCAACGATGCGCCCCAGCGCACGGATCGTATCTGCCTCGTAACGGAAGTCCATGGTGAGATAGGGATTCTCCCAGTCACCGGTCACCCCGAGACGAATGAAATCTTCCCGCTGCCGATCGACCTGCTTCTGTGCATAGTCGCGGCAGGCGCGGCGAAACTTGTCTGGCGCAACCTGCAATCCGGCCTTGCCGATTTTCTTCTCAACGGCGAGCTCGATCGGCAGGCCGTGACAATCCCAGCCGGGCACGTAAGGCGCGTCAAACCCGTCGAGACTGTGCGACTTCACAATAAAGTCTTTCAGGATCTTGTTCACCGCATGACCAAGATGAATATCGCCGTTGGCGTAAGGTGGGCCGTCATGCAGGACATAGCGCTCGCTGCCGGCGCGTGTCTCGCGCAGGCGTTGATACAACTTCATCTCCTGCCAGAATTTGAGCGTTTCCGGTTCCCGCTGGGCCAGGTTGCCCTTCATCGGGAAGCCGGTCTTCGGCAGGTTGATGGTGTCTTTATATTTATTGTCTTTCTGGCTCATGCTCACTGACTCATGCCATTGGCGTCGTTTGCTTGTTGGCGTCAAACCACTCGCGTGTTTGTTGAATATCCAGATGGATACGCTCTTTCAATGCGTCCATCGTATCGTATTTTTCCTCGTCCCTGATCTTGTGCAGGAAGTTTATCTGCAAGTGTTTACCATATATATGGTCATCGAAGTCGAGCAGGTGAATCTCCAGCAAGGTCTTTGTGCCGCCGACCGTCGGCCGGGTGCCAATACTGGCCGCGCCCGTCACCGGCTCACCGTCCAGACCAAATACCTCAACCACAAATATGCCATGCAGGGGTGAACGCTTGCGATGCAGGAAAATATTGGCCGTGGGGATACCGATGGTCCGGCCAATCTTTTCGCCGTGAGCCACCCGACCACACATGCGATAGGGCCGGCCCAGCAGTTTTTCCGCGGTTTCAAGCTCGCCGTTGGCCAGTGCGGCACGTACGCGCGTACTGCTGACGCGTTCACCATCAACATTAAAGGTATGCATGCTGACCACCTGAAAACCGTGGCGCTCACCCGCCTGCTGCAGCATGGCAAAATCGCCAGCGCGGCCCTTGCCAAAACGGAAATCGTCGCCCACGACCAGGTAACGAATGCCAAGCCCGCGTACCAGCACCTCGTCGATAAAGGCCTCGGCCGTCATTGCGGCGAATCGCTGGTCGAATCGAATCAGCAACACGCGATCGACCGAGTAGCGCTTCAGCGCCTGCAGCTTTTCACGTAAGCGGGTGAGCCGCGGCGGTACCTCATCGGGCCGGAATACCTCCAGCGGCTGTGGTTCGAAGCAGATTACCGTAGTTGGGAGCCCCAGCGCTTCGCCCTTCTCTGCCAGCTGACCGATCACCGCCTGGTGGCCCAGGTGCACCCCGTCGAAATTGCCAATGGTGGCAACGCAGCCATGATGGTGAGGCCGCAGATTGTGCAATCCGCGTATGAGTTCCATGATTCGGCTCTGTCGGGGTCTGGGTTAACGACGATCTGGTAAAAATCGAGAAGCCGGCAAGGTTACCGGTTCGGTTTCGGCAGGTCCAGCAAGGGGCTCAGGCGTGCGACCAGTCGGGATCCATCTCCTCGACCACCTGTTCCAGCGGTCGACGATTGGCAAAACCCTCCGCATAGCCATGGTAGTGGGCCAGGCGCAACTCCGGAAATTTCCAGCACAGATAACCATCGCCGGTATCAAAATCCACCAGCCACAGGCCTTTGACTACCAGGCCCAGGCGCTCCATCTTGCCGACCCAGCGTTTGACCACGGTCTCGTACTGATGCTCGACCTCGGCAATTCTGGGGTCGGTGGGCAGCAGGGCCTCCAGCGATTTGCGCACCGGTTCCAACTCGGCATAGGCCGTCTGGGTAATACGCCGCACCAGCGGGAACAGGGCCTTCGCCTCGGATAGCGAGAACACCCGGGGATCCCCGGTGGGCACGATCTCGGCGATATCGATTCGGTCGCTCATTTCTGCAAGGTCTTTAGATCCAGTTTCAGTTCGGTAGGCCGGGTTCCCAGCACCGCCATTATTAAAACATAGACCAGGAATCCGGCAATGATCCAGAACGCCAGCCGGAATACCCGCTCGTAGACGTCCATCGCCAGCCACAGTGACAGATCACCCTTGTTACAGCAGAGCATGTAGGCCATGACGCCGCTGGCGATGGCGACCCGCAGGTACAACCACCCCCAGCCCCGGCCCGGGGCATAGGCATTGATCCGCCGCAGCCGCAGGAACAGCATGCCGGCATTGAGATAGGCGGCAATGGAAATGGCCAGCGCCAGGCCGACGTGCTTCAACGGCCAGACCAGCACCAGACTTAATATAATGTTCGCACCAAAAGCGACGGCGGCAATCTTTGCCGGTGTGGCAGTATCGTGGCGGGCGTAGAACCCGGGTGCCAGCACCTTGACCAGGATGAATGCCACCAGCCCCGCGGCAAATACCACCAGCGCCTGGGCCGTCTTGACCACATCCTGCTCGACAAACGCGCCATAGCGAAACAGCGTGGTAATCATTGGCTCGGCCATCACCATCAACCCCACTGACGCCGGTACACCGATCAGGAATACCCAGCGCAGGGCCCAGTCGAGCATGCGCGAAAAGGTCTCGGGCGATTCGGCCGCGTGCTCGCGTGACAGGCTGGGCAGAATCACCGTGGCCAGCGCAATTCCGAATACGCCAAGCGGGAACTCCATCAGGCGATCGGAATAGTAAAGCCAGGAGACACTGCCGGTAATCAGGAACGAGGCCAGCACCGTGTTCACCAGCATATTGATTTGCGAGACCGAGCTGCCAAAGATGGCCGGCACCATCAGCTTGAATACCCTGCTGACCCCCTCATCCCGCTTCAGCCGCGGCCGCGGCAACATGCGAATCTGGCGCAAGAACGGAATCTGGAACAGCAGCTGCGCGACACCGGCTATAAACACGCCCCACGCGAGTGCCATCACCGGTTCGGCCATATGCGGCGCCAGCCAGATGGCACAAGCTATGAGCGAGAGATTGAGCAGCACCGGGGTAAACGCCGCGGCGCCAAAGCGGCCGTAGGTATTGAGCACCCCGGCGGCCATTGCCACCAGCGAGATGAATAGTAAATAGGGGAAGGTGATGCGCAGCATGGCCACTGTCAGGTCGAACTTCTCCGGCTCGTCAACGAATCCCGGGGCCAGTGCCATGATTAGCAGCGGTGCGGCGATGACGCCGACCAGGGTAACCACGAACAGGATGGCGGCGAATGCGCCCGCCATGTGGCCGGCAAAGGCGCGGACCTCATCCTCCCCGCGCTTGCTGCGATACTCGGTAAACACCGGGACGAAGGCCTGGGAAAACGCCCCCTCGCCAAAAATGCGACGGAAAAAATTGGGGATTCGGAAGGCAACGTAGAAGGCATCAGCCGAGACGCCGACTCCGGCACCGATCAGCCGGGCAAACAGGATATCGCGCACCAGCCCCGCCACCCGGGACAGCAGGGTCATGCCACCGGTAACGGCGGTGGATTTGAGTAGTTTTTGTGGCACGTACCGGCTCCAGGTCAGGCGTGCCCGAGTGTACCGCGGGCCGCCGGAAAAGGGGAAATATAAGGGAAAAAAGCCCGCAAGCCATTGACAAGGGAGGACAAAAACTCCATAGTTGCGCGCCCGCGGGTAGCCCAAATCGGAAATTCCGGGTTACCGACGCAACCGAATTGAACGTAAGGAGATAGCATTGGCTAATTCAGCACAAGCCAGAAAACGCGCCAGACAGAACGTGGTCCGCCGTACCCACAACACCGGTCGTCGCTCGATGATGCGCACGCATATCAAGAATGTCCTGAAGGCCGTCGCGGCCGCGGACAAAGATGGCGCCAAGTCCGCTTATGAAAGCGCGGTGTCGGTCATTGATCGCTCTGCCAAGGCTGGCCTGATCCACAAGAATGCTGCCGCCCGTTACAAGAGCCGTCTGAACGCCCGGGTTCGCGCGATCTAGTATTCGCCAGAAAGAAAAAAGAAAAGCCGGTGTCGACGCAAGTCGCGCCGGCTTTTTTAATGCCTGCCTGTATTGCCAGACCAGCGCCTACTAGACCAGCGCCATGTTATCGCGGTGGATTAGTTCCGGCTCGTCGACATAGCCCAGGATGGATTCAATCTTTTCGCTGCTCTGGCCAATAATGCGCGTGGTGTCACTGGCGTCATAATTCACCAGCCCGCGAGCGATTTCGCGACCGTCGGCATCGACCAGCGACACCAGTTCTCCGCGCGAGAACCGGCCCTCTACCGCGGTCACGCCAACCGGCAACAGGCTCTTGCCCTGCCCCTTCAGTACCGAGACTGCTCCGTTATCCAGTACCAGGCGCCCTCGCGGTTTCAGGTGACTGGCGAGCCACTGCTTGCGCGCGGTCAGGCGACCCTGCGCCGGTGCCAGGTGTGTGCCCAACGATTCACCGGCGAGCACGCGGGTCAGGACTTCCGGTTCCCGCCCGGAGACGATAACGGTGGCCGCACCGGAACGTGCCGCCTTGCGCGCCGCCTCCAGCTTGGTACGCATACCGCCTCGGCCAAGGGCGCCGGAGTCACCGGCCATGGCGTCGAGCGCCAGATCTCCCGCCTCGCCTTCACTGATCAGGGTCGCGTCGGCGTGGGTACGCGGGTCGGCACTGTAAAGCCCGGACTGGTCAGTCAGAATAATCAGAAGTTCGGCCTCAATGACATTGGCCACCTGTGCGGCCAGGGTGTCATTGTCACCAAAACGGATTTCTTCTACAGCGACGGTATCGTTCTCGTTGATCACCGGGATAGTGCCAAGCTGCAACAGAGTACGCAGTGTCGTGCGTGCATTGAGATAGCGACCGCGATCGGCCAGGTCGTCGTGAGTCAGCAATACCTGTGCAGTCTGCAGTCCATGCTGCTGGAACGCGCTTTGGTATGCCTGGATCAAACCCATCTGCCCAATGGCCGCCATCGCCTGCAGTTCGTGCAAGGCATGGGGCCGGGTTTTGCGCCCGAGACGCTGCATGCCAACGGCGACCGATCCGGAAGTAACCAGCAGTAACTCCATCCCCTGCTTCCGCAGGTGCGCCATCTGCCCGACCCAATTCTGGATCGCGGCCACATCCAGTCCTTCGCCGCTGCCTGCGAGCAGGGCGCTACCGATTTTTACCACGCAGCGTCGAACGCTTTTCAGGCGCTCACGATTGTGGGTCTTGGTTTGATTCGACATTTTCCGGCTCTTGTTGGGTTGCTGCTTGTTCTTTGAGCTCTTCCAGGCGATTCATCAGTGCACCGGTCAGCGCCCGGCAACCATCGCCATTCACGGCTGAAATGTAGTACACCGGACCGTACCAGCCAATGGCCTCGACAAAATCCTGACAGCGTTGCTCGCGCTCAGCCTCTGGAAGCAGGTCCATTTTATTCAGCACCAGCCAGCGCTCGCGACTTGCCAGCTCCGGACTGTAACGCTCAAGCTCGCCGACAATGGCGCGGGCGTCGGCGACCGGGTCCGCGTCGGGATCCAGCGGTGCCATATCGACCAGGTGCAGCAAGATACGGGTACGCGCCAGGTGCTTGAGAAAACGGATGCCCAGGCCGGCGCCCTCGGCCGCACCCTCGATCAGGCCGGGTATATCGGCGACGACAAAACTGCGATGGGCCTCGACCCGCACCACACCCAGATTGGGATAGAGCGTGGTGAACGGGTAGTCCGCCACCTTCGGGCGTGCATGCGAGATTGCCCGGAGTAGCGTCGACTTGCCGGCATTCGGCAGGCCCAACAGGCCAACATCGGCCAGTACATTCAATTGCAACTGCAAGGTGCGCTGTTCGCCCGGCGTGCCGTTGGTGGTCTTGCGCGGTGCCTGATTGGTACTGGACTTGAAACGGGCATTACCCAGCCCCGGGGTACCACCGCGGGCTACCATCATGCGCTCGCCATTGGCGGTAACTTCACCGATGCGTTCACCGGTATCGAAATCGAGAACGATGGTGCCAAGCGGCACCTCGATCTCGAGGTCGTCCGCCGACAGCCCGGTCTTGTTGCGGCCGGAGCCATTGGCGCCACGCTTCGCCTGGAACCGGCGCTTGGTGCGGAAATCGGCCAGGGTATTGAGGCCATCGTCACCGACCAGGTAAATACTTCCGCCGCGACCGCCATCGCCACCATCGGGCCCGCCCTTGGGAATAAATTTTTCCCGGCGAAAACTCAGGCAGCCGTTGCCGCCATCACCGGCGGCAACGTCGATTTTTGCTTCGTCTACAAACTTCATGACACCTAGTCTACCTGAGCTATCTGCTGCCCTAGAAAGCAAAAACCCCACCTTGTCGCCAAAGTGGGGTTTTTGTCATTTATCTGATTGCGGCGGTTCAGGCCGGATTGATGCTTACCGTCTTGCGGCTCTTCGGACCTTTAACGCTGAACTCGACCACACCATCCGCTTTGGCAAACAGGGTGTCGTCTTTTCCACGACCGACGTTGGTGCCCGGGTGGAACTTGGTGCCACGCTGGCGAACCAGGATATTACCGGCCAGTACCTTCTCGCCGGCGTAGCGTTTTACGCCAAGGCGCTTCGACTCTGAATCGCGGCCGTTACGTGAACTACCGCCTGCCTTTTTATGTGCCATCTCTCTTAACCTCTATCGTTTACGCGCCGGTGATGCCGGTGACTTCCAGCTCAGTATAGGACTGGCGGTGGCCGGCATGCAGGCGGGAATCTTTACGACGGCGCAGCTTGAAGATGCGAATCTTCTTGTCACGCCCGTGGCCACGGACCGTGGCGGTCACATTGGCGCCTTCTACCAGGGGCTTGCCGATTTTCACCTGGTCACCGTTGCTGACCATCAGCACCTCTTCCAGGTTTACGGTAGCGCCTTCCTCGACCGGCAACTTCTCTACGCGGACGACGTCGCCCGGGCTTACACGATACTGTTTGCCACCGGTTTTAATTACTGCGTACATGTCGATTTCTCCCGACAAAAAGCCACTGAAAAATCAGCGGTCTGGCTTCAAAGGGCGGCAATTCTAGCGACTGCCGGGGGCCCGGTCAAACAACTTGACGCCGAAACTGCCTGCCCATAGCATGCCTCCCCCATGCGATCGAGCCAACCGCAAAAAACAGCGCCAGAAATCGATGCCCAGGCCATCCGTGACCTGGTTTCAGGGGAAATGGATGCGGTCGACCGGGAGATCCAGGGGCGCCTGGCCTCGGACGTGGTGCTGATCAACCAGCTCGGGGCCTACATTATAAATAGTGGCGGTAAGCGCCTGCGGCCGCTGCTGGTACTGCTGGCCGCCCGGTGTTTCGACTACCGGGGCCCGGATCTGGCAAAACTGGCGGCCATTATCGAGTTTATCCACACCGCCACCCTGCTTCACGACGACGTGGTCGATGCCTCCGAGCTGCGTCGCGGCAATGCCACCGCCAATTCGGTCTGGGGCAACGAGGCCAGCGTACTGGTGGGCGATTTCCTCTACTCACGCTCGTTCGAGATGATGGTGGAACTTAATAATATGAGAATCATGGCCATTCTCGCCGGCACCACCAATACCATCGCCGAAGGCGAGGTGATGCAGCTGATGAACTGCAACGATCCGGACACCTCGGAA
>Ga0209742_10001561_pt1 | contig 10205 bp, 9 predicted proteins | sample DeeMarSeWOR38_10_FD_187462 | JGI IMG/M metagenome (GOLD analysis project Ga0209742, IMG submission 187462) | Marine sediment microbial communities from White Oak River estuary, North Carolina - WOR-3-8_10 (SPAdes) (version 2) | ecosystem: Environmental > Aquatic > Marine > Intertidal zone >... | reverse complement strand
GTTTTTACTCGTCATCACATCTTTGACTTTCAAGGTTGCATCAGTCACAAATCTGAGATCACGGTTGGTAACGATCCCGGCAAGTTTTTCACCCCGCAGTACGGGTACACCGGATATCTTGTAGTTGGCCATCATGGTCTGGACTTCGGAAACCCGCTGGCCTTCAGTAACTGTTACCGGGTCAATGATCATACCCGATTCAGATTTTTTAACCTTTTCAACCTGACGGGCCTGCTCATCAATAGGCATGTTTTTGTGGATAATTCCTATCCCGCCTTCCCGTGCCATAATGATGGCGGTCCTGTATTCGGTCACGGTATCCATTGCAGCACTGACCAGGGGAATATTGAGCCTGATATTTTTGGTAAGCAGGGTGGAAACATCAACTTCTGAAGGGATAACAGTGGAGTTGGCCGGAACCAGAAGTAGATCATCAAAGGTGTATGCAGGTTCAATGACATCGGATTGCATGTTCAATCTCCTTGAAAAAATAATGAAAGTGGTTCAGTTGGCGATGGCTGCTGCCGGGGAAAATATTATTTACTCACTGCTTCAGAATTATATGGCAGAATGGTTCTGATATCGTAATGATAGCAGTGAATTACTCGGAAGACATAACTTATTCCTAATGTGAACCACTTATACAAAAATACCCTGGTAATTGCAAAGTCCTTTTCCTGCTGCAAAGCAATATTTATAAGGAAAATTCTTAAAGCCGATCAGCGGGCCCTTTGGCCCAGTAGTTAGGGGTGCAGTCCTCGCACGTTATGCTGCTGAGCAGAATTCCTTCTAGAAGCCCGGTATCGCTGATCTGCATCCGATCCTGGTGAAGGAGTTTCAAGAGTATCTGTAATATTCGTATACCTGCGGGCAGGATTTCTCCCCTGCCTTCCCCAAGACAGGGGAGTTTGTTGCGCTTTTCAGCAGGAAGCGCTGAGAGTTTGGCCCAGAGTTCTTCGATGGCAGTACTCTGCAGTACATGACCATGCACCAAGGATTCGTTATAGGATGGCAGTCCCAGTTGCAGGGCTGCCAGGCTGGTTGCCGTTCCCCCGCAGCCGATAATGGTAATCTGCCGGGTTTTTTCCAATAGTTTTAGCTTTTCAAGAGATGAGTTAAGAGTTTCTGTAAGCAGACTGTCTAAGCTGGCGAAGTTGTGTTGTGGTTTTGTAAAAAATCTTTCAGTGAGCCAGACAGCGCCGAGGGGTAAACTTATCGTCCTGATATTTTCTGTAAAGGGTTCAGTGAAAACCAGTTCTGTTGAGCCGCCGCCTACATCTACCAAAAGAAAAGGAGGGCTGAGAAGTTTCCTTTTACCTGATAACGCTCCGGCAAGACTCAAGCGGGCTTCTTCCTCACCATCTAAAATATGAATTGACTGCTGCAGGATTTCTTCAGCCTTCTGCAGAAAAAGTTGGTTGTTTTGAGCCTGGCGCAGAGCCTCGGTACCGCATATGCGAATGAAGTGCGGTTGGTACCGGTCCAATATTTCCCGGAAAGTTTGCAGCACTGCAAATCCTTTTTGCATGGCTTCATTCTGCAGCAGGCCATTTTCTTTCAGGCCGCGGCCCAAACGGACAGTCTCCAGTTTTTTGGCCAGCGCAAGCAAGGTTTTTGTTGAACAGTCAGCTACCAGAAGCCTGAAGGTATTTGACCCCAGATCGATCCCGGCTGCAATATGTTGATGAATTGTCATTGATTCAGGCAACTGAATGGTTTAAGTTTGTCCGCATCGTAATAAGCACGATTGCATCTTGTCTGCCTCATTTAGCTGAAAATTCATGCCAGTACGAAAAGAAATGCTGATTCCCATTAACCCCGATAATCCGCAACCGCGGAGTATTAAACAGATTGCTGATAAACTCCGCAGTGGTGCTGTCATCTGTTATCCCACTGATACAGTGTACGGGATCGGCTGTGATATTTTCAATCAGAAAGCAATCAAGAAAATCTTTCAGATTAAAAAACGGCCGATACATAAACCTTTCAGTTTTATGTGTTCAAGCCTGAAGAATGTCAGCGACTATGGGCATGTTTCAAATGTAGCATACCGGATAATGCGCAAAGCGCTGCCCGGACCCTTTACCTTCGTCCTGCCTGCTACCAAGATTGTTCCTAAAATAATGATTACAAAACAAAAAACAGTCGGTATCCGGGTCCCGCAGAATAATATCTGCCTTGCACTTATTGAGGCTCTTGGTAATCCGATAATTACGACCAGTGCGATTCTGGATGATGAGGGGCTTCCGCTGTCAGAAGCTTACGAATTTGATGAACTTCTTGGAAATATGGTTGACCTGGTGATCGATGGTGGCATGGTATACCCGGATCCTTCAACAATAGTAGATTTTTCCAAGGACGAACCAGAAATTCTCAGGCATGGTAAAGGTGATATCAGCCTGTTCTATGCCTGAGGGCAAGAGGCCAGCACTTTTCTTCGCAGCTCTCCAAGAGAGTTCACATTACGGAAGACATCAGGTAGACATATACCCTGTTAAATTTTTTCGATCAACGCCTCTTTGAGGGATTTACTCATGGCAAAGTGCAGAGTCTTGCGGGGCGGGATTTCCATAACTTTACCAGTCTTGGGATTTTTGGTCTGTCTTGCTTTTCGATTGCGAACTGAAAAACTGCCAAATCCACGAATTTCAACCCTATTGCCCTGGTCAAGTGATTCGGACATTGTTTCAATTATAATATCAACAGCCTTGCTGATATCTTTTTTTAAATAACCGGTCAGATTAGCAGCGGTTTTTTCAACCAGATCTCGTTTTAACATGGTAGGTAGACCTCAATCAAAATATGTAAAAGTTTTACTTTAATAAATAATGCATGCAAGTAATTGACCACCGGCAAATATTTGTGCCCGGTACTACTGTAGGCCCGTCCACTCGAATGACAGGATAGGGTATAAAGGCGCGAAGTTATCAACGAGCGACTGTTCGGCGTTCGTTAAAAGGTTGAAGAGGGAAAATTTTCTTTCAGCCTTCGGGTAGATGAGCTGCGGTTCTTTCGTGTCAAGTCCACCCAGATCAGCGGCAATGGTAATAGCATCGGTAAAATTTCCCAGGCTGTCAATGAGCCCTGCTTCAAGGGCCTGTTCCCCTGTATAGACCCTGCCGTCTGCCAACTCGAAGATGGTCTCTTCCGGCATTGACCTTGCTGCCGCGATATCCCGGACAAACTGGTTGTACACATTATCGATCAGGTCCTGCATGATTTTGCGCTCATCCTCGCTTAAAGGGCGATTGCTTGCTCCGATATCCTTTAGGGGGCCGCTTTTTATCACTTGACTCTTGTAGCCGATCTTTTCAAATAAACCCTCAAGGTTGGGGAATTTCACTATGACACCGATTGAACCGGTCATGGTGCCGGGATTTGCCATGATAGTATCGGCCCCCAGGGCGGCATAGTATCCACCGGACGCCCCCATGGAGCCCATGGACGCCACTACAGGTTTTACTTCGTTGGTCCGTTTTATTTCCTGGTAGATTTCCTGTGCTGCGCCTACTGCACCACCCGGACTTTCAATACGCAGTACGATCGATTTGACATTAGGATTGTTCCTGAATTCCGTCAGATGTTTCAGAACTTGCTCAGATGAAACAATCAAGCCTTTCAGCTCGACGACCCCCACCCCGTCTTTCCTGGAAAAAATATCTGTTTGGGGGCTATGCCTGATGAGTGAAGAAATAAGCAGGGATATTCCTCCCAGAAAAAGGAAGAATATCCCTGTCAGTATAAAAAGTCCCAAAAGAATAGGATGTTTTTGACGAAATGAGCTCATGGTATCAATCAGCAGCCGGCAAAGTCTTTGAATGCAGCAGCTGTTAAATGAATAATATCAGGAGCGCATACATGACCTGCAGAAGGGCTTAACTATTCCTTATCCTTATCGGTCTCCGGTTCATCATCCCCGGCTTCATCAGTAGTTTCGGCTTCTTCTTCAGCTTCAAGCTCGGCAGCCGCTGCCTCAGTCTCGACTTTTTCCTCTTCAGTCTCCTGTTCTGCCGGCGTTGCCGCCTCCGCCTCGACTTTCTCCTCTTCAACCTCTTGTTCTGCAGGCGCTGAGGGCTCTTCCGCAGCTTTGGCTTCGCCCTTGCTGCTGGTTTCTTTGCTCTCCAGCTCCTCTTTCAGCAGGTCGCCAATGGTTGCAGGACCGCTAGCTTGTTTCTTCTTGTAATCTTTAAGGGAATCCTCACCAGGTTCATCATCCAGCGCCTTGATGGAGAGACCTATTTTCCTGTCCTTGGATGAAACATTGATTACTTTTACCTGCAGATTGTCACCGACATTGTACATGCCTACGGGGGTGTTGATTTTTTCTTTACTGATCTCGGAGACATGGACCAACCCTTCAACGCCTTCTTCCAGTTGGACGAATATGCCGAAGTCTGTGACATTGGTAATTTTACCTTCGACAATGGCACCTGTTGGATAATTGTTGAGTGCTGCCTGCCATGGATCAGGTTCAAGTTGTTTAATGCCAAGTGAGAAACGCTCATTTTCCCGGTCAATTTTTAAAACCACTGCCTGGATGGTATCACCCTTGGCATATTTCTCTGTTGGGTGCTTGATTCGCTCAGTCCAGGATAGATCAGAGACATGAATGAGACCGTCAATGCCTTCTTCAATACCGATAAATATTCCGAAATCTGTGATGTTCTTGATCTTGCCTTCGATAATAGAGCCAACCGGATAGTTTTCACTGACCAGATCCCAGGGATTCGGATGCAACTGTTTCATACCCAGAGAGATACGTTTGGTCTCGGTCTCTATGTTGAGTACCATGACCTCAACCTCATCACTAACGGCAACAAGTTTGGATGGATGTCTTGGTTTTTTGGACCAGGTCATTTCTGATATATGGATCAGGCCCTCTACGCCCTCTTCAAGCTCAACAAAAACACCGTAGTCGGTAATGGAGACAACCTTGCCGACGGTTTTGGAGCCTAATGGATAGCGCTCAGTAACCGTAGCCCAGGGATCGGGACGCATCTGCTTGATGCCCAGGGACACCCGGTCAGATTCATGATCGTATTTAAGAATTTTAACATCTATTTCATCGCCGACCTTATACAGCTTTGCAGGATGGGAAACCCGGCCCCAGGACAGATCGGTGATGTGGCACAAGCCATCCATGCCGCCCAGGTCAATAAAAAGTCCGTAATCAGTTATATTGGTAACCGTTCCTTTCACGACCATACCCTCTTCAAGGGATTTGCGCATATCGTCGCGCATTTTCTCCCGATCTTTTTCGAGAATAGCACGGCGTGAAATAACGACATTATTTCGCTTTCTGTTAAATTTGAGAATTTTAAAAGGAAAGGTCTCACCTATGAGCGAATCCAGATCTTTCACCGGACGCAGATCAATTTGAGAGTAGGGCAGGAAGGCAGGTACCCCGATATCGACCGACATCCCGCCTTTTACGCGATTTTCAATCTTGCCGTCTATAGTCCCATCTTCCGCCTGTATTTTGGCGATCTCTTCCCATACTTTGATACCGATTGCCTTTTCCCGCGACAGCAGCAGTCCGCCTTCCTCTTTTCTTTTTTCCACGAAGACTTCAAAGGAATCACCTATGTTGATTTCCGGTTCTTCCCCTTCCGTACGGAATTCAGAGAGAGGGATGTAGCTTTCAGCTTTGTCACCAATGTCAACGAGAACATGATCATCAACAACGCCGACGACTGTGCCCATTATGACATCTCCCACTTTACTTACTGAACTGTTCTCTTCCATTTCGAAGAGATCAGCAAAACTCATCTCTTCTGAACCTTTTTGGCCTGCTTCTGTAACGTTTTTTTGTGTTGAATTTTCTGTCATGTTAGTTCTTGCCCTTTAGCGTGGTTTCTGCCAACTAATTTAAAATTGATCTTATCTCCCAGTTCTGGAAGGTCCAAAAAGGGCTATATACCAAAGACTACGATCAAACACAACTTTTTCTTGATAAAAAGTATTACATGCGGCGCATGATTTCGGCATACTAATTATGTAGGCTGCAATAGGCTAAAAGCAGATTGTAAGGAGTGAAAACTTGGACTATAGTGTTGTCGCTGCTGGCTATTGCAAATAGATAAATGGTATTGAAATTGAAGCTTATGCGCGTGGCAATGTATTATAATAATAGGGATGTTCGGCTTGAAGAGATGGAGATCCCTAAAATTGGTTCCGATGAACTGCTGGTGCAGATCTTTGCCAGTTCGATCTGTGGCAGCGATACCATGGAATGGTACCGAATCAAGCACGCTCCACTTGTGCTGGGACACGAGATAGCCGGCCGGGTTGCAGAGGTCGGCAAAGGTGTAACAGGGTTCAGCAAGGGTGACCGGGTTGTTGCAACTCATCATGTTCCTTGTTATGCCTGCCATTATTGCAGGAGCGGTCATGAGACGGTTTGCGATACCCTCCTTGGCGGGACGCATTTTGATCCGGGAGGATTCTGCGAATATGTGCGGTTACCGCCGATTAATGTTGAGCGCGGCACCTGGCTTCTGCCTGATGAGGTGACATATGAGTCTGCTACATTTGTCGAACCTCTGGCCTGTGTTCTGCGCGGACAAAGGTTCGCAGGCATTCAACCCGGCGCTGGAGTGCTTGTCCTGGGCAGCGGCATAGCAGGTCTGCTGCATATTAAGCTGGCCCTGGCCAATGGTGCAGGCATGGTCGTTGCTACAGATCTCAACCATGAGCGACTTGCCTTGGCTAAACAATTTGGCGCCCACCATATACTTGCAGCAGACTCAGATATAGCAGAAGAATTCAGAAAATTGAATAACGGGCGTGGAGCAGATGTTGTGATAGCCTGTGCCGCAGCAGAGGCTGTCTGTCAACAGGCTTTTCATGCCGTGGGCCGCGGTGGAGCCATCCTGCTGTTTGCCCCTGCTCCGGCCGGAACTGTTGTGCCGTTATCTATAAATGATGTTTTCTGGCGCCGGGACGTCACAGTTACAACATCATATGCGGCAAGCCCGTCGGATTGTGCCGAGGCACTGGAACTTATCCGGTCAAAGCAAGTCAGGGTTGAAGACATGATAACCCACAGGTTAGGTCTGGCGGAGACCGGCAAGGGTTTTAAGCTGGTTGCCGAGGGTGGAGCGTCACTGAAGGTGATTATTAAGCCACAAGAATAATTGAACAGATATTGTAAAAAGCACTCTACGGACAGGTATTACGCCCGTAATTTATTGAATTGTTAGGTCCTGTTGCTGACAGCGAGACTTTTTACCATTATATCAATGATGAAAAAGAAAAAGTAAAGGAGATGCGTTATGCCTGAAGTTGATAAAGAGGGGAAAGATTTCAGCCTGGATCAATCGGTAAAAACAGAAGGATTTTTTCTCAAAGGTTCCAATTCGCTGGATTGGGGCATGAAAAACCGTTTGTCCCGGATTTTTAATCCTGAAACAGGCCGTACCGTGATGCTTGCCATTGATCATGGATATTTTCAAGGCCCGACAAAGGGTCTTGAACGGATTGATCTGAGCATTCTACCGATCGCACCCTATGCAGATACCCTGATGCTTACCCGTGGAATTCTCCGCTCTGTAGTGCCGCCTTCCTATACCAGGGCTATTGTGCTGCGAGCAAGTGGTGGCCCCAGTATTCTCAAGGAGCTTTCCAACGAGCAGATCGCAGTTGATATTGAGGATGCCGTTCGCCTCAACGCAGCAGCCGTGGCAGTACAGGTATTTATCGGCGGTGATTATGAAACACAGTCGGTTCATAACATGACCAGACTGGTTGATATCGGCACACGTTATGGTATTCCCGTATTAGCCGTAACCGCAGTGGGAACCGAAATGAAAAGGTCGGCCCGTTATTTCAGGCTGGCCTGCAGGATTTGTGCTGAGCTTGGGGCCCATTATGTCAAAACATACTATATTCCGAAAGGTTTTGAGTCCGTGACCGCAAGCTGTCCGGTACCCATCGTAATGGCAGGCGGCAAAAAGATTCCGGAAATTGATGCCCTTACCATGGCGTATAATGCGGTACAGGAGGGAGCTGCCGGTGTGGACATGGGGAGAAATATTTTTCAGGCTGATTCACCAGCTGCAATGATCCAGGCCGTAGGTGCAGCCGTTCATCAAAACCTGCCCCCCAAACAGGCCCATGAGATGTATCTGGAGTTAAAAAATACAAAATAATGAGATGTTGAATGAATAATTAAAGGCGGATATTTAACAGAAACCCGCCTTTAATTATTCCTAGATCAATTTTAAAGCTACTTCGTAAGTTTGGTAAACTTTGAACCCTCAAGTGACAGGTTGAACATAAGCCCCTTGAGGCCGAAAACAAAACCGACAATGGGGTGCTGGATGTTTTTTGTATCAACAGAACCGCCGGCACCAATATCAATAAGAGCAACGGAACCATCAACCCCGGCACGCCAGCCAAGACTGTCCCGGAAAGTTGTTAGTGCAGTTTCGTCCATGAAGATTATGACAACATTTTTGGACTGTGCCCCAATCTGGAAGCCGAAAGAGCCTGCACCAAGGCTATAGTAATCCACGGTTTTCCCGTCAATAAGAAGGGCCCCTTCCCCGTACTCACCGCCAAGACCGAAACCAACCCTGATGACATTGGGGATAACAAGAACGCCTTTGGAGTTTTTTAAAAATTCCTGTGCTCCGGGGACTTCATTTGAAAAACGGTTCAAGGCCACATCAACACTGACGTCAATTTCCTTGGCGCTCCGTGCCTGAGCCCCTGGTGCAAAATAAGGTGAGATTACCAGGACTAAAAGAATAACAGTTGCCGCTGTTGAGATGATCCGTTTACAGGTTTGCAAATTTATAAACATAAAAAAATTCCTCCCTCAGAATGGATTTGATCAAAAAAAAATGTCCTGAGTTAAATAATACGCTTTGCAGTCCCTTTCAAGAGATTTTATTGATGTCATCGGAGGTGGCGATGCTGGGGACCTTTTTTCTTTTTGCTAAAAAAGCTAGGCATATTCAGGAAAAAGCTGCAGCAAAGATTTTTCATTTGCAGCTGCAATCCCCCTTTCAGTGATGATGCCGCTCACCAATCGCGCGGGGGTGACGTCAAAAGCATAATTGGCAGCCGGAGTTTCAGGCAGCCCGCATAGAATTCTTGTCAATTTGTTGTTATCACTCAGGCCGGACACATACTTAACTTCATCGCCTGAACGGTTTTCAATTGGGATTTCACGCAGGCCGTCCCGTAATTCCCAGTCAATTGTTGAGGAAGGCAGAGCAACATAGAACGGGACATTGTTGTCTTTAGCGGCAAGGGCCTTGAGATAGGTGCCGATCTTGTTGGCTACGTCACCGGTGCGGGTCGTGCGGTCAGAGCCGACAATAACCACGTCTACCATGCCGTGCTGCATAAGATGCCCGCCTGTATTATCTGCGATGAGGGTATGGGCAATACCTTCCTGGTGCATTTCCCAGGCAGTCAGCTTTGACCCCTGGTTCCACGGTCTGGTCTCATCAACCCAGACATGGATAGGAATATTTTCTCTCTGGGCAGCATAGATGGGGGCCGTGGCTGAACCGTAGTCCACAAACGCCAGCCAACCAGCATTGCAGTGGGTGAGAATATTAACCGGTGCACCATGTTTCCGTGTGCTAATATCCCTGATGATCTGCAGGCCGTGTTCGCCTATTCTGTGACAGTATTCTGCATCTTTGTCTGCTATTAGGCCTGCGGTCTCAAAGGCTTTTTGTATCCTGAGCCCATGATCTGATATGCCCGCAATAGCTGTAAGCTGCCTTTGTACGGCCCATGACAGATTTTTGGCAGTCGGCCTGGTAGCAAGGATTCTGTCCACTGAGTCCTCAAGGTAGGCTGTAAAATCTTTTCTAGGTGCGTGCAATAGGGCACAGTACATAGAATAAGCAGCTGTGGCGCCGATGAGTCCCGCACCTCTTACATGCATGTCCTTTATTGCAGAAACAAAGTGATCTAATGTGGTAAGCTTCTCAATAATAAATTTGTGTGGCAGATACCGCTGATCAATTATCTCAATGATTTGCGGATCGTCCTGTTTGGGCCAGATAGTCCGGTAGTGTATGCCGTTAACTTTCATAGTGGTAAGCTGGTGAAGTTAATCCTTTCTCAGGGGGATTTCCTCATTCGGTTAATTTGAGACCATTTTAACCGGATTAGAAATATGTTGTCAGTATATAATACGATATGAGACCCATACCGAGCGTGCCGTAAGCCAGCAGTCAGGG
>Ga0209742_10001560_pt1 | contig 10213 bp, 7 predicted proteins | sample DeeMarSeWOR38_10_FD_187462 | JGI IMG/M metagenome (GOLD analysis project Ga0209742, IMG submission 187462) | Marine sediment microbial communities from White Oak River estuary, North Carolina - WOR-3-8_10 (SPAdes) (version 2) | ecosystem: Environmental > Aquatic > Marine > Intertidal zone >... | reverse complement strand
CTCGAGGCTACCGTAGCCGACGCTCAACACCGGCAAGAACGAAAGGTGCTCCCCTAGCGGTATATCGTAGCCGCCGGAAACCGATAAGCCCCAGGTCTCCCATTCGCTGAAAACGAATTCGCCCGGCGCGTAGTCGAAGCCGCTTTCAACCGTCTGGTGAGCGACCAGGCCCTGGAGAAACGGCCTGGCGCTCGAGTCGTCATCGCCAAAAACGAACCGGAAAGGGAACTGGAAGTGCTTGAGCGCGGGATCGACTATACCCTCGCCCGCGTCCGGGTAGAAATAGGCCGAACTGATATCGCGGCTGACGGCAAAATCCACGATCGCCGCATAGCCTGCGCCGATCTTGACAGGGTCGAAACTCTCTTTGGCAAGCTCGCGAATCGCATCGATCAGATCGTCTGACTGCGCCGAGGCGAGACCGGGAAGGAACAGGCTGAAAGCCGCGACAACCGCGAGCAAATACGCACGAGTCGAAGAACTGCAGCGGTTGCCCGCTCGAAGAATATACAACAACGCGTTACCTCGCCCCCGGATCGCTGGCCGGGACCAAAGCGATCACGAGATGGTTTGTACAGGCAGCGAATCGTATCGCAGGATCGTCAGTTCTCGCCATCGAGCAGTCCGGACCACTTGCCCTGGGGCGTGGAGGCACGGGGCGTGGTCGCCGTCCTGGCAGGAGCCGCCGCCATTGCGATCACGCTGGGCCGCGGCGGCGGGTCGAGCGGATTCAGTCGCGCCTGGTCGGCGGCGCCTTTCCTCACCCAGTCGACACCCGAGCTGACCAGGAACATCGTTACCTGCATGTCGCTGCCAATCGCGCCGTTCGCAACGCTCCAGGCGACCGAAGAGCGTTCGTCGTTGAACCCGTTCGTTACCACCACTACCAGTTTCTTCTTCTCGGACATCGTCTTTACTCCTCACCCTTTCTCGTTTCGGAATTTCTGTAGCTGCATGGATCGCAGCGCAGTTACCGGCAAAGACGCATGAGTGAGCCAATCAGGTCCCGAAAATCGAAAAATAATCGCAAGTTATTGAAATTACTGGCGTGGCCCTGGCTCCGCGAAGCGCTTGATCCACTCCCTGAACTCTCCGTACCAGTGCACCGAGTTCTCCCGCGTCAGGATCCAGTGGTTCTCGTCCGGGTAGTACACGAGCCGTGACTCGACTCCGTTGCGCTGTAACGCGCGGAACAGCGAAAAAGCCTGGCCCACCGGTACGCGAAGGTCATTTTGTCCGTGGATAACGAGGCTGGGCGTATCGAAGTTCGCTGCCATATAGTGCGGCGAAATCGCCTCGTAGATTTCGGGTTTCTCCCAGTACGGTCCGAAGCGCTGGTCGTGAACCGCGAAGTCTGCCGACGTCTGCGCATACATGTCGTAGACGGCTGCGTGAATCACGAGCGCCTTGAACGGGTGTTCCTTGCCGAGCAGCACCGAAGACAGGTAACCACCGTAGCTGCCACCGCCGGCAACCATGCGCTCCGAGTCGATCCACGGCTTTTCGGCAAGCCACTCGGCCGCGGCGATAACGTCTGCGTAGGGTTTGGTCATCCAGTCCGGGTTGATGGAGTCGGTGAAATCCTGCCCGAACCCGGAAGAACCGTGGAAGTTCGGCCAGGCGGTGACGTAGCCCCAGGACGCAAAGGTCTGGGAGTTCCACCGGAAGTGAAAGCTGTCAGATGCGGCGCCATGCGGCCCGCCGTGAATCGCGAGCAGCAGCGGGTACTGCTTGCGCGAATCGAACCCGGGCGGGTAATGCACCCACATCTGGATCTCGTCACCATCCGCCCCGGTATAGGTAACCGATTCATAAGTGCCCACGTCCACATCGGCGAGAATCTCGTCGTTGAACCGGTCGAGGCGTACGGCATCGCCCTTCTTCGGGACGAGCACTACCCGCGGCGGGTACACGGCACTCTGGTTGCGAGCTACGAGCGTTCCGTCATCGGCAATGCTCAATCCGTCGTAACCGGTGGACCCGGTGACGGGTTTCGGCGCACCTTTGACCGGCAGGTAGTAAACGCGGCGCGTGCCGGCATCGTCGATCGCGCCGTAAAAGCCTTTCGAGTCGGGGGCCCATACGAGCCCGGAAGCCGACCGATCCCAATCCTCATGCAACATCGCTGTCTTGCCCGACCGAAGGTCGCGAACCATCAGCTTTGCCTGGTCGCCGTAGAAACCTGCAATGGCCTGGCGCGTATAGGCCAGCGAACGTCCGTCGGGCGAAAACAAGGGGGTGCCGTCGGCCGCCTCGTTTTGTTCCGTGATGTTTTCCGGGTCCGCCGTACCAATCTTCATGAGAAACACGTCGGGGTCCGGGTACACGCCTTCCGTGCGGCTGTTGGCGACGAACGCAATCAGTCCGCCGTCCGGCGAGACGTCGTAGTCGCCGGTATCGACATTCCTTCGCCGCAACTGCAGGCCCGTGCCCAGCGTCAGTGCTTCGACCTCACCGCCCGCCGCCGGAATACGGAACAGGTGGTTCTGCCGCTCCTCGTCGAGCCAGTGATCCCAGAAGGAATACGGCATCTCGTTCCAGACTTTCGCAGAGAGCTTGCTGTCCTTCTCCGCCTTGATCTCCTCGTCCATTTCCTCGAAGGTCATCTCGGGCCAGACATTCGAAACGAAATAGACATGTTCCCCGACCCACCTGGGTGCGGAGGCGCCGGTGGGCACGTCCGTCAGCTTGACGGCTTCACCTGGCCTGTCCATCGGCAACACGTAAATCTGCCCCGCTTCGTCGTCATTGCGCTTGCCGACGAATGCCAGCTGCGATCCATCCGGCGAAAAGACCGGATCGCTCGCGCTTCCGCCTTCAGCCGTGAGGGGGCGCTGCTCGCGACCCGGCTCGGTGGAAAGCAACCAGAGCCGCGTTTCGGGCTGGTAGGTTTTCTCCGGGTCATCCTTCTCCGGATAGGTCGTTACTGCCACCACGACATGCTCGCCGTCCGGGGAAACAACGGGCGGAGCGAGACGGGAAAGCTCCCACAGCAACTCGGCGCTCAGGCGCTCCTGATCCTCCGCGTTAGCTGCGAACGTCACGAGTAATGCCAGGCAGGACAGGACGATTCTCTTCATTCTTTGCACTCCGATCGGGTTTGTTGCAGCGGCAACCTTACCAGAGGGATCGAGGACATCACACGCAAACCGCGCGGTTGGCGCTCTGCTAAAGTAAGCCGCCTATGCTTTGTCGCTACCTGCTCGTACTCATCCCGTTCATTGCGGCCATGCCGCCCGTGCAGGCGAATGTGACTGATGCATCAACAGGCAGCAACGGCTGCTTGCAGTGCCACGCCACTGAGCAAGGCGGTTTCAACGCGGCCCACGCTTTCGCAGCCGATAACTGTGTCGTCTGTCATGCCGGCAACGCGGAGGCATCGACAGAAGCCGCTGCGCACGAGGAAATGATCTCGTTCCCGGGTGACCTGGCATCGGCAGATCGTGCCTGCGGCGCGTGTCACGGCAACCGTGTAATTGGCGTCGCGGGCAACCTGATGCAGACCGGCCAAGGTATCGTCCAGAAGACGCGTGCCGTCCTCGACGGTCCGGCGATTGGCGACGGGGATGCGAACTTCCAGTCGCTGGGCGACAGCGTTGCCGACTCGATGCTGCGCAAGCAATGCGCAAGCTGCCACCTTGGCCAACCGAAGAGTCGGCATGCGCTCGACGTGACGCGAGACCGGGGCGGGGGCTGCCTCGCGTGTCACATCAACGAATACCCGGACGACGCGCACCCGGCGCTGTCGACCCGCGTGGAGGACGGCCGTTGCTTCGGCTGCCACTCCCGTTCCGGCCGCATCTCGCTCAGCTTCACGGGGCTGGCGGAAGTCCCGCCGCCGGACAACCCTGACGACCGCCCGGAATTGCGCCTTGCAGACGGCCGCGCCGTGGAGCGCAGGCCGGCCGACGTGCACTACCGCGCCGGCATGAGCTGTATCGATTGCCACACCAGTGTGGGGCTGATGGCGGACGCCGGCGACGCCGGACACCAACGTGAAGCCGTGGATATCGCCTGCAGCGACTGCCATGGCAATGCCGGAGTACGGGTGTCGTTAGCGGAATGGCCACCGGAGCTCGCGGGCATGAAGAAGCACGTGCCTTATGACGTCGACGCCGATACGCGCTTCCTCACCACGAGCAGGAATGGCACGCCGTTGTGGCACATCGAGTTACGCAACGACGGAGCCTGGCTGCACACGAAGAACACGGGCCGCGTCCTGCAGATACCGGACCCGTCTCCCGCGTACCATGGCTCAGACCGATCGCACGAGAGGCTGACGTGCGCCGCATGTCACAGCCAGTGGGCGCCGCAATGTTTCGGCTGCCACATGGAATACGATCAGGACGGCGAACAATGGGATCACATCGACAAAGCGGTCACGCCCGGACGCTGGTCTGACCGGTTCTGGCACGCCGACAACGGGCTGCCGGCACTCGGTGTCAATGACGAGAACGAGATCGAGCCCTTCGTGCCGGGGATGATCATGACGGTCGCCCATCCGGACTGGGAGGAGACGAAATTCGTGCGGCAGTTTGCGCCGCTCTCCCCGCACACGACCGGCGCGTCGAGATCCTGCGCGTCCTGCCATCGCTCGGGCAAGGCACTCGGACTGGGCGACGGCGAAGTCGTCAGCGGCGGCGACGGGTTCTCGTTCTCACCCCGGCGCCCATTGCTGCAGGACGGCCTGCCGGCCGATGCCTGGACAAACGAAGACAACTCGCTGGGCGGACGTACACCGATTGGCGGGCAGCGTCCCCTCACCCCGGCCGAAATAAAGAGAATCCTCGGCGCCGAGATCGACACCAAAGCCCCCACCCCAGATTAGTTGCCAATTGAAAATGGTTCAGGCGTGTGCGAGACAAGGCGAAAACGGACGAGAAAGCGCAATGTACACATCAGTACACGAGCATTTTGAGGCCGTTTTTTTAACCCAGTATCGCGCCGCCTGAGACTTTTTCAGGCGGCTAGCAGGACTCCTCACCAGCCGGCGGCAGGTCAGGAAGATCTTCCTGTTCCTCGGTGAAGACCGGGGGCACGAACGGTTTTGCCTCGCCACGTTCTGCCGCGCCTTCGCCGCGGTCGCCGACGAAATAGCAGGCGTAGGCGCGCTGAGCGGACACCTGCGGATTCTCACCGTCCAGCTCTTCGGCCGGAATATCGGGATTGAGTATGCGCTCGTGCCAGGCGTTGTAGCCGCCGGTCACGAGATGCGCTTCGAGGCCGGCAAGCCGCAGCATCGTGGATGCCTTGGCTGCGTTCTCGGAACCGTTGGAGTACACGACGACTTTCCTGTCGTAGGGCAGGCCGGCGATGGTCTCGTCGGTGACGAGTTCCGCCAGCGGAATGTTGCGGGCTTCGTGAATCTTGCCCTGCGCGTATTCCTCTTGCGAACGAACGTCGATGAGCACGAAGTCCTTGCGCTCTTCGATCAGCCATTCGGCCAGCTGCTCGACGCTGACACGATCCTCCTGGCGCGCCGCAGACTGCGCGACATCCATGAACGATACCCGGGTACCGGGTTCCGGCGGTTGTCCGCATGCAGCGACTGTCGCCGCAATCATAATGAGCAGGATCGTATTCAGTCGTATTTCCATGTGCCTCTCGTCCGTTGTGCGTGGTTGATTTGCCGGCTGGTCAGTCGTGGAGCCGCTGCAGCAGCTCGGCATTATACTGGGTGTCGTACCGGGTCCAGCTACTTTCCTGGCCGATGTCGATCATGACCTGGCGCAGCACGTACCCCCCCAGTAGCACGAGCACCGGCGCGACGATGGCGACACGACGCGCGAAGCCGCGAATCTCCAGCAGCTCGAGTACCAGCGGCACCAGTAGCCCAACCCCGACGAACAGTACCCAGAATACCAGCGTATACGGACCGCTCATGATGCTGTCCAGCGCAATGAGCTGCTGCTCGGTACCGCTCGCGAGATTGACGATAAAGAGCGCCACGAGCGCCAGCTCGGCCGCTATCAGGACCAGGTCGATCCGGGTAAACAGAACTTTTTCGCTGTGTTTTCTTGCGACCAGCGCCACGAGCGCCGCTGCGGTCGATAAACCGGACACCAGGAACAGCGGTCCCAGCACACCGGAGTTCCAGAACGGCCGGGCGCTGAACGCGCTTAACAGGATACCGGTGTAGATGCCCAGTGCGATGCCGAACGGTATGGCCACCATCGCTATCTGTCGGCGATACGCCTCGCACCAGTCGAGCAGCTGCTTGCCTATCGAAAAACGATCGACATACGGCGAAACCTGCGGATAGCCGGCACGCAGGGTGGAGAGGATCTGCAGGATGGAGACCGGGTAAATGACGATCAGGATCCATGCGCCCCAGGACATCGGCGACAACACCTTGAACGCCGTGTAAAAACGAAACACGAACAGCTTGTGTTCGAGATCGAGGAACAGGGTCGTCATACCGAGCGACAATGCGATCGGCGCGAGCAAGGCGAGCCGCGTCGCCGCGAACGGTGCCTCCTCGTCCTTTCTCGCTATCGCGATGTACGCCGCGAAGACCATGATGCCGGCGGTGAGACCGCCGAGAAACAGGTACATCGCGACTTCCCAGGTCCAGATATGCAGGCTCGGGTCGATGAGCGCGTTACCGCGCGCGGTGACAAACAGTTCTTCCTTCATCTTCCGCGGCCCTCAGACCAGGTAATAAACGTTCGGCTCGTTGCCGGTTTCCGGCTTCAAGACTTTGTACTGTCGCGTCTTCAACAGGCGGCTGACTTCACTGCCCGTATCGTCGAGTGAACCGAAGTGCATGCAGCGTGTCGGGCAGCTCGATACGCACGCAGGGTCGAGGCCCTCCTCGACGCGGTGGTGGCAGAACGTGCACTTGTCGACGTAGCCATCCGGGTGCATGACAAGGCGCGCATCGTACGGACAGGCAGCAATACATGCCTTGCACCCGGTGCACATGTCGGGGTCGACGAGCACAATGTTCGTGCCTTTCCAGTGGTGGCTTGCGCCCGTCGGGCACAGGGTCACGCAGGTCGCGTTGGAGCAATGGTTGCAGCGCTCCGAGCGGAATTCCGTCGTCAGCTGCGGATATTTCCCCTGGGTCGCCTCGACGATCCAGTCCCTGTTCAGGCCGTCCGGTACCCTATTCTCTGTCTTGCAGGCTACGACGCAGTCGCCGCAGCCGATGCAGGTCTTCGTGTCGATCACCATGGCAAATCGTGTCATCAGTGATCTCCTCAGGCGCGGTCTTTGACGAAGGTTACAAAGCTCGCGCGCAACCCGGTGCCGCCCATGATCGGGTCGACCTTGATGTTGCCCATCAGCTCCGAGTCGTCAGCGCCGACACCGGCCGCCAGCCGCAGTCGCCTGGACTTGTGGCCGAATCCGTGCGCCATGAACACCGAGTCCGGTCCGATGCGTTCCGTAACACGTACCCTGACCTTGTTGCTGACCACACCGTTGGTGCCGCCGAGGCGAACGTAGTCGCCATTCTTCAGCGACCACTCGTTCGCAACCAGCGGGTTCACCCAGACCTGGTTTTCCGGAGAGAGCTGGAACAGCAACGGATTGTTCACGGTCTTGCCGAAGGTGTGTGCCGGCATACGCCCGTAATTCAGCCGGTAAAAGCCTTCCGGCACGGGGTCGGGAGGCGTGTAGACCGGCATCGGGTCGAATCCTTTGTCGGCCAGCTGCTTCGAGTAAAGTTCGATCTTGCGGCTGGGCGTGCGGAAGCGCACGCGTTCGCCGTCGCGGAAGTAAAGTGGCGTCTTGCGCGGGAAATTCTTGACGCCAATTTGTTGCATCTCCGCGAGCGAGCTGCCGACCTGTTTGAGCTGCCAGTCGAGTTTCTCGGAGAAGTCGTTCCAAGGAAAATACTCGTCCAGCCCGAGGCGCTTGCCCAGCTCCCTGGCAATCCACCAGCCCGGCTTGCTGTCGTACTTCGGCTCGAAGGCCGGCATGCGCAGCGCGAGCGACGGATGCCTTTCGCCCGAATTGCGCAGCTCATCGTAACGCTCGAGGTACGTGCATTCGGGGAGAATGACGTCGGCATAGCCCGTCATCTCGGACGGCATGGTTTCCACCACGGCTACGAGCTCCAGCGAGTTTGCTGCCTGCTCGAGCTTCTCCGTCATGCCCGGGACCGTCTGCGGCAGATTGGTGCCGTAGACCAGCCAGCCCTTGAAGAAGGCGTCGTCGCCGATCGATGCCTCGATCACGCCGTTCGTCACGCCCTGGCCGGCAAACGGCCACTTGCCGGGATACGCATCCGCCGTCTTCGCCTTCGGCTTCGGATAGTCCGGCAACGGATAGTTCGGCAGCTTGACCTTTTCCGGAATATAGAAGCCGCCCTCGCGGTTCCAGGATCCCAGCAGGGCGTTGAGCATCGCGATCGCGCGGCTGCGCTGCGTGTCATCGCCATACCAGACCGCGTGCCGGCCGGGATGCACTACGGTTGCCGGCGCCGCCTTCGCCATCTCGCGCGCCGTCTGCCGGATTACGTCCGGCTTGATGCCGGTCTCCAGGTACACCCATTCGGGCGTGTAGTCGCGTACGTGCCGGGCCAGCTGATCGAAACCGACCGTGTAGCGCTCGACGTAGTCCTTGTCGTAGAGCTCTTCCGTAATCAAGACGTTCATCCAGGCGAGCAGCAAGGCCATGTCCGTGCCCGGCTTGATGGGCAACCAGTACTTCGACTTGCTCGCCGGTACGCTGAAGCGCGGATCGACGGTGATCAGCGTAACGCCTCTGTTAAGTGCTTCGGCCAGCGTCTGCACCTGTCCGTTGTGCAGGTTCTCGCCGATGTGCGACCCGATCAGGACTATGCACTGCGAGTTGGCCATGTCGGTACGCTCGGGCGAACTGGCGGATTCACCGAAGGTCAGGCGAAAACCGACGTCGCGGGGTCCGCGGCACTGCGCAAAGGCGGGCTCGGCATGGCTGTTCGAGCCATAGGCTCGCAGCAGATGGCGGAAGTGGCTGCTGCCCGCGCCGTGGTTCAGCATGAGCATCCGTTCCGGACCGGCTGTCGCCGCGATCGACTTCATCTTGTCGGCAATGAAGTCGAGCGCCACGTCCCAGGACGCTTCGCGGAAGGTCTGCTTGCCGTCGATCGTCACGCGCATCAGCGGCTGTTTCAATCGGTCCGGATCGAGGTAAGCGCCCGGCCCGCCGGTGCCGCGTGTGCACAGGCGACCGCCGCTGTGCAGGTCGTCGGGGTTGCCGGTGATTTTCCAGAGTTCGCCGTCTTCCTTGTATACGTTGCCGGCGCACTTCCAGAAACACATGTCACAGATCGTCGGGGTCGTGCTTACCGAGCCCGCGCCGGGCAGCGGCCTTGCAGCACAACCGCCGAGCATCAATGCAGGAGAAGCGGCGGCACCTGCGCCGAGCAACGAGGAGAGCTTGATGAATTCACGTCTTTTCACTGGGCACTCGCAATCTTGGGGATGATGTAATACGCCGGTTCGGGGTTATCGTCGATGAAAGACTCTGTCGGGAAGAAGGCGAACACGAAGCCGACAACGATCGCGACTGCAATCAGGCTGCCCTGCAGCTTGTGGATCGAGCCTTGCTGCGGGTCTGTTTCAGTCGTCGGCCAGAATCGCTGCTGTACCCAGCGCATTCCCAGTGAGCCGGCAACGGCGATGACAATGATCGCGAGTACTGCCGTACCCAACCCCACTCCCAGCGCCTGGTCGAGCCGAACGACGCCCATGTAATCACTGTTGTAGAAGTCACCCCAGACCGGAAACAGGTCGCCGAATATCAGGCTTCCGCCCAGGAAGCCGGCGACGAACACAAGAGCGTCGATCTTGCCGGTCGCGATCGAGGCGACCGCCGTGCCGGGGCAATAGCCTCCGATCACCATGCCCAGTCCGAACAGGATGCCGCCAATCGCCATGGGTAACAGGAATGTCGGCAGCAGGTAGACCTCTGAAATATCGAGGAAGCCAACCAGGCTGAGGCCCCAGAGGCCGAGCATGCCGGTGACAATCGCCGAGAACATGACCACGGGCACGCCGACGTCCTTGAAATAGAATGCCCAGGCGATCCGCCGGCCATCCGTGAAGCCTGCGTGGAACAGCGCGTAACCGAATACAACACCGATCGGTATCGCCAGCCACAAGTTCATCTCGGGCGAGATGGCGCCCGTCTTCGCCAGGGGAGCAATCATATCCATTGTTTTCTCACGAACCAGGCCGCCATCCAGCCGCCGGCAAATATGCACATCATGAAAACCCATGCG
>Ga0209742_10001559_pt1 | contig 10218 bp, 9 predicted proteins | sample DeeMarSeWOR38_10_FD_187462 | JGI IMG/M metagenome (GOLD analysis project Ga0209742, IMG submission 187462) | Marine sediment microbial communities from White Oak River estuary, North Carolina - WOR-3-8_10 (SPAdes) (version 2) | ecosystem: Environmental > Aquatic > Marine > Intertidal zone >... | reverse complement strand
CAATGGCTACTCAACTCTTTATCTGCACATGTCCAAATTCGCCAAAGGAATAACAAAAGGCAAGAGGGTGACTCCCGGACAGATTATAGGGTATGTTGGTGCCACCGGCCTCGCTACAGGTCCTCACTTGTGCTTCAGGATGCGAAAGAATGGTAAGCCGGTAAATCCGAATAAAGTGAAAATGCCCAAAGCTCCTGCTGTTCCCAGCGAAAATATGGCTGAATTCCGCACATTGGCGGCCCCACTGCTTGCCCAACTGAGAAGCGGTGATATACTCCAGGCTATGCTGGAGTCACACTAAAAAACCGGCAGCCGCTGACCGGTCCAACCTGACTAAAAAAAGGGGCCAGGTCTGTGCTAGATTCTTGCTAAGCTTTCGCGGCAAAGAATTTAGACCGAGGCCAGGCTTGATATATTGCTATTATTTCTCTCAAGTGAAAATACCTATATAAAATCTGCACTTTTCAAGTCAGAAAAAATTCACCTTGCTGCAATACTTTAAAAGTTTTAGATCCTTCCCAAAAAAGTCAAGATGTACAGTGGATATGTTGACTTAACACAAAGTCAGTTTTTCATTGGTGCTTCAATCTAATAATTAATCAAGAAACTTGATCACTACGAATGAACTTATATTTTTATTTAAAGGTATAGAAATCGATGCACCTATTCCACTCCTTGAATAATGACCACTTGAACTATAAACACCTACAGATCCAGCAGGATAATACATATTAATTTGTGATTGGTTGGCGGGTTTAATAACTGCATCACCCCCAACTTCACGAGCTTTCCTTACTATATCCATATTGAGTTTCGACTTTGTAAAAGGGCCAGATCGCTCATCTTCAATAAATCCCAAGACCTTGTATTTACGGGGTGGTTCTCCATAATCCCATAATTCCATTCCATCAACCATAATCATAGCACCACCTTTCCCTTCAAAGACATTATCTTCACCTTGAAAGGTTTTGTATTCGGTAGTAGCACAAGCAGTCATGGTAAAAAATACGAACATTGCTAAAGCAAGTTTATTCATATAAATCTCACATTTTAGGATTTGTAACAATTTTCTATAGCACATAAACATCCAGGACGGCAAAAACTACTCAATAATCCTCTCCAACCGGAGGGGCTTATTGTTTGAAAAGTTATGGTTACCACAATACATTTTGAATATTTGTAGAGTTTGCTTATATTCAACATTGTGGCAAGGAATATTAAATAAAGCTTATTCCCGAATTTCCGATATTGCTGCTATAGGAAAAATTCCTTTTAAAATATTTTATGCCTATTGGAGATAAAATTCAAAAACGACAGACAATAAATTTTTAGACTGGCACGAGTATCAGCATCCCACTATTTCATGCAGTATTGTGTAGTGCGGTGCACCATACCGCTATAAGGGTGCAGGAATGAACACCATTAGGTTATCACTGACTACAGTTCTCATGCTTTTCTTCGCCTTGGCAACGACGGCCCAGACAGGAGGTGGCAAGCCCTGGTCCGAGTATTCCGCCGCAGGAGTGCCTGCTGCTTCTGAGGATGGCGGGCTACGGAACTGGGAAGTCACCGACGTCTTCCGCGCGCTGAATCTCCGGGAACAACCCACCATAACGGCGAGAATTATCGCCAAGTATGCGCCCGGCACGATTCTCGATAACCTTGGATGCTTGCTCGCCGAAGGCCGGGTCTGGTGCGATGTACAGCAGTTAGGCGGAGGACCGCGGGGCTATGTGTCCGCAGAGTTTCTGCAGCCCGCAGTATCACCAGACGGGAGTGTCGCAACGGGTCCAGACGATTCGGCTCTGCGTGCAGGCCAGGGCAACTTCGATGCAACGGGATATATCCCCTGTGCTCAGTCTGTCGGCCAGCCCATGATGCAATGCGGATTTGGCGTCGCCCGTGCCGGCAGCGGCTACGCCACGGTCGTGATCAAGAAACCCGATGGTAATACCCGCTCAATATACTTCCGCATGGGTAAGCCTATCGGCGCCGACACCAGCGAGGCGGATTTTGGAAAATTCAGCGCGACACGTGAGGGGGACCTAAATTTTATTCGTATAGGGAACGAACGTTATGAAATTCCTGACGCAGTAGTCCTGGGCGGCTGACAATCAATTCTCGGATTATACACAATGGAATTTCTCGCGTCGTTATTCGTTGGAAAACCGCTGAATATTCTGCTAGTGAGCGTTTTTTTATTCACGGCGTATGTGGTGCTGCGTTCATCTACCCTCGGGGGCGGCCGCCATCACAAACAAATCCTAGTTGCCGCTTCAGCTTGGGGACTCTACGCCGCCTGGGAATGGGTGGTCCAGAATCTGACACCTGAGGCGAATATTCGGGCAGACCTTCTCGTAATCTGGCCAGTCCTGGCGATTCTTTCTGCGTGGGCGCTTTTTCGCTCGCTTCGATAGGTACGCTTTATCTTTCATTCTTCAGAGGCGACCGGCTGACAACCGGTTGCAACGAACACTGCTGATACGCTGCAGCTGAAATACCATTTTAAAATTACTTCTGAAAGTTGCGTATAACTGCAACAAGTATTTAACTTCACACTCTCCCGGAATACTCAAGATAACATTCTGGATGTTTTAATTGCCGGATTACGTTGCCTGCCGTCCAGAACCAAAATATGGATTGGCCAGAGTGTCGAAATTACCACTCTATATATAGCAAATAAAAAAATAGCTGAAAAAAATTGTGATTCGCAAGAATTATGGACTCTTGAATCAAAATTCAAAAGCCCTTTCTATTGCTGGTCGGGAGGAGGCGGATCTGATCTGGCAGAGAACGTTTTGTAGGTGTTTTTTCTTCCCATAATCCCAGATATTAATATCTTAAGGATGACATCAGGCACATTGATATAAAAAACTAAAAAATTTGTAGGCAACAATCTGTATTACTTACCAAAGTAGAAACCTTTTCAGACTAACTTTTGAAGCATGTGGGCTCTTTTTGGTAGTAACTTCTTAAGCGAAAGAATTGCCGGCAAGAGGAATTAATATTCCATGCTTACCAAAAAAACTCCCGGCAACTAATGTTCACATCAGAAGGACATATGGATAAAATTACAGACTGCGAGCAGCAGTTACTTGAAAAAATCATAAAAAGAATAGATAATAATAAAAACCACTATTTAACCGAAGGGAATCTTCCAATGCCCGACTATGTTAAATCAGCTTTATTCGTTTATACGGAAGAAAGCTCTTCTTTTATTGAACCGCTTCAGCAAAATCCATATGGCACGACTATCAATCCTGTTGCCTATGAGGCCCTGCAGAAGGATGCGGTCAATATTCTCCATGAGGCAAGTCATGTTGTTATTTCCGGCAGCATGACCTTTCTCAAAGAGATGGTTCATTTTGCCATCGAATACAGGTTCAGTTTAGGCCTGATCCCTCTTCTGCCGGAGCAAAAAAACCTTGCCCGTTCACTGTCCCTTCCCGATGACCTCGAAGGTCTCATTGATACAGCTTTGCGACAGGATGCCCAGGAGAGCGACATCATCTTTTGCAATGACAATATCCTTTTTTTCAAGGCTTCAATTGGCCGCATACCTCTGATTGACAATCCGGTCAGGACAAATCGATTGTGGATGTTTTGGAAGGGGTTACGAAACCTGTGGACCCTTCGACTGCTGCCGTTCACCATAACTGCCTCCGGCGAGAAGAAAACTGTTATCAAGACGGCGGCATGCGGTTGCATGATCGTCCAATATCACAAGGGGAGTCTGGCCTCCAGACTGATATTTCACGACAGCTCTTTCATAGACGGCATGATATCGCTTGTCCTGGTAGCGCCTTTTTCGATGATCGATTATTTCAGGTTCCTAGTTAATACCCTGACCCGCTCAGAAGATGATACCACTATCCCTGAATCGACAGGTTACATCAAATACCCAGAAATAACCATTGAAACAGAAGAACCGCTGCAGGTGGAAATAGATGGCGAACAAACTACAACAACGCCCCTGCATTGCAGAGTATTACCCGGCGCGATCCGGATTAATCTCGGAGTGGAAGTGGCAGGAAACGATATTAAGGCAAAAAAGGTAAAGGAAAGAATAAACATCAAAGCTCTTCCAGCTGGCAAGGAATTACTCAAGGCAAAAAATGCGAAAATTCCTCTCTTCACATATGCGTCGGAAGAACGGTTCAAAGACCTGTTTACCGCTCTCAGGGACGATGCCCGGATCGGTGTCATCTTTATTGTCCTGATGCTTCTCAGCACCATACTGGCAACCACCGGGCTTTATCTCAACAGTGCCTCGGTCATCATTGGCGCCATGGTTCTTGCCCCGCTCATGGCTCCCATCGTTTCTCTTGCCATGGGTCTGCTGCGCCAGGATGAATACCTGATACAGCGATCCATCGGCACAATAGGCCTGGGTATTTTTCTGGCTTTGATGACCGCAGCAGTCATGACCCAGCTTTTGTCCTACAAGCCGGTCACCGGTGAGATGGAGGCCCGGCTCAGTCCGACCGTGCTTGACCTGATCGTTGCGATAACGGCCGGCGCTGCAGGTGCCTATACTAAATCCTATCGGGAAATTCTGCAGAGCCTGGCCGGCGTAGCCATAGCTGTAGCCTTGGTACCTCCCCTGGCCGTAGCCGGCATAGGGATAGGACGGCTCGATCCGGAATTCTTTGGCCAGGCATTCCTGCTCTTTTCCACCAACCTGGTCGGCATTACCGTAGCAGCTACATTGACTTTCAGGGTGCTTGGCTATTCGCCAGCCGTTAAAAGCAAACGGGGCATCAGCATTGTATTGCTTCTCCTTGTAATGATCACTGTTCCCCTTTACCTGTCCTACAACCGGATAGTAAAAACAAGGGGTTTTGAACAGAGCTGGCAGGACGAAAGATTCCTCGTCCACGGCAAGTATTTGATAATTAAAAATGCCCACTTAAGTGAATACAGCAACAAAGATATCCTGTCAATGGACGTCCTTGCCAGGGACCAGCTGACCAGGTCCGACCTGGCAGAACTGAAACGCAAGATCAGCTACAATTTCTCGGAAGAACTTGTTATCAGGGCAAATGTGATTTATATACCCTAGCCATTATACACTCATGAAAAAGTTTCTGATCATAGTTCTCCTGTTCAGTTTTATCATCCTGGCCAGCAGCTGCAAGAAGAAGGAGGTCAGGATACTGCCGAGCGGCAATACCGTAAAGATAGGCATCATTGCCCCAATGAGCGGACCAGAGCAGACGTCGGGTGAAAACGCCATGCTCGGTATCCGAACCGCTCTTCAGATACAGCCCTATCTGAACAATGGTGACAAGGTCGAATTGATCGTAGAAGATAATGGCGGCACAACAGAACAGACCTTGTCAGCATTGACAAAATTAAGCGGACAGGAGGATATTGCCGGGGTACTGTTGATGGCGAAAAGCAATACCGTGCTTGCAACAGTTCCGGTAGCTGACCAACACAAGATGCCTATTCTTGCTCTCATCGCCACCCATCCGGACATCACAAAAAACAATCGGTTCATAGCCCAGCTTGGTTTTGATGACAACTACCAGGGTAAGGTGGCAGCGTTGTATGTACGTGATGAAATGCTGTTCGACAGGGTTGCTGTTTTTAGCGAACCGGAAAATGCTCATTTCGCATACCTTGCGAATGCATTCATACAGGAATATACCTTCGTTGGAGGCAAAATCATCGAGCACGTGATCGTTGAACCAGAGAAGACGGAATTGGGCAAAATCCTTGAAAGGTTAAGGGGTAAAAATGTCCAGCTACTTTATCTCGCTGTATCTCCCAAAATGGTTATCCGGCTTGCCAGGGCAGCAGCAGAAATCGGCTGGAAACCAAAGATGATGGGCAGTGACGGACTGATGGCGCATATTGTTCTGCAGCACAGGGATGATATTAAGCTGGTCGAAGGGATGATGGCAACGGACTTTTACAGTTCAAGTCAGCCCAAAACAAAATATAGCAGAAAAGCCTGGAATTTTTTCAAAAAAAATTCTCCAGGACAGCTTACCACATATACTGCTCTCGGCTGTGAAGGTACATCTATTCTCCTTCATGCCGTTGATCGGTGCGAAAATAAAAAAGACAGAGAATGTGTTAACAGAATGCTGCGAGATACCCAAAAATTTGATGGCTTGCTTGGCAAGATAGCCATTCACGACAATGGCAAGGCTGAACGGCCTATCTTTTTAAATATCATTAAAAACCAAGCGATGAAATTTCTGGTCAAAGTGCATTAGTTTTTCTCCTGGATAAGTGATGAGTAATCTCTTTCCAACTAAAGAAATGTTAAGATTAGCCTGCAATCACTCAACACAAACTTCATGAAAAGAAACAAGGATAAATTTTGTTTTTTTATCTTTAGTTTTGCTGGATCAATATCTAGGTACTCTTTCCGAAAATCGTCACGCTGAACTTCTTTCAGGACAATAAATATTGAATCGCTATATAGAGCAAAAAAATATTCTTCAGAGATCAATAAACTTGAGACGGCTAGAATAAGTCTAATTGTCGTTATTTAATCCCAATCTTCAGGGGAGCCTCATTTTTAAGGCTGCACTTTGAGATAGGGGAACGTTTCTCTATATGTAGAAAAATAAACTGAGTTGCTTCAAGGAAATCTTACTTTTTCTTTTTTTCTCATATTCTTTAAGAGCTTCGTCAAGAAGAGTACGAACAGCTTCGCTTTTAGATGGAATACGCTTGCTATACCTTCTGTAATTATCAAGACGCTCAATTAACTCATCATCGACAACAACTAAGATTTTAGGTTTATCGGTTGGCATAAAAGGCAAATACCATAAGAAGGTATAAAAGGCAAAACCATTTGATGGTATAATTAAATTATTTATATAAACATATAAGGGAATATACCTTTAATACCAAAACGCGAGATTTTGTTGAGACAACAACAAGGGTTTGCCACCTTGAGCTTTAGGTATTCTTGCCCGAACAGCAAAGGACTGGCCACCCCTTGGGGGCATATATCTCCTGAACGACTGGTGAAGTCGTGAGTGACCTATAACCACGATAGCTGGCGACCGACTTATTCCCTTCATGGTCAGCCGGGTTGAACCTGACATCCTCCGCTCTCTTTATTCAGCGGCTAGGTTCATTTTCTACTCCATTTGAAAAACCGTAAATATTTTTGGCTCCGGTGGCAAAGTGCTGCCGGAGTTTTTTTATGGTTTGCGAGCACACTATTACTAGTGGACATCTTGCCTCATTTTGGATTAAACAAACTCAAGATGTTGGCAAGCAATCTGGATTGTTGTTCCTTTATCAATCAAACAAATTAATTTGCTCGTACAATTATTTCTATTTAGCACACGAAGAGGATATACCTAATGAAAACTACGACAAAATTGGTTTGTACCCTGTCCATTTTAATGCTTTTTTTGATGACATCCTGTGCCTCCACAAAGGTGACAGGGGAATGGAAGGACCCCAACCTGACAGATAAGCCATTCGAGAAGATTCTGGTAATGGGTATTGCCAAGCAACCGAGCGATCGCCGATTCTATGAAGATGAATTCGTTCGACAGTTGAAAAGTAAAGGGGTCATGGCAATATCAAGTCATACCCTTATCCAACATGAAAATATGTGGGATCGGGAGACAATCGTGCAAACCTTAGGAAGTAAGGACTTTGACAGTGTTATCATTACGCGAGTGGTGGATACCAAAGCGAGACAACAATATAGCAACTTCAACAGTAACATGTATGATTACTACAGCAGCAGTTATGCTATTGTTCCCTATTACAGAAGAGGCAAAACGACCTACCAGCAAAAATTCGGTTTTGAGAGTAACCTATACGACGCAAAAACAGAAAAACTTGTTTTCTCCCTATCCTCAGACACTTATGCCCAGGATAATATCAATAAACGTCTAGGTTCATACATAAAGACCGTTATAGATAAACTGGTTCAGTACAACCTGTTATAATGAAACAATTAAAGCGTTTTCCAGTCTGCTGATATATTTGATAGTCGACAAGATAACCAGTGGAAATGTTAACAGCAATTCGCTCTTTAATAAGTCAACATTGTGGCAAGCTAAATGCTATACACCTTTTTCACGAAATGTAGGATATAGCTACAGCTGATAAAGACAATAATTCTGACCATATTCGTAATACTTTAATTGCAGGTCAATTAGTTTCATCTCAATACTACAGAACACGCGAGGTTAAAAATCAGTATGGGTATTCTAATAAACTTTACAGGTGCGGCACTATTAGTAATGCTCGGTGTTTATATGTATAGGAAAAAATTACTTGAAAAACGAATGAATGCCTATTTCTGTGCCGCTGTTAGAATTTATGCCTTAACTGATGAAGAAGATGCCAGAATTGCAATAGTTACAGCTGCAAAGGCTGCAACAAAAAAACAACGGGTTTCAATGGTTGAATATTTGCAGAGTATGGCATCAGACATAAAAAATATGAGTGAAATTGATCCGAAAGTAAAACCCCATACAGACAAGTTCGTTGAATCGTCAATTGAGTTGGCTGAAAAAATATCATCAAGGGAATGGACAATAAGCGATATAAATAAACAAAAAGAGGAATTGGGTAACATAAATTTAGAGTATCTTGTTGCACTTGATAAAGCCGATCCATCAATATTTGCAAAAAGGCATCCCCAGTTATTTAAATGATATGTTTTTCTTCAAGGCACTCTATATTTTATCTAAAAAACGGCATGATCTTAAAGCAACATTGCCACTGGACATCTTAAGTGGTAATCCAACCTCATAAAACTCAAGATGTTGGCAAGACATCTGCACATTTGATTAATATAATATGGGAGAAAAACATTATGTATAAAGCCAAAGCATATTCTGCTGAGAGTGCGACATCACCATTGTCCCTTGACACAATCCAGCGTCGGGATACCACTGAACGTGATGTGCAGATCGAAATCCTTTACTGCGGTATCTGCCATTCAGACCTTCACACGGTACGCAACGAATGGAGCAGCGTCATATCCACAACCTATCCCTGCGTTCCTGGCCATGAAATCGTTGGTAAAGTCACCAAGGTTGGCACCGCTGTGACCAATTTCAAGTCAGGAGACCTGGTGGGTGTCGGCTGTATGGTCGATTCAGATCAATCCTGCCCCAATTGTCAGGCTGACCTGGAACAGTTCTGCCCCAACACGACCTTCACTTACAATTCACCGGATAAGCACCTTGGCGGCGTCACCTATGGTGGTTACTCAGAAAATATTGTAGTCGATGAAAAATTTGTTCTTCACATCCCAGAAAATCTCGACCTTGCCGGGGTAGCCCCGTTGCTCTGTGCCGGGATCACTACCTATTCTCCGATTCGCCGTTGGGGTGATATCAAAGGGAAGAAGGTTGGCATTGTAGGATTGGGTGGCTTGGGACACATGGGGGTAAAGTTTGCCCGTGCCTTCGGGGCTCACGTGGTGGTCTTCACCACCTCCCCTGGCAAAAAGGAGAATGCTTTGCGGCTCGGCGCCCATGAGGTCATTATCTCCACCAATCCTGAGGAGATGCAAAAGCACGCCGGCCGCTTCGACTTCATTCTCGACACAATATCTGCCGAACACGATATCAGCGCCTACATTAACATGCTTGGTCTTGAAGGAAATATCACGTTGGTTGGAGCGCCGGAAAAACCGCTTGCTGTTGCAGCTTTCGCCCTAATTTTTGGGCGCAAAAGTATTTCAGGATCTCTCATTGGTGGAATAAAAGAAACCCAGGAGATGCTTGATTTCTGCGGCGAACACAACATCACCGCTGATGTTGAAGTCATTCCTATCCAGCAGGTCAACGAAGCATATGAACGAATGATCAAGTCTGATGTTAAATATCGTTTCTCAATCGATATTGCCTCTCTGAAATCTGAGAAAAAGGCATGATGGCAATTCGTGGGATTGTAGATATAATACCTATATAAATAAATCAATTCCCTTGTTATGATGTCCTTCACACATCATAACTACTAATTTGTGCTGAAATAATTTCTATTTTGGCCAGAATTTTGAAAGTTGATCACAACCCATAAATACTCAACATATGCATTGTACATCTTGAACTTTTAAGAATCATTCACGACTGTAAAGATATAGCAGAAATTAAAAGTCGATCGCTTAAAAATTTGAGGCCAGCGGCGCAAAAAAACTCAGCGGCTTTAGTCCGACTGGGCCGCTTTGATAGCAGGACGTGAATTCCTTTTTGCATCCCATCATTTTCTCCGAAA
>Ga0209742_10001558_pt1 | contig 10223 bp, 9 predicted proteins | sample DeeMarSeWOR38_10_FD_187462 | JGI IMG/M metagenome (GOLD analysis project Ga0209742, IMG submission 187462) | Marine sediment microbial communities from White Oak River estuary, North Carolina - WOR-3-8_10 (SPAdes) (version 2) | ecosystem: Environmental > Aquatic > Marine > Intertidal zone >... | reverse complement strand
GTGCGTAGCCGATCCTCGGTCCGCTGACGTAGCGCCGCAGGAGCAGCTCTACCGCCACCAGCAGCGCCAGCACGATCAGGAACAGGACCAGGTTCCATACCGGGCCTAGCAGCTCGCGGGTGACCGGGTAGAGGGCTAGCATCATGAAAATGCAGCCCAGCAGCAAGTCCCAGAAGCCGTCCTCGAAGTTCATCAGCTGGTTGGTTCGCCGCTGGATCTGACGTAAATCGGTAGTTTTGGACATGATCTTTACTCCTTGAATCAACTTTGCGTCACCATTTACCTTGCATTGCAAAGTATCTTGCACTAGTATAGCAGTTTTTATCTGCCGTGTCAAGTGCCATTTAGATAACGCTTTTCTCGCTAAGGTGAACGATCATCCCCCTCACAGGGGAGCCCCACGCCAGTAGGCGAGACAGGCCCCCACCTGGAGGTGGGACAGCCTCCCACCATGGGGTGGGATGTCATTTTCCAAAAAATCCCCCGCGATCTCCTCCCTCACAAAACAGAACAACTGTGCTATAAAGTATCCAGAAATCCTGCTCTTTACCTTGTAGCCTGTCCCGATTTGCTGGTTCCGATGCCTTTGCTAGTTCCAGCGCAGAGCATTTGAACCAGGAAATAATATTTTTTTAATCCAAAAATACTCTTTTTAGGAGATCCGAAACCATAATGCATTATTCATCACTCGGTAGGGGCGAAGCATACAAAACTTGATGCTTGAGAATTTATGCCTCTTCTTGGTATGCTTCGCCCTTGCATCAGGTATTTGGCTCATTGGGAGGTCTCTGATCCCCATTGAGCTAGCTGGCTGAACCCTGGTCCGCCGCAGATGGACGAGTCGCCCGGTAGAATAGATCCCTCAAACGGTTAGTCACAGCCCGCCCGGGAAAAAATGTTACAAACGGTACCTGACAACCGGGGCATTACCTGCCATAATGATGAGTGATCCAATTGCTGTTCCTGCATATCTTCGCTAATGCTCAAGAAGGGAGAAAAACGTGAGCGATCATCAATCAGGCAGTGATCAGAGTACCTCCGATATGTCAGATCGTATCATTGCCGCTCAAGAATCGATCAAGAAGGATATTGCTGCATTATTGGACTTGCCATTAGAGGCAAAGAGAGAGAAGAACGAGAGCATAAAGTCCATGATCTCCTACTACGCTGAGGAGACCAAGGCCATCGAGGATCGGCGCAATCGCCTGGCGGAATTTGCCTGGCAGAGTCTGGCCATAACAGTAACTGCCTCTGCAGTGGTAATTGCGCTTTCAATATCGGTTTTTGTCAAGGGATTGCTGCTGATCATCCTTGGCGCCATCATCATCACTCATATCCTGAAGCTGTTCGAATACCAGTCTCAATCCTCCTTTCGCTATCCCTTTCTCGAATTTCCCGAATTTGGCAACAAGTGGAAATGGCTTTCCAATGGCAGCCCATACCTGGCCAGCATGAAAACCAATCCTTTTACTTGGCGCAGAAGCGTCAGGGAAGACCAGCTGAACTACCTGCAGGGATTGGAAAAGTTGGTCGCCGAATACACTGAGGAGACCATCGATACGGAGCTGCAGGACAACATCATCGAGCTGTATTCATTGCAGGTCCAGAACTTCTACAAGAACCGTTTCTATCTCCGCTTGCTCAAGTATGATCGCTATACCCCGCTGATTATTTTCATCATGGTGCTGGTATATGTGATCACTATCGTCCTTTTGAGCTACACCTCTCCGGGATTGGCAGGTTTTATTTGAATACCTCTCTCATCTTCCTTTAATCACTTGACACCCTGCTCACCTCCGTGGTAAACTGCGCTATCAAGTATTCCGAAAGGAGTCGAATCTTAATGATCAAAGCACAAGTCAACATGATTCGGATGCGCCCGATCGCTCCCGCTAGCGGTAAGGCTTTTTCCTTTTCGGAGTGCGCCTACTGATCGTTAGGTCATCAGTGTTGTAGAGATTTGACCGCCACGGGTGTGCTCCACTCCCGTGGCTTTTCAGTTAAATAGAACTGCCTTCGCCGGCCACGGGAATCCCCGTGGCTTTTTTTGTTGAGTTTAGAAGGAGGTCGCCATGACCCAGGCAATAGCAGTACATGATGTCTATAAGAAATTTGGTAAACCAGGTGGATCGTTCTGGAAGCAGATCCTCGGCTCGCACACCAACGGTGATAAACCGGTCGTCGTCGCTGTGGATAACGTCTCCTTCGATGTCCAGCAAGGCGAGATCTTCGGTGTCTTGGGACCCAACGGCTCGGGTAAATCGACCCTCATCCGCCTGATCGCCACCTTGCTCCTGCCTGACAGCGGCGCCATCCAGGTCTTTGGTCATGACGTCGTGGCTGAACCTGTCGCGGTCCAGCGCCTGATCAACCGCGTCTCGGTCGAAGCCAGCTTCTTCAAGAAGCTCTCCCCGATGGAGAACCTGCTATTTGGGGCGCGTCTGTATGGCTTACAGGGGGGCGAGACCAGACAGCGTATCGAAGACATTTTGATCCGCCTGGGTCTGGAGAAGCGCGCCATCTACAAGCCGATGGAGGAGATGTCCCGCGGCATGCAGCAGAAAGTGGCCATCGCCCGCGCCCTGCTCTCGCGACCGCGCCTGCTCCTGTTGGATGAGCCCACCACCGGTCTCGACCCCCGCTCCAAACGTGAAGTCCAGGCCGTGATCCGCCAGCTCAATCAGGAATCGGGCACCACCATCCTGCTCACCACCCATGACATGCTGGAGGCGGATAAGCTTTGCGACCGCATCGCCATCATCGACAGCGGCGTGATCGTCGCTCTGGATACCCCCCAGGGTTTGAAGGAGATCATCTCGCCCAACGGGCACGATCCCACCCTCGAGGACGTGTTCCTTGAGTTGACAGGCAAGACCTTGGTGAAGGAAGATGAATTGTAGTTTAAGATCTTGCACCTCTTGGAATTGTGTAAAACAAGGGGGAGCCGAGGCTAAAGGCCGAGGCGAACTCCTTGTTTTACGCCTCTTCCCCTCCCCCATGAGTGGGGCAGGGGATCAAGGGGTGGGGGTTGAAGTAGTTAGGTCGGCTCTCCATAGCCGCTAAAAGAAAAGGAAATAAACCATGTCAACCTTAGCACACGAATTCAGAGCCACCTACGCCTTCATGGAGCGCAACGCCCATCTGGTGAAGCGCTACCTGTCCTGGGAGGTCGTCTGGCTGGTGTACTCGATCGCCAACAGCCTGTCTGTCAGTTACATCGGCATGGGCATGGAGCAGCTCAGCGGGCAGAACATCGATGGTCGTCAGCTGGTGCTTTACCTGGTCATCGGCACCCTGGTCTGGCGCTACCTCTCGTTGATCTTCTACTGGATCACCGATGTGATCGGCATGGAGCGCTGGGAGGGCACCATCGAATACACCCTCATGGCTCCGGTTCGCCGGGTGACCCACATGGCTGGGCAGACCTTATTTGCCGTGATCTACAGCCTGATCTTCTCCGCCATCATCCTGGCAGTGACAGTGGTGCTCTTCGAGATCGACCTGAGCAGCGCCAATATGTTCGGCGGCACCCTGATGCTGATCGTCGGCAGCCTGTCTTTCATCGGCGTCGGCATCATGGGATCGGTACTGCCCCTGCTCTTCCCGGAGCGCGGCTCACAGATGACCCACGTGATCATCGCCGTGCTGCTGTTGGTCTCGGGCGTCTACTACCCGGTCAGCGTCCTGCCGGAGTTCCTGCAGAAGCTGGCCGTGCTCAGCCCGGCCACCTATGTGCTCGATGGCACCCGCCTGGCCTTGCTGGAAGGCACCGCTACTCGCGAACTGTGGCCTTTCATCTGGCCGACCCTCATCATGGGTTTGATCGCCATCCCCGTCGGTTTGTGGGTCTTCGGTATGGCCGAGCGCTATGCCAAGCGCGCCGGCAAGCTGCATCGCAATGGCTGATCATGTGGACTTTATCGGAAAAACAGGGGGAGCCGAGGCTGTAGGCCGAGGCGATCCCCTGTTTTTCCGCCTCCTCCCCTCCCCCACTCTTGGGGGAGGGGCTGGGGGTGGGGGTTGACAGTTTGATTGATAGCAAGACGATCGATTAGATAGAGGATGTGCACCATGAAAACAACTTTACCCTCCGGATATCACGCACGCCCGGCCCGCATGGATGACCTGGAAGCTGCGGTCGAAATGTTCAACCTCGATTCTCGTCGGCTTATTGGTGCCGATGAATTCATCCTCCAGGAGGAAGGCAATGAATGGCAGACGCCCGGGTTCAACCTTGCTACCGACTCACAGGTTGTGTTAACCGAAGATGATCAACTGGTTGGGTACTACCGCGTCTGGGACATGAAGCCGCACATTACCATCTATGTTTGGGGGCGGGTTCATCCTGACCACACCGGTCGTGGTATCGCCACCTACCTGCTTGAATGGGCACGGGAGCGGGCTTCCCAATCGCTCCCCAAGGCGCCCGCTGAGGCGAGAGTGATCATGCAGTGCTTTGTGATCACCCTCAACCAGGCTGCTCTGAAATTGTTTGAGGATGCCGGTATGCAGTTGACCAGGTATTTCCACCACATGGTGATTGACCTGGACGGCCCACCTCCTGCGCCTCAATGGCCGCCAGGCATCGAGGTTCGAGAACTGGTTTACGATCGCGATGAGTGGCCTCTGACCCTTGCAATGGTCGAGGCTTTCAAGGATCACTGGGGATTTGTGGAGAGACCGATCGAAGAAGATCATGAACGATGGATGCACAATGTCAGAAACAACGATGATTTCGATCCCTCGCTCTGTTATCTGGCCTGGGATGGTGATCAACTGGCTGGCGCATCGATATGTTGGCCATATGCACATGAAGATCGCGACATGGGCTGGGTGGATGAGCTCGGTGTGCGCAAGCCCTGGCGCAATCGTGGCTTGGGGCTGGCCCTCTTGCACCATTCCTTCGGTGAGTTCTACCGCCGGGGTAAGCGCAGTGTCGGTCTGGGTGTTGATGCGGAGAACCTGACCGGCGCATTGCGCCTTTACGAGCGCGCTGGTATGCATCCCGACCCGGAGCGTCAGTATGCGGTCTTTGAACTGGAACTGCGCCCTGGTCAGGATCTGAGAACCAGGTGATCTAACACTGAAAGGATTTACATGTCAGCCAATGCTGTTGGCACCAGCAGAATAAAAGAGGAACCCTCTCCAGCCCCATCCAAAACAGCGCCCCTGATCACCAACAAGATGTTGCTGTTCATGGCGGCGATGGTGCTGGCTAACATAGGTGGCAACATGTACGCTCCTCTGCTGCCGCTCTACCTGAAAGATCTCAACGCCAGCGTGGTTCAAGTGGGCTTGTTCTTCACCCTGGCCCAGATTATTCCCCTGGCTTTGCAGATCCTGGGTGGTTGGATCTCGGATTCTTTGGGTCGCCTGCGCAGCATCGCTATGGGCAGCGTCGCTGGCGTGTTCTCCTATATAGGTCTGATCCTGGCGCCGACCTGGCAGTGGGTGCTGGTTGGCGAAGGACTCAGCTCCATCACCCGCTCGCTGGTGGGTCCCAGCTTCAGCGCCTTCATCGCTGAGGAGTCAACAGTCGAGAACCGCGCCCGTGTGTTTGGCATAACCGAGACCATCTTCATGGTGGTCACCGTCATCGGACCACCGTTAGGTGGCTGGTTGGCGGATACCTATGGTTTCAGGATCATGCTCGGCGTCGCCGGGGGTCTTTACACGATTGCGACTGTGATCCGCATCGCGATGGCCCGCACTGCAGCCCGCGGTAAGGAATCAGACCCCCAGAAGCTGAGAGTAGCCAGCCTTAAAAAAGATCTGGGTATTATGGTTGCCATGATCATGGCCGGCGGGGTGGTTACCTGGATCTTGCTCACCGATGGTGTCCGGGATATCGCCTTCTCGATGTCGTTTACCCTGGTGCCGATCTATCTGCAGGACATTGGCGGCATGTCGATCCAGCAGATCGGCTGGTTGGAATCTATCTTTGGGGTCTTCATGATGCTGGTCACCGTTCCGGCTGGTTGGCTGGCCGACAAACGGGGAGAACGCGTGCCGATCGTGCTGGGCTTCTTGCTCGAGTTTGCCGCCATGATGACCTTCATCCGGGTCTCGAATTTTATCGGCTACGCGGCTGCCTGGGCGTTGTTTGGTCTGGGCGTCGGTCTCATGTCCCCCGCTTACCAGGCGTTGATCAGCAAGGCTGTTCCGAAGAAAATGCGCGGCACGGCTTTTGGCTTTTTCCAAACCAGTCTGGGTGTTGTCTCCTTGCCTGCGCCGTGGATCGGCGCCCAGCTCTGGGAACGGGTCAGCCCGCGCTTGACCTTCACCCTCACCGCCTGGATGGGCTTGCTGTCCATCATCCCGGTCTGGTTAAAGTTCAAGCTCCCCAAGGACCAGCAGGAAGCAGAATCTACCTCGTGAATTGGATTCACTGAGTTATGTGAATCAAGTGTCATTCCGACGAGCCTAGCGAAGAGGAATCCCTGTGGCGCGAGATGAAATTGAGTGATATGGAGAGGAAAGCCATTGTCCCAAGCTGCAGGGATCCCTCGCATTCGCTCGGGATGACACATTGACATGGTGTCATTATTTACTCTATCGACCTTTGCCAGGGTTTACTCCAGCAGTCGCCGCTGGGCAAATGAGCGCAGCCCGAGTCCTGAGTGAAGACGAAGGGGACGAGGAATCCATATTTCGCAAGCCAGGCTTGAAACACAGGGATAGGAGAACCAAAAAATGACTTATGATATATTTCGTCCTTGCTTATATGTAATGGTGCTGAGAGATATTTAGAAAAGGATTATCTATTGACTACACAAGTGATCAAGCACAATAAACTTTCATTACCGTACGCTCCTGATATACCCGGTTTGACCTTCAGGAGATTCCAGGGCGATTCTGATTTCCCGAAGATGCTGGACTTGATCAATGCCGGTAAGATCCATGACCAGGTTGAACGCACAGATACTGTCGAGGATATTGCCCGTAATTACGCACACCTGAATAACTGCGATCCGTACCGGGACATGATCTTCGCTGAGGTTGATGACCAGGTGATCGCCTATGGTCGTATGGAGTGGAACATCAACAAAAGTGGTGAATGGTTGGGGTTTCATTTCGCTTTCATCCATCCTGATTGGCGTCGCAAAGGTGTTGGTGCTGCCATTTTGCATTACGAAGAAGCTCATCTGCGCCAGCTCGCCAGCGGACTGCTGAAGGATGAGGTGATTTCGGATACATCCCCCCGCTACTTCGAGACGTTCATCTCTGACACCGAGGTGGGCAAAGAAGTCATGCTACAAAAAGCGGGCTACGAGCCCGTTCGCTATTATTTCACGATGGTGCGCCCCTTCACCGAGCCGGTCGAGGTCACCCCCATGCCAGAAGGCTTGGAGCTCCGCACTGTACGGCGCGATCAATTCCGCATGGTTTGGGACGCCAACCAGGAGGCTTTCAAGGACCATTGGGGATTTGTTCAAGGGACCGAGCAGGATTACCAGGGCTGGGCAAAAGATCCAGTCCATGATCCTGACCTGTGGAAAGTTGCCTGGCATGGAGATCAGGTGGCAGGCATGGTTTTGAATTTCTTGAATATAGAGGAAAACGAAGAATATAATCGTAAACGCGGCTACACGGAAGACATTTGTGTACTCAAACCCTGGCGGAAGAATGGTCTGGCGCGCGCCCTGTTGACCCGCAGCCTGCAGATGTTCAAAGATATGGGCATGGATCATGCCGCCTTAGGTGTTGACACCCAGAACCTTACTGGCGCGCTAAACCTTTACGAGAGCGTTGGTTTTCAGGTTGAGAAAAGGCATACCAATTATCGCAAAATGCTTTAGGCACTTGTAATTAGCGCACCTTTGGATTAGGATCAGGCAGCGATGCTTACCTGTGGATTATGGAGCTGGTATGGTTATTAAGGCTGTAATTTTTGACCTCGGCGGAGTGTTGGTGCGCACCGAGGATCGGGGACCACGCATGCAGCTCGCCGAACAGCTAGGGAAGACCTACGATGAGTTGAGCGCTTTGATCTTTGATAGTCCAAGCGCCCAACAAGCCCAGTTGGGAGAGATCACCACTCCCCAACATTGGAAGGCTGTACGTAAAACCCTTGAACTCTCTCCGACCGAATTCCTGGATGTGCCAGAGGATTTTTGGGGTGGAGATACTCTGGATCGTACTCTGGTTGACTACCTGCGTGGATTGCGACCAGGCTACAAGACTGCTTTGCTTAGCAATGCCTGGGATGATCTACGCCTGATTATCGAAGATTACTGGCATATCGATGACGCATTTGATGAAATGATCATCTCCGCTGAAGTTGGGTTGGTAAAGCCTGATGCGCGGATTTACCAGCTGGCGATCTCCAGGCTCGGTGTTGACCCATCGGAAGCGGTCTTCCTGGATGATTTCCCTGAGAACGTCATCGGAGCGCGTAAGGTTGGCTTGCAGGCCATCCATTTCAAGGACCGTGATCAAGCGCTGGCGGACCTGAACCATCTGCTAGATGGTAGTAAATCAATTACTGAAACTAAAGACGGATGAACGGATTGTTTATATCAATCTTGCTTCTATTTTGCCCTGAATACATCACGAGTATAAATGCATGGATCTCAACTATCTCAGTTTAGCTGAAGCCGCGGGATTGATCGCCCGTAGAGAGCTTTCCCCTCTTGAGCTCACCCAGGCTCATCTTGATCGTATAGCTAGGTTAGAACCCAGCTTGAACTGTTTTATCACTCTCACTCCGCAGGCTGCGCTTGAGAGTGCCCAGCGGGCTGAATCTGAGATTCAAGAGGGTGAGCATCGCGGTCCACTCCACGGTCTGCCTCTTGCTCTGAAAGACCTCTTCGATACAAAAGGAGTACTTACAACTGCTGGATCGCGCTTCTTCTCCGATTGGGTGCCCGAAGATGATGCCTTGGTAGTCGAGAGGTTAACTACTGCCGGGATGGTCAACCTGGGCAAGCTCAACATGCACGAAATCGCCTTGGGGGTGACCACGAATAATCCTCATTTTGGGGCTTGCCATAACCCCTGGATGCTTGACCGCACGCCGGGCGGTTCATCGGGCGGTAGTGCCGCAGCCCTTGCAGCAGGGCTTTGCATGGGTTCTCTGGGCAGCGATACCGGCGGTTCGATCCGCATTCCCGCCTCCTTGTGCGGGGTGGTTGGGTTGAAACCTACCTACGGCCGGGTCAGCCTGCGCGGAGTGGTCCCGCTGAGCTGGAACTTGGACCATCCTGGTCCGCTGGCGCGCCGGGTGGAGGATGTAGCTCTGCTGCTGCAGATCATCGCTGGTTACGACCCTGATGATCCCGCCTCAGTTGATGTGTCGGTTCCGGATTACCTGTCGCAGTTAGAGGGCGGTGTACGCGGCTGGAGGGTGGCGTTGGCGGTTGATTCTTTCTTCACCAAGGCTGATCCGCAGGTGCTGTCCGCTGTCCATGACGTGATGGAGGTCTTCGCCAGCTTTGGCGCTCAGGTGACCGAGGTGGAATTTCCGAAGGCATATGAGGCTGCCAGCGCCAACGGGTTGATGGTGATCAGTGACGCCGCAGCATTTCACCGTGAGCGACTTCAAAAGGAGCCTGAGGGGTTCGGTGCAGATGTTCGTCAACGGTTAGAAGGAGGAGCTGCCACTTCTTCGAGCGAATATATTCTTGCTCGGCGCACTCAGTCGGCCTTGCGCCGCCAATTTGAGCTCTTCTTCAATGAATACGATCTCCTGCTGACCGCCACAACACCCATTGCAGCCCCACGGCTCGAAGGACCGGATGCGGTTGAGCAAGCGCTTAGATTAACTCGCTTCACATCGCCATTCAATCTGACCGGCCTGCCGGCCATCTCCCTGCCGTGCGGTTTCACCGATGATGGTCTCCCGATCGGCCTGCAGATCGTCACCCGTCCCTGGGGTGAGGCGGCCTTATTGCGCGCCGCGTACGCCTACGAACGGGCGACAGAATGGCACCGGCGCAGACCGAACTTATAGTTGTTGTCCTTGTTCCCTGCGCCGTCCTCGGCGCAGGATCATCTCGGATAGATTGAAATTTATTCCTAGATCAATGCCAGCACATGCTCCAATAGTGAAGCGCGGTTTTTTGGCGAAATTTCAATGAGATTCACATCAGGGCGCGCCTTTATCTGGTCGCCAAATGGAGTACTGCGGCGTACAATACTGCCCAACAGTCTTGCTGGACTGGTAAATATCCCATTCACCACACGCCGGAAGGCAGGTGACAGGATTTCCATTGGTCCGATCT
>Ga0209742_10001557_pt1 | contig 10226 bp, 6 predicted proteins | sample DeeMarSeWOR38_10_FD_187462 | JGI IMG/M metagenome (GOLD analysis project Ga0209742, IMG submission 187462) | Marine sediment microbial communities from White Oak River estuary, North Carolina - WOR-3-8_10 (SPAdes) (version 2) | ecosystem: Environmental > Aquatic > Marine > Intertidal zone >... | reverse complement strand
TTCCAGCCGCCGCCGAGTGCCTTGTAGAGTTCGACGATCGAAGTGATGTAGAGCCTGAGCGTCTGCGACTCGCTGAGCTCCGCGCTGAACAACGAGCGCTCGATGTCCAGTACTTCGAGATAGCTCGTGACGCCACCGTTGTACCGCGCCCGCGACAGGATTGCCGCGCTGCGAGCGGCCGTCACCTGCCGTATCCGCGCTTCATGTTCTCTGCGGTAGGTCCGCACGGCAACCAGTGCGTCCTCTACCTCGGCAAAAGCGCGCAAAACAGTTTGCTCATACGCCAGCAACGCCTGCTCGGTACGGGCGATCTCGGCGTCGACCCGGCTGCGGTTTCGGCCGGCGTTGAACAGCGGCTGGAGAATGTTGCCGCCGATGCTCCAGAAATCCGAGCCATTGTCCGTGAGTGTCGACAGTTCCTGGCTTTCGAATCCGAGAGATCCGGTCAATGTGATGGACGGCCACCGAACGGCCTCCGCAACGCCGATGCGTGCCGTTTGCGCCGCAAGCGACGCTTCGGAAGCGAGCACATCAGGTCGTCTTTGCAGCAGTTCGGACGGCAAGCCGGCGGGAATGTCAGGTGGCACGGCCTGCTGCTCCAGCGGTAATCCGCGGGCGATGGGCCCCGGGTTACGCCCCAGGAGCACGCTTAACGAGTGTTCGGTCTGAGAAACCAGCCTCTGCGCCGTTGCGACGGCCGCAATGGCAACAGCAAGTTCGATCTCCGCCTGGTCGACGTCGAGTCGCGGTACCGTGCCTTTCTCGAACCGTGCCTGGATAATTCGAAGACTGTCCGCGCGCGTCTCTTCGGTGCGCTGGGCAATCTCCAGCTGCGCATCGAGGTCGCGAAGCAACATGTAGGTGCTCGCGACGTTGGCGATCAGGCTGATCGTGATGCTGCGCCTGTTCTCTTCGGCGGCGAGCAGTTCCCCTCGTGCCGCTTCCGTCGAGCGGCGCAGGCGGCCAAACAGATCCAGTTCGAAAAACACGTCGCCGCTGAGGCGGTAACTGTCGACAAAGCCGTCCGAGATGCTGCCCTGGATGGTGTTCTGGCTGGGGTCGGTGCGACCACCCGACGCGCTGATGTCGACGGTCGGAAACTGATCCGCCCGCGTGATGCCGAGGATCGCGCGAAACTCCTCGATGCGCGAGATGGCAATGCCCAGGTCCTGGTTCTCCTGCAGAGCCGTTTGAATCAGGAACTGCAGCTGCGGATCCTCGAACAACTCCCACCATGGGGTGTTGGCGAAACTCGCGCCTTCCTGCACCGGCTGAATGTAACTTGCCGGCGTATCGAGTTCCGGTCGCTCGTAGTCGGGCCCGAGCGTGCATCCGCCGAGAGCGGCAACGACCAGGAGAAGATACGCCTGCGCCCGCATCAGTCCGCGATCCCCTCGGTGGCCGGCTTGCGCTTGCTGATGTACTTCTCGACGAACACGAACATGGCTGGCACCACCAGCACGCCGATCACGGTAGCCGCCAGCATGCCGCTGAATACCGTCATGCCCATGACTTTGCGCGCCTCGGCGCCTGCGCCGCTTGCGATCAGCAGCGGTACGACGCCGAGGATGAAGGAGAATGCCGTCATCAGGATCGGCCGGAAGCGGGACTTCGCCGCGTCCATGGCCGCCTGGACGGCACTCTTCCCGGTCTGCATTTCCTGGGACGCGAATTCGACGATAAGGATCGCGTTCTTGGCTGCCATGCCGATTAACATCACGAGGCCGATCTGGGCAAAGACGTTATTGACGTAGCTTTCGCTGAACAGGCGCGCGACCCAGAGACCGAGTATGGCGCCGAACACGGCGATCGGTGTGCCCAGCATGACGCTCAGTGGCAGCGACCAGCTCTCATACTGCGCGGCGAGAATCAGGAACACGAACACGAGCGCCATGACGAACACGACGCTGCCGGTGCCTTCCGCGGCCTTTTCCTGGTAGGACATGTTCGCCCAGGCATAGCCCATGTCGCCCGGCAAGGTCTGCTCGGCGACTTCCTCGAGTGCGTTCAGTGCCTGCGCTGAGCTGTACCCCGCGGCGGGCTGCCCGGTCAGTTCCGCGGACCGGAACAGGTTGAAGCGATTCGTGAATTCCGGGCCCTGCGTGCGATCGGTGGTCACCAGAGTAGCCAGCGGGACCATGTCGCCGTCGCGATTGCGTACGTGGAACATGCGGATGCCGTCCTCGCGGGCGCGGTACTCGGGTTCCGCCTGGACATACACCTTGTACAGGCGGCCGAAACGGTTGAAGTCGTTGACGTAGGCGCCGCCGAGAAACGCGCCTATCGACGTATTGATGTCCGACAGCGACACGCCCATCTTGAGCGCCTGCGCAGAATCGATGTCGACGTCTACCTGCGGCACGCTGGCGCGGTACAAGGTTCCGATGTTCGCGATCTCGGGTCGCTGCTGAGCCGTCGCGATGAAGTTCTGCGTCTGCTCGGCGAGGTAGCCCGGGCTGCTGCCGCGACGGTCCTGCAGCATCATCGTGAATCCCGACCCGGTGCCGAGCCCCGGGATCGCGGGAGGGCCGAAAGCGAATACGAATGCCTCGGTGATGCGCGTCGCGAAATTGTAATTCAGTCGTCGGACAAGATTATTGGCGTGATCTCGGGGGTGCGTCCGTTCGTCCCAGTCCTTGAGCTGCAGGAAGATGAAACCGGCGTTCGGCTGGGTCGTGCCAGTCAGCATGCTGAAGCCGCTGATGGCTGTGTAACTTTCAATGGCGTCGAATTCCGCAAGCACGTCCTCGATCTGGGACATTACGACATCCGTCCTTTGCAGGGATGCGGCGTCCGGCAATTGCATGGCCGCCATCAGGTAGCCCTGGTCCTCTTCGGGCACGAAGCCGGCGGGGACCGCGCGGAACAGCAACACCAGCGCAACGATCAACACGGCCAGCAGAGCGCCTGCCCGCAACAGCTTGTGCGTGAAGAAGCTCGTGAAGACCATGAACTTCTCGGTCGCGATCTCGAAGTTCCGGTTGAAGATGTCGAAGAACTTCTGAAATGTGCTCTTCGACTCGCCGGGCGGTCTTAGCAGCAACGCGGACAGCGCGGGACTGAGCGTGAGCGCATTGATCGACGAAATCGCTACCGAAATCGCGATCGTGATCGCAAATTGCTGGTACAGGCTGCCCGTAATGCCGCCCATGGTCGCGACCGGGACAAAAACCGCGATCAGCGACAGGGACGTCGCGACGATGGGCGCCGACACCTCCCGCATCGCCTCGACCGTCGCTTCCTTCGCGCCCATGCCCTTTTCCATCTTCTGGGCGACGGCTTCGACCACAACGATCGCGTCGTCGACGACGATACCGATCGCGAGCACGAGACCCAGCAGAGACAGGGTGTTGATCGAGAAACCCAGCAGCGGGAAGACGGCGAAGGTGCCGATCAGCGAGACCGGCACGGCGAGTGTCGGGATGAGCGTGGAGCGGACGTTCTGCAGGAAGATATAGACGACAAAAATAACCAGTGCGACGGCCTGGAACAGTGTGATCACGATCTCGCGAATCCCGGCTTCGATCGGACGCGTGGTATCGAGCGAGATCGCGTAGTCGACGTCGTCCGGGAATCGCTGCTTGAGGCGCTCCAGCGCGTCGAAGACCTCCGCGGCGACTTCGAGGCCGTTGGCATCGGGCAACTGGTAGACGAGCAGCGCGGCCGATGGCGCGGAATTCAGTCTTGCCGAGACAAGATAGTTCTGGGTGCCGAGCTCGATCCTGGCGACGTCCCGGAGAAAGACCTGCGACCCGTCGGGGTTCGACCGCACGACGACGTTGCCGAATTCCTCGGCCGTCACAAGCCGTCCGGGCGTTTTGACCGTATACGTGAACTCGGTGCCCGGCGGGGCAGGAGGGCCGCCTATCTGCCCGGCCGGAATCAGTACGTTCTGCTCCCGTATGGCCGCCGTGATGTCGGGCACGGTCAAACCCAGCTTCGCCAGTTGATCGGGTTTGATCCAGACCCGCATCGCATACTCGAACGCGGAGCCACCCACGACCTCGGCCTGGCCGACACCGCGGATGCGGGCGAGCTCATCCAGAACGTTGATCGTCGAGTAGTTGGTCAGGAACTGCTCGTCGTAGGTACCGTTCGGCGAGATCAGCGAGATAAGCAGCAGCGGGAACGAGAGCTGCTTCTTGACGGTTACCCCGAGTCGCTTGACCTCTTCCGGCAGCAGCGCCTGCGCTTCCGAGACGCGGTTCTGCGTGAGCACGTTGGCCATGTCCAGGTCCGTGCCCACTTCGAACGAGACCTGCAGCTGCATGGAGCCGCTGCTGGCGTTCGTCGATTTCATGTAGATCATGTTCTCGACGCCGTTGACCTTCTGCTCGACCGGCGTCGCGACCGACTCTTCGACCGCCACGGCATTCGCACCCGTGTAATTCGCGGTAACCGACACCATGGGTGGTGTGATCTCGGGGTACTGTGCGACGGGCAATGCCGACATCGCGACGAAACCGACGATCACGGTAATTATCGCGATGACCATGGCCACGATGGGCCGGCGGACGAAGAATTCGGCCACGGGCTACCCGCCTTGCGTCGCCGGAGCCTGTTTTGCGACGACCTTGGTACCCGGTCGCAGGCGCTGCAGGCCCTCCAGGGCGACTCGCTCGCCGGCATTGAGCCCGGAGTCGACGATCCATTCGTCGTCCACGCGCGGCCCCATCTGCACCTGCCGGATCTCGACCGTGCCGTCGTCGCCGATCACGGCAAGCTGAAAGAGTCCCTGTATTTCCATGACCGCCCGCTGCGGGACAGCGATGGCGTTGGCGCGTTCATCGGCCTGGCCCCGGACGCGGGCAAACTGCCCCGCGAGCACGATTTGCTCGGGATTGGGAAAATCGGCTTCGAGCGTCAGCGTACCGGTCGTCGGATCGATAGCGGCATCCGACGTGACAATGCTGCCCAGGTGTTCGTGAATCGACCCGTCCGCAAGAATGAGCTGCAGGGCCGCTTCGTCGCGAATCGCGCCTTCCTCGCCGCGAACGCTGTCGGCGAATCGGCGCCTGAACTTCAGGTATTCGCGTTCGTTGATCGAGAAGCGCACGCGGATCGGATCGATCTGTGAGACGAAATTGAGTACTACCGGATTCGGGTCTCGGCCTACGTACTCGCCGACCTTGGCCTGCGTGATTCCTATGAGCCCGTCGATCGGGGAGCTGATCCTCGTATATCCGAGCTGTATTTCTGCCTGCTCGACCTGGGCTTTTGCCGACTGTAGCGTCGCCTGCGCGGCGTCGTACTGGGCCACGGCGGCGTCGAGGTCCTGCATGCTGACCGCGTCCATTTCCGCCAGTGGGCGTATTCGCTCGAGGTCGCTCGACGCCTTCGCAAGATTGGTCTGTGCTTCCGCAAGCCGTCCCTGCGCCTCGACGACTTTCGACTGGTACGGTGCAGGATCAATCACGTACAGCAGCTGGCCCTTCTCGACCTCGCGCCCCTCAAGGAAGTGAGTCTCTTCGAGGACGCCGTCGACGCGAGCCCGGATCGGGATATCGACGGAGCCGCGGGTCTGTCCAATCATGTCGAAGTAAATCGGGATGCTGCGGGGCTGTACCTCGATGACGGCGACCTCCATGGGCGGCATGGCGGGCGGCTCCGGTTTGCCGCAGGCAGTGACGGAAACGGCTGCCGTGACATAGACCACGGCTCGCGTGATCGCAGGAGTCGGGAAACGGGATCGGGTCATCGGATGCGTCCTGCAATGCGCTGCCGGGAGAGCGGAATTGTTATAAGTTTGTTGAATACCGCCGGCATTCGGGCGGCCCCGACAGCAAAATCATGCATCCCTGCCGGCGCGACTTCAACCGCTGGTGTTCGCCGACCGTCATTCTGATATAAAGTTGCGCCATGATTACCGAGCTGTCGAGCCGCCGCCGCAACGTCCTCCTGCTGTTTGCGGCCAGCATTTCGCTGTACGCCTGCACAAAAACGATCGTGACCGGTTCGTTCAACCGCGTGCCGAACACCGCGGTCGAATACGCGTACATCAACCAGGAGGCCGATTTCAGCCAGTACACGAAGCTCATGAGCGGCGGCCTCGAGATCTACTACCCGGAAAGCGAGGACACTCCCGACCCGGCCGACATCGAGCGCATTCGCGGCTACTTTCGCGACGCGTTTGCCGCGGCGATTGGCGATGACTACCAGGTCGTCTCCGAGCCCGGCCCCGGCGTTCTCAAGGTCAGCGGCCAGGTCATCGACATGAAGATGACCAGTGGCGGCGCCACCTTCGACCCCAGCGGGCGCCTGCGCGACGTCGTCGCACACGGCGAGCTGACCTTCCTGATGGAGATGAGCGACTCGGTGACGGGCCAGGTGCTGGCGCGCGCCGGCGACAAGTCCACCGACATCTCCGCTGCACAGGACGATGCGACCTGGGATGACGTGCGGCGTGCGGCAGAACACTGGGCCGGCCTGTTCCGCAACTGGCTCGATAACTCGCTGGGGGCGCCGCAGTGACCAGGGGAACCGCTCTGTATTTCCAGGGGCGCGCCCGGATTGCAGTACTCCTGACGATCGCGGCGATGGTAGCTGCGTGTGCCGGCAAGGCTACGCAGACCTATGTAGACCGGGTTGCGCGGGCGCCGGAGCTGCCGAACGCGCCTTACTCGAACGTCCTGATCGTTGCCATAACCGCGCGTGGTGCAACCGCGCGTGAGTTCGAAGAAGTGCTTGCCTCCGAACTCAAGGACAAGGGCGTAAACGCGCTCGGCTATCACCGGGCCGCATCTCGTGCGGACGTCAAGGAGGAAGTCGTTCGCGAGATTGCGGCAGAGCAGGGGACCGACGCAATCATCTTCGTCACCGGCAGTCTCGTAAGTGCCCAGCGGGAAGTGACCGGTTCGCGAACGGATCTGCAGCCCCAGGTGAAAGGCGGCGGGCTCGTGGATTTCTTTCGCTACGACTACAAGGAAGCAAAGGTCCCGGCAAAGACGGACTATCGCGTCAACGTGCAATTCAAGGCCGACATGTTCGACGTCGAGAGTGAAGACAGGATATACACGCTCGAGTCGAGAACGGAATTTGCCGAGACCACATCCGAGATCATCATCAGCGAGGCGCGGGAACTCGCCAGGCGGCTCCGCAAGGACGGTATGGTTCGATAGGCGCCACGTCGTCAGTACCAGTCGGGTAACCGCAGCCCCTTCGACTCGAGGAATTCACGATTGAACAGGCGCTCCTGGTAGCGGAGCGCCGAGTCGCACAGGATCGTGACGATCGTGTGGCCGGGACCCAGCTCCCTCGCCATGCGCATCGCGCCCGCCACGTTGATGCCGCTCGAGCCGCCGAGGGCCAGCCCTTCATCACGTATCATCTGGTACACGAGCGGGATCGCTTCGCTGTCCGGTATCTGCCAGCTCATGTCAATGGGCGTATCGGCAAGGTTCGCCGTGACGCGACTGTTGCCGATACCTTCGGTAATCGAACTGCCTTCGATCTTTACCTCGCCGTGCGCGAAAAAGTTGTGCAGCCCCGAGCCGCCCGGATCGGAGAGGCCAATCTTGATCGCTGGTTTTCGCGCCCTCAGGGCCCTCGCCACCCCGGCGAGCGTGCCGCCCGTGCCGACGGCGCAAACGAAACCATCGACCGTGCCCCCGGTCTGTTCCCAGATTTCCGGCCCGGTGGTCCGTTCGTGGAACTCCCGGTTGGCGAGGTTTTCGAACTGGTTGGCCCAGAAAGCGCCGTGCTCGTAATCCTCGTCGAGCTGCGCAGCGAGTCGCCCCGAGGTGTGCACGAAATGCTCGGGGTTCCTGTACGGCACGGCGGGAATCGCCCTTACTTCCGCCCCGAATGCCCGGAGTGTCTCGACCTTGGACGCGCTCTGGTTGTCAGGCATGACGATGATGCTGCGGTGACCGAGCGCGCTACCGACCATTGCAAGGCCGATGCCGGTATTGCCGGCCGTGCCCTCGACGATGATGCCGCCCGGCCGCAATTGGCCGGACTCTCGGGCCGCACGGATCATGCCGAGCGCGGCGCGGTCTTTTACCGATCCGCCGGGGTTCAGGAATTCGGCCTTGCCGAGAATTTCACAGCCGGTTCGTTCCGACGCCTCGTTCAGGCGCAGCAGCGGCGTATTGCCGATGCAGTTGATGAGTTGCCTGATGTCGCTCATTGCATTTACAGCCTTCAACCAGCCCCGGGGAATCGACCTGCGGTGCAGCCGCTATGGTAGGCCGACGAGCGCTCCGGGTGGAAGAACTCATTGTCAGCGGCTTGTGATATCTTTCCCGCTGGTACGATTCGATAGACTGGTTTAGCCCGGTGAGCGCAGTGACGCACGAACACGATACGCGGTCGATCGAAGCGCTGGTCGCGGCACAGAAACCCGGGTACGCCCTCGACCAGCGTTTCTACACCGACCCCGCAATCTACGAACTCGAACTCGAAAGAATCATTGCGCGCAACTGGATTCTGGCGGGACACGTTTCCGAACTCGCAGAGCCCGGAGACTTCAAGGTCCTGGCAGTCGCGCGCGAGTCGGCGATCATCGTTCGCAGTACGGACGGCTCGATCAGGGCCTTTGCAAACGTCTGCCGCCATCGCGGTTCACTCGTGTGCCTGGAAAAGAGCGGCAATACGCGCAAGTTCGTCTGCCCGTATCACGGCTGGACATACGATACGAGCGGTGAGTTGATCGCTGCCCGCAGCATGCCCGACGGTTTCGACAAGTCCGGGCATTCACTCCGGCCGGTTTCTTGCGGCGAGATCCACGGGCTGATGTTCATCTGCTTTTGCGACGACCCGCCGTCACTGGAAGGCGCCATTCGCGACCTGGCGGAACCCATGGCCCTGTTCGACTTTCCGAATCTCAAGGTCGCCGCGAACAAGACCTACGACATTCCGGCAAACTGGAAGCTGTCGATCGAGAATTACCAGGAGTGCTATCACTGCGCGACGGCGCATCCCGAGTACGCACGCATGCATACCTTGATGCTCGACCCTTCGAAGCGCGAGCGTGTGCAGGCGGACATGCTGGAGAAGATGGAAGCCTGCGGGCTGAAAGAAATCTTCGTCGACTACCTGGATACGAAGGCCCGCCCGGGCGAGATCGGCTACGGTTACAGCCGCACCGCGCTATTCGACGGTTACCTCACGGGGAGCCGCGACGGCAGGCCGGTCGCGCCACTGCTCGGCGAGTTGACGGACTACGACGGCGGTGCATCGGATTTTTCTTTCGGCGCATTCTCTTTTCTGCTGGCCTACAGCGATCACGTGGTTTGCTACGTGTTCACGCCCGTGGACCACCTGAATTCGCGCTGCGAGATCTACTGGCTCGTGCGAGACGATGCCGAGGCCGGGAGGGATTATGACGTCGACGAGCTTACCTGGCTCTGGGACGTGACCACGCAGGCGGACAAGACGATCATCGTCAACAACTGGAAAGGCGTTCGCTCGAGGTATTACACGCCGGGGCCGTTTTCCGAGATGGAGCGCGCCGAACGCATCTACGTGGAGTGGATCCTGCAGGAGCTGGCAAGACCGCGGACCGAAACGGGACAGGACGCATGAAGACCTATGACGCAATCGTCGTCGGCGCCGGGCACAACGGGCTGGCCACGGCGGCATTCCTGGCCAAGGCCGGGCTCGATGTCGTGTGCGTCGAGAAGAACGACTACATCGGCGGCGCGGCGGTCAGCCGCAACCTGCACGAAGACTGGATCTACTCGAACTGCTCCTACGTCTGCAGCCTGTTGCGCCCTGAGATCTACCGTGCGCTGGAGCTGCACCGGCACGGCCTGCAGGTCACGCCCTTCGGCGGATCGGTTACGTTCATGGAGAACGGCGATTACTACGGGTCCTACCACGATTCCGAGGTGGCGTACCGGGAGCGCGCACGGTTCTCGCGCCGGGATGCCGACGCCTACGAACGCTACCGGTCGGACACGATGCGCCAGTGCCGCATTATCCGTGATTTTCTACTGTCTACGCCGCCGGACCCCACCTCGTTCAGGCCGAAGGATTTGCTCGGGCTGATGCGGGTCGGCCGGAAATTCCTCGAAGTCGGGGAGGACCGGATCTACGAATCCATCCGCTTCTGGACGATGAGCGTCGCCGAGTATCTCGACGAGTACTTCGAGACCGACGTGATCAAGGCCGCGATGTCCGGCAGCGGCATCATCGGCACGGCACTCGGCATCCATTCGCCCGGTACCGCGTATGTCCTGCTGCACCATTACATGGGCGACGTCGACGGCAACGTCGGCAGCTGG
>Ga0209742_10001556_pt1 | contig 10235 bp, 10 predicted proteins | sample DeeMarSeWOR38_10_FD_187462 | JGI IMG/M metagenome (GOLD analysis project Ga0209742, IMG submission 187462) | Marine sediment microbial communities from White Oak River estuary, North Carolina - WOR-3-8_10 (SPAdes) (version 2) | ecosystem: Environmental > Aquatic > Marine > Intertidal zone >... | reverse complement strand
TATTCGAAGTTCGAATGTGGTCATCGCCCCCTTGATGTCCGGAAGCGGAACCAGATTAAAGATATTGGAAAGCGTTGCCTGTCATAGAAGGGTAATTAGTACACCTATTGGTGCTGAAGGATTGGAACGAGATGTTTTTGGATCTTCCTTGATAATTCAAAATAATTGGGACGATTTTGCCAACTGTATCGCTAATATCCTTGACCTAGATCCAGAAGTATTACCAGGTCCCGATTTTATGGAACGCTACGATTGGAATCATATTTTCGATAGGCTAGATCTACTATGAGAATTTGTCGGTGTACATTTACCCGGGCAAATAAAAATTGTAAAATATAGTTAGGCATTGCCAAAAGCAATGCCTTTTTGATATTGTGCCACCGTGAGCCAAATTTCTAATTGCCGATACGGAAAAGCACAAAAAGCAATTATCAAGGGAGTTTATAATAATGAACAATGAAACGACCGGGAGCACCACTGCCCTCCTGGACATTAGCCCACCACATGGTGGGCAACTGGTTAACCGCATGCTCCGTGGGCAAATGCGGCAGGCCATCCAGGAAAGGGCAGAAAATTTAACGAAACTAGAATTGAAAGCGATGAACCTGACGGACCTGGAGCTTATCGCTACCGGAGCCATGAGCCCCTTAACCGGCTTTATGGGTCAGGCTGATTACCAAAGGGTCGTCACAGATATGCGACTGAGCAACAATCTACTGTGGTCGATTCCCGTTACCTTGGCCGTAGATGAGGAAGACGCTGCTAACATCGATCTTGGCCAGGAAATAGCCCTTTGCGAAAACGGTAACGTCCTGGCAATCATGGAAGTAACCGAAAAATTCGGGTATGATAAAGAGCAGGAGGCAAAATTAGTCTATGGCACAACAGATGAGGCTCATCCCGGGGTAGCTCGCCTTTACGGACAAGGTGACGTGCTATTGGGAGGTGAGATTTGGGTCCTCAACTTGCCGGCCGCCGCTCAAAGTGAATTCCCTGAATTGCGTCACACCCCAAGCCAGACCCGGCGCATGTTCGCCCGGCGCGGTTGGCGTCGAATCGTCGGTTTTCAAACCCGAAATCCCATTCATCGCGCCCACGAATATATCCAAAAAGCAGCTTTGGAGATCGTCGACGGCCTCTTTTTGCATCCTTTGGTTGGAGAAACAAAAGCCGATGATATCCCGGCCGACGTGCGGATTGCCAGCTACGAAGCAATCCTGCGCGATTATTATCCGGCTGAAAGCGTCCTACTCGGTGTATTCCCGGCAGCGATGCGTTATGCTGGCCCTCGCGAGGCCATCTTCCACGCTATAATCCGGAAAAATTACGGCTGCACCCATTTCATCGTTGGCCGCGATCATGCCGGTGTTGGTAATTATTATGGCACTTACGATGCCCAAAGGATCTTCGACAATTTCTCCAGAGACGAGGTTGGCATCGAGATCTTACCTTTCGACTATACCTTTTACTGCCGTAAATGTGGCATGGTTGTCAGCTCGAAGACGTGCCCGCATAATCAGGAAGAATGGATCTTTTTAAGCGGCTCTCAGGTACGTGAGATGTTGGAACGAGGCGAGATGCTTCCACCGGAGTTTACCCGGCCAGAAGTGTCTGAGGTTCTATTGAAAGGGATAAAAAACAGAAAAAAGATGACAAATCAGAGGGCCAGTGAGCCTACGGGCCACAAAGGGTCATAAAAATGTTCAAAAACTTATTTAACCGGAAGAAAGATACAAAGGTATTTGTCATTGGCCTTGATTGCGCACCCCCTGAGCTTATTTTTGACGCCTGGCGCGATGAGCTCCCCAACTTGAAGCGACTAATGGATAGCGGTGCCTATGGCGTGATGTACAGTTCTACGCCGGCCATCACCGTCCCAGCTTGGAGCAGCATGACCAGTAGCAAGGACCCAGGGATTCTTGGTTTTTATGGTTTTCGCAATCGGGCCGACTATACCTATGACAACCGCTATATCGCTACTGGCCTATCGGTGAAAGAGAAACGAGTTTGGGATATCTTGGGTGAAGCTGGTAAAAGATGCATCATTGTCGGCGTTCCCCAAACATACCCGGTTCGTCCAATCAATGGTTACCTTATATCTAGTTTCCTGACGCCAAGCACGACAAACCCAAAGATCCAATGGACCCACCCACCTTCATTAAAGGAGGAGGTTGAGCAATTGTTAGCTCCTGAAGTTTATGATGTCGATGTCCCCCAGTACCGAACTGACGATAAAGAATTCTTGCTAAAACAGATCAACGACATGACTCGTAAGCGCTTCATGGTCTTACGTTACCTGCTGGAAGAAAAAGAATGGGATTTCTTCATGTTTGTGGAAATGGGCGTCGACCGTATCCACCATGGCCTTTGGGCTCATCACGATCATAATCATCACAAACACGACCCCTTAAGCCCTTATGTCAATGCGATAAGAGATTATTACCAATACCTGGATCAAGAAATTGGGATGCTCCTGGAACGTTTGCCACCCGAAACACACATCATCGTCGTCTCGGACCACGGTGTGAAAAAGATGGATGGCGGCATCTGTATCAACGAATGGTTAAGGCGTGAAGGTTATCTGGTGCTGTTAGATGATCCGCCCGAAGGGCATCTGTCCTCTTTTGAGAAAGTTGAGGTAGATTGGACCAAAACAACCGTTTGGGGTGACGGCGGTTACTATGGACGGATCTTTATCAATGTTGCCGGTCGGGAGCCGAGTGGTGTGATAAAGGCTGAAGAATATGAAGATTTTCGCAATAAATTGGCCGAAAACATTGAGCATATACCTGCACCGGATGGATCGCCGTTGGATACCAAGGTCTTCAAGCCCCAAGAAATCTACCGCCAGGTTCGTAATGTAGCTCCAGATTTGATTGTTTATTTTGACAACATGGGCTGGCGATCAGTGAGCAGTTTTGGTCATGGAGACATCTATACTTTCAAGAATGACACAGGACCTGATGATGCCAATCACGCAGTCAACGGGCTCTATATTTATACCCCACCGAAAGAAAAACTTGGTGGTTTGTGCCTGCCAGATACCCAGTTGATGGATTTTGCCCCAACTATTCTAGACATCTTTGGATTGCCGATCCCGGCCGATATGCAAGGAAAAATTATCAGGACAAATGGTACAAGGTGATAAAATATACTTTTTCTTCCATAAACAATAACGTGAGGATGTCATTATGAAGCCATCCGCTTTAGATCAAAAAGGATTTGTCCTTTGGCTAACCGGCCTCTCCGGCTCGGGAAAGACAACTATCGCCGAAATACTGGAAGGAGAGCTGCGCAACCGGGGCTTGAAAGTAGAGCGTCTAGACGGCGACATCGTCCGCGAAGGTCTCACCCAAGATCTCGGCTTTAGCAAGGAAGACCGTGATAAGAATATTGAGCGGGTCACCTTCGTGGCTAAGTTATTGTCCCGTAATGGCGTTGGCTGCATCTGTTCATTTATCTCACCTTACCAAAAAACACGTGACAATGTCCGATCCGAGACGACAAACTTCGTCGAGATCTACGTGGATGCCTCGTTAGACACAGTTATTGAGCGGGACGTAAAAGGCCTTTACAAAAAGGCTATCGCCGGAGAAATCGAAAATTTCACCGGCATTTCTGATCCTTATGAGATACCACTAGATCCAGATATTCACATAAGAACTGACGATCAAACTCCACGGGAAAGCGCCATCATAATCCTGGAACATTTAGAAGATAGGGCACTCATCCCTTATCCAAACCTGTACTAACGAATGTAATAAGCCGGTTGGGATGGAATCAATCTGATTCAATTCCGGACGAAACCCTCCAAGCAAATCTTGCTGGAGGGTTTCGTCTTAAATAGCTTACCGTTAGATTGCCGCCTAGAAAAAGCCCCATTACAATTATCGTTTGCCATTATGATGACCATTAAAGAGGCTCTGGCCTTCGGCCGCAGACAGTTGGCTCTCTCATCAAGTTCTGCCCTGGATGCACGTTTATTGTTGGAGTATGTACTTCAAAAAAACCATGCATACCTGGTCGCTCATACCGACAAAGAGCTGACGACCACCCAGGAGACTCATTACCTGGCCTTGATTGGCCGGGCTGCTAGGCGAGAACCGATTCCTTATCTGACCGGCAACGCCCCTTTCTATGGACGGGACTTTCAAGTCAGTCCAGCAGTTCTAATTCCCCGTCCGGAAACAGAACACCTCGTCGAAGCAGTGCTTAATTGGGCTAAAGAAATGCGCCTCACGATAAGGCCATTGCACATCGTTGATGTTGGCACCGGCAGCGGCTGCATTGCCATCACATTGGCCCTACTTTTACCGGATGCATTCATCGAAGCCTGCGATATTTCGCCGGCCGCCCTGGAGATTGCCCGCCAAAACGCTTATATCCACAGGGTTGAGGAACGGATTCAATTCCACCAGGGATCAATGCTCGATCCTGTTACTGGCGAGGTCCATCTGGTCACTGCCAATTTGCCATACGTCGCCGACCACGAGTGGACCATAGTTGGCGATGGGGTAAAATTATACGAACCTGATATTGCCCTGCGGGGTGGTCATGATGGCCTAAACTTGATTAGGCTGTTGCTCGACCAGGCGGCGAAACGACTGGCACCTGGCGGGGCCATTTATTTAGAAATTGGCTGGCAGCAAGGTGCGGCTGTACAAAGCCTGGCTCAATCCCACTTCCCCTCCGCCAAGGTTGATGTCCTAAAGGATCTCGCCGGCTTAGACCGGATCGTGGAAATTGTGCATGCAAAGTAAGCTGTTAAACGCTGATCAAACGGGTGCTATTGAAGAGGCAGCCAGGCTACTAAAGTCCGGGCACCTTATTGCCTTTCCAACCGATACTCTCTACGGAGTTGGAGCCGATATCTTAAATGCACAGGCCATTCAACAGCTTTATGTTGCTAAAGGCCGATCCTTAAAGAAAGGCATTCCTGTCTTACTCTCTGACATTGGTAAACTTGAAGATATTGTCAGGCAGACACCAGATTTTGCCCTGTCACTGGCTCAAAAATTTTGGCCTGGACCGTTGACCTTGATACTCCCTAAACAGGACCATATACCTGGGATAATATCGCCCGATGATAATGTCGCCGTTCGAGTCCCTGACAATGATGTGGCCCGCAAGTTCATTCGAGCAGCCGGGGGAATGGTGGTGACCAGCAGCGCCAACCGCTCCGGAGAACCACCGGCACTAAACGCTCAAGAAGCGCTAGCTGCACTCGGCGACTCGATTGCGGCTGTCCTAGATGGAGGAAGAGTTGTACTTGGTGTCGCTTCAACCATCGTGGATTGTACAATCTCGCCTCCCCGAATTTTACGCGAAGGACCGCTATCAACAGAGGATTTATCTTTGGTCAAGGTGAAGGAAACATGAGCGGGATCACCATACCTATCATTTTGACCGTTGTGGCTGTGATCGTCGCCCTGGCAGCCTATCGAGGCATTCGTCGTGGTGGGGCTCGTTTTTACACGCTTGAGCGAGAAACCATGCTTCGTCGGGCCAGTTTCACCTTGATTGGCAGTGTCGTGCTTTTCCTGGCAGCCATCGGCTTATTGGTTTATAACTATCAGCAGACTATCGACCCGAATGTAGTCATTATCGACGAATCAGGCAGCGTCGAGGCTACGGTAACTGCTGAACCAGAGTTACAGATCCAACCCCCGACGCCTTCACCAACAGCAACGGCCGATCCGAATATCCCTACTGCTACGCCAACACCTGTTATCTGCCGGGCCATTGTCGATGGCACATCGGGTAGTGGTCTAACTCTGCGAGAAGCCCCATCTGGTCCGGAGATGAGCATTCTCCCTGACGGCACCATCCTCACGCTTTTGGAAGATGAACCGGACGAAGTGAACGATTTCACCTGGAGAAAGGTTCGTACAGTCTCACAGGAAGAAGGGTGGGTAGTCGAAGATTTCCTCAAAATTGGCGATTGCAACTAAAGGCGATTTCCTGACATGGTCATCGGCGTAGATGCCAGCAGAGCTGTCACCAGACAACGTACCGGCACCGAAGCCTACGCTTACTTTTTGATCCAGGCATTGATTCCGCTTGCGAGCGAACATAATTGCCAGTTGAGGCTTTATTTCAATCGACCTCCTCACCCAGACTTGTTTCTTCAGGCTAATCATGTCGAGCATGTGACTATCCCCTTACCACGGTTATGGACCCACGGACGGCTGGCCTGGGAATTGGCACGCCGCCCCCCTGATGTTTTCTATACCCCAGCCCATGTAATCCCTTATGGCCAACGAGTACCCAGTGTTGCCACCATACATGATGTGGGTTTTCACTTCTTTCCAGAAACCCACACGCGCAGCCAGAGAACTTATTTGAATTGGAGCACGCGCCACAATGGTCAGAACAGCCGACGAGTAATTGTCGACTCTAAGGCCACCATGGAAGATCTCATCCGTTTATATAACCTAAATCCAGCAAAAATCGATGTAATTTATCCAGGTATCGATCCAGAATTGCGTCCCGTCACCGATGTTGGCCAATTAACGGCCGTTCAGAACAAGTATGGTGTCATTCCACCCTATCTTTTGTACATTGGCACCCTTCAGCCAAGAAAAAATCTGTCCCGGCTCATCCAAGCTTATATGATCAGCCATGTCGACCATCAACTGGTTATTGCCGGCAAGATCGGCTGGCGAGCAAAGTCACTACTAGACGAAATCAAAAACGCGCGAAGTAGCTTAAAACAACGGGGCGATTTATCCGGTGAAGATCGCCTTCTATTGCCCGGATATATCGCTGACCATGATAAGGCAGCCTTGATATCCGGCGCCGAAGCTTTGCTTTTTCCTTCATTGTACGAAGGTTTCGGCTTTCCTGTGGTCGAGGGTAATGTATGCGGCACACCGGTACTCTGTTCTAATACAAGCTCTTTGCCTGAGATATCGAATGGGGCAGCGTTAGAAGTAGATCCACTGGATCTAGAGGGGCTGGCAACTGGCATTCAACGAATTACGGGCGATGAAGATCTACGCCACCAACTTGTGTCGGCCGGCATAGTTAATGCCCGCCGTTTCTCATGGGAAACAGCCGCAAAAATGGTCCTGGCAACGTTAAAATCGGCCGGATCATGACCGTAATGGGATCAAATCGGCTCGTTGGAGCCCAGGAGAAAGGTTTCATCTGCCGCTTGACAACTTCTTGACCAAATCTGGTAATTGTCCGATGTTTTCGAGCTCATAATAATTGGGGGATTGGGGTACTCCGTCCTCGACGACTTCATGAGCCCATGTCGGGTGGTAAGGGATGTAGACTGCATGCCCGCCAACAGCCAAAACTGGCAAGATGTCCGATCGCAACGAGTTGCCCACCATCATGAACTGGTTAGCCAGCAAGTTTTGCTTTAGCAATACCTTTTCATAAGTCGCCGGGAGCTTTTCGCTGACAATCTCAACGATTTGGAAGTAACGAGCCAGACCAGAGCGGGCGAGCTTTGTTTCCTGGTCGAAAAGATCACCTTTGCTGATGAGCATCAAGGAATAGGAAATGGCCAGTTGGTTCAACATTTCCACCACATGCTCTAAAGGTTGAACAGGGGCCTGTAACATCTCTTTAGAGTAGTCCAAGATGGTTTGGATATCCTCACCGCAGATCTGGCCATCTGTGATCTCTATGGCAGTTTCGATCATTGAGAGGGTAAAGCCCTTGATGCCATAACCAAATAATTTGAGATTCCGTTTTTCGGTCTCGTAAAGCTCTTGATGGATTGATTCACTATCGCGGTAGGACGATAGCAAACGGGCGAACCGTTCTTGGGTCATCGTGTATAACGATTCGCTGTGCCATAACGTATCGTCGGCATCAAAAGCTATGACTTCGATCATCGTTATTCCATGGTCAGGACTTTCGCCCCCCGGATCTTTCCCTCTTTCAATTCAACCAGCGCTTGATTTGCTTCATCCAGGCTATATTCTTGATGTTCAGGCTTGATTTTCATTTCGGCTGCCAAGGCCAGGAATTCCTGCACATTGCTTCGAGTCACGTTAGCCACACTCTTGATCTCCTTCTCCATCCATAGATGAGTAGGATAATCCAGACTTAGAAGATATTCTTGATCAACATCCTCTTTTCGAATGGCATTTATAACCAGACGGCCGCCTGGGGTTAGGTTCTTTAATGCTTCGACGACAGGTTTCCAAACTGGTGTTGTATCGATGATAGCATCTAATTTTTCTGGCGCTTCATCAGCTGTATCGCCAGCCCAGACTGCTCCTAACTTCCGGGCGAACTCTCTTTCCTGTGGGTTACGGGCGAAAACATAGATGTCTGTTTTGGGATAGCGATAGCTGGCCATCTTCAAAACCAGGTGTCCTGATGCCCCAAAACCGGTCAGACCAAGCCGCTGGCCATCTTTGAGATTACACAAACGCATGGAACGGTAGCCGATAGCTCCAGCACATAGGAGGGGCGCCGCTTCTGCATCAGAAAATAACTCCGGAATTGTATAAGCAAAATCCTCGGGAACAACCATAAATTCGGCATAACCACCATGAGCATCACGGCCGGTTGCCTTAAAATCGGGGCAAAGATTTTCTTCCCCTCGTAAGCAGTATCGACAGCGGCCACAGGAGGAATATATCCAGGCAACACCTACCCGGTCACCAGGCTGAAAATTTCTGGTGCCGGGACCAGTTGCTTCCACGTAACCGACAACCTGGTGCCCGGGAATAATTGGCAACTTAGGAGGCGGCGTTCGTCCTTCGATCTCATCCAGTTCGGTGTGGCAAACAGCGCAGGTTGACACCTTTATTAATATTTGGCCATTTTTCGGTTCAGGCTCCGGAAATTCGGTTTTTTCAAGTGGTCTTTTGTTTTCCGTCACCTGAGTAATTTTATTTAGAACCATCGCTTTCATCGCGGCAACTCCTAAAGAAATCCAAACAAACCACCCTGAGAGATAGGTATGGAAAATGCCATTTGATCTAACGTTAAGTAAATTCCATCCACCTGATCCGTCGCCGATCGGAATCCTCTTGCCTCTTCTTCTGACCAGAAGAATAGTGAATTTCGTCAATAAGCGTCGATGATATGGGGCTCGGAAAAATTAGCCCAATCGAGATGAGGTTCAAAGATTAAGGGATGAGCATCCTCTTCGGTGACCTGGTAATTCATCTCTCCATCCATCAGGATGTGTAACGACCGGCCGCTCTGAGCACATTCAGTACTGATTTCGAAAGTTAGTTTTTCCTGCCGTAAGCGCCCCTGCACGAAGGGCGTCGCTATCGCGTCCTCTGCTCAAGCACCAAACAATCGTTCACCACTACTGAAAGAAATTTTATGGGGCGTGTTTTCGGCCGTGACCGGAAAAGCCCAAGCCACTGCACCTTGATCGTTCCTTACCAAGAAGAACAGGTTTCTCTCTAGTTCTTCCAAGATTGGCTTCACCAATTCAAGCGGCATATTCAGTTCTTCAGAAATGAACTCTGGCTCAATTGGCTTCTGAGTGTTTCCCATTTCTTTCACGACAAAATAGCGAATTTGATGATGGGCATCAGTCATGAAACTCAATCTTGACTGGCTGTGTTGCGGAATGTGTGCCAAGCCTTGTTTCCATGTTGCCTGTGGAATTTCGAGTATCTCTCGATCTCGCCCAAGAAGTATTTTTTCTTCCATAAAATTATCTTTCTCCATTTATTAGGTTATAAGATGACCGCCCAACTGGTTGATTAGCCAACATCTTAAAGCTCGATTTCAACAAAATCCATACTATCCGAATCAAATATGTGGCTTACTACTGATATAGCCAGTCTTCCTGAACCAATGCATGAAGAGTGGAAGATGGTTCTCTTGTAGGCTTACAACAGTTTACAGAATATATCCTTCTTGCGCAAGTCCAAACTCAATCTCTTTCGCAGGTATCTTGTGCCTCCGGCACCCCGTAGTCGTTCGCACGGCGCTATCCAAACCCGTCCCTTAGGAAGCAGACTTTCTTGATTCAATAACGGAGATTCGCGATGTGATTAAAATCTACAAGAAGAATAACACAAAAAATACTAGATATAACGCTGTACGCCATGCTAACAATTCTTTTTATTTTTCTCTCTGTAATAGTAGGAAGTGTATTTATTTCAACTGCGAAATAAAAAAAAACAAACGTTCTATTTGAGATTTGAAAAATTGGATCGAATTCTTATTCACACTGGCGCGGTAATAGTCAAGATATATTGCGTTACCTAATCTTTCCGCATGTAATATTGTGTGCCTATATG
>Ga0209742_10001549_pt1 | contig 10265 bp, 4 predicted proteins | sample DeeMarSeWOR38_10_FD_187462 | JGI IMG/M metagenome (GOLD analysis project Ga0209742, IMG submission 187462) | Marine sediment microbial communities from White Oak River estuary, North Carolina - WOR-3-8_10 (SPAdes) (version 2) | ecosystem: Environmental > Aquatic > Marine > Intertidal zone >... | reverse complement strand
AGGATTTGCAGCAAGTCAAAAAATTTCCATCGAACATGCAGCCAGGTTGTTGCGCTACGATTTTCTTAAAAAAACAGCGCTGGCAAGTGGCGCCGCAAAAATTGGACTGGCCCATACTGCAGACGACCAGGCCGAAGAAATTCTTCTGCGCCTGATCAGGGGGACAGCCAGAAAAGGTCTTTCAGGCATGAAAACCTTGCGAACCGGCATGTTTATCCGTCCTTTTCTGCGTTTCCCTAAATCCCCTCTGCTTGACTATCTTGATAAATATGCCATTCCTTATCATATCGATAGTTCCAACAGGGAAAATGTTTATCTGCGAAACCGTATCAGGAATGATCTGCTGCCCTACCTGGCCGCAAGCTACAATCCCAATATCCGGCAGACCCTGATCCGTACTGCCAATATCCTCCAGGATGAAGAAGAACTGCTGGAAAAACAAGGTGCTGCTGCTTTTACTGAAACCGTTACTGCTGTACCCGCACAAATGTATGATGTCACCACCCAGACCGCTGTATCTCACCCGCAGGAATTAAAAATCAGCCTTGAGCTTTTTCACCGCTATCCTCGAGCAATCCAGCGAAGAATTCTGGAAAAATGCTGCTGGCTCATGTTATGCGAACCGAGATCCCGGCAGATCGAAAGCCTCCTACAGCTTGCCATGCGGGCTTCTCCTGGGGGCAGTCTCCATCTTGCCGATGGTCTCAGGGTTATAAGATATAAGGATCAGATCTGCTTTGAGTATCCCCGGGGCCGCGGTCCATTCCGCGGCAGACTTGCGACAGGGACAGGAGTGGAATTGCCTGAAACCAATATTCCTGCACCCGGCAGTTATGACTTTCCTGCTCTGAACAAGAGGCTTATTGTGGAATACCTTGAAGACTTTATTCCAGGAACAGGGGATATTTTCCCAACAGGGGAATATCTCGATTCCGGACTCTTCTCTTTTCCCCTCACCTTAAGGGGACCTCATAAAGGGGATCGTTTTCATCCATTAGGTGCAGCGGGAAGCAAGAAAGTCTCTGATTTTCTCGCAGACCGGAAAATTGAAAAAAACAAAAGAGCCCGGACCCCTGTCTTGACCGGGGATGATTCCATTCTTGCCTTGCCGGGTCTTCGTATAGATCATCGCTTCAGAATTACTGAAAAAACAAGGCACGTTATCAGGTTGCGCTGGGAGGAGTTGGGGAAAAAAGGCAGAAAATAACCCCAGCTAGCTTCCCTCTTTGCTTTTTATCGCTGTTTTATTATATGTCGGAAGCCGTGTGGGGTTCTATTTTTTTATACCAAATTTTTTTTCCTTTGCCAATACATTTTAATCAGCTTTGTCAACTTTGCAGCAGAAGATTATATGGGGTTTCTCAACCGCGGATCGAATAACCTCCGTCAACCACAATGGTCTGCCCCTGGATCATGGCAGCTAGGTCGGAGCATAAGAACAATGCAACATCTGCAACATCTTCAGGTGTAGTCAGCCGTCCTAATGGTGTTTTGGAGATTGCTGTATCGAGAATCTCCTGACGGTTGGGAAATTTTTTCAAGGCCTCGGTATCTACAGCACCTGCACTGATGGTATTCACATTAATGCCCCTGGGGCCCAACTCGACTGCCAGGTGGCGCACCAGGGACTCAAGTGCTGCCTTCGAAGCCCCGACTGCAGTATAATTTTCAATAGCTCTTACCGCACCTAAGCTGGACACAGCCATGATCTTGCCACCCTGCTTCATAAGTGGAACACCCTCTCGAGCCAGGGACAACAAGGCCCTGGCATTAATATCCATGGCCCAGTTCCAATGACGGCTGCTTAAATCCAGGGCTGGTTTCAATACTCCGGAGGCGGCATTGCTCACCATGAAATTCAGTGCCCCGAATTCCTTTTCAATAAGTTCGAACATGTTTGTGACATCATTGTCATTTGCCACATTTGCTTTAACAACAAAACACCTGACGCCGCAGTTCTCTATCTCTCCTGCAGTGCTTTCAGCATCCCTGCGATGCCGGACATAATTGACAACAACATGGATCCCGTTTTGCGCAAATTTTAAAGCAATTGCCCGGCCTATACCTCTTGAGCCACCTGTTATTAATGCTACTTTGCCTGTTAGTTGAAACATAGAATTTCTCCCATATTAAAGTTTCCCCGCAGCCATCTCCTCCGGCGGAGGATTACCGGCAGGGAATGTACTTTTTCAGGGCATAAACGCCCGCTGATTGTATTCAGGTCTGCAACCAGGGCCTGAAAATAATTTACCTATTCTTTCCTGCTGATTTACATCATTCAACAGCAGGAGGATGTTATTTGCATGAAAATTGGAGGAAAGACTACCCGCAAATTTTATTGCTTTCAAGAGTATTCTTTGATCCGAACTGTGAAACGTCTACAGGCACTGACCAGCATCCGCAGGGGATTAAAGGAAACAGGTTTCAGAATTGTCGGTGTCTTGAAACCGCTTACTAAAAATTCTTCCGGTTTTGCAAGAGGGTAGTCGAGCTGAACGGGATCAGCACCGATCAAGCCACGTTTTGCACATTCCTGCCACAAAGCGCTTTTAGTCAAATCCAGTCCCAAGGCCCTTAAGATTGCCGTGTCAAGTGCAACCGGGTTGACGGCTCCGGCTATCAATCCCAAGGAGTATGATTGGCCGGCAACAGGACCGGTGCCATGCATGGCTATAATACCGTCTAGCAGGGTCATTCCAGCCGGCAGCACCGACAGTAAATCCACCAGGTGCGACGCAAACTGTTCTGCACGATTGCCATAACGCAGATGCCAGCATGGTTTCTGGAAACCGACTACCGTGCCGAAATAATTCTTTACTGCCAAGGTCATATATAACTGGCTGTGCGCTTTAACCCGTGGAAGATTGATCAGCATATCACAGTCAAGGGCTGCACGTGCCATATTTACTGTAAGTTTTTCTGAAAGCCTGACCTGAGTGGTCTGGTCAAAATTGATGCGGGCAACCGGCAAGCCTGCAATTGCTTTTTCAATACCGGTAACATGCATGACTCCTTTCGCCGTGCCAAAGGCTGGAGAGTCACCTATGGCGACTTTTGCCCCCTGAGCCACAAACCATTCTGCTGCAGCCGCGACAAACGCAGGATGAGTGCAGGCCAGATGTCCGGCACTTCTCCCGCTCAACAGGTTTGGTTTTAATACAACCCTGGTTCCTTTGCTGACCGTGAATCCGACTGCTTGGCAAAGCTGATCAATTTTTTGAGCTATTTCCGTGATTCGATAGTCGGTACATTTCAGAAGTGCGACCGAGGTGGAATGAATATCCATCTAAAGGTTACCTGGAACACCGAACGGCATAATATGGGATGCCAAAATAGAAAAAGGCCAACTTTGGGGGACAAAGTGGACCTTTTTCAGGAGAAAGGAGATAAGAGTATCACTCTTGCTATTTATTATGCAATCACCATGCCAGTTTATTTTTAAGCCGTATTTTTTAAAAAAAACGAGTACAGGGGCGGTTTTTAATAGTGGTTCCATTTTTTTCGCACAAGCACCAGAGTACAATTTTTTGTACTCTTTTGGCGCTTTCCAGCACCCCGACCGAGCAGGGAAATTTTTTATGCTGTAATATCAATATTTTATGATATTAAAAAAATTGTACCCTATAAAAACCAGGCCGCATGGTTATGGCAGACCCACAGCCCGGACTCCAGAGTACAATACAATTTAGGATATACATCGTCATAGGAAATTGGTGCACAAAGGCTAGGACATCTTGGCCCAGTTCAAAAGTCCGCCAGCCAGGAGGATCTCACGATGCCTTTGTGAAACGTCAAGATTTGCTTCGATCGCCTTCTTGTCTATAATCACTTTAAAAACGTTCTCACCAGCTGAAATTCTCTGCCGAATGTCGGGGATCTCAACGTTTGCACCCTGCTTAAGTCCTTCATAATCCTCAGGATTTTTGAAAGTTAACGGTACAATACCGAAATTAATCAGGTTTGCCATGTGGATACGAGCAAAACTCTTAACCAGCTTGACCTGGACCCCCAGAAAACGCGGGGCCAGGGCTGCGTGTTCCCTGGAAGACCCTTGGCCATAGTTCTCACCACCAACTACCATGCCAGCCAAGTTTCCAGCAGCAGCATCCCGGGCTCTTTTTATGAATTCCAGGTCAACTGAGTTAAAGACATATTCGCTGATTGCCGGAATATTACTGCGCAACGGCAGAATCTTCGCCCCTGCAGGCATGATATGATCTGTTGTGATATTATCACCAACCTTCAACAGTATTGTGCCGTGCCAGGTATCGACCAGCGGCTCAAACTCCGGGAATGGGGCAATATTGGGACCACGGATTATCTCCACCGCATCACCCTGTTCTTTAGGCGGCTCAATTCTCTGATCGCCGGGTAAATATTTCTCCGGCAGCTCAAAATGTGGATACTCTCCTAAACCGCGGGGATCTGTAATTTTTCCCTTTACAGCTGAGGCAACTGCCACCTCGGGACTACACAGGTATACCTGATCATTTACTGTACCGCTACGCCCGGGAAAATTACGGGGAAAGGTCCTCAGAGATATGGTATCGGTCGGCGGTGCCTGTCCCATGCCGATACAACCGAGACAGCCCGCCTGGTGTATCCTCGCACCTGCCTTTACAAGTGTCAGCATATCACTTTGTGCTGTTATATTTTCCAGAACCTGACGGCTGCCGGGATTAATTTCAAAACTCACATCATTGTGTATTTCCTCCCTTTCAAGCACCTTGGCAACAATCATTAAATCCCGCAGGGAAGAATTTGAACAGGAACCAACCAGTACCTGGGCAACAGGTTTACCGGCAACCTCTGTCACCTTAACCACGTTGTCAGGCGAAGAGGGGCAGGCGATCAAGGGCTCAAGACTCGACATATCTATATCAATCACTTCATCATACTCTGCTCCTTCATCTGCGATTAAAGGTGTCCACAGGTCTAACCGACCCTGACTTGCAAGGAATTTCTTCGTGTTCTCATCTGAGGGGAAGACAGATGTGGTTGCCCCCAGTTCGGCACCAAAATTAGTAATAGAGGCACGGTCGGTTACGGTGAGTTCGCTTATACCAGGTCCAAAGTATTCCATGATATAGCCGACACCGCCTTTTACAGACAGCTGCCGAAGCAGTTCAAGGAGGATATCTCTTGCCGAAACCCAGTCCGGCAGTTTACCGCTCAATCTTACCCCGAAAATCTTCGGCATTATAAGATAAAACGGTTTACCGGCCATGGCCATGGCAACATCCAGACCACCGGCGCCGATGGCCAGCATACCGAGACCGCCACCCGTAGGTGTGTGGCTGTCAGAACCGAGCAGAGTCTTTCCAGGGGCACCAAAACGTTCAAGATGAACCTGATGCGATATACCGTTGCCCGGCGGTGAAAAATAAAGCCCGTATCTCCTGGCCACAGACTGTAAGAATCTGTGGTCATCTGCATTCCTGAAATCAGATTGAACCAGATTATGATCTACGTAGCAGACAGACAGTTCCGTCTGGACCTGCGGGATACCGGTTGCTTCAAATTCAAGATAAGCCATGGTGCCAGTAGCATCCTGGGTCAGAGTCTGATCGATACGAATTCCTATCTCAGCTCCTTTCTCCAATCTTCCCTCTTCCAGATGGGAAGCAAGTATTTTTTCAGTCACTGTTAGTGCCATCGTAATATCCTTCGTGTTATTCTGTTCACAACAACAATTTCGACACATTTCCGGTTGGACAACCGTAGAATCCTTTTACTACCTCAGCTTGTCATTTTAAAAACGTGCATTCATACCATATACTGGCAGCAAAGTACATGCTTCAGTCCTCATATGATCATAAAAAATTTTTGCAGTCAGTTGCTGAAACTCTTACCATCAAAAAATCATCTGCACTCTTTGTAGAATGCGAAATATTGAAAAAATGTTGTCAAGCCTCATATCGTAAATTTTACCTTAGTGTAAACCTGAAGCTATCATTCGCATAATTATGTTTTGTCTTACGGCATCAAACCTGCGTATCTTAAACAATAAATAAATCGACTACCCCATACAAAGACGTATTATTGTGTAGATAAAGCCATGGTATTTCTGGTACAGGAATGTTAAATGAGGCTGCCAGGCGGTTCATTGTAAAAACTAAAAACCGGGTGCTTTAAAACTTATTCTCAATCATATGAAAAAATTTTCCCCAAGCATAATATTCCTGATCATTGTCCTCATTATCTTTATAGGCCTGGCACCACGGTTTTTAATTCTCGAAGATGTTCAAAAGAGATTTACCAGCCAGATCAGCAAAAGTCTGGGAAGTCCACTCACCGTTAATAAAATGTACTGGATCTGGCTTCCCCTGCCCCACCTTACGCTTGTCAACACGACTATCACCAATGAAAATTATTATCTTTCTCTGCCCAGGGTAAATATATATCCAACCTGGCGCATCATTTTCGGCGAAACAGATAAACCAAGAAAAATTATTTTGGACAACCCTGAAATTCATATCCATAAAACAGCATTTCTGCCCGTAAAGTCATCCGGCCAGAACATCTCTGCGGCAAACTTTCCGGAGATACCCATTAATATTATAAAAGGCAAACTGGAAGTTGAATTTGGTGAAGAGTATAAAGATGTTCTCCGCACAGGATCTTTGAGATTCAATGATATCCGCGGCGAAATGATACTGCAGCAGCAGAAAATCGATGTCGACATACATACATCTGCCCCTTTCAGCAAGAATATCCGCCTGGAAGGCAATTTCAGCATTCCTGACAAGACTTACCAGTTCTCACTGGACTCCCGGGACCTTAAGCTGCATAAATCTGTAAAGGCTTTTTTCAACGGAAGACTGGTGCCTGTAGAATCAACAGCCAGTCTAAGCGGCACTGTTACTGGTAAGGGGTTGAAAGATGTCGTAGGCAATCTGCGTGGCACTCTGCCCTGTTTTGTCGTTAAACCGCAAGATCGGAAAATACTTCTAACCTGCGGTTACGCCGACCTCAAAATTCTCAAATTGGGTTCCCTGCTGCGCCTGGATATTAATGACCTTGAAATGAAAGATCCCCAGATCAACCTGTCCGGTCACATTGAACGAAAACTTTCATCAATAAACAGCAATGAGCAGTCTCCGGCTCCTGAACCAGTTTGGACTCTTGATTTCGTTGGCGGCGATCTTGATCTGACTGCTATACGCGATAAAATCTTAATTCTTTGGCCTGATAATAAAATTGCAAAAAATGTCTGTAATATAGTGCTCGGCGGGAAAGCCCTTTCAGCTGCCTACCGCTTTTCGGGCAAAACAGCTGACTTCAGACACATGGATGCCATGATTATCGAAGCTGACGTCCTCAATGCTGACATCCACGTTCCCGGGGCAGAATTGGACCTGACCAGGGCAAGCGGTCCAATCCAGATTAAGAATTCTATCCTGACAGGTCACAGCCTCAATGCTCAACTTGGCAGCAGTTACGGTCGCAATGCAAAACTGCTTTTAGATCTTGAAAAGCTTGGCGAAAAATTCATGCTCGATATTGATATTGATGCGGACCTAAAGGATTTGCCGCCGATCCTGGCACATCTTATCAAACATAATGGATTTCAGCGGCAGCTCGCTAAGTTTGATGCAGTTGCCGGCCGGGCTTCCGGAATTGTGCATCTGGGTGACAGCCTGCATGAAATCTTCACCCGGGTCGATGTCAAAAATATGGAGGTTGAAGCCAGATATGATCCTATTCCCCGAAAAGTTGTTATTGACAGTGGTACTCTTCACATCGGACCGGACAAAGTAAGCTGGCAAAATGCCAAAGGCCGTATTGGTCAGCAGGTAATTACCAACATAAGTGGTAATGTTTCCTGGCAGTCCGGTGAAACACTCCTCAATATAGAAGAAACACAGGCACAACTGGAAGGAGCATCACTCCTGGCACTGCTTAAACAAACTGAAGTATTGCCTCAGAAAATCAACAATATGCTCTCGTCCTTGAACGGAGCTCTCGAAGTCACCCGAGGATCATTAGTTGGACCAGCACTGCAACCCCTTGCCTGGAAGTATAATTTCGACCTCAAGGCAACGGACCTGGATTTTACGAGCCCTTTACTACCGGAACCTGCACGGTCTGAAAAATTTACGGCAACAATAGACCACGAGGAAACAAACATTCAGGAAGCAGCAATTTACTTTCTCGACCAGACATTTAACCTCAAAGGCTTACTTAAGCATCATTACCTTGAAAACTGGCATGGTATGATTGAGTTCAACGGACCTGTCAAAAATAAACTGGCAGACTGGACAAGAAGCAAAGGATGGTTTCCTGACATATTGCAGCCGCGGATCCCCTTTACCATGAAAAACTTAAAGGTAAACTGGCAAGGAAAAACTATTGGGGTCTCAGGCAACATTCTCCAGGGCTTGGCCGGCGGCAAACTGCCTATGGCCAGGATTGATTATGAGAATACCCCCGAATATCTCCATATTAATGAACTTGTTTTTTATGCGCCGGGCGAGCAGGGGCGCCTCGAGGTGGACTTCATGCACCGCTCACCCCAAAAGCTTCATCTTACCTGGGAAGGTTACGTAAACGCTGATACAATTGACGCGCTATTCGAACGCAGCCCATTAACCGCAGGGACCGTTTCAGGAGATGTTGAGATAGATTATTTTGCCGACCAACCGGAAAAGACACGATTTGTCGGCCTTCTCAAAACCGAGAATCTGCTCTTGCAAACAAAAGAAAAAGACGAGCCGATTATCATAACGAATTTAGATATGACAGGCAGCGGCAGGCAAGTAACAATTCCAGCATTTGAAATTGCCTTAGGTTCTGAAAAAATCACAGGTTCCGGCCGGATTTTTGCAGAAAAAGAGGTCCTGCAGATTGACATGACTCTTGGGGCAGCCTTTCTTTCAAAACAATCACTCATCCGATTGTCTCAGGTTATGCATGAATCGCAAAATATGTTTATCAGACAATCAGGCCGGGAACCAGGACTTTCTGGAGCCAGCGGTTGGAATATCACCGGCCGAATCGGTTTCGACTTTGATACCTTTTCATTAAACCGCAAAACAAATATACCATATGCTGGGGCGCAATCTGTCACGTATACCTTTCATGATGTCCACGGCGATCTACAACTCGCACCTGACGAATTTTCTCGGACGGAAATATTCTCTGCGCAACTGTGCGGTCTTGGTTTCAAAGGCATCTGGTTCTCCAATGCTGATCTCGGTCAGAAATTCCAGTTCTTCACCGAACCGGATGAAACTCTCCGCCTGGAAAATGTCCTGCCATGTTTGGGCGTGCAGCAGGACATCGTAGAAGGTGAATTCTCTCTGCGGGCCAACATCCTGAAAGAATCAAACACCTTTTACGCAGGTAATATTTACTTGAAATCCTCCCAGGGGCGCATTCTACGCTTGAAAACACTGTCCAGAATATTCAGGGTGGTCAATATAACAGATCTTTTTGAAGAGCATATAGAAACTGCAGGCAAAAGAGGGTTTCCTTTCTCCCAGATGGATATTGACACGCATATTGATGACAATAATCTCATTATTGACAGGGCTATTATACGAGGTGAAGGTTTGAATCTCTTTGCCCGGGGTGAATTAGACCTGGCCGATTATGATACTGATATGTCTCTCCTCATTGCTCCTTTCAAGACTTTTGACACCATTATTACCAAAGTGCCGATCATCGGTAAGCCTGTTATGGGCGAATACGGCAGCAGGGTCAACATCCCGGTTGCAATAAAAGGCCCGATAAACGATCCGGTTATAACGCCCTTGCACCCTGAGGCTGTTGGTGAAGTGTTCTTAAATATCGTCAAGGACACTTTCATGCTGCCATATAGTATTTTTCTCAAACCTCTTGAACAAGCCGGAGAAAATGCCGGTCAGGAAACACCCGGATCCAAATAAAATCTACCATACCGAATCTAATGAAAGACAAAATTTCCACCTGCATATTTTTCAATCTCTCACTTTTGTTAATAGGTTTCATGATCAGCAGCGCCAGGTGTGAAGATGCTCCGGCCAATCTCCTTATTAATGAATCAAGCCCTTATCTCCTGAAGCATGCTACCAACCCGGTAAACTGGCATCCCTGGGGAGAAGAAGCCTTTACCCTGGCCAGGGAGAAAGGGAAACCCGTACTTTTATCCATCGGGTATTTAACCTGCCACTGGTGCAATGTTATGGAGGAGGAATCCTTCTCTGATCCCCAGGTTGCCGCACTTATCAACGACGTCTTCATTCCCGTCAAGGTAGATCGTGAGGAACGACCTGATATAGACC
>Ga0209742_10001547_pt1 | contig 10274 bp, 5 predicted proteins | sample DeeMarSeWOR38_10_FD_187462 | JGI IMG/M metagenome (GOLD analysis project Ga0209742, IMG submission 187462) | Marine sediment microbial communities from White Oak River estuary, North Carolina - WOR-3-8_10 (SPAdes) (version 2) | ecosystem: Environmental > Aquatic > Marine > Intertidal zone >... | reverse complement strand
AGGTGTAGCCTTCATCATCATCATGCCGCTGGCCCTCTTCTTTGGCATCTTGGCCGGCATCAATGAAGGTAAACCGCTGGACCGCTTCATATCGACTACCAGTTTGGGAGCGACGGCAACGCCTGAGTTTGTCACTGGCATCTTTTTAATCTTGATCCTGGGCATCTGGCTTGAAGTGGTGCCTGCCGTGGCCATCTGTACCAGCCCTAACTGCGTCTTTGAAGATCCCTCGATCCTGATCCTGCCGGTGCTAACGTTGACGGCTGTAGAGTTGGGCTATGTGGCTCGCATGACCCGGGCCAGCATGGTCGAGGTGATGGATGCGCCCTATATCCGCACGGCCACCATCAAGGGCATGCCTCGTAGCCGGATCGTCATCCGTCATGCCCTGCGAAATGCTTTGCTGGCGCCTATCACGGTGATCATGCTCCATGTCAACTGGTTGATCGGCGGCATCGTCGTGGTCGAGGTCATTTTTGGCTATCCTGGCATGGGCAAGTATATCTACGATGCGGCCGTCTTTGGTGACTACAACGCCGTGGAAGCAGCGGCAATGATCACCGTCATTATTGCCGTAGGTACCCGGCTCATCGGCGATTTTGCCTATACCATGCTAAATCCGCGGATCCGTTATGCCTAAAAAGCTAGACACGAGAGTTTGTTAGATGTCATTCCGACCGAAGAGAGGAATCCCTATCACATTTGTCATAACCGAACGTCCTTTCCTGAGTAAGGCTTCGGGGATTCCTCATTCCCCTAGCTCCATTCGGAATGACTTTTTGCAAGGACTTGATTAACAATTACCTGGAGAAGTAATTATGGCTATGGAAGAATCACTGGTACGCACACCGCCACGGCCATCTGTCTGGCAACGAAGTTGGAAGAGTGTCTCCATCATCTTCGAATCGCGGATCGCCACCGTCGGTTTGATCATCGTCGCTTTCTGGATTATCGTGGGCATCATTTCCTTATTCTGGACGCCGTTTCCTGAAAATGACTCAATGTTTACGCAGCAGTTGCCACCAAATACTATCTTCCTCATCAGCTTTCTGATAGCGGCCGCCGGCGTTATTGTTTTAGCAATATCTAATGTAAATCGGTATATTAAGATAGGTGGAATCGTGGTGTTGGTTCTGATCGAAGCCATCATCATCGGGTGGCTACTCCAAAGCCCCTCACCCAACCTGTTGGGCACAGACAATTTGGGTCGAGACATCCTTTCCCGGATCATGGTCGGCACCCAACCCATCCTGTTAAAAACTGATTTACCACCAATGACTTTGGGTAACTATTTTATCATCGCGGCAGCGATAGCCTTCGTCGTCAGCTTCTTAGGCCCCGTGGCCTTGTTGTCGGCCCTGGCACAAACGGGACGGCGGTTATATTTGTTTGTCCTGGCGGGAGCGTGGTTGGCTGTCAGCCTGATCCTGTTGTTTGTATTACCCGATACAATCCAATTAGGCGGTCGGGAAATAACGATAGCCTTTTATACGCCGTTTTTCATGACCCTGGCCATCCTATACGTAGGCATTTTTATCTTTGGTTGGATCCGGGCCAAGCCCCTGAGTTTATCCGAACCAATGCGGGCCTGGACCATCAGCCTCCTGGTAGCGATTGGCCTGGCCGTTCTAGGCTTCTCGAATCTGCTGCAGTCGATTGAGTTACCACCTGTTTCTCTTCCCATTGGCGTAGCCATTTGGGGGGTGATTGGCTCGCTGGTTGTCGGCTCGATCCTGGGCTTGAACGCCGGTTACCGGGGTGGCTGGTGGGATCAAACTATCATGCAGGGCTTAGATGCCCTGATCGCTTTTCCGGTGATCGTCCTCTATTTGGTTTTAATCGGTGCCCTGGCTGGGGCGGAACAGGAAACTCGAGCTCTGGTGGTGATCCTGGCCATCACTGTTACCGGTACCCCGGGCGTCGCTCGTTTGGTGCGAAGTCTCACGCTAGATATCAAAACTCGCGACTACATCCGCGCGGCCGAGACGCGAGGTGAAAGCACCAGCTACGTGATGCTAAGGGAGATCCTACCCAACGCCCGGGGGCCAATCCTGGTCGACGCCATGTTACGGGTGGGTTATGCGATCTTTGCCATCGGCACCTTGGGTTTCTTGGGATTGGGGCTACCCCCTCCGGACCCGGATTGGGGAACCATGGTGGCTGATGCCCGCCAGTTCATCTTCGCCAACCCTCTCGCTGTTATCTGGCCAGCAATCGCCGTAGCCAGCCTGGTTATTGGGTTAAACTTCTTTGCCGATGGCCTGCGAGAAGAATTGACCCGGTACCAGAAGTAAAGGAGGACTAATGGCAGAAACATCAACTGATAGTAAAAGGAAAGGTGCACCGGTTCTCAATATCGAAAACCTTTCCGTCGCCTACAAAGTACGGGGGGGTGAGATCGAGGCGGTACAAGACGTTTCTTTTGATATTTATCGGGGCGAAACTCACGGCATCGTCGGCGAGTCTGGTTGTGGTAAAAGCACTGTGGCCTGGGCCATCGTCAACTTCTTGGGTGCCAATGGCTACGTCAAACGCGGACACATCAAGTTTCAGGGACAGGATCTGGTTGGTAGAACGGGGGAAGAGTTGCGACGTTTACGCGGCGACCAGATCGCCATGGTTTACCAGGATCCGATGCAGGCCCTGAACCCCTCCTTGCGCCTGGGCGACCAGATGAAGGAGGTGTTGACCGTACACCGTGACATGGCCGAGGACGAGGCCGAGGAACGCAGCATCCAGATGTTAGATCGGGTGTATATGCCCGACCCGGCCAACGTCATGAAACGTTATCCGCACCAGATCTCCGGTGGCCAACAACAACGGGTGGTGATTGCCATGGCCTTGCTAAACAATCCAGCCCTGTTGATCATGGATGAGCCGACGACCGCCTTGGATGTGACCGTGGAAGCGGCCGTGCTAGACTTAATCGCCGAATTACGGCGAGATTTTGACACAGCTATCATGTACATCACCCATAACCTGGGTGTCGTAGCCCGGGTATCTACCCGAGTGGGGGTGATGTATGCTGGCGAGATGGTAGAAAAGGGGACCGTCGAACAGCTCTATGAAAACCCACAGCACCCATATAGCCAGGGCTTGATGCGCTGCGTGCCCAAGTTGGGGGCCGACAAGGCCAGTAGCATCCTCTATCCTATCCGAGGTCGGGTCCCGCCGCCCGATAGCCGGCCGGCCGGTTGTGTTTACGGACCCCGTTGTGACTATATCGAGGAGCGATGCCGGCGAGAAAGGCCCAAGTTGCGCTATCTACCAAACGGTGTGGCGGTCCGTTGCCACTTCGCCGAAGAGATCGACCCCAGCCAATGGCGTCCCTCTGAAGATCTCGAATTGCCAACCGTTGGCAGGGAGGACGGACCTGGCCAGACCATTCTCGAGGTGAAGGATCTGAAGAAATATTACGAGGTTCAGGGGGGATCTCTTCGTGACGTTGTTGGTGTAGCTGACAAACGCTATGTGAAGGCGGTGGAAAATGCGACCTTCAAAGTCGATAAAGGACGTACCCTGGGCGTTGTCGGTGAATCTGGTTGCGGTAAGAGCACATTGATCAAAACCATCATTGGACTGGAAGATACTACTTCTGGCGAAGCCGTTTTTATGGGTTTTGACGTCACCGATGATATCTCAACCCGGGATGAAAAATTGATCCAGGAACTCCAGATGGTATTTCAGAACCCTGATTCGACGATGAATCCCTCCTACTCTGTCGGCAGGCAGATCGCCCGGCCGATGGAGCGTTTCAAGACCGTGCCCAAAAAAGAGATCCGGGGTGAGGTGATAAAATTGTTGCGGGCCATGAGATTGGGCGAGAACTACTATAATCGCCTGCCGCGCCAGCTTAGCGGAGGCGAGAAGCAGCGAGTGGGCATCGCCAGGGCCCTGGCTAGCAAGCCAGACCTGGTGTTGTGCGACGAGCCGGTTAGCGCCCTGGATGTTTCAGTTCAAGCGGCTATCCTTAATTTGCTCCTGGGAGTGCAACATGAATTTAACACGACGCTGATCTTCATCGCCCATGACCTGAGCGTGGTGCGCTTCTTCTCCGACGATGTGGCTGTCATGTATTTGGGCCAGATCATGGAAATTGGCCCGGCCGACGCCATTTATGCCCCACCTTATCATCCTTATACGGAGGCCCTGCTCTCGGCCGTGCCGATACCTGATCCCAAGGTAGAGCAGAAACACATTCGTCTTGAAGGCTCGGTGCCCAGCGCCATCGACCCGCCTAGTGGCTGTCGTTTTCACACCCGTTGTCCCCGACGCCAATTACTGCCGGATGGAGGCAAGATATGTGAGGAAGAATTACCACCCTGGCGGGAAATTGGCGATGGCCACCGGATTTTCTGCCACATACCGGAGGAGACTTTACGAACCTTTGACCCAGTGATCTCCACTGAGAACATCCCTGTCACAAAGCAATCCCAACCATTAAAACAAGGAAGCTGATCATGCTTGTAAATGATTGTATGACCCGACATCCAATCCTGATTTCGCCCGAGACCCCGGCCTCTGAGGCTCAGAAGATCATGTCTGAAAATAATATCCGGCACTTACCTGTGACCGGTGCTGGCAAACGACTTGAGGGACTCATCACCCGTCAAAGTTTTGCCCTGGCGCCTGATGTGCTGGCCAGCCTGGACGTATGGGACATCACTCGTTATCTTTCCGGACTGAATGTAAAAAATATCATGCTGAGTGGGGACAAGATCTACACCATCACCCCGCAGAAAACGGTTGAACGGGCTGCTCGGGTGATGAATGAACACAAAATCGGTTGTTTACCCGTCATCGAAGACGGCTCGGTGGTAGTAGGTATCATCACCGAATCAGATCTGTTGGACGCACTGCAAGAGATGTTAGGCATGCCCGAGAAGGGTGTTCGGGTGACCATGCGGATGCCTGATCGGCCGGGCGAGTTTGCCAAGCTTAGTGAAGCGCTAGGTGAACACATGATGGGTGTGATCGGCATAGGCACCTATCGGTCGCGCCGCCGGGAGGGTTATTGGGACGTCGTCCTCAAAATCAGAAAGGTCAGTTGTCCTGAGGTAGATGCTGTTCTCAGCAAAATCCCAGATCAGGAGATCATTGATCTACGGGACGTGGTCTAGCAGAAAGAAGGGACCGGCGAAGATCCTCGACGCCGGTAAGAACCGCCGATCGGCCGGCTAATGATGTAGAGCGAGTGACGTAGATCATCTGGCCGAAATGGGTGTTGCAAAGAAATACGCTGATGTGACGGCTGAACACCAACCGGGCGTTCGTCCCCTCCAGTAAAATACACTCGCCGTTAGCTCGTGCCTCAGCACCCAAATCGAAGGTAATCGAGTACCAGTTGTAAATATCTGTGAAATTTCCAGACGTACGATAAGAATTATCCCAGCGGTACTCAAACGGCAAGCCCTTGTAATTACTGTGATTGGACAGGGCTACAGAACCAGGGTATTGGGCCGCTTGCTGGTCGCGAATAAATAGTAAGATCAGAAATCCTGCCAGTACTATAACGCCAAAAAGAGTTATTAACCCGCAACCCGCCACAAAATATTGATTTAATGCTCGATTTTCTTCAACCATGTCAAACCCACCACTCGGGAAACTTTCCGCCATCACTTCTATTTTAACTCTACCTGGTTTGAGCACAACCGGTCAGGGAGTTGGGGCGATCCTGGTTGGAATTGTGATCGACAATTCAGAGATCACTTGGGGAACGTGCGAAGACATACCAGCTAACGACCTGCCCGACTTCCAATCCCCTTTTCTAGTCGACGAAGGTATCGCCACCATCAAAGAGAGCGTTGTCCCTTTTTTAATAGGACAGAAGCTGACCATTTTCCGCCCCTTGGCCACCGGAATAGAATCTTTAATGGAAACGGTGACCATCAGCAAGCCCAAACCCCGGTCGGAAAAAAGGTCTCAGGGGATCTCTCGCCGGGCGATCATCACCGGATTTCTTTCCACCTCGGAACCGGAGGCTGCACCGGCACTTGTAGAACAGATCACAGTTGAATGGCCGATCCATCCCGCCATTCGTCACGGTATAAGCCAGGCATTATCCTCGGCCGTAGCCAAGGTGCGGGGCCTGACTGTGGTTGAGGTCATTGCTGAGGAGTTCGATTTACCCATCCCATCGACGGCCGTAGCACTGCAGATGCCCATCCAACGCGGGCAGTCGCTTCTCATACACGACCAGGTCTCCGCCCTGGCTTATACCGTTGGTGGGACCGATCCAGAAGATTCTATAGGGCCAGATGGCCAGCAAATCCAACACTTCATACGCCAATTGCAAGAGAGGCTGGTCGAGTCCGGTCAGCATGGCCAGATAACCATCCACCTGGATGCTGGAGGGAGCCTGGGAAGGCTCTATGGCAATGACGCGGGAAAGGTCTTGGGAGCTCTCTACGGTTTAGAGCAAGCAGCTTCGCCCTGTCTCATTCGAGTACAGGACCCCTTGATAATGGATGATCTCGACGCTCAAATCAAAGCCTTAAGCCAATTACGTGATTACTTGCGTATGCGCCGGATGTCGCTGCAATTGGTGGCCGGGGCAAAGATCCATACTTTGGATGACGTTCGGGCCATTGCCCGAGCTGAAGCCGCCCATATGCTTCACCTGGTGATACCCCGGCTAGGCACTATCCAGGAGCTGGTTCTGGCCATTCAGGCCTGCCAAAGTAATGGGGTTGGGATCTTGTTGGAAGGCACTTCCTCGACCTTCACGGCTCAGATGGCTCTGGCGACCCAGCCCGATATATTAACCTACCCGCTAGATCGGCCGGGCGATGGCGGTGTCGCCACCTTCCACGATGAGATGGCCCGCACGCTGGCCTGGTTGGCCAAAAAGGAGAGTTCCCTTTACCGTGGAAGACAAGAAATACAAGAATAAAACTATCGTTCAAACGGCCCAGCAAGTTTGAGGGTAAGCTATGTGCCCCATACATGCCAATCTACTGTAATTTTTTGGACGATAATCAGTAGAGGGAAGCACCTTTTTAGCATTAAAATGTTAAATGCTTTGCCAGTGTGTTGTGAGGAGGAATAATGGAGCACCAATATCACCATGACCAAAGGACACAAGCTGATCCGCTACCCAACCCGAACCACATCCGACCAAATTTTTCCATGCTGAGCCGGGAAGATTGCCTGCGCATTCATCGCGCCTCCTGTGAAATATTACGACAGACGGGGGTCCATGTTTACAGTCCGGCGGCTATCCGCTTGTTAGGCGATGCTGGTGCCCTGATCGAGGAGAATTTGGTTAAAATACCCCCTTCCCTCGTCGAGTGGGCGTTGGCTTCTGTTCCGGGGTCGTTTAATTTATATAAACGAGGCAGCGACCAGTTGGCCATTAGAATGGATGGTCAAGGCATCTATTTTGGCCCAGGCTCTGATACCTTGCGATATCTGGACCCTCGCACCGGCAGTCGGCGAGACTTTCTCCTAGCCGACGTTGGTGATTGTGCCCGGCTAGTCGACGCCCTGCCCGAGCTTCATTTCACGATGTCGGTCGGCGTACCGCGAGATGTGCCCGAGGAAACCTATTTTCGATACCAATTCGCGGCTATGTTACGCAACACCAGCAAGCCCATCGTGATTGTTTGCGATACGAAGGCCGACATGGAAGCCATTACGGCCATCGCCGCTTCGGCTGCCGGTGGCCTGGACAAACTGGTTCAATATCCAAACATTTTGCTCTATTCTGAGCCCTCGACCCCGCTACAACATTCTTTAGAAGCTACCGAAAAGCTGCTGTTTTGCGCCCAACACAAAATCCCTATTACCCACTCCCCAGCGCCGATGATGGGCGGCACGGCCCCGGTGACGTTAGCTGGTGCGGTTGCTCTGGGCAACGCCGAAATACTCAGTAGCCTGGTCATGCACCAGCTCCAGAATCCCGGTGCCCCCTTCCTTTATGGAAACGGAGTCCACCACATGGATATGAAGGAGATGATCAGTGTTTATGGCGCGCCCGAGTTCCAACTTGCCCGGGTAATAACGGCCGAGATGGGTCGCTTTTATCACCTGCCCATCTGGGGTTATGCCGGACATAGTGATAGCAAAGTTGTCGATGGCCAGGCAGCGGCCGACGCCCAATTTGCGGTTCTGGTCGCTTTTCTGGCTAAGACCAACCTCAACCACGACGTGGGCTATTTGGAAAGCGGCTTGACTGGGTCTCCGGAATTGATGGTTCTGACCAATGAGATCATCTCCATGACCCGGCGATTTTTCGAAGGAGTTCGTCTCGACGACGAGACCTTAGCCATAAATGTGATTGACGAGGTCGGACCTGGCGGCGAATTCCTGAGCCACGAACACACCATGGACCACTGGCGGGAGTTGTGGGAACCGCAAATCTTTAATCGCCAGCGATTGGATCGCTGGGAGGAAAGGGGATCAAAAGATGTGAACGCCCATCTGCGAGAAATAACGGTAGGTATCCTCGACGAACACATGGTTGAAGGGCTGCCAGATTCGGTCGAGGAAGATATCGAACGGATCTTACAAAACGAGACGGCTACGGATTTATAAGGGTTGATGGCTCCTAGATTAAAAAAGTTTGAATCAGGAAGGATTTGCTGTGGAACTTGCCGATAACGTTGAATCCTCACCACATGTCGAAGATGTGATCACCAGTATTTGTGGCATCTGCCCGGCCGGTTGTGGCGTGGACGTTCACCTGGTCGAGGGCAAAATCGACCGGCTGACGCCCATTAAAGGACATCCCCAGGGCATCGTCTGTCCCCGGGGCACGCATGCCAAAGAGATCGTTTATTCGCCGGATCGAATCCTTTTTCCGCAACGGCGGGCTGATCGGCGAGGGCAGAAGGCTTTTGAACGGATAACCTGGGATGAGGCATACGAAAACATCGTCGACAACCTGCACCGGATCGCCGGGCAATATGGTCCCCAAGCAGTTTGCATCTACACCGGCCGGGGCAATTTTGAATACGGATTAAACGAAGCTTTTGCCCCTGAAGGAACGGTCGAATCGTCGGCCAATGCCGTTCTCTTTCCCTTTGGCTCGCCCAATACGACCGGCGTGGGCTCTCTTTGTTACGCAGCCTATGGCATGATCGCCTCTCGCGCGTGTTTCGGCGAGTATATGCGCAACATGATCGAGGACATTGACCAGGCCGATCTGATCCTTGTCTGGGGCGAAAACCCTACCACTGACTCGTCACCCATCAACTTGCCCCGCCTCATGCAGGCCCAACGGCGAGGGGCACGTATCGTGGTTATTGACCATCGCCGCAGCGAAACGGCCCAGGCGACGCGAGCCGAATGGATCGGCATCCGGCCGGGTACCGACGGCGCCTTGGCCTTAGCCATGATTCACATGTTGATAGCAGAGGAGCTTTATGATCGCGCCTTTGTCGAGCGATGGGTGCATGGTTTTGACGAATTGCGCGAATATGTGGCCAATTTTCCACCAGATCGTGTAGAACAGATCACCTGGGTACCGGCCGACCGAATCCGGGCGCTGGCCAGAGCTATCGGCGAAGCGAATGGATGTTCGATCCTGACTTATACCGGCCTGGAGTATTCCAATAGTGGAGTGCAGGCGATTCGGGCGGTGTGGACTTTGCAGGCTATCGCCGGCCATTTGGATGTGCTCGGGGGCAAACTGTTCAAGATGCCCAACCGGCTGCAACTCAACCGCACCCTAACGCCATTGCCGGTAGGGGCTCCTAAACCCTTTGGTGCCGACGAATATCCCCTGTACAACGAGGTGCGCAAAGAAGCCCACGCAGCTTTGTTGCCCCGAGCTATCTTAGAGGACGATCCGTATCCTGTACGGGCTCTGATTATCAGTGGCTCATCGCTCATCACCTCCTGGCCTAACCCTGATTTATGGCGCCGGGCACTGGCCGCTCTTGACTTCCTGGTAGTTGTCAATCGCTTTCCGACGGCCGATGCCCTCCACGCCGATATCTTGCTGCCGGCGACGACGATGTTTGAGATTGAGTCTTACATGATTTACGACGGCCATATCCAGCTCCGCCAGCGAGTGATTGAGCCGGTCGGCGAGGCCCGCAACGACTACCTGATCTTCGCCGAGTTAGCCCGTCGCTTGGGCTATGGTCACCATTGGCCGCAATCGGAGGAAGGCATGATCAGAGAAGCCCTGGGCGACAACGGGATTACCCTGGAAGCATTGCGGGAGCATCCTGAAGGTCTACCATTCGATGTCCCAATCATGGCCTTTCATAAATATGAAAATGGCCTGTTGCGGGCTGACGGCCAGCCAGGTTTTGAAACGATGACGG
>Ga0209742_10001545_pt1 | contig 10275 bp, 7 predicted proteins | sample DeeMarSeWOR38_10_FD_187462 | JGI IMG/M metagenome (GOLD analysis project Ga0209742, IMG submission 187462) | Marine sediment microbial communities from White Oak River estuary, North Carolina - WOR-3-8_10 (SPAdes) (version 2) | ecosystem: Environmental > Aquatic > Marine > Intertidal zone >... | reverse complement strand
GTTCCCGACCGTGTCCATGGGGCTCGGTCCGATGATGGCGATCTACCAGGCGCGTTTCATGCGCTACATGGAGCATCGCGGCCTGATGGAGCCGACGGACCGCAAGGTCTGGGCGTTCCTGGGCGACGGCGAGATGGACGAACCGGAGTCCATGGGTGCCATCACGATGCCGGTGCGTGAGGGGCTCGACAACCTCGTGTTCGTCGTCAACTGCAACCTGCAGCGTCTCGATGGCCCCGTGCGCGGCAACGGCAAGATCATCCAGGAACTCGAGGCGGCCTTCGGCGGCGCCGGCTGGAACGTCATCAAGGTCATCTGGGGCTCACGCTGGGATCCCCTGCTCGCCGAGGACCACACGGGCAAGCTGCGGCGCCTGATGGACGAAACCGTCGATGGCGAGTACCAGGTCTACAAGGCCCGCGACGGGGCCTACGTCCGCGAGAAGTTCTTCGGCAAGCACCCGGAAACTGCCGAGATGGTCGCCAACATGTCCGACGAGGAGGTGTGGCGTCTCAATCGCGGTGGACACGACTACCGCAAGATCTACGCCGCCTACCATGCGGCGGTGCGGCACAAGGGCCAGCCCACCATCATCCTGGCCAAGACCGTGAAAGGCTTCGGACTCGGCCAGGCGGGCGAAGGCCAGAACGTCGCGCACCAGCAGAAGAAGATGGATCTCGATGCGCTGCGGGCTTTCCGCGACCGCTTCAACATCCCGATTGCCGATAAGGACCTCGACGAGGTTCCGTTCTATCGGCCCGCCGACGACAGCGAGGAACTCGAATATCTGCATGAACGCCGCAAGGCGCTGGGTGGTTACCTGCCGGCGCGGCGGACGACGGGGCCATCGCTGCCGGTGCCGGCGCTCGAATTGTTCAAGACGCAGCTGGACGGTACCGGAGAGCGGGAGATATCGACGACGATGGCGTTCGTGCGGATGCTGACGGCGCTCACCCGGGACAAGCAGATCGGCAAGCACATCGTGCCGATCGTGCCTGACGAGGCACGCACGTTCGGCATGGAGGGCATGTTCCGTCAGATCGGCATCTATGCTTCCAAGGGGCAGCTTTACGAGCCCGAAGATGCCGGCGAGCTCATGTATTACCGCGAAGACGCGTCCGGCCAGATTCTCGAGGAAGGTATCAACGAGGCGGGCGCGATGAGTTCCTGGAGCGCGGCGGCCACCGCCTACTCGAACCACAACGTGCAGATGGTGCCGTTCTACATCTACTACTCGATGTTCGGCTTCCAGCGCATCGGCGACTTCGCCTGGGCTGCCGGCGACATGCAGGCGAGAGGCTTCCTGATCGGCGCGACCGCCGGGCGGACGACGCTCGCAGGCGAGGGACTGCAGCACCAGGACGGCCACAGCCTCGTCGCCGCGTCGACGATTCCCAATTGCCGATCCTACGACCCGACCTACGCCTATGAGCTGGCGGTCATCGTGCAGGACGGGCTGCGGCGCATGATCGGGGAGCAGGAGAACATCTTCTACTACATCACCTGCATGAACGAGAACTACCCGCACCCGGCCATGCCGTCCGGCGTGGAGGATGGCATCCTCAAGGGCATGTACCTGCTGCAGGTCGGCAGCCAGGGCAAGGTGCGAGCTCAGCTCATGGGTTCCGGCACGATCCTGCGCGAGGTTCTCGCCGCGGCCGAGCTGCTTTCCAAGGACTTCCGCATCCCGGTCGACGTCTGGTCGGTTACCAGCTTCAACGAACTGCGCCGCGAAGCGCTCGAAGTCGAGCGGTGGAACCAGCTGCATCCGGACGAGAAACCTCGCAAGAACTATATCGAGCAATGCCTCGCGGGCCGGCCCGGCCCCTACATTGCCGCGACGGACTACATGAAGATCGTGCCCGACCAGATACAACGTTGGGTGCCGGGCAGCTTCGTGTCGCTCGGCACGGATGGCTACGGCCGCAGCGACGCACGCAAGGCGTTGCGCGAGCACTTCGAGGTTGACCGGCACTACATTGCGGTAGCGGCCCTGAAAGCGCTCGTTGACGACGGTGCGCTCGATGGCAAGACGGTGACGGAGGCAATAGCGAAATACGGCATCGATCCGGACAGGCCGGATCCGGTGACGCTCTAGGTGGCGGGGGAGAGCTCTGTGGCTGACAGCATCGATATTGTCGTACCGGACCTCGGCGATTTTTCGGACGTCGAAGTCATCGAGGTCCTCGTCAGCGAGGGCGACCGCGTCGCGCGCGAAGACGGGCTCATCACGCTCGAGACCGACAAGGCATCGATGGATGTGCCGTCGCCCGCGGACGGCGTGATCGAATCGATTTCCGTCGCCGCCGGCGACACGATCAACAGCGGCGACGTGATCGGCAGGATGGCCGTTGAGGGTGCCGCGCCGGCAGTGGCAGATACGGCAGAACAGGCGGAAAAGCCAGAACCGGCAGCGGCGGCGAAATCGCCGGATGCCCGCGAGGCAGAAGCCGCGGCCGCCCCGCAGTCCGGCGGCGAGCGGACGCTGACCGTGCCCGACATCGGCGATTTCGAAGACGTCGACGTCATCGAGGTGCATATCTCCGAAGGACAGGACATCAGTGCCGAGGATTCGCTGATTACGCTCGAAACGGATAAGGCGTCTATGGACGTGCCTGCCGAGGTCGGCGGTACGGTCAGATCGGTGCAGGTCTCCGTTGGCGACAAGGTATCCAGGGGCTCGCCGGTCGCGGTCATCGAGGTGACGGGTGACGGCGGGCAGGCAGCGGTATCGCAGGCGCCGGAACGCCAGCAAGAAGCCGCGCAAAAGCCGTCAACTCCGGCGCAGCCGCCGCCGCCGAAACAGGACGCCCCGTCGAAGCCCGGCAAGCTGCCGGCGATCAACGAGGCCGGCTTTGCGCGCGCCCATGCGAGCCCGTCGGTACGCAAGCTCGCGCGCGAACTCGGCGTCGATCTTGCGCAGGTCAAAGGCTCCGGGCAGAAGAACCGGGTGCTGCACGATGACGTCAAGGCGTTCGTCAAGGCCATCCTCTCCGGCCAGGCGGCGGCCCCTGGTGGCGCAGGACTGCCGCAGACGCCCAAAGTCGACTTCGAGAAATACGGCGAGGTCGAGCTGCAGCCACTGACGCGGGTCCAGAAAATCTCCGGGCCGCGCCTGCAGGCCAGCTGGATCAACCTGCCGCACGTTACGCAGCACGACCTGGCCGACATCACCGAACTGGAAGCGAGGCGGCAGAGACTGAAGGGGCCTGCGAAAGAGAAGGGGATACCGCTCACGCCTCTGGCATTCGTGCTGAAAGCCTGCGTTTCGGCGCTGCAGGAGTTCCCCAGGGTCAATGCCTCGCTTGCCGACGACGGCGAGAACCTGGTGATGAAAAAATATTGTCACCTCGGGTTTGCCGCGGATACCGAGCAGGGGCTCGTCGTGCCGGTCATCCGGGACGCCGACCAGAAGGACGTCTACGAACTGGCGAAAGAACTGGCCGAGCTCTCGGCGGCGGCGCGCGAGGGCAGGCTCAAGGCCGAACAGATGCAGGGTGCGACCTTCACGGTGTCGAGCCTCGGGGGTATCGGCGGCACGGCGTTTACGCCGATCATCAATTCGCCGGAAGTCGCGATCCTCGGCGTGTCGCGGCATTCGATGCAGCCGGTCTGGAACGGCGAGAAGTTCCGGCCTCGTCTCATGCTGCCACTATCATTGTCCTATGACCATCGGGTCATCGACGGGGCGATGGCCGTGCGTTTCACGACCTTTCTCGGCGTAGCGCTCGGCGACGTCGACGGCCTGTTGCAGGCGATCCCGTAGTGGCCGGGCGCGTCGAACTCAAGGTTCCCGATCTCGGCGACTTTGCCGATGTCGAGATCATCGAGGTGCTGGTTTCTCCGGGCGATGTTGTGTCCGTGGAAGACGGACTCGTAACGCTCGAGACGGACAAGGCATCGATGGACGTGCCCTCATCGCACGCGGGCAAGATCGTGTCGGTCGCGGTCGCGGTCGGCGATACCGTGTCGACCGGCGACGTCGTGGCGATCGTGGAGGCCGAGGCGTCGCAACCCGAGGAAGAAGAAGGCGGCGAGGACTGGTCCGTGCGCACACAGCGCATGACGCCGGAGGAGATCCAGGCTGCGACAGGCGCGGCGCCGGGAGTCGACGCGACGCACTCGGCGCAGCTGGTCGTTATCGGATCCGGGCCGGGAGGCTACACGGCGGCATTTCGTGCAGCGGACCTCGGGCTCGACGTCATCCTCGTCGAGAAGGATCCTTACCTCGGTGGCGTGTGCCTCAATGTCGGTTGCATTCCGTCGAAGGCGCTGCTGCATGCGGCCAAGGTTATCGACGACGCGGCAGCGATGGCGGATCACGGCGTCGTGTTCGGGGATCCGAAGATCGAGGCGGACAAGCTCGTCGACTGGAAGAACGGCGTCGTCGGGCGCCTTACGGGCGGCCTCGCGCAGCTCGCGAAGCAGCGCAAAGTGCACGTGATTACTGCGTATGCGAAATTCCAGTCCGCGAATCGACTCGAACTCGACAACGGCGAGACGGTGGCGTTCGAGAAATGCATCATCGCGGCCGGCTCCGAGCCGTTGATGTTGCCCGATCTGCCCGACGACCCGCGCATCGTCGATTCGACCGGCGCGCTCGAGGTGCACCCGTTGCCGAAGAGCCTGCTCGTTGTCGGTGGCGGCATCATCGGCCTCGAGATGGCCTGCGTCTACGCGGCGCTCGGTGTCGAGGTCAGCGTCGTCGAACTTATGGACTCGTTGATGCCGGGCACGGACAAGGACCTGCTGCGGCCGTTCCTCAAGGTGGTGAAGCCGCGCTATGAACAGATCATGACCTCGACGAAAGTCACCGGCATGAACGCAACGGAAGCGGGCATCGAAGTCGCCTTCGACGGCAAGGATGCGCCGGAGAGCGGCGTCTACGAGCGCGTGCTCGTGGCGATCGGGCGCCGTGCGAACGGCGACAAGCTCGACGCCGCCAGGGCGGGCGTCAACGTCGACGAGCGCGGCATCATCGCCGTGGACAAGCAGATGCGCAGCAACGTGCCGCATATCTTCGCCATCGGCGACCTTGCCGGCGGCCCCATGCTGGCGCACAAGGCGACGCACGAGGCCAGGGTGGCAGCCGAGGTCGCCGCCGGGGAGAAAAGCTATTTCGACGCGCGCGGCATTCCGTCCGTGGCGTACACGGACCCCGAAGTGGCCTGGGTCGGCCTGACCGAGACCGAGGCGAAGAAACAAGGCGCGGACTACGGCGTGGCCAAGATACCGTGGGCTGCAAGTGGCCGCGCACTGTCACTGGGGCGCGACGAGGGCTTTACCAAGCTGCTGTTCGACAAGAAGACCGACCGCTTGCTCGGCGGCGCGATCGTGGGCCCCGCTGCAGGCGACCTGATCGCGGAGATCGGCCTTGCGCTCGAGATGGGTGCTGACGCTGCGGATATCGGCCTGACGATCCATCCGCATCCGACGCTGTCCGAGACCGTGGCGTTCGCCGCCGAAGCCTATGAAGGCACTATCACCGATCTCTACATGCCGAAGAAGAAAAAGTAGCTTTCACCGCCTGAGGAAGCGGCGCTCGATCGCGTACAGAACGAGACCGATCGCGAGCAGGATGCCCACGGTTCGCCAGTTCTGTGCGTTTGCCTGTGCCGTCAGCCAGAGGCAGATTGCGAGGCCCGCGAGCGGGATGGCATAGCCGCCGCGAATACGATACGCGCGAGCTTTCATCTCGTCGCTGGCCCGGTTCCTGATGGCGGGCAGCGAGGCTATGCACACAATGTAGGAGAGCATCCTCGAGAGCGAACTCGCGACGGCCAGTTCGACGAACGATCCGGTGAGCGCCATCACCAGCGCGAGCCCGCCCATGACCAGTATCGAGTGATCGGGTGTTGCGTATTTCGGATGCACATTGCCGAACCAGGCCGGCAGCAATCGGTTCTCGGCGAGCGCGAAGATCAGGCGCGGCGCGGCGATCATCGAACCGGCGAGATTACCGCCTATCGAGAACACGGCCGCCAGCGTGATCGCAATCGCGCCTGCCGGACCGGCAAGCATGCGGCCCACGTCCACGAGCGTCGCGTCTGCATAGGCGTCTTCTGAGATGACCGAGATGAAGACCAGCACGATGAGGAAGTACAGGATGCCGGTACCTATGACAGTGCGTATCAGGGCGCGGGGCAGCACGCGACGCGGCTCCGCGGTTTCCCCGGCGGTTACCGCCATGGTTTCGAAACCCACATAGGCGTAGATCAGCAGCAGCGTGGTGCCGCCGAGATCACCGATGACGGCCGACGCCGGGGGAATCAGCGTTCCGGTGCTTACGTGTTGCAGGCCCAGCAGGACGAGCAGAATCAGCGGCAGCACCTTGAGCACCGTGAAGAACCCCATGGTGCGGACCCCGTCCCTCACGCCCAGTATGTTGGCGTAGGTCAGTCCCAGGGTGACTGCACTGATGACGGCCGCGCGCCCGACGCCCGCGCCGAACCAGGGAAACAGCGAGCCGAGGTAGATGGCCATGACATTGGCGTTCGCCGCGAAGGCGGTCATCCGGCTAAGGAACAGTATCCAGCCCGTGCCGAAACCGGCCAGAGGCCCGAATGCATAGGTGGCGTAGAGGACGGGACCGCCGGAGTCCCTGAAGTAGCTCGCCAGCTCTGCAAAGGTCAGGACGACGGCGAGAAATACGATGCCGACCACGAGAAACAACCAGGGGCTGAGCAAGCCTGCATTGATCGCGACTTTGCCCGGCAGAGCGAATATGCCGGCGCCGATCATCGCGTTCAGGACGAGGAAGGCGGCGCCGAAAAACCCGATATCCCGGCGCAGCTGCGCGCCCTTGTCGTTGGTCATCCTATCCCCATGTTGTATTTATTGTGCGCGCGACGACGTGCATTATACGCGGCACAGGGGGATCCACCGGCGTTTATCTGAATCAACAGGGACCTGACATGCAAGACTATCCTCATCATTACAGAACATCTGCCTCGGCGCGTTACGACAGCAATGTGGATTTGACGAGTCCGGGATTGCCGAATCTGCCCGTGGCCGCTCCGGCCGAGTTCGGAGGCCCGGGCGATCACTGGTCGCCCGAAACCCTGCTGTCCGCGGCCGTCGCTTCCTGTTTCAAACTCTCGTTCAAGGCGATCGCGCGAGCGGCGAAATTCGAATGGACCACGATACGCTGTGACGTCGTCGCCGTACTCGAGAGGGTGGACAAGGTCACGCAGTTCACCGAGTTTCATCAGACGGTGGTTCTCGAGGTGCCGCCCGGTTCTGACGAAGCGAAAGCGATGCGCCTGCTGGAGAAGGCGGAGCGATCCTGCCTCGTCACCAATTCTTTGACCGGGACGACGCGCCTCGATGTGACCGTGCGCGTGGTCGACTGAATGGAAAGCAGGAAGCTCTACCCGCTACTGACCTACGCCGGCGCACTGCCGTTCGTCGGCTGTGCACTGATGCCGTTCATCGGCCTGCAGGAACTGTGGAATCTCGGTTCCTACGATCATATCGCCGCCGCCTATGGCCTCGCCATCGTATGCTTCCTGTGCGGCGCGCACTGGGGAACCTACCTCTATCACCAGGCCGAAGCACCCGACAATCTGTTTATCACGAGCAATATCATCGTCGTCGCGTGCTGGTTTGCGTTCCTGATGGCGGCGAAAGCGGTCACGCTCTTCGTTCTGATCCTGGCATTCCTTTGCCTGCTCGTTATCGACTACCGCCTGCTCAAAGCCGGGCTTCTGACCGACTACTACTTTCGCATGCGGACGATTGCCACCGTCATCGCGGTGATCTCGCTCGCAATTATCACAGCGCTAGTTTGACGATCTCGCCCTGCTTCATGATCAGGGCGAGAGCGTTGTCCGGGTCCCGCAGTACGGAGATGTCTTCCAGCGGTTCGCCGTTGATCAGAAGCAGGTCCGCAACCCAGCCTTCGCGGATCTCTCCGAAGTTACCCCAGCGATTGAGTTTGCCGATCATGCGGATGACCTCCGCGCTCTCGGATGTCGCCTGCACCATGATTTCAGCCGGCGTCCAGTACTCGGCACGCTCGGTAAATTCCCGTGTCAGCATCGTGTAGCCGCCCTGGATAAAATCCGTCGCAAAGCCGGTCTTGATGTCGTATTTCTTGATGAGGCGGATCAGGTTTTCCTGGCCTTCGAGAACCGCTTCGAGCTTGCGCAGATTTCTTTCACTGATTCCGGGCAGGTCCTGCAGCGTCCGGTAGATGACGAGCTGGGTGCTGATGACGACATCGTTATCGGCCACGAGCTTCGCGGTCTTGTCATCGAGCAATAGTCCGTGCTCGATGCACTTCACGCCGTTCTCGACGAGGCGTTCTATGGCCTCGCTCGTGTACGCGTGTGCCAGCACGTAGGTGCCCCAGTCGCTTGCCGCCTGCACGGCGGCGCGGATCTCGGCTGGCGAGGGCTGCAGCGAGTGTATCGGATCGAATTCCGACATGACGCCGCCGCCGCCCATGATCTTGATCTGCGTGGCACCGGCTTTCAGATTCTCACGCGCGGCCATCAGGGTCTGGTCCTCGCCATCGGCCAGGATCGAGCTGCCGTGATCGAGGTACGGCGAGCCGCTCTCGAGCGTCGGGTGGGGCTCGTGCGGCGCACGAAAGTCGCCGTGACCTGCCGTCTGCGAAATGACGGCGCCGGACGGAAACAGCCGCGGGCCGTACACGAGGCCTGCTTCGATAGCGCGCGCGAAATCGGGATGTGTGCCGCCTGCGTCGCGGATCGTCGTGAATCCGGAATCCAGGTAGTGCTTCGCCATCGCCGCCGCGGTCGCGCCGGCGACCGTGGCGTGATATTTCTCCATGCTGCGTGGGTTCTGGCCGGCGAGGTGCGTATGCAGGTCGATGAAACCGGGCGAGAGCACCCTGTTGCCGCCGTCAATCACTCGAGCGCCGTCCGGTGCGTCGATACGGTTCTTCGACACCGTGTCGATAGTGCCGTCAACGACAAGGACATGACCCGGCACGAGTCTCTCGTCGACGCCGTTGAAGATCCGGACGTTTTCGATCAATACGGTCTGCGAATAGGCAGCAGCCGAGATTAGGCAGATCAGCGTGGTCAATGAAATGCGCAGCATCGTTTCCCCTTGTCGCCGTGTTGTTCTGTTACGTGCTCTTGTCCAGCCGGTAAAGCTATCATCACGCGGTGCCGAATAGCCAGGCCCGGTGAAGTCGAAAAATGGCATCAACAAAGGCTTCAGGCGAGGATGAGAGACGTGCGCAGGTTTGCTAATCTCGCTACTACTGTCAGTAGCGAGATGGAGGTCTTGAAATGGCAACGCGGCGTCAAAAGCAGGCCTTGCAGTACTTCGGCGAACGGGCAGTCGGCTGGGAGGATCCGCGAAGTCATCCTGGTGTTTCTCCTGGAATGTTCGAGGCCCTGGTCGACATGGGATACGTAGAAGCTAATGATGCGGCTTCGGATCATGCGTCTTGTATGTTTCGGTTAACGGAGCAAGGCAAGCATGCTCTTGACGATGATGTCTGGCCAGTCTAGTTACTTTTGGCCGGAAGTGGACGGTGGAAGTGCTGCAAATGCACCGTTGCGATCTAGCCTCTCAATTCATACAGACCGATAGCCAGTCTATCAGAGCGAGACAGCGGCCTCCTGGCGAGAAATACTGCACAAACGATAGCAACAAACCAGAAGACAAGATGGATCGGTGACAGGCCGGAAACTGACCATTCCGCGATCACCGACAAGGAATTATTCCGGACAATCTCGAGTGGTGAGGTCGCTGTTGCTTTCGCCAGACCGATGATTTTCACGAACAAATTGCCGAGAACGCACCCGGCAATCGTATAGAGCGCCGCCGCCACACCGAATTTCATCGAGATCCCACGGCCAAGAAAGCCCATCGATAGTCCGATGCCAAGCCCAACACCAGCGGCTGCGAAACCATAAGCAAAAGGCCATGTTTCAACGGTCATGCCGTAGGCGACTGCAGCAAGTAGTGTAGCCACGGCTCCGGCGATAACGGCAGCTGCAAAATTCTGTTGCGAAATCAGCTTCTCAGCCAGTTCGTAGTGTTGCTGTTTTTCCTCGTCGTTCATCGGTGACGAAAATTCCAGGAAATAGCCAGCGTCGGAAGCAATTCTATCCGAATAGCGGCTATTGGGCGCAAAGCGGACCCTCGGACGGACCGCAGTGGGCATGCCCGGCGAACACGGATTGCTCGACATGCGCGTTGACGCGATAGTTTTCGGCGCTGTCACCCGAGTCTGCGCTTTCATCCGACAGGCAGGCGTGGTTCGCTTCGTCGAGAGAGTCCTGGCTGCCGCAG
>Ga0209742_10001544_pt1 | contig 10278 bp, 8 predicted proteins | sample DeeMarSeWOR38_10_FD_187462 | JGI IMG/M metagenome (GOLD analysis project Ga0209742, IMG submission 187462) | Marine sediment microbial communities from White Oak River estuary, North Carolina - WOR-3-8_10 (SPAdes) (version 2) | ecosystem: Environmental > Aquatic > Marine > Intertidal zone >... | reverse complement strand
CCCCTTTCATCCGGGCATGATAACCCCATGTCTTACGCAGGCTATGGGTGCCGAAGTTACCGCGTAGTCCCATCGATTGGCAAATGGTGGTGATGAACTTCCAGGCTTGCCCTCGCTTTATGGGTTGAGAATAATCGCCAGTTCGGGTATTGAAAAAGATGAAGTGTTGTGGGTTGACAGAAATATCTGGGTAAGCATCGAGGTACTCGGTCAATACAGTTCGGATGCTGTCATTCACGACTACCTCTTGCCGTTTGCCTCGCTTCTCTTCCCGAATCCAGAATCGACGACGAAGTCGCTTTTTTGCATCAAGAAAGTGTTCCACCCGCAATCGTAACAGGTCAGATATCCGCAGAGCAATATTAATGCCAACGGTGAACAACAGCAAGTCCCGGAAGCGCTTCTCGCCACGCAGCAAGTTCTTGATTTGAGCGATCTTTTTGCGGTTGCGGATGGGTTCGACAAAGTTCATAAAATGGGTAAACACAACCACCTGTTGGCTGGAATAAGTCTGCTAAAAACACCGTAGCAGATTGAAGAGGAGAATACAAGGACCGATTTGTCGGCCCTTTTCTCTATACGGTGAACACAATGGTTATGGCGTTTTCATCTTCCGACAATCTTTGCACGCCACCCACCGCCAAAAATCGCGCCGCTTACCCACGGGCGCAGCCCGGTCATGCACCACGCGGGGTTAGGCCGAAATTTCTCCACTTTTTTTGATTAATGCTTGCATTAAATCTGTCGCAGCCTTGATTATTGGACCACCCATTTCATCATTTGCCAGAGCATTAAAAGGCGCTTGTCCAAAATGTAATCCACTTGGTGTCAACATACTAACTCTTGCCTGTCCTTTGGGTGGCACTTCTGGTCTTTCATTTTCCCATGGACCGATGTTTTGTATGATATTTTTACCAGCATCAAGTAAACTTTCAATTTCTTCTTTCAACGAATCATCTGGATGTTCCCAAATTACAGCTGCTCCGCTGTAATTGAAATACCGGGCAGTGTGGTCAGCATAAGCAGCAACAATATCTACCCCTTGTTTCATTGTTACTTCAACAATAACTCCATATACTTCTTTAGCTTTATCATCTGGTGGATTCACACCTAATGATTTAAGAAAGTGCCACGATTGAATATAATGCCTGGATTCAAGGTTTGGGGTTTCGATTATCTTCCTTAATATTTGTGTTGCCATCTGAGTATTATCTGATTCAAGATATTTTTCTACCGCTTGAAAACTAACCCATGGCTCATCACTGGAATTGTTTCCATTCCACGCAGAAATGGGCATGTCTCCGAATAATGTATCTCGGATAGCAGAACTATTGTTTTTACTTTTCTTCTTTATCCAGTTAAACATTTATCCCTTCCTAACTCCTTTTACAAAATTTGCATTATTTGATTATTACGTAGTTTTCCTAAACAATATTTTTCTTCGACCTAATGTGCCTGGCTCACCCGCGCCGCAGGCGTCCGTGCAACGGCCTCGGCGTCATCCGCCCGCCACCGACCCGATCGTCAACCGTCAAAACTGACGCCAAACTTCGGCAGCTGGGCGGGTCGGCTGCACGCCGTGTTGGGCGGTACTCACTTTGTTGACTTTTTCAGTGCGTGTTCGATATCCTTTACGCGATGGTAGCTGGAGTGACCGTCAAGATCAAAGGGCCATTCCGGTCGGCGCTCCCTGTCACTGAACCATGCTTCAGGTGCATCTTGAAGCGCAGCCAGTACATCCTCCTGAACTTGCCTGTGCCAAGCTAAAACCTCCTGTGGAGAGCGATCTCGCCAACGCTCGTAGATGAGGTGGTTCCCATCCGTCCAACTGAGTCCTTTCTCCTCTACCGGTATGGGTTGTTTCTTGATTTTTCTGACCACATCAGCCTTCCAATGGGTAATATGCGCTAGTGCATCTTTCACTGTCCAAGGGTCTTTGGTCTCGGGTCTGGTTAGCAATCTATTCCAATCCTCATCGGTAAGGTTGTTAACCAGACGATCCAGGCGTTCGAACTCCCGAATAGTGCGCTTGATTACTTCCTCGCGAGTATGACGCATAAAAACGAACCTCCTGCATATTTTAACCCTACTTGAGCTCTGACTGCGTGTACCGCCCAACGGGTTGATAACCTAACAAATTAATGCGCGAAATCACCCAAATACATTTTATACGAATCAAATATGGTAAATAATTTCGATATTGTCTCTCTGAAGAATATTATCAGCACATGTTTTTTGTATAAAGTGAAATACTGGAGCTTATCCGTTAAATCTTCACGATAATAGATTATATCAATATTTCATAACCACTTTTTCAACAGGCTGAAATCTTGTGAGACGCTATTCAAGTAGAAATCTTATCTTTAGCAAGTTTTTTAAAACTTATCATCACTACAACTGTTCTTACTAGTAGCCGATTAATACAAGCGAATAAGGAAACTGAAACCTCGCATGGCTATAAAGCGTCTCTACCACACTTAGCGTCTTGACATAGTCATGGCTACTGGTTGGCCGTCCACTTGACCGATATTTGTATTCATTGGGTACGGCAAGTATCAATACGTCAACCTGAACTATTACTAGAGCCTGTATTAGATCCCTGTATACGGCATTTCCCATCACTGCCTGGCCAGCTTCGATCTCTAGTCCACAACGCCACTCATTATGCCGGGCGTCAATTTCATACTTTAGCGTGGGCGCACCATCCTCGCCAAAGAACACCGGCCGCTCCTTGATTCCCGTTCATATCCAAAAAACGAAAAACGGCCTGTCCCTGGCGCCAAGCGCTTGGGCGACTCTCGCCGGCCCCTTGATCCACAACCGCCCCACCCTATCACGGGCCCAGAACACATCCTCGCCCTCGGCCAAAATCTGGCGGAGCCGTCGCCAGCCACAGACACGATGGGGCGACTTCTTTTTCGTTAGTAGCATTCACTGGTAACCGGACAGAAAAGTGACACAGCATATATGTTTGATTTACCCATCCTTGTCGCCAGATCCAGCGAGCTCCATACTAACCATTAGCCAAGGCGACACCCCCACCATAAGCCAGCACCTTCTGGTTGCGGCGTTTTTGTCGTTTTTGCACGCCACCACTTTCCCTTCAAGATTTCGTAAATAGCTATGATTAAAACGACGAATGGGTTATATTCTGATCAAGTATCAGTTTTTTCCTTAAAGGAGGATATCGAATGGCTGACGAAGTCAAAAAACTCTATCGTTCGAAAGATGATCGCTGGTTAGGCGGCGTGTGCGGCGGCATCGCCAAATATTTCAATGTAGATTCGACCATCATCCGGGTGCTCTTCATCTTGTTTGCCCTGGTCATCGGCGGTGGCATTCTGGTCTACATCATCTTGTGGATCGTCATACCGGAAGAACCTGACGATCTTGCTGCCGAAAGTGCTGCGGACGCCGAAAGCGTTGCAGACACTCCTCCGGAAGAGAGTTAATATCAGCAAGAGCACCAACTGCGGCTAAAGCGCGGTAATTGTATACACTTACTATCAAATGGCCGCTGCCTGGCAAGAGCAGCGGCCGTTATTTATACCTATGTTTGCCAGGATGTGGGAAATCCCGGCCATTATCTCGGCTGCCGGCGATAGTCCTAGCAACCCCACCCAGAGTACTATTTGCCTGACCAAAAATCTACCATACAACCTCATTCGTGCTTGTAGGGAATTCGTTCTTTTTAGCACATAATAGAGACCTTGACATGAATCGTTACCATGTAAATTCCGCCAGAACGGTTGTCGTCTTGAGTTTACTATTAATGATCATTATCGGCCTATCGGTCACACAAGGCGCAGCCCAAAGCTTTGAGGACCAGCTTCCGCTCTACCTGGTCCGTTTTGCCGAAGAGCCAGTGGCCACCTATATGGGGGACATCGCTAGCCTGGCAGCTACCAGCATTGAGGTGACCGGCGAAAAGAAATTGGACGCCAGCAGTAAAACAAGCCTGGCTTACCACGTCTATCTGGCGAAGAAACAGGTCAGTTACATCAGATCGATGGAGCAGCAATTAGGCCGGCCATTGAATGTCGCTTACCAATATTTCTATGCCAATAATGGCCTGGCCCTACATCTCACAGCCGACGAGGCGGCCCAGGTAGCAAAGATGGCCGGCGTCGTCTCGGTAAAGAAAGATGAAGAGCGGGCGCTGACCACCGACAACGGCCCCGTCTGGATCGGGGCGCCGGAGATTTGGGATGGTTCGGGCACTGGTGGCCTGGGAAGCACCCAGGGAGAGGGCATGATCGTCGGCATCATCGATACCGGCATTAATCCGTCAAATCCATCATTTGCCAGTGTGGGCCCAGTTGACGGCTATGTTCATGTCAATCCTTATGGGTCGGGCAATTACACCCCCGGCAGCTATTGCGACACTGTCGATTCAACTTTTTGTAATGACAAATTGATCGGCGCCTGGGGCTATCTAACGGTGAATGGCGGCGATCCGACAGACACCAACGGGCATGGATCGCATACAGCCAGCACGGCCGCCGGCAATGTGGTTACAGCCATAGTTAGCGCGCCAACCACGTCCGTCACCCGCACCATTTCCGGCGTGGCTCCCCATGCCAATATCATCGCCTACGCCGCCTGTTGCACCTTGTCTGCACTCACCGCAGCCATAGACCAAGTTGTGGTCGACCAGGTGGACGTGGTCAATTATTCAATTGGCAGCCTTGGCTGTGCCCCCTCCGATACCTGGAATGATTTTGATACGATCGGCTTCTTAAATGCCCGGAATGCCGGGATCTTTGTGGCTACCTCAGCCGGCAACTGCGGGCCGGGAGTACAAACGGTCGGCTCTCCGGCCGATGCGCCCTGGTTAACGTCCGTCGCGGCCAGCACTCACGATCGCGTGTTTTTCAACCTGCTGGCTGACATGAGCGGAGGAAACACACCGCCCCCGGACGACATTGTAGGTCGGGGATTAACTTCGGCCTATGGCCCGGCACCCATCGTCTATGCCGGTGATTATGGCGACGCGCTGTGCGCTAACCCCTTTGCCGCTGGCACCTGGACGAATGGCGAAATCGTCGTGTGCGACCGGGGATCGGCCGGCCGTATTGAGAAGGGGCAAAACGTCCTGGCCGGCGGCGCTGGCGGTTATGTGCTGGCCAATACGGCGGCCGATGGGAATTCGCTGGTGACTGATGCCCATGTCTTGCCCGCCGTCCACATCGCCTTCAACGACGGCCTGGGGCTCAAAAACTGGCTGGCCAGCGGCTCGGGTCATATGGCCACCATCAGCGGCTGGTCGGTTGCCGAAAGCCCAGCCATTGGCGATGTGATGGCTTCCTTTAGCTCTCGTGGGGCCAATCAGGTCATTGATATCCTCTCGCCCAGCGTGGCTGCGCCTGGCGTGGACATACTAGCGGCGGCTGGTACGAGCGACAACGCCGTGTGGGACCTCATAAGTGGCACCTCGATGGCCAGCCCCCATGTAGCTGGCTCGGCCGCCCTACTGATGGCTTTGCATTCTGGCTGGACACCTGCCGAGGTCCAGTCGGCATTGATGACCACGGCCGAAACCAGCTTGCTCGACTCCAATGGGGTATCGCCAGCCGGCCCCTTTGATTATGGTTCCGGCCGGGTCGACCTCAGCCTGGCGGCACAAGCCGGCCTGGTACTGGACGAGACCGGGGCCAACTACCTGGCTGCCGATCCATCCGGGGGCGGCGATCCCAAGACGCTTAATCTGGCCAGCATGCAAAATAGCAATTGTCAGGGCACCTGCACCTGGAAGCGCACTGTAACAAGTACCCAAAGCACGGCCGTAGATTGGACTGCCTCCGCCAATACCCCCGCTGGGATGAACGTTAGCATTTCACCTAGTAATTTCACCCTGCCGCCAGGTGGCTCACAGACCCTCGATATCACGGCCGATATTAACGGGCTTCCAGCCGAAAACTGGGCCTTTGCAGAGGTCCTCTTAGCCGCCACTGACCAGCCGACGGCCGTTTTACCAATCGCCGTCATCCCTCAGCCCGGTGTTCCAATTATCGACGTCGAGCCCGATAATCTAGATGTCGCCCAGCAACCTGATACAGTCATGACCTACAAGCTAGACATCGATAATGTCGGGAGCGCCGATCTCGCCTGGTCCATCGGCGAAGCGAACGACCCGGCTCCCGGCTTTTCTCCGGAAGCTCATCCCTGGCGCGGGATTAGTAGCACTATTGAAGGTGGGTTTGGACTCTCGAATGTGGCTGGCACAGTTTCCAACGTAGCCCTGCAGGCGCCAAACGCATTTACAAAGGTGATTTGGGATCAACCAACTTCTGGTCCCTATGGCGGGGTATCGGATTACTGGAACAATCAGAATAAAGGTGCTTACAGCGCCAATGATTTTATCTTAGGCCAGCCGGAAACTATCTCCCTGATTTTTGTAGACGGATTCGACAACGACAATAAGCTGGCCAACCAGTCGGCCATCACCTGGATGATCTATTCGGATGCTGGTGGTGCTCCAGCCGGCCACCCTGAAGATGGTGGAGGTACAGAATTATGGAGTTATTCGGCTGCGCCTGGCGATTCTGGGGTCGACATCACTAATAATGCTATCAGCCTGGACCTGGTCGCCGCCAGCCAACCTCTGGTCAGCTTGCCTTCTGGGACTTACTGGTTGGCGGTCTATCCAACCTATAACAATCCGCAATGGCGCTGGAATTGGTATATGGCCTCCCCACTGGGTAATACAGCCCAATTCATCGATCCCACGGATATCTTTGGCTTAGGGTTCACAAGCTGGACGCCATGGACCAGCGCCGATAACAATATCGTCGATCTGGCCTTCCGCCTCGAAGGCCCGTCTGTATGCAACCAGCCATCCGATATTCCCTGGGTTAGCGTTTCACCAACCAGTGGTTTGACCGGCCCCGCTGGAAGTTTCCCCGTCGACGTCACCTTTGACTCAACCGGTCTACAAATCGGAACATACACTGGAACGATGTGCGTTAATAGCAATGATCCATCGAACCCAGTGATAGAGATCCCATTGAGCTTGACGGTTACGGACTCTCCAGACCTGCAGATCGACAAAGACGATGGCGGCCTCACCGTGGCTCCAGGTGATACCCTGACCTACACCTTGACCTTCACTAATACTGGGATCAAGGGGGCTACTGGCGTTGTTCTGACTGACACCGTGCCAGCCAACACGACCTTCAATCCCGGGGCTAGCACGGCCGGCTGGTCGTGTGCCCCAGACAATAGCGCTGGCAGCACCTGCACGTTTAACTTCGGCACTGTCTCAGTTGGTGGGGGTGGTTCGGCCGGCTTTGTTGTCACTGTAGACTCGCCTATTCCGCCACTAGTATCGACCATCGACAACACGGCCGAGATAGGTGATGATGGCAGTCATGGCCCGGACGCAAATCTCGACGACAATCTCGATAGCGTCATGACACAGTTGAATGGTCGTGTCCTCTTGCCATTTATTATGAAGTAGGGCTGGCAAATAAAAACAGGCGTTACAAGCGTCAGTCTCTTCCTATTCAAAGTAGGGTCGTAAACAGACGATCTCTTTATTGGGTTAAACCTTGTAACCAGTGATTATGTGAGCTGGTGCGTTTTAACAGTTACGTCTGACAAGCCCACTCCGGTGAAAAGGGAACGAAAAACCTGTGTATCACCTAGAACATACGGCGCTCGCAGGGCATCGGCCGCCCGCAAAGCGGACGTCTCGACTCCACCCATTAAATCAGTGGTTAATGAATGAATCGCGTCAGGCCGCCGTTATGAAGGCAGGAAGAAGAAAGCCAGGGCGATGATCAGGTAGACACCCAATAGTTGGGCACCTTCCAGCCAGTTGCTTTCCCCGTCCAGGGCGATGAGGGCAGCGATCAGCGAGGCCCCGATCATGGTCACGATCTCAAATTGATCAAAGGTCAATTGCAGCGGGTTGCCCATTAGCAGGCTGACGAAAACCAGAATGGGGGTGACGAACAAGGCGATCTGAAGGCTGGAGCCGATGGAGATAGCCAGGGAAAGCTCCATCTTGTTTTTGATGGCTACTTGAACGGCGACGACATGTTCGGCCACATTGCCGACCAGGGGAATGAGGATGATGCCCAGGAAGAACTCGCTGATGCCTAGGCTTTCGACGACCGGCTCCACCGCCCCTACCAGAATTTCACTCAAGACGACGATGGCTAAGGTGGCTGCCACCAGGACGCCGATAGCCAGTCCCCGGCTCCAGGTTGGTTGGTGATCGTGGGCCTGGGCATATTCGTTCTGGGTACTGGCTCCCTTGAAGGAGAAGATGATGCCCAAGGCATAAATGGCCAACATGACCACGGCCGTGCTCAGGCTCAGATATTCGACGCTGGCCTCGTCGATGTCGGCGATGCGAAAGTTGAAGAAGGAAGGGATGGCCAGGGCGATGACGGCCAGGATGAGCATAGTGGCGTTGACGCCGGCCTGGGTCCGGTCGAATTTTTGCACGCCGTGTTTCAACCCACCAAGTAGCATGCTGAGACCCAAGATCAGCAATATATTACCCAGGATCGAGCCGGTGATGGAGGCCAGGACCAGTCTCAACAAGCCTTCGCGGATGGCCACGATGGCGATGATCAGTTCGGCCGCATTACCCAGGGTGGCGTTGAGCAGGCCGCCCAGTCTGGGGCCGGTGTATATGGCCAAATCTTCCGTGGCCCGGCCCATGAAGCCAGCCATGGGTACGACGCCTAGAGCGGCCGCAAAAAAGATCATGACGGGCGGCCAATGGAAAATCTCCCCTGCTACGGCTAGAACTGCAAAGATAAGCAAGGCGTAATTGATGTATTTCACGGTATTGTCCTCTGGATTTTGTCAGGCCACTGGCGGGATACGAGCCATGATTATGAACCGTCTTTAACCTTTAGCCTCGATTGTACCATGAAGACTGCCCTGCAAAAGGTGACTGGCACTTCACTGATACCCATGCAAACGGGAGCTGGAATAGGCAAATAAGTGCCCGTCACCTGATAATGTCATCTTCATCCTTGACTAATCCCACCTATTGTTGTAATGTTATAACAAATTTCCTTACCCTCGAACATACTGCTTACAGCACGACAACCCGAAGAATGAGATCGCCTGGCAGGTGCGCCTTTGGAAGTGGATACCACATATCCAACTCAAGTTGAAATCATCGAGGTTGGACCTCGGGATGGTTTACAAAGGGAGCCAACACCCATCTCCACCGATGAGAAGGTGACCCTCATTGAGGATCTTATCGGGGCCGGTTTGAAGCGCATTCAAGTGACTTCTTTTGTCCATCCAAAGTACGTTCCCCAAATGGCCGACGCCGAAGAAGTATGCGCCCGCATTCCCAAAAGGTCGGGCGTCGTTTACAGTGGCCTGGCCCTAAACTTAAGGGGCGTCGAGAGGGCCCAAAAAGCCGGTCTGGCTCAGGTGGATATCTCGGTTTCAGCCAGCGATGCCCACAGCCAGCGCAACGCCAACCGCTCCATCGAGGAGGCCTTGGTCGAGTTCAAAGAGATGTCGGCCCTGGCGCGGTCTTTTGGCATGGCCGTGCGGGGTGGCATCCAATGTGCCTTTGGTTACCAACGGCCTGACGACGTGTATCCGGACAAGGTGGTGGATATTGCCCACCATCACCTTGACCTGGGTGTTGCCGATAGGCTTTGGTCCCCTCGTGGGCCAGTTTGACCAGAGCCGGGTCCAGTGACCGGATAATATCATAGACGGTGCTATAACTGGGTACCGGCCACTGTTCCTGCTGGGCGATTTCTGTCACCTGGCGATGGATGGCCGCTGCGGATGGCTTGGTCTTTTGCAAGGCCAATCCCTCAACGATCTGTTGCAGCTCCATCTTCGTACGACGCTGGTTTCTATCGCGACGCCGCCTGTCTGCCAAACCAACCAGGCCCTCACGACGATAGCGACTGACCCAGCGTCGGGCCGTGCCATATGGGACATTACGCTCCCGAGCCGCAGCCTTTAGAGTAGACTGCTCTTCAAGGAAGGGTTGTATGACCCGGTACCGGCGCAACGCGTCAGCGCGTTCCTCCTCATTCAGTTCGGTCAATTCTCTCATCTGACTGCTGCCCCGCCTGCCGGACAAAATTGATCTTGATTCCTGTTAATTAAATATAGATAATATAAGTAGATAAGTATGCTTATCTATAATCATATTGACAGAATGGGTGGAAAATTGGCGTCTAAACCGTCAATTATCTATCCGTTTGAGTTTCAGATAATACTTTTGGGGATTTGCCTATGAACGCTGAATCGATCGCCACGAAAGAAGAACAGAAACGGTTC
>Ga0209742_10001543_pt1 | contig 10283 bp, 13 predicted proteins | sample DeeMarSeWOR38_10_FD_187462 | JGI IMG/M metagenome (GOLD analysis project Ga0209742, IMG submission 187462) | Marine sediment microbial communities from White Oak River estuary, North Carolina - WOR-3-8_10 (SPAdes) (version 2) | ecosystem: Environmental > Aquatic > Marine > Intertidal zone >... | reverse complement strand
TGTTGCTGACAATACCAACGCTGGTGGCTGCTATCATTTTGGTTAATGGCATAAATGGTAAAATACCTTGTTTCCTCAAGTTATGGAAGGCGTGATAAAGGGCTACATATCCACCTGTGATAGCTGCTGTTCTTGTGCCTCCATCTGCTTGTAGCACGTCACAATCTACTACAAATGTTTTTTCCTCGAGAATGGCTAAATTAGCTGCTGCCCTTAAGCTGCGACCAATGAGGCGTTGGATTTCGTGGCTTCTTCCTTCGGCCCTATCGCGGGGAGTACGGGTAATTGTAGAGCGAGGTAGCATAGCGTACTCCGCGGTAATCCAACCTTGACCACTGCCTTTTAGGAAAATGGGAACTCTTTCTTCCATGCTTACAGAGCACAGCACTCTTGTTTGTCCTATTTCGATTAGAGCCGAACCCTCGGCAAAACTCTGGTATCCCAAAATTATTCGTACGTTACGGAGTTCATTGTCGGCTCGGTTATCTGACCTCGGCATAACAGTGGAAGTATAACAGACTATGCAGTAATCTGTCCGTCCGTTTTGAGCCGATATTCACGACCTGCACCTTTTTTGGTATGTCTCGATGAATTTATCGATAGAGCGATCATATGTCCTCTCTACATCGTTGGGAAAGAAACAGGCTGGCATTTCACCTGACTGCCAATGATATCTTATACATTCGCAGCAAATGCCCTTCCTGTTGCATGGTTCATAGGTGCAGTTGCATTTTTTCTTGTTTTGTTCCAGTGTACACTCTCTCATATTTGTTCTCCTTCGTTCACGTCTACGACGAATGTGTATCTATTCGCAAACTAGGATGAGATTATGTTATAGCATAAAAACACACAGCTGTATTACGTATATAGACTGATATTATTATATGCTAAAATAGATACACCGGAAAGGGAAAGCGACAGGTTGCAATTATTATTTGATGCGTATCTTGACATTGAAACTACAGGGTTATGCTCATTTTATGATGAAATAACCATTATTGGTGTTTTTTTAGCCGGTGATGGCGGGAATAGATTGGTACAACTCGTAGGCGACGATGTAACCAGAAATAACTTACTCAGGACCCTGCGTTGTGTAGATACAATCTATACATATAATGGTAGTCGCTTTGACCTTCCTTTCATCAGTTCACGTCTAAGGGTAAACCTAAGGGAGCATTTCCGTCACCGTGACCTGATGCACGATTGCTGGAGAAACAATTTATATGGAGGTTTCAAGGCGGTAGAAAGGCAATTAGGTATTCATCGACGGTTGAAGGGCATTGGGGGAGCGGAAGCCGTAGTACTGTGGTGGAGATATAAAATACAACGCGACAAAAAGGCACTGGAATTGTTGCTGGAATACAACAAGGAAGACGTGGTGAACCTGATGACATTAAAGGGAAAACTGGAAACGTTTTCCAAGCCAAAGTATTGTTATTGATTTAATGTATATTTTGCTGATCTCATCCAGAAACTAGTCCAAATAAGTAGCCCGTGATCTGTGACAATCGCTGGATAATATTGTTCACAATAGTTATCACCCTAGTTAGTATCCCAACGTTCGCTTGCCCTTCACTCCCCGAAAAAGATTCATCATCATTATAATAGAGGTCATTAAAAGCTGCTGTAATATCATATTCAGCTAATCTGGAATCGGGGGTGGGAAACCCGAGCCAAGAATCCCAGGAAGAGAGTTGGGTAGACGACGATTGGGACTCGACTCTTCGCCACTCACCATCGTGATACCAATTCTCTAACAAGAAGGCATGTCCATCGTTCCCATCATCAACACCTAGTACCACATATACAGACTCAGCATCGATGCCGTAGCTCCTAAGGAGGGAGCACAACAAAATAGAAAAGTCCTCACAGTCTCCAGTTCGATAGGATAGGGTTTCTGCGGGTGTTTGCCAATAGTCCTTACCCCAACGCTTTTCGTCAGATATATAGTCTATATTAATAGCAACCCAGTCTCGTATATTATCGAATCCAGCTTGAGATAGCTCGTAAGGAGAGTCACCAAGAATATTACTAAGAGCGTCAGTAACCGAGAAACATTCAGGCGTGATATATGAATTGAATTCAGACTCTGTAGCAGGAAGCCAACTTGTAACAGAACTCTCGGGACTAACGATGTAGTTAATGCAACTTGATCCAGAGATGGTAAGCAGGCCTAGCAGGATTGCACAGGCTAAGGTGATTAAAAAGCGCTTATTCATACACAAATCCCCGGCACTCTAATCAACAGTCCAGTTTTCAGAAAACTGAACTGGTCAATATTACTTTCTCTTGACCGCTGCCTTCACTGACTCTTCAATATCTCTGGCAGTTAATCCATATCTTTGGAGCAACTCATCAGCTTTACCTGAAGAAGCATAGCTGTCATCAAGGTTGACGAATTCCATAGGTACCGGTTTCTCTCTAGTTATTGTCTGAGCAACCCGGCTGCCTAATCCACCCTGGGATAAGTGTTCTTCAGCAACGACAATTGCACCGGTCTCTGAAGCCGCTTTAACTATGATTGGTTCATCTAGAGGTTTCAGAGTATGCATATTGATTACACGGCAATCTATACCTTGTTTCGCTAAGATATCTGACGCCTGGAGAGCCTTAGCAACCATGATACCAGTGGCTATAACAGTTGCATCTGTGCCTTGTCTCATGGTCACTGCCTCACCTAGTGTAAAGTGATACCTTTCAGGGTAAACGATTGGTGTCTTGGGGCGACTCAGTCTGACGTAGCAGGGTCCGTGGTTTATTGACACCGTTTTAATTGCCTCAGCAGTTTCTGTGGCATCAGCAGGAACGATAACAGTGAAACTAGGGAGAGCACAACATAAAGCCAGGTCTTCAATTGCTTGATGCGAAGCGCCATCCTCTCCTACGGTAATGCCACCGTGTGTAGCTACGATTTTGACATTTAGATTTGGTTGAGAGATGCATAATCTTAACTGATCAAAACAACGACATACAACAAAAACAGCGAAAGTGCTGGCAAAAACGATTTTACCGGAAGCGGCCAAGCCGGCAGCTATAGCGATCATATTTTGTTCTTGCAGGCCGCAATTAAAGAAACGCTCAGGAAACTCCCGAGCAAAAAAATTGGTCATCGTTGACGGCGACAAATCAGCGTCTAGAACAACAATGTCTTTATTTTGTCTGCCTAACTCTACCAGAGTCTTGCCATAGGTTTCTCGAGTGGATGCTTCGATCATAACTTACTCTAACTCTTTCAGCGCCCTTTCTGCTTCTTCTAGCGTAGGTGCCTTACCGTGAAAGGCCACATTGTTTTCCATGAAGCTAACTCCTTTGCCTTTGATGGTGCGGGCAACGATGACAGTTGGTTTGCCTTTCATCTTTTCAGCCTCTTGGCAAGCGGATAGGATTTTGTTAAGGTCATGTCCGTTTATATCAATAGTATGCCACCCAAAAGCCTGCCATTTCTGAATAAATGGTTCTAGGTTCATGATATCGCTAATACGTCCGCTAAGCTGAATGCCATTATAGTCAACAATGGCTGTTATATTATCCAGATTGAATTGGTCCGCTGAAAGAGCTGCTTCCCATGTTTGGCCTTCCTCACATTCCCCATCACTAAGAAGAACATAGGTATGGTAGTTTTTGGAATCCAGCTTGGCAGACAACGCGATACCAATAGCAAATGAGAGACCCATACCCAAAGACCCAGCTGACATTTCTACGCCCGGGGTAAAGTTCCTATCGGCATGTCCCTGCAGACGACTATCCAATTTTCTCAACGTTGATAGTTCTGCTACAGGGAAGTAGCCAGTTTCAGCAAGGGCAGCATATAAAATTGGAGCCGCATGTCCCTTGCTTAATATAAAGCGGTCACGGTCTGGCCACTGAGGATCATCAGGGTTGTGGCGTAAAACATTAAAATAAAGGGCTGCGATGATATCGGCCGCTGATAGAGAACCTCCGGGATGCCCACTGCCTGCTGTAGCTATCATGGTGATTACATGGCGGCGCAGCTTTTTAGCAATTTCCTGGAGCTCTGCTGCAGACAAGTTGAATCCGTTACCTTGATGGGTACTCTCGAGTGAAACCTTGCTATGATTTAGCATTGGTTAAGGATTATATTGTAACTCAAAAAGGCTTATAATGTCTATGGTTAGCGACTTATCCTTAAACCAAGATAGGGGAAATTATATCGACGGTGGTAATAAATTCTTTAATTGAGTTAAATCGCTAATATATTGCTGATGGTTTTTTCCTGACCTGTCAAGATAGAGGGCATTTACACCCGCTTCTCTCGCATTCAGGAAATCAAATTGCCAGCTATCACCAATATGGGTAACCCCACCAGGTTCAACACCCATCTCTCGACATATGCCGAGGTAGAAATCACGACTCTTCAATTGTCCGTAATGTGAAACGGAAGAGAAAATCCGTACAAAGTAAGGTTCAACATCCTGCAATAAGAGATCCAGGAGTTCTAGCGGTGTACCTGAGGCAACAATTAACTTGTATTTACTGGTTAAGCAAGAAAGTACCTCGGTTACCTCGGGATAATAGGCTATTTTGCTCAAACACCTGTCTATCACGGGCTCAGAAGAACCCAAGTCAAGATAGTTAAACCAATATTCGATATCGTACCACTCTAGTCTCTGATCTCCGATCTTTCCATACTCCTCTAGGACATAGCTCTTAGCTTGAGCGAAATCAAGCCCCTGTTTCTTGGCGTAAAGTGCCGGAATAGCTTCATGCCATATAGTCTGACTGAAATCGGGCGTTACTATTGTTCCCTCAGCATCAAAAGAGATTAATTTAATTTGGTTCATTTGAAGTACTGATATTATCATGGCGCAGAAGCCAATGTCTATTTGTCTATCCCTGTACAGCACGCTAGAATATAGACATGTTAAATAATTCGATTACAGAAAAACTGGACCGCACCTTTGAGTTAGGTCCCATCAGGCCTCCAAGTGAAGCTTATTCCCTGCTCATAAGGGCTACCAGGAATTGCCCCTGGAATAGGTGCCTATTCTGTCCGGTATATAAAGACACTAAGTTTGAGTTGAGACAAGTGGAAGAGATTATAAGAGATATTGAGGCGATTGAAGCTATTAGTGAGGGTATAAAGTCAATTGCCGATGAAATGAGTCACGGCGACAAGCTGACAGAGGTGGCAGCAGTGCTCTCCAATCAACTCCAATATGGCCAATGTGTGCATAATGTTGCCCTTTGGCTTGCGACGGGAGGCAAATCAGCCTTTCTGCAGGATTCCAATACCTTAATCATGCGTACCCCTGAACTAACCCAGGTGCTCACTTCCTTAAGAAGAACCTTTCCTAACCTGAAAAGGGTAACTACATATGGGCGGTCTCACACGGCAGCCAGAAAGTCGATAGCAGAGTTAAAACAACTCAAGGATGCCGGGCTAGATAGAATGCACATCGGATTAGAAACTGGTTACGACACTTTACTGGCTTATATGGAAAAGGGGTGCACGGCTAAGAACCATATTGAAGGTGGCAAGAAGGTGAAGGAGGCAGGTATTTCTCTATGTGAATATGTCATGCCCGGGCTGGGGGGCAGGAAAATGTCCAAAGAGCATGCCATGGAAACAGCCAGGGTATTAAATGAGATTGATCCTGATTATATCAGGCTGCGCAGCCTCCATGTATCTACCTCTATACCGTTGCGGGCTAGGTTACAAGATGGGGATTTTGAATTACAAAAAGAAGACGAAGTAGTAAGGGAAATTGCTATTTTCGTCGAAAACTTGCAGGTCAACAGCTTTCTTAAGAGCGACCATATACTTAACTTATTAATGGATATCGAAGGGAAAATGCCTGATGATAAGGGAAAATGTTTAAATATTATAAATAAGTATTTATCTTTGCCAGAAAAGGAAAGGCTTAATTTCAAAGTTGGCAGGCGGACTGGTTTATACAATATATTAGATGATCTGGGTGATAGCTACAAGCATGATAAGATAGAACAAGTCATGGGGCGTTTGAGGGAACAGGGTGGTGATGTTGAAGAGGAGATAGTCAAGCTGAAAAATAGTTTTATTTAAGGCTATAGTTGTGGTCAAAATAGGTAAATGATGCTCAGGCTCTATGGTAGTTGAATAAAAACATGAGGAATTGAGACGAAGTCCAGATGGATACTTACTATCTTACCAGGACAGGCGATGCCATACGTGTTTATGAATGATTTAGTCTATATGAAAAAGCATAAGATTAGTCACTTAGTTTCTAGCAAAAGAGTATCACGATTAAGTAGACCGATTGAACAAAAGAAAAAGGTTGCCGCTTTTATTAACGTGTATTGCCGGTAAACGGATTTGGCTCGCCTTAATTATCTGTAATGCCTTCAGTTGTACTTCTGGTGTCTTCTTCTAAATGAATACATAAGTAAACAAGTTCCCGGACTGCAAGTAATATTATCCATGCCAGAAATGAGCCGATTATTCCTAAAACGATTCTTAACCCACCTCCGAGACCACCCGTTGTAATTCCCCAAAAAAACGAACCGATAAGGCCAACTGTCAATACAATCCATGCTATCACCCTTAAAACGCTGATCGCGTATTTTAAGTAATAGTATTCCGGCAACTTGACTGCCCTACGCCTTCTTTGCACAAGGTTGCGTATTCTGGCGGGCATTGGCAGCCGCAACCCCTGAAAGAGCTTGTGAAATAGCCCGCCAATAGAACCAAATACGGCTGCTATCTGACCTAGGGCTCTGGAAATGCTGCCCCGTACTCTAGAAAAAAATATCAATCTGATTCCTTTATAATGCGCTCGGCGGTGTTTCTGGTGTTTTCTTCTACATCCATAAATAGGTAAAAGAGTTCACTGGTAGCAAGCAAGAAAACCCATGCCAGAAATGAGACAATTATTCCTCCAACAGCAATGAAAATACCAGTAAGTGTACCCGCCAATCCACCTACAGCTCCGTTGCTAGCGTTGCCCGTCATGATTCCGAAAACAATTGAACCAATGACGCCAACCACCAGTACTATCCATCCCACTACTTTCAGAACCTTGGCTGCGAAGGGCAGAAAACTATATTTTTGCATCTTGCCTCCTTTTTGTACCTACAGTTGTCCCCAATAAAACTTCGTAGTCGCCTTACTTAGAATGCACAATCCTATTATACCCCATATAACTTTGTACTTCACTCGAATTCGCCTTTTCCTAAGCTGACGAATATAATGGCAAGCAATCCAAGAATCGCCCAAGGACCAATAAGTGCACAGATAGCCCCGGTAAGCGCCAGTCCCCAAACCTGTCTTCTCAAGGCGTAAATACCACCCACTATAGCTACTATCCCAAATATGAGTGACGGAATACCAAAGAGACCCGGCCACGGTAGACCAAAGAATCCGCCTATGAGGGTTCCGAGCAAAGCAACTACTAAACCGACGATAACAGCAATGGACCCTGCAATTATAGAGAGTATACCTGCAGTTGTCGGTTTCCAAGTCCTCTCCATCTCGTAATTCCCTTTTTGTTTTTATATAAAGATATAGTTAGAAGTCGTTATTGTCAATACCCCAAGACTTCAATCATCACCACAACAATAGGTTTGTTTGCCACGACTCATCCCGTACCGAATAAGCCATATCCTTGATTTATCATAAATAACAAATTGTCACTACACTCATGGCAACCAGTCAAAGAGGACTTTCTAACATATAAGCCAGGGTACGAATGACAAACCCATTACGGCTGCTACAATTGCCGTGACTATCAGACCTATTCCCAGAGTAATAAGAAACATCCGCCACCACAATCCCCAGGCTAACTTCCAAGTTGGCCTTATCTCGTTATCCATCAATTCTCACTCCTTTACTTGTTTTGATATAAGCTAGGTTCTGCAATAAAACAAATAGCTTCATTATTTCCCAGCCCATTATAAGTATAGCTATTATTCGATGTCAATATAGTTATGTATTATTAACTAAATTGTCCATGGTTAGGGTATTAAACCATGATAGGTACTCTGGAGCTGACTGGATTGCCCTTCGACTTCGCTCAGGATGGATTCCCCAACCTTTCAAAGGTCTTCGAGGGATTCTCAAGTTGCTTAAACAAGCTCTTTGACCATATAAGAGCCTTCTATACTATAGCCAAACGATCGATAATATTCCCTGGCGCCAACGCCACTAAGCACTGATAATCTGTTTGTCCCCAAATCCTCCCTGGCGATTCTTTCTGCCTTTTGTAGTAATCTTTCACCCAGTCCCTGATGTTGAGCCGCTCTGTCTACCGTTCCTCCCAGGGGGACTTCAGGACCAAATATATGTAGCTCCCGGACTATCGCTTTGCTCCTATCTGCTCTCAACCTTAGCAAGCCAAACAAGGTTTCATTCTCATCCTCGTATGAAAGGTGGATTTCTCTCCCTCCCCAGGTTTGATAATCCACCCTAGTTAACAAAGGTTCACCAATTGTCCAGCCATCCCTAAGTCTATGCCCGTATTCCCGACAGCGAATACAGCTACAGCGTAGACCTGCATGCTCCATCTTTTTTCTGATAGTCCCTCTAAGAGCTAAGTCTCTGCTACCGGCAATGATAAATTTGCCCGGAATATCCCGCATCAATCTTGGAATCCTAACGTATTTGGGGATTAGAGCTTTAATAGCTATAAGCAAATCAATCATCGCCTCTTCTCTATAAGGTCGATATCGATCAAACCGATACCAATTCTCTAATTCACTACCACGAACTACCAGCGTGGGGTAAAGCTTGAGCCCATCAGGCCGAAAGCGCTCGTCTTCAAACAATTGTCGCGATAATTCCAGGTCATGCTCAGGTGTAGAGCCTGGTAAACCGGGCATCCAGTGATAGTAAACCTTAAATCCGTGGTCGCGTAATAGCCTGGTTGCTGTGATAATCTCAGCTACTCCGTGTCCCCGTTTCGTCAACTGGTGAATCTCATCGTCCAAAGTCTGTACTCCAAGCTCCACCCTAGTGGTGCCAAAATCGAGCATGCTTTTTATTTCCTCTTCTCCACAGAAATCAGGCCTGGTCTCAATGCACAATCCCACACATCGACATTTGGCATTTTCATTTAGTTCTGTGGCTTCCTCTAAATTGTTAGAGGGGATTCCATTCAGAGCATCGTAACAATCCTTAATAAATTGATATTGATAATCACGGGGATAAGATAGAAAAGTGCCGCCCATGACGATAAGCTCTATCTTATCCTGGGCATGGCCCATTTCAACCAATGTCTTAAGCCTGATCTCTACCTGTTTTTTTGCATCAAAGTCGCAACTTCGAGCTCGAAGCACCGCGGGAGATTCAACAGTATAGCTCTTGGGCGATTCAGGAGAAGTGGGGCAGTAAACACATTTGCCAGGACAGGGAAATGGCTTTGCCATTACTGCCACCGGGGTTACGCCAGAAATGGTTCGAGATGCTTTCTTCATGTCATCTCAGATAGCATTTCGCTATAATATGCTAGAGTTTAGCAGAGTGTATCTATGACCACAAACAGAGAGGCATTCGACGAAATAGCTGAGAGTTGGTATCGAGTAAGGCATTGGCCTCTCTTAAAAAAAGAGATCGAGGAACTGGCAGAAAGATGGCGAATCGGAAAGCTGCTAAATGTAGGCTGTGCGCACGGGCCGGATTTCTTGCCTTTCAGTAAGGGCTTTGAACTCTGGGGGATGGATTTTTCCCTAGGTATGCTCAAACAAGCTATACGATTTTCCACCAAGTCTAATCTTTATGTCAACTTAGCAAGCGCTGATGCTTTGGCTCTACCCTTCCCCGATAATACTTTCGATTGGGCGATATCAGTTGCCACTTATCACCATATCAAAGGAGAACAAGAAAGAGAAAAAGCACTCGTGGAGTTGAACCGGGTATTAAGACCTGAGGGCGAGGCTTTCTTGACCGTGTGGAATCACGGACAACCAAGGTTCTGGTTCAAATCAAAAGAGCAGCAAGTCCCTTGGAGGCTAAAAGAAAAAACAATTTATCGCTACTATCATCTTTTCTCTTATGGCGAACTAAAAAAACTCTTAGTCAAAACTGGCTGGGAAATCATTACTATGTCACCAGAGAAGCCCTACCATTTCCCGATAAGGAACTTCTCACGCAATATATGCGTTCTGGTAAAGAAACCATAGACCGGCACGGTTCTCTAATCGGAGTTTTGCCACAATAATAGCACACGTGTTATAATGCTGGCTTATCTCCAAATTGGAGTACTGCTTTTTCAAGGTAAGTATGTTAGTCTGAGAGACGCGACTACAGAAATCATAACCAGATTACCCTATACTTAATACAAGGAGGTTTG
>Ga0209742_10001542_pt1 | contig 10293 bp, 12 predicted proteins | sample DeeMarSeWOR38_10_FD_187462 | JGI IMG/M metagenome (GOLD analysis project Ga0209742, IMG submission 187462) | Marine sediment microbial communities from White Oak River estuary, North Carolina - WOR-3-8_10 (SPAdes) (version 2) | ecosystem: Environmental > Aquatic > Marine > Intertidal zone >... | reverse complement strand
TGACCTGTCGGCCACCCATCAGGTGCGCTGCCACCTTTATCCCGGCTGACCCTGGTCAGCGAGTTGCGCCGCCGCTCAGGGTAGCGAGGCGGTCGCCGGTGCAGAAGACTGGTCCGCCGCCAGCGTGCTAGACTTTGCCGCTTTCCGATAACATCACAGGGGAAGGCGTCAATGACCCAAGCATCCTTTCACCCGCCGCTGCGGACGCTGATGGGGCCCGGCCCTTCGGATGTCAATCCGCGCATTCTGGAAGCCATGTCGCGACCGACCATTGGTCACCTCGACCCGGTGTTCGTCGCCATGATGGATGGCATGAAAGACCTGTTGCGCTACGCCTTCCAGACCGATTACGAGCTGGCGATGCCGGTGTCCGCGCCCGGCTCGGCCGGTATGGAAACCTGCTTCGTCAACCTGGTGCAGCCGGGCGACAAGGTGGTGGTGTGCCAGAACGGCGTGTTCGGCGGACGCATGAAGGAAAACGTCGAACGCTGCGGCGCCACGCCGGTGATGGTCGAGGATGAGTGGGGCAGGCCGGTCGATGCCAACAAGGTCGATGAGACCCTGCGCGCCAACCCGGACGCCCGGCTGCTGGCCTTCGTGCACGCCGAGACTTCCACTGGTGCGATTTCCGATGCGGCACTGCTGGCGGATATCGCGCGCCGCCACGACTGCCTGACCATCGTGGATACTGTCACTTCGCTGGGCGGTTCGCCGCTGAAAGTCAGCGAATGGGGGCTGGATGCGGTCTACTCCGGCAGCCAGAAGTGCCTGTCATGCACCCCGGGTCTTGCCCCTGTCACCTTCAGCGAGCGCGCCATCGAGGTGGTCAGGAACCGTAACCGCAAGGTGCAGAGCTGGTTTCTGGACCTCAACCTGGTACTGGGCTACTGGGGCGGGGGCGCCAAGCGCGCTTACCATCACACTGCGCCCATCAATGCCCTGTACGGCCTGCACGAGGCGCTGGTGATCCTGGCGGAAGAAGGCATCGAAAACGCCTGGCAGCGCCATATGGACAACCACCGCGCGTTGCGTGCCGGCATCGAGGCCATGGGGCTGGCATTCGTGGTCGACGAATCTCACCGCCTGCCGCAGCTCAATTCAGTCACCATCCCGGACGGCATCGACGATGCCGCCGTCAGAAGCCGGCTGTTGAACGAGTACAGCCTGGAGATCGGCGCGGGTCTCGGTCCCATGGCGGGGAACATCTGGCGCATTGGATTGATGGGCTATGCGAGCAGCCGCAGGAATGTGCTGCTGTGCTTAGGCGCGCTGGATGCGGTGCTGGCGGACCTGGATGCGCCAGTGCAATCCGGTGTGGCGGTGGAAGCGGCAATGCAGGTGTACGCGAAGCTGTAATGAAAAACCCCCATTCGCGTCGCGGCGCGAATGGGGGCCGTTGCGAGTTGCGCTTTACTCGGCTGTGCCGGTTTCGCCAGCCGCGTCGCCGCCGGGCCCGGCGGCAGTCTCTGACGCGGGCGCGGCCGGCGCAGTGTCTGCGGCAGCCGGCGCCGCGCTCTGCACGATGTCGATGGTAGCGTTACTGCGCAGGCCGGCGACGTAATCCTGCACGCGCTGGTTCTGTGCCATCATTTTCAGCTGCGCTTGCACCTGCTCGAATGTTGGCACTGTCGACTTGCGCGAATCGTCGAGAATAATGACGTGCCAGCCAAACTGAGTCTGCACCGGTTCCTTGGTGTACGTGCCTTTTTCCATGTCAACCAGTGCGTCAGAGAACGGCTTCACCATCTGGCTGGCCGAGAACCAGCCCAGTTCGCCTCCGGTTTTGCCGGACGGGCCGGTGGAATGCTGCTTCGCGAGCTCGGAAAAGTCGGCGCCCCCATCCAGCTCAACAATCAGTTCATTGGCTTTCTCCTGATCCTCGACCAGGATATGACGCGCCTTGTACTCCTTGCCATCGCCGACATTGGCATCGTAGAGCTTTTTCAGGTCCTCATCGCTGACCGGGTTGACCTGCAGTTGCTGTTGGATAGCCGCGGCCGCGATCACAGCCCGGCGCTGCTGGTCGATCTGCAGCAGGATGTCGGGCTTCTGGTCGAGGCCTTGCTGCACGCCCGCCTGGCGCGCCAGTTCGAGGTTGATGAGCTCATCCAGTATGGCGTCGCGGTCCTGACTGGTCGGATCGTTGGGACGGCGGCTGTGGCGCTGCTGCTGGTACACCGCCAGTACCTTTTCCGTGATCGGGGTGCCGTTGACGCTGGCGACCACCGCGCTGGTGTCGCCGACCGGTGCCGCGCTGTTGTCCTGTTTGGGCGCCAGCGGTAGCTGGTCGCAGGCGCTTATCAGCACAGTCAGAGCCAGTGCAAGTGTCAGGTGGTGAAGTTTCATCTATAGCTTCCTTATTCGAGTGGTTCAGGATCCCGCTTCGGCAGGTGTAGATGCCTTGATGCTCAAGGCATGTATCTCGTTGCGTTTCATGGCGTCGTGCAAGGCGTCGTAGACCAGCCGGTGACGCTGGATCAGCGTTTTGTCCTGAAATGCATCGGAGACGATTTCGACGACGAAATGACCACCGCCCCCGGCACTGGCGTGGCCGGCGTGTGCGGCACTTTCGTCGACGATGTTGAGTGATTGCGGCGCAAGGACCTCCGTGAGGCGGTCCCGGATCAGTGCGATACGATCGGCTTTCATCAGGGCAGTACCTTTTTGAACGGCTTCACAACAACCTGGCGATACACGCCCGCGCTGACGTAGGGGTCGGCATCGGCCCAGGCGCGGGCGTCTTCCAGGGAATCGAATTCCGCCACCACGAGGCTGCCACTGAATCCGGCGGGCCCGGGGTCCTCGCTGTCAATGGCCGGGTGCGGCCCGGCCAGCAGCAGGCGGCCGGCATCGAGCAGCTGCTGCAGTCGCTCCAGGTGGGCGGGGCGCGCCGCCAGGCGCTGCTCCAGGGTTCCGGGCAAGTCCTCGCTGATAAAGGCGTACAGCATTCAGGACTTTTCCTCGGCTTTCGGTTCCTCGACGTAGCGGCCGAGATAGAATGCCTGGGCGATGACAAAGGCGAACGTGATGCCCAGAATGCCGAACAGCTTGAAGTTAACCCAGGTTTCTTCGGCGAAGTTAAAGGCGACATACAGATTCAGAATGCCGACACCAGTGAAAAAAACAATCCACATCCAGCTCAGGCGTACCCACACCGGGCGCGGCGCCTGGATGGCATGCGACATCATGCGTTCCACCAGCGGTTTTTCGCCAATCCAGTGGCTGCCCATGAACACCGCGGCGAACAGCCAGTTGATCACGGTGGGTTTCCACTTGATGAACACCGGGTCGTGGAGGGCGATGGTCAGGCCGCCGAACACCAGCAGCAGGCCGAAGGTGACCAGGTGCATCTTTTCGAAACGCCGGTGGCGAAACCAGAACGCGGTGGTCTGCACCGCGGCGGCGACAATCGCGACTGCCGTTGCCACGTAAATGTCGTACAGCTTGTAGGCGACGAAAAACAGTAATATCGGAAAGAAGTCGAACAGAAACTTCATGGCGTTGGTATCTTCAGACTCTTCATCAGTGCAGGGAGCGGTCTACGCTCCATTTGCGATAGTAACGGTCCATCACGTTCCTGACGTGGCTGGGGTAGTTTAACAAGTCCATCTGCTCCATGCCTCGAGAAAAAAACCCCGGCGCATCCTCGGGCAGATCACGGATCAGAACGGAAAACGCCTCCTCCATGATATCCGGATGGTGGGTACGGGTCGCCACGATGGCACGGTTCAGGTGCAAAATGCGCCACGGCCGGCCCGGGTTGGTCTTCTCCAGGTCCTGGCGGATGGCCGCCGCTGTGGCGTCCATGACCTCGCCCATGGCGCGGTACAGCGGCACCAACCGCTCCGGTTCCTGGATCCGGTTGGCGCTGCGGGCCAGGGCATCGACGACCGGCTCAAGGCTGAAAATCTGCCCGCCGTGGCGCGCGATCCAGCGGCCCATGGCAATGACAAAACCTTGCAGCACATCATAAACATCATCCAAATCAAGTCGTTGCGACCAGGTCAGTGCCTGGTCGAAGAGTTCCAGTGCGTATTCTCCCAACTCGGAGACATCCTGCTCACTGGCCTGGTTCCCGGTCTGCACAGCGCTTTCCTCGGCCAGGCTCGCCTCGGTGCGCTGCATGGCCTCGAACAGCTGGGCAAACGCCTGCACCAGGAGCGGGGGCGTGCTGTCCTGGGCGCTGCCGGTCCCGGCATCGCTCAGCCGATAGGCTTCCACCAGCGCCTCCAGCGCTGCGGCCAGTGGACCGCGAAAAGCATCCAGTGTCGGTTCCGGCAGATTCATGCAGCTGCATGGTACCGTATTCGGCGCCGCGCCGCAGAGGCGGCACGGCGCGTAACACTCCGGTACAATAGAGCGGATATGCTTCCCGACCCTGTGACCGGGGGCCGCAATGCACATCACAAATCCAGCCGGGCCTATGCGTTCTGTCATTGCCAATATCAACGCCTTGTCGTGCCAGCCGAACACGGTGCCCGGCGCCGCGTCCCGGCGGCGTTGAACTATGTCGTCCAGCTACGATCTGCACAGTCACTCGACGGCCTCGGACGGCACCCTGGCACCGGCTGCCCTGGTGCAGCGGGCCCGCGGGGCCGGCGTCGATGTGCTGGCACTGACCGATCACGACACCCTCGACGGGGTCGACGAGGCATTGCGAAGTGCCGCGGCGCTGCAGCTCGCCCTGTTGCCGGGGGTCGAGATTTCGGTGACCTGGAGTGCCATGACCATCCACGTGCTCGGTCTCAGCGTGGATCCTGCCAATGCCCAGCTGCGCCAGGGGCTGAGCCAACTGCAGACGTTCCGCGACTGGCGGGCGCAGGAAATCGCCCGCAAGCTGGAGCGCGCCGGTATCGGCGGCGCCCTGGAGGGCGCAGCGCGATTCCGCACCGGCGCTTTGCTTAGCCGCACCCATTTTGCCCGCTTTCTGGTCCAGCAGGGCCATGCGGTTTCGCTGCGCGAGGTGTTCAGGCGTTTTCTGGTCAAGGGCAAGCCGGGCTACGTGCGCGGCGAGTGGACCTCGCTCGCGCAGGCGGTTGGCTGGATACGGAAAGCCGGTGGCATGGCGGTCATCGCGCACCCGGCGCGCTACCGGCTTACCCGCAGCAAGCTGAAGAAACTGCTCGGGGAATTCGTCGACAGCGGTGGTGTCGGCCTGGAGGTGGTTTCGGGTAGTCATTCGGTGGACGAAATGCGCCACATGGCCGCGGTCGCGCGCGAGCACCGTTTGTTCGCTTCCTGCGGCTCTGATTACCATGGGCCGGACAATCCCTGGATCGAGCTCGGCCAGCTGCGCAGCCTGCCGCACGGCTGCACGCCGATCTGGGAAGCCGGTGATTGGCCGCGCGCGGGTGTGGCATGAGCCAGTTTTTCGAAATTCATCCCGACGACCCGCAGCCGCGCCTGATCAAACAGGCCGCGCAGATCATTCGCGACGGCGGGGTCGTGGTGGTGCCGACCGATTCCAGCTACGCCATCGCCTGCCACCTGGATGACAAGGCGGCGCTGGAACGGATCCGCCGCATTCGCGCGCTGGACAAGAAACACAACTTCACGCTGCTGTGCCGGGACCTGTCCGAGATCGCCACCTACGCGCGGGTGGACAACCCCGCGTATCGGCTGCTGAAGGCGCGTACGCCGGGACCTTATACCTTTGTGCTGCGCGCCACGGCCATCGTGCCGCGCCGACTGCAGCACCCCAAACGCAAGACCATCGGCATCCGGGTGCCGGATCATCCGGTCATCGCGGCACTGCTCGCCGAGCTGAGTCAGCCGTTGATGAGCTCGACGCTGCTGCTGCCCGGCAGGGAACTTCCCGAAACCGATGCCTGGGAAATCCGCGACCGACTGGAACACCAGGTGGATCTGGTGATCGAGTCCGGAAGCTGCGGCGTGGAGCCGACCACGGTGATCGACCTGGCCGATTCGGTGCCGACGGTAACGCGCCAGGGCAAAGGCTCCACGGAAGGCCTGGAATAATAACGTCAAGGTATACTGGCATGATGCAGGTCAGTCTGACTCAGCAAATCGCCGCCTGGCTGATGCCGGTGCTGCTCGCCATCACTGTGCACGAGACCGCGCACGGGCTGGCGGCACGCCATTTCGGTGACCGCACCGCGCAGATGCTGGGACGGCTGACGTTGAACCCCTTGAAGCACATCGATCCGATCGGGACAATTCTGGTGCCAGGGCTCATGCTGCTGCTGCCCGGAGGGTTCGTGTTCGGCTGGGCGAAACCGGTGCCGGTGGACTGGCGCAATTTCAAACACCCCAAGCAGGACATGGCCTGGGTGGCCGCCGCGGGGCCGGCTGCCAATCTGCTGATGGCGCTGGCCTGGGCGCTGCTGGCGCGCATTGCGCTCGGCCTGTCGGCGGACAACTGGATCGCGCTGCCGCTGCTGTTCATGGGCGTGGCCGGGATTTTCATAAACACCATCCTGATGGTGCTGAACCTGTTGCCGCTGCCGCCACTGGATGGCGGGCGGGTGCTGACCGGTATGCTGCCTGGGCCCTACGCCTACCAGTTCGCGCGCATCGAACCGTATGGGTTCTGGATACTGATCATTCTGCTAATGACGGGGGTGCTGGGTGTCGTACTTTGGCCCTTCGTGAGCGTGTTTCTGCGCATGATGGCCGCGGTGGCGGGTATGCAGCCGGGCTACCTGGAAACGGTACTGTTTGCATTGATGAGGAGCTAGTCTGTTTTGACGGGGGAATCTCAGAATCGGGTGTTGTCTGGCATGCGACCCACGGGGCGACTGCATCTGGGTCACTATCACGGCGTGTTGAAAAACTGGATCCGGCTGCAGCACGAATACGACTGCTATTTCTTCGTGGCGGACTGGCATGCCCTGACCACTCATTACGAAGACCCACAGATTATCGGCGACAGCGTCATGGACATGGTGATCGACTGGCTGGCGGCAGGGGTCAATCCAGCCAGCGCCAAAATCTTCGTGCAGTCGGATGTCCCGCAGCACGCAGAGCTGCACCTGCTGCTGTCCATGATCACGCCGCTCGGCTGGCTGGAGCGCGTGCCCAGCTACAAGGACCAGCAGGAGAAGCTGCGCGAACGCGACCTCGCGACATACGGGTTTCTCGGCTATCCGCTGCTGCAGAGCGCCGACATCCTGATGTACAAGGCCGGCTCGGTGCCGGTGGGCGAGGATCAGGTCGCGCACGTGGAGCTGACCCGCGAAGTGGCCAGGCGCTTCAACCACCTGTACGGCCGCGAGCCCGATTTCGAGGACAAGGCGCTGGCGGCCATGAAGAAGATGGGCAAGAAGAACGCCAAGATGTACCGTGAGCTGCGCAAACGCTACCAGGAGCAGGGCGACCAGGAAGCACTGGACGTGGGCCGTGCGCTGCTCGACCGGCAGGCCAACCTGACGATGGGCGACCGCGAGCGCCTGTACGGCTATCTGGAGGGCAGCGGCCGCATCATTCTGCCCGAGCCGCAGGCGCTGCTGACGCCGGCTTCCAAGATGCCGGGACTGGACGGTCAGAAAATGTCCAAGTCCTACAACAACACCATCGCGCTGCGCGATGACCCCCGCGACATCGAGCAGAAGCTGCGCACCATGCCAACCGATCCGGCCCGGGTGCGGCGCACCGACCCCGGCGATCCGGACAAATGCCCGGTGTTCCAGCTGCACCAGGTCTACTCCGACGAAGGCCGCCAGCAGTGGGTCCGGGAGGGCTGCAGCTCGGCGGCCATCGGCTGCCTCGACTGCAAGCAGCCGATCATCGATTCGGTGCTCGCCGAACTGGCGCCGATCCGCGAGCGGGCCCGCCAGTTCGAGGAGGACCCGCAGCTGGTGCGCAATATCCTGCAGCAGGGCGGCGAGGCAGCGCGCGATGTTGCTGATGAGACATTAAATGAAGTTAAGTCTGCAATTGGTTTAAAATACTAATAAAAATATAAACATTTAATGTTTTACAGGAGCTGTGTTTCGGGCCAGAAAATCGTAACCACGAAGGAACACAACGGCGCATGAAGGAACAGACGAATAGAATGCCTTGTGTTCCGTTCCGGTTTTTAGAGGCCGCAGGCGGGCGCCTGAAATCGGCGGCCTCGTGAAACGGCCAAAAGCGTTAACCGCAAAGGCGCGCTAAGGCGTGCAGAGCTATTGTGTGTTTTTTCTTGGCGCGACTTTGCGCGCCTTCGCGGTCAATCGAAACGCCTCGTGAGCGCAGCCGAGGCGATGCCCAGATCGGACTCCACGAGATGTCTCCACAGACAGCCCCTCAGGGACCACACAAGGGGAAAAATAACAATATCGTGGGGTACCTTTGTGTGCCTTCGTGCGCCATTGTGGTTGATGGTTTTGACCGCGCAGCAGCCGGCACCACCCCGCGGCGGTTTGCATCTGCGTCCCGGGCGCATACAATGCCCCATCAACGGAGTGACCTGACCGCATGACCGATCCTGCGCCGCCGACCGAAGCTCGACCTCAGCAGACCGAAATGCCCTTCGCCTACGTGCAGGGCGAGGCGGTAACCACGCTCCCCAAGGATCTGTACATTCCACCCGATGCCCTGGAAGTCTTTCTTGAGGCGTTCGAGGGTCCGCTCGATCTGCTGCTGTACCTGATCAAGCGTCAGAACCTGGATATCCTCGACATCCCCATCGCCGAGATCACCCGCCAGTACATGGAATACATCGAGCTGATGAAGGAACTGCGTCTGGAGCTGGCTGCCGAGTACCTGGTAATGGCCGCCATGCTGGCGGAAATCAAGTCGCGCATGCTGCTGCCGCGGCCGGTCGAGGCCGAGGATGAAGAGGATCCGCGCGCCGAGCTGATCCGGCGTCTGCAGGAGTACGAGCGTTTCAAGCAGGCGGCCGAAGATATCGACCGCATTCCGCGCATGGAACGCGACACCTTCCCGGTTAGCGTGCAGGCACCCGAGAAACAGGTAATCGCCAAACCGCCGGAAGTGAGCCTCCAGGAGTTACTGATTGCCGCCAAGCAGGCCATGACCCGCGCCGAGATGTTTTCTCATCACCATGTGCAGATGGAGCCGCTGTCGGTGCGTGAGCGCATGTCCATGGTCCTGAGCCGGGTCGGCAGCGACGAATTCACCTCGTTCACCGCGCTGTTCAAGCCCGAGGAAGGGCGCATGGGCGTGGTGGTTGCGCTGCTGGCGGTCCTGGAGCTGATCAAGGAGTCGCTGATCGAACTGGTGCAGTCGGAGGCCTTCGCACCGATCTACATCAAAGCCGCCGGTTCTGCGGCGACCATCGAAGAGGTTCCCCAGGCGGCCGGCCAATCCTGACTGTGAGCATGGCAAATGAGTGAGCAACGCATCAAGCATATCGTCGAAGCGGTGTTGATGGCGGCCGGCAAGCCGCTCAGCCTGGACCAGATCCTGGCCGTGTTCGGTGACGGCGAAAAACCGGAACGCGACGAGCTCAGGGCGGCGCTGGCGGAATTGCAGGGGGACTATGCCGAACGTGGCCTGGAGCTGATCGAGGTGGCCAGCGGCTATCGCATCCAGGTAAAGCAGGACATGGAGCCCTGGGTGTCGCGCCTCACTGAAGACAAGCCGGCGCGCTATTCGCGCGCCCTGCTCGAGACCCTGGCGCTGGTGGCCTATCGTCAGCCCATCACGCGGGGCGAAATCGAGGATATCCGCGGTGTCAGCGTGAGCACCTCGATCATGAAGACCCTGCAGGAACGCGAGTGGGTGCGCATTGTCGGGCACCGCGATGTGCCGGGCCGCCCGGCCATGTACGGCACCACCAAGCAGTTCCTGGATTATTTCAATCTCAAGGGTCTGGACGATTTGCCCACGCTGATGGAACTGCGCGACATCGACACCATCAACGCAGAGCTGGAACTGGGCCTGCCCGGCGAACAGATGCCGGGTACCGCGCCCGAGGGCGGCGCAGACGCAGGCGCGGACGAGAGCGACGATGCCCACGTCGTACAGCTCGCGGTCGACACCCCCGAACACGACGGCAACAGCGAAACCCTGCACTGACCAGCCTGACTCGCTGCCGGTCCTTATTGTCGGGACTTGCGCCTGTTAACCGCTAAGGACGCGAAGTAAAACCGCCGTTTTGCGCGGCTGGGCAACGGGCCGGGAGCGACTGACTACCCGCCGGCCGTTGCCGACCAGTGGCAAGAATAGTTCTGTTTACTTCGCGTCCTTCGCGTCCTTAGCGGTAAAATCTTGCTGTTTCGCATTTTCTGATTACCGCACCAAATGACCGGCGGTTACAATCCACCGATGCAGGAACGTTTACAGAAAGTCCTCGCCCAGGCCGGGCTTGGCTCGCGGCGCCAGATC